>Ga0209916_1000891_pt1 | contig 35493 bp, 32 predicted proteins | sample ThiBio_1000_plan_FD_183956 | JGI IMG/M metagenome (GOLD analysis project Ga0209916, IMG submission 183956) | Wastewater bioreactor microbial communities from Cape Town, South Africa - Thiocy_solids_2 (SPAdes) | ecosystem: Engineered > Bioreactor > Thiocyanate-remediating > Anaerobic-Aerobic ... | reverse complement strand
ACGGTCGCGAGCCCGACGATCCGGCCCGGTTTTTTCGTGGTCGCCCGCCGCTCTTTGAGGAGGAGGGATGTTCCCGTAGGCTGGGTCTGGACCCAGCCCACGCGGGCCGAGGCTTCTCCAGGCTGGGTCTCGACCCAGCCTACGAAAACGACGTCTCGGCGCATACGGTTTGCCTTGACGACCTCTCAGGCCCCCGCGCCGCGCTCGACGGGGGCGCGGACCAGGTTGCCCCATTCGGTCCAGGAGCCGTCGTAGTTGCGGACCTTCGGGTAGCCCAACAGGTGGGTCAGGACGAACCATGTGAGGCTGGAGCGCTCGCCGATGCGGCAGTAGGCGACGATCTCGTCGCCGGGCTTCACGCCGGCCTCCCCCTCGAAGATCGCCCGCAGTTCGGCGGCCGGCTTGAACGTGCCGTCGTCGGCGACGGCGCGGTTCCAGGGGACGCTCTTGGCGCCGGGGATGTGGCCGCCGCGGAGCGAGCCCTCCTGGGGGTAGTCCTCCATATGGAGCATCTCCCCGGTGTATTCCTTGGGGCTGCGGACGTCCAGCAACTTGCCGCCGGCCTTGACGTGGGCCATCACGTCGTCGCGGAACACGCGGATGGCCGCCTCGTCGCCCCCCTTGACCTTGTAATCGGTCCGGGCGTATTTGGGCGTCTCGCGCGACACCGTCCGCCCCTCGGCGAGCCAGAGCTTGCGGCCGCCGTTCATCACCTTTAGCTTCTCGTGGCCGAAGAGGGTGAACGCCCAGAAGGCGTAACAGGCCCACCAGTTGGACTTGTCGCCGTAGAAGACGACGGTCGTGTCGTTGGCGATGCCGTTTTTGGAACAGAGTTCCGCGAACTTCTCCGCGTTGATGTAGTCCCGGATCACCTGGTCTTGAAGGTCCCCTTGCCAGTCGATCCGAACCGCGCCCGGAACGTGGCCCAGGTCGTAGAGCAACAGGTCCTCGTCGCTTTCGACGATCCGAACCGTCGGGTCGTCGAGACGCTCCTGGACCCATTGCGTCGAGACGAGGGCCTCGGGGTTCGCGTAGTTCTCCGCCATCGATGCCTGCTCCTGGCTTTGCGTTGCCTTGGTCAAGATTCCCCGAGCTTCGCCGCGACGGCCGCGGCCAAGGTCTCGCGCGCCGGCTCAAGCGCCACGCGGTCGTAGACGTTGGCGAAGAAGCCCTCGACGATCAGCCTCACGGCCGTCGCCCGGGGGATGCCGCGGGCCTGGCAGAAGAAGACCATGTCCTCGTCGACCCTGCCGGCGGTCGCCCCATGGGTGCAGCGCACGTCGTCGGCCTCGATCTCCAGGCCGGGGATCGAGTCGGATCGGGCGGCGTCGGAGAGGACGAGGTTGTCGTTGCGCTGGAAGCCGTCGGTGCGTTGGGCGTCCTTCTCGACGCGGATCATCCCTCGCCAGACGATCCGCGACGAGTCTTTAAGACCCCCCTTGTAGAGCAGGTCGCTGGTGGTGTGGGGGGCCTGGTGGTCCTGGCGGGTGAGGTAGGCCAGGTGTTGCGAGCCGGTGGCGAACATCACGCCGTTGACTTGCGCGTCGGCCCCGCGGCCGGTCAGGACGACCTCCTGGTTGACCTTGGAGAGTCGCGAGCCCAGCGCGCCGATGGTCCACTGGATCGAGGCGTCGGCGGCGATCAGAGCGCGTTCCCGGCCGAAGTTCCAGGTGGCCAGATCCCAGTCCTGGACGTTGACCAGGCGAAACTTCGATCGCGCCTTCTGGACGACCTCCAGGGCGCCGACGTGCAGGCCCGGCGCGCCGTCGCGGCCGACGGAGGCGGTCTCGCGGACGAAGGCGGCCTCGGCGTCCTCCTCCAGCACCACCAGGGTGTGGCTGAAGTCGGCGCGGGCCTCGCCGGAGAGGCCGACCAGGTCGAACAGCGGCGTCTCGACCTTCACCCCCCTGGGGACGTACAACAGCGTCCCGCCGCGCCAGAACGCGGCGTGCCAGGCGGCGATCACGTCGTCGGACGGCTTGACGACGTCGGTCAGCAGGTGTTCCTTGAGGATCTCCGGGTGGTCCCTCACCGCGGCGTCCAGGTCGACCAGGATCGCGCCGCCGAGCTTGCTCGGATCGGCCTTGCGAACCGCGAGCCCGTCGACATGGGCGACGCCCGCGCCGTAGTGGGTCGCCAGCTTCTCCCAGAGCGGGTCGAACGCGGCCCTGGCGGCGGCGGAGGGTTCCGTCGCCTTGGGGGGGCCGAACTCGGCCGGCTTGAAGGCGCGGATGTTGGTCCGCCGCCATTCCTCGTCGCGCAACGTCGGCCAGGCGAACGCCTGGAGCCGCGCGTACGCCTCGCGGCGACGGTCGACCAGCCAGCCGGGCTCGTCGCGCTCCTTCAGGAAAGCTTCGAAGACGTCCTCGGAGTACCCGGCCGGGGCCGCGGCCGTCGCGCTTGCGGTGCTGCTCATGGAATTCCCACGAATATGAATATCATTGCTTCACGAGTTTCGTTCATCGTCGCGGCGGCGGGGCCGGGCGGCGTTTCTTCGTCACGGGTTCGCGGGCCTCCAGCACGATCTTGCCGACGAACGCCGCCGTCGCCAGCAGGCCGGCGACGAAGATCCCCACCCAGAGGAGTTCCCGATCGCCGTCGAGTCGGATCGCGTACTGGTCGCCGGGGACGTACTGGACGGTCGTCGCGGCGCCCGCGGCGAGTTGCGAGTCCGGCGGCAGGATCAGGGTCGTGGTCCGGTTCTGGCCTTCGGAGTCGCGGAACGAGACGGTCGCGAGCAGGGCCTCCCGCGCCTTGCGGCTGTTCGGGTCGCGACCGATGACCGCCTCGACCACCTCCGCGGGGGCCTTGCGTCCCCAGGCGAGGTATCGCAGTTCGCCGACGGAGAAGAACCCCGACATCACGAACACCATGAAGGCCGTCATCGCGAGTCGAAGGTTTCGAGTCTCCATGCCGGCGTCTCCACCCAAGGCGCGTTTCGTCTCGCGGCATTCAAAGACCCAACCAGAGGCGGACGGCGGCCTCGATCGATTTCATCTGCTCGGACGTCAACGCCCCTAGCTTCCGATGAAACTTCGCCAGTGGGACGGCCTGAAGGTTTTGAACATCGAAGACGCCTTCCTTCTTGAGAAAGCGCGCCTCGACTTTCACTTCGTAACGGGTTCCCCAGACGGCCGTCGTCGCGGGCGCGATCACGGCCAACGCCCGTTCCGCGTCCGTCGCGGGAACGCTCAGGACGAGGCAAGGACGCTCCTTGCCCGCCTTCCCGAGATCGGTGATCCAGACCTCACCTCGGCCGACTTCGCTCGCCACGCGCGAAAGCCTCCTCCTCGCGGTCCATCGCCTCGAAGGCCTCCGCGACCAGCGCGGTCTGGGCTTCCTCGGTGATCTCCCCCCAGTCCAGATCGTCCAGGTCGTCCAGATCGACCGCCTCGTCGGCCTTCGCCTCGGCGGGCGGCGGCGCCTTTCGAAGCAGACGCGCCAGCGCGTCGCGCTTGGCCTCGTCCGAGAGGCGGTCGAAGGAGTCCAGGAACGCTTGGACCTCGGGGGCAACGGTGTCGTTCGCCAGATCGACGCTCATGGATTCCTCCCCCTCGTCAGCCGACGGAGCCTTCCATTTGAAGCTGGATGAGCTTGTTCATCTCGACGGCGTACTCCATCGGCAGTTCCTTGACCAGGGGCTCGATGAAGCCGCCGACGATCAGGGCCGACGCCTCGACTTCCGAAAGGCCGCGGCTCATCAGGTAGAAGAGCTGTTCCTCGCCGATCTTGGAGACGCTGGCCTCGTGGCCGATCTTGACGTCGTCCTCGTCGATCTCGATGTACGGGTAGGTGTCCGAGCGGCTCGCCGGGTCGAGGATCAGGGCGTCGCAGACGACGTTGGAGCGGGCGTCCTTGGCGCCGTCGGTCACCTTCAACAGCCCGCGGAAGCTGGACCGGCCGCCGTTCTTGCTGATGCTCTTGGAGATGATCCGCGAGCTGGTGTGGGGGGCGGCGTGGACCACCTTGCCGCCGGTGTCCTGGTGCTGGCCGGCCGCGGCGAAGGCGATCGAGAGGATCTCGCCGCGGGCGCCCTTGCCGACCATGTGGACCGCCGGATACTTCATCGTCAGCTTGCTGCCCAGGTTGCCGTCGACCCACTCCATGATCGCGTCCTCGTGGGCCACGGCGCGCTTGGTCACGAGGTTGTAGACGTTGTTGGCCCAGTTCTGGATCGTCGTGTAGCGGAACCGCGCCCCCTTCTTGACGATCACCTCGACCACCGCCGAGTGCAGGCTCTCCGACGAGTACGTCGGCGCCGTGCAGCCCTCGACGTAATGGGCGTGGGCGCCCTCCTCAAGGATGATCAGGGTCCGCTCGAACTGTCCCATGCTCTCGGCGTTGATCCGGAAGTACGCCTGAAGCGGGACGTCGACCGACACCCCGGCCGGGACGTAGACGAACGACCCGCCGCTCCAGACCGCCGAGTTCAAGGCCGCGAACTTGTTGTCGGCGATCGGGATGATGGTGCCGATGTACTCGCGCACCAGGTCCGGGTGTTCGCGAAGCGCGGTGTCGGTGTCGCAGAAGATCACGCCCTTCTTGGCGAGGTCCTCGCGGAGGCTGTGGTAGACGACCTCGGAGTCGTACTGGGCGCCGACGCCGGCGAGGAACTTGCGCTCGGCCTGGGGGATGCCGATCTTGTCGAAGGTGTTCTTGATCTCCGCCGGCACGTCGTCCCAACTCCGGCCCTGACGGTCGGTGGCCCGCATGAAGTAGCGGATCTGGTCGTAGTCGAGCGTGGACAGGTCGCCCCCCCACCGGGGGGTCGGCTTCTTCTGGAACGTGTCCAGGGCCTTGAGGCGGAACTCCCGCATCCAGGTCGGCTCGTTCTTGATCTCGGAGATTTCCTCGACGACCGCCTTCGAGAGCCCTCGGCCGCTCTTGAAGGCGTAGTTGGCGTCCGAGTCGTGGAAGCCGAACTTGTAGTCTTCCTTGATCCCCGCCACCTGCTGGTTCAGATCGGTCGCCATCTCTCGTCCCTTCGTCGTCTTTGGAAAATCGTCCTCGGCCGGCGGTCGCGGGGGGGGTCAGGCGCTCGCGCCCTGGGCGCGGGTGTCGGCGGCCTCCAACTCGTCCTCGTGGCGGGCGGCCTCGGGGTGCTTGGCGCGGACCCAGTCGTAGCCCTCGGCCTCCAGCCTCTGGACCAGTTCCGGGCCGCCGTGCTCGACGAACTGACCGCCGTAGAGGATGTGGACGAACTGGGGCTTGATGTAGGTGAGGATCCGCTCGTAGTGGGTGATGACCAGGATCCCGGTGGAGTGCTTGGCGGCGACCCGGTTGACCCCCTCGGAGACGATCCGAACCGCGTCGATGTCCAGGCCGCTGTCGGTCTCGTCGAGGATGGCGAAGGCGGGGCGGAGCACGGCCAGTTGAAGGATCTCGGCCCGCTTCTTCTCGCCGCCGGAGAAGCCCTCGTTGAGGTAGCGGCGGGCGAACTGCTGGTCCATCCCCAGCTCGTCCATCTCGGCGCGGATCTCCTTGCGGAAGTCGCGCATCGGGATCAGTTCCTCCCCCTCCTTGCGGTCGGGGTTGCGGACGTTGGAGACGGCGTGGCGGAGGAAGTTGGCCACGGTCACGCCGGGGATCGACGTCGGGTACTGGAACGCCAGGAACAGTCCCGCCTTGGCCCGCTCGTTGGGCTCAAGCTCCAGGACGTCCACGCCGTCGATCGTGGCCTTGCCGCCGGTCACCTCGTAGTTGGGGTGGCCCATCAGGGCGTAGCTCAGGGTGCTCTTGCCCGAGCCGTTGGGGCCCATCAGCGCGTGGACCTCCCCCTGCTTGACGGTCAAATCGACCCCGCGGAGGATCTCCTTGCCGGCGACCGCGACGCGAAGGTTCTCGATCCGAAGGACTTTGCTCATCGACATTTATACCCTGTTGACGTCGTCTTCGTGGTGGCGCGGGGCGGTCTTCCGGGGCGCGGGGGTCTCCAGCGCCGTCCCGGCGGTCGCGGACTTCGGCTGGAAGTCGCACGACCGGTCGCCGTCGAGGCGGCAGTGGGACAGGGTCAGCCCCTTGCCCAGCACCTTCTCGAACATCTTCCGCTCCAGGGCGCAGATGGCCCGGTCCATCTCGGCCAGTTCGTAGTACGGGCAGGAGTGTTGCCGGAGGAACGCCGGCCGACCGGCGCCGTCGTGGGCGACCTCGGCCTCCACCCCGCGCACCTGCAACAGCCCGCTGAGCTGGGTCAGCCGACCCTCCCAGCCTTCCCCCTTGACCTGGGACCGATACAACTCGGCCAGGCGGTCGGTGATTCGCGTGAACAGCGCCCGGCGGAGCTTGCGGTCCTCCACCGCGGTCATCATCTCCTCCCAGAGCGCCACGGCGAGATCGGCGTAGTTCTGCCCCAGCCGCTTGTGGGCCTCGACGCTGGCCTGGTATTCGTGCTTGGGACGGCCGCGGCCGTCCTGGCGGGCGTGCCGCTCGATCAGCCCGGCGCCGAGCAGCCGCGCCAGGCGGTTGCGCACCGCCGTCGCGGTCACGCCCATCTCCGAGGTCATCATGTCGACGGTCAAGGGGCCGCGGCGGCGGATGAGATCCAGCAACGCCCGATCCGACGATTCCGACATCGAATCCGCCCCTCCCTCCCGACGCCCCGTCGTCGCGACCCGGCCCCTCGCCGGTCGCGGGGCCCTATTGTAGACGCCCCCTTCCGCCTCGTCCACGCGCCAGGACCGATTTTTCGACTTTCTCGCAAAACAAATTGCGAAAAATCGCCGGGGCGGTCCCAACCCGCCGCGCCCGTCGGCTTCGCGCTTCGCGGCGGTCGGAGTGGAATTCGACAAGATCCCTCGGCGGATCCGAACCGACCGCGCGGAGGCGTTGGGTTGCGAAAGCGCGAATCCCTGCGGCCATCGCTCCGCGCCGTCCTCCACCGCGAGGACGATGCGTGGGTGGCGCTGCCTGGAGACGGACCTCCTGGGCGTCGGCGCGACCCGAACGGAGGCGATGGCCGCGCTCTGGGACGCCACGGAGAGCTTCTTCTCCCCCGCCGTGGGTCGCTATTTCGAGATGTGCGCGCGGAGGCCGCGACGCCGCGTCGGGTTGGTCGACTCGGCGCGCCGGCTGATCGGGATCGAGGGGGTCTCGGCCTCCGCCGCTGGTGGTCGAGTCGTCGCCTTGCGGCCGAGTCGAACCGCGGGTCGCGAGGCGCCGCCCCAAGCAATGCACGCGCATGGCCAGGCCGCGGGACGAACTCCGCAAACCCTTGCCGATGAAGGGGTTCCATCCTGACTTCGTGGCATTCCAGAATGTCCCGCCATTTTCAGCGTCGGAGCGTGTCGCCGAGAGAGCGGGCGTCGAGGTCGTCGGGGGCGAGGCGGAGGACGGTTTCGACGGCCTTGAGCGCGTCGACGGGTCGACGGGCGGCGGCGAGGGCGTGGGCCAGGGCGAGGTGGACGTCGGGGCGATTCGGCAGGCGCTCGGCGGCGGCTTGAAGGTCGGCCGCGGCCAGGACGGGCTGGCCGAGGGCCAGATGGGCGCGGCCGCGGAGGAAGACGGCCTCGACGTCGCCGGGATCGCCCTCGAGCGCCTGGTCGAGCCGGACGAGGGATTGGTCGGCCTCGCCGCGAGCCAGTTGGACCGCGGCGATCCCCCGGCTGGCGGCGGTCAGAAACGGGTCGGACTCCAGGGCGCGGAAGTAGGCGGCGAGGGCGTCGTCGATCCGGCCCGACGCCTCCAGCACGCGGGCGAGCTCCAGGTGGGCGGCGGCGTCGTGGGGCTCGATCTCCACGGCCGTCTCCAGATGCTTGAGCGCTTCGGCCGTCCGACCGGACTGGGCCGCGACCCGGCCCAACCCCGTCAGCGCGGCGACGAGGTCCGGGTCGAGCTCGACCGCCTTGCGGAAGCAGGTCTCCGCCTCCGCGGGGCGGCCCCGAAGCAGAAGAACGACGCCGAGGCGTTGGTGCGCCTCCGGCGAGCCGGGGGTCAGGGCGGTCAGCCGTTTCAGCTCGGCCTCGGCGGCGGCCAGGTCGCCGGCGTCCTGGGCCGTCTGGGCGCGCTCGCCGATCGCCTCGGCCTGGGCGACCTTCGCGGGCTCGACGGGGCCGCCCTGGCCGCGGCGCGCGCCTGGCCAACTACACCCCGAAAGCGCGAGGGTCGTGCAGAGCAGGACGCCGAGGTAGGCGATCCATCGCCACCGCCGCATGCCGTCGTTCCCCCGTCCCCGGCCTGGGCCGATCCGATCGCGATCGATCCGGGACGGGCGCGAACGCGACCGGAAGGACCGAATCCGACGAAGGCTACGACTTATCCCGGCCGCGGTCAAGGCGATCGACGGCGGCGGAGCGAGGGAAGGCGGCCAGGGCGGCGACGCCCCCCTCGGCGCGGGGGGCCAACTCGACCCGACCGCCGATCTGGCCCGCCAGCTCGCGTGCGATCGACAGGCCCAGGCCGTTGCCTTCCACGGCGTACTCGTCGCGGGCGAGCCGGTAGAACGGCTCGAAGACCCGGCGAGCCTCCTCCAGGGACATGCCGGGGCCGTCGTCGAGCACGGCCAGGCTGAACCGATCCGCCTCGATCCTCCCCACCACCTGGACCCGCCCCCCCGGCGGGGTGAACTTGATCGCGTTGGAGACCAGCGCCCCCGCGATCCGCTGCCAGCGGGCGGCGTCGGTGACGACCAGGGCGCCGTCGTCCACGGCCTCGGCCGACCAATCCAGCCCCTTGCGGCGCGCGTCCGTCGCGAATCCCCGGTCGACCTCGCCGACCAGGGCCCCCAGCGAATACGCCCCCAGGCTGGGCGCGCGGGAGGCGCGGAGGACCTCGGCGTAGTCGAGATAGCTGCGGGTCAGGCGCAAAAGCTCGTCGCAGAGCCCCCGGAGCGTGTCCACGTGCCCGCCCCGCGACACCGCCAGGGCCGACGCCTCATCGCTCATGAGCAGGTCGAAGCCCATCCTCATGGAGGCCAACGGGCGGCAGAGTTCGCCGCTGAGGCCGCGCAACAGGTCGTGCAATTCGCGTTGGTCGAACCGGGCCGCGGATTCGTCGGCGGATCCCAGAGGCGCATCCATGGCGTGCTCGCGGTGCGGACGGGCGGGTCGAGGGCTCAGGAGACGACGATCTGATTGGCCAGCAGGGGATGACCGTCGGTGAGATCCAAAACGGCCTGCTGGGCGATCTGTTTCGCGTGATAGGTGCGGGAGCGTCCGCGAAGGAGGATGCGATCGTCGGTGCATTCCACCTCCAGGTCGCGAATCCGGCCTCCCGCGGCGCGGTCGACGTGCCCCTGGATGTAGCGGGCGAGTTCCTGATGACCGCCGGGCGATCCGATCCCACGGATGCTGGTTCTCAAGGCGAGCGTCGTCATGACCGCGTCCTCGTCCTTGGCGCCGCGATGGAGCGAAATACGAGCGATCCGTCTCAAGGCTCGTTCGGGGCGGAGGACGCGGGCCCTCGCGCTCGATTCGGCCTTCGGGACGGTCCCCGACCACGACTTTCGGGGAACGCCCGTCATGTTTTTCAGCCTAGCGGCTCGTCCGCGCCGGGTCAACTAGGTGGATCTGGGGGGGGGCTCGGAGGGGCGGCGCGGCGATCGCGGCGGGATCGCGGCCGCGGCCGAGTGATCGGGCGGGTCGAGCATCTCGTCGGCCTGGATGATCGATTCGGCGAGCTTCGCCATCGGCACCCGTCGGTCCTGGCTTTGACGCTGCAAGAGCCGGAACGCCTCGGGCTCGCCGAGCTGCTTGCGGGTCATGAGGATCCCCTTGGCCCGCTCGATGAGCTTGCGGTCGCGAAGGGTCGTCTTGAGGTTGTCGACGTCCTCCTGCAAGGCCAGGATCTCGCGGGCGCGGGCCACGGCGATCTCGACGGCCGCCTGAAGGCTGGCGGTGGTGATGGGCTTCAGCAGATAGGAGATCACCCCGTCCTCGACGGCCTGGTCGATCAGGTTGGGGTGGCCGTGGGCGGTGACGATGATGACCGGCGTGCCGGGATCCTCGGCGATCGCCCGCGCGGCGGCCAGGCCGTCCAGGCCGGGCATCTCGATGTCGAGGAAAACGGCGTCGGGAGCGAGCCGTCGGCAGATGTCCACGGCGCGGCGGCCGTCGTGGACGACCGCGGCGACCTCGTAGCCCAACGACTCCAGTTGGTTTTGCAACCCGGCGGCGACCGCCTTCTCGTCATCGGCGATCACGAATCGGTACGACTGCGACATGCTGGCTCCTCCGCTTCCGCGTCCGCTCCGCGATCCGGGCCCCCGGAGGGCCCCGTCGGTCTCGGTCTCGCTTCCGCGCCCGCGGCGAACCGGATAGACTCGTGGCCGGTTCCGACGCCGCGGACTGGTCGTTGGTCAAGGGGGCTCTCAAAAGGTGACGCGACATCGCGCGACGGTCCTGGGCTATGACGATCTCACGGTCGGCGACGAGTGGGAAAGCGCCGGCAGGACGGTGACCGCGGCCGACGTCGCCGCCTTCGCCGGCCTCTCCGGCGACTTCAACCCGTTGCACGTGGACCACGCCTGGGCCGCCTCGGAAGGACCGTTCGGCCGGCCGGTCGCCCACGGCCTGCCGGCCTGGCCCTGGCCTCCGGACTCGCCTCGACGGCCCCCCCGCATGGACACCCTGGCGTTCCTGGCGATCCTCGAATGGCGGTTCCTGCTCCCCATCGCCTTCGGCGACACCGTCCGAACGCTCGCGACCGTCGAGTCGATCGAGCCCCAGGCCCGCGGCCGACGAGCCGTGGTGGTCTGGCGACGCCGCCTGCTCAACCAGGACGACCGGGTCGTTCAGGAAGGGTCGATCCAGACCCTCGTCCGGGCGCGAACCCGGCTCGAATCGGACCCCCCGCCGGCCTGACCGCCGCGCGCTTGATCGCCCTCAACCTTAAATTCGGTTTACCCTCGGCGTCGCCGACAGGCTTCAATGAAGGCAAATTCAGAGCCGAACTCGGGAAATCCCCGAAGGTCGCTTACTCCCACTCGATGGTGCCTGGGGGCTTGCTGGTGACGTCGTAGACGACGCGGTTGACTCCCTTGACCGAATTGATGATCCGGGTGGAGGTTCGGGCCAGGACCTCGTGGGGGAGGCGGGACCAGTCGGCGGTCATGAAGTCCTCGGTCTCCACCGCCCGGACGGCCACGACGTTCTCATAGGTCCGGGCGTCCCCCATCACGCCGACCGACTGGACCGGCAGCAGCACGGCGAACGCCTGCGCGATCCGACGCTCCAACCCCGCGGCCCGCAACTCGTCCAAAAAGACGGCGTCGGCCTGGCGAAGAATCTCCAGCCTGGGCGCGGTGACCTCCCCCAGACAGCGCACCGCCAGGCCGGGGCCGGGGAACGGGTGCCGCCAGACCAGCGAGTCGGGAAGGCCGAGTTCCAGCCCCAGCCGCCGGACCTCGTCCTTGAACAGGTCGCGCAACGGCTCGATCAGCTCGAAGCCCAGTTCCTCCGGCAGGCCGCCGACGTTGTGGTGGATCTTGATGGTGGCGGCGGGGCCGTCAGGCGCGCCGCCGCTCTCGATGACGTCCGGGTAGAGCGTCCCCTGCGCCAGGAAGCGGGCGCCGGGGATCGAGCGCGCCTCCTTCCGGAAGACCTCGACGAACGCATGGCCGATCCGTCGCCGCTTCTCCTGGGGGTCGGTCACGCCGGCGAGAGCCTCCAGGAACGCGCCGGAGGCGTCGATGACGCGCAATTCGGCGTCGCTGTGGCCGCGGAAGACGTCCTCCACCTGGGCGCGCTCGCCGCCGCGGAGCAACCCGGTGTCGACGAAGACGCAGACGACCCGATCGCCCAGGGCCTTCGCCAGAAGCGCGGCGCAGACGGCGGAATCGACCCCTCCGGACAGTCCGCAGACGACCCGTTCGTCGGTGCCGACCTGGGTTCGGATCCGCGTCACGGCCTGTTCGATGAACGCCTCCATCGTCCAGGCGCGGGGGTTGCCGCAGATTCGGTCCAGGAAGTTGCCGAGCATCAAGGCGCCGTAGGCGGTGTGCGAGACCTCGGGGTGGAACTGAAGGCCGTGAAACGGGGCCGTCCGGTGCTTGACCGCGGCCAGCGGGCAGGTGGCGGTGGCGGCCAGGGGGACGAAGTCGGGCCCGGCGTCCTGGATCTGGTCGCCGTGGCTCATCCAGACGACGGTCTCCCGAGGGACGTCGTGGAAGAGGGGCTCGTCGGGGTCGAGCACGCGGCAGTCGGTTCGGCCGTACTCGCGGGCCGGCGGCGCGTCGACCTTGCCGCCGAGGGCCTGCACCGCCAACTGCATTCCGTAGCAGATCCCCAGGACCGGGACGCCCAGGCGGAACAACTCCGGGTCGCACTTAGGCGCGCCGGCCTCGTAGACGCTGGCCGGGCCGCCGGAAAGGATGATCGCCAGCGGGTCGAGTTCGCGAATCCGCTCCGCCGTGATGTCGTGGCGGACGATCCGGGCGAAGGCGTGCCGCTCGCGGACCCGACGCGCGATCAACTGGACGTACTGGGCGCCGAAGTCGAGGACCAGGACCGGCCGCGACGAGAGATCGGAAGGCTCCATGGCGGGCGTGTCTTTCCGACGACGAGGAGGATGACCCGGCCCGCGAGGCGTCGCGCTCCGGCCCGGCAAAGCGTCAGTCTAGCACGCGGAACGGCGGTCGCGGAACCGCGCGGCCGCCGTTCCGCCGTCGAGGGGCGCGGCTCGATCCGATCAATCCGGATCGACTCCCATCTCGCGCAAGAGGGCCGCCATCCGCTCGGCCCGCAGACGCTCGACCTCGGCCTTGAGACGCTCGTCTTCGGCCCGCCGAGCCTCGGCGTCGGCCCGGCGGGCCTCGGCGTCGGCCCTCAGACGTTCGTCTTCGGCGCGCTGGCGCTCGACTTCAAGGCGGTCCTCGGTCTTCTCGGCGCGGCGGTGGGCGGCGTCGGCGAGCTTGCGCTCGGCGCGGGCGCGACGCTCGGCCTCCTCGGCGCGGAGTTCGGCCTCGTCGCGTTGGCGGATCGCCCTGGCGCCGGTGACGAAGGCGACGCCGTCGGGGCGGCGGACGATCAGCGCGTCTTCCTCGGGCGGGGCCTCGAAGGTGATCCCCAGCCGGGGGCTGCGCCAGTCCTCGACGTCGGGGATCGGCCGGAGCGAGCCTTGCTCGCGGAACCAGCCGCGGAAGGCGCCGGAGCGGGGGTCGTATTCGTAGTATTCCTCGACGCCCAGACGGTCGTAAAGGGCGCGCTTGCGGGCCATCTCCGCGGGAGTGTTGGTGGGAGAGTAAACCTCGAAGACGACTTGCGGCGTCACGCCTCCCTCAAGCCACTGGCGGTACGAATAGCGCCTGCCCTTGGGTCGGCCGATGACGACCATCGCGTCGGGGGCGACGCAATCCTTGACGACCCGCTCCGTGTAATACCAGACCAGGTCGCCGGCGACGAAGGCGTCGGGGCGGTCTTGCAGCAGCGCTTCCAGGCCCTCCTTGATCGTGACGATCCAGTCGAACTGCTGGGTGCCCTCGGCCATGGGCTTGCCGTCGGTGTCGGGGTAGGTCGGGTCGTAGACGTCCACGTAAAGGCGTGGAGCGGCCCCGGCGTCGGGGCGGGGGAGGCCCTGGTCGGCGGTGCTCATGTCGGCTCCTCCGAACGTCGCTTCGGTTCAAACGTCCAGCGTGGTTTTAGCACGCCCGCGCGACCGCCGCCAAGAGGAAATCGCGCGGGGAGCGCCCGCTTGACGCGCCCCGGGGCGAACGGTCGGATAAACTATGGAAAGCGGGGAGGGGCGATCCTTCCGAGACGACTCGCGCGAAAGAAGGTGGATGGCGATGACCGCGACGTCCGACGACGTGGGAGCCGAGACGCCCGTCGAGGCCGTTCCGACGCCGGCGCCCCAGGGAGCGAACGGCCATCATGGCGAGTACGAGTTCAACGAGTCCGAGGACCGGATCATCCACGACCTCGGCTCGAAGATGAGCTTCGCCGGGCTGTTCATGGTCGGGATGGGGCTTTGCTTCGCGATCTCGGCGATCCAGCACTGGTCGCGGGAGTTCGACGTCGAGGTCGGACTGCTGTTCCTGACGATGTTGTTCGTCGTCTTCGGCGCCTGGACCCACAGGGCCGGCGCCGAGTTCCGCCGCGTCGCCGACTCCAAGGGCCGCGACGTCGCCCACCTGATGGCCGCCCTGGCGTCGCTGCTGCGTTGTTACCGGCTCATCTACCTGCTGTTCTTCGTCGGCCTGGTCTTCGCCCTCATCGAACTCGCCGCGACCAACCTGGCGGGATAAGGGGACTAAAACGATCTTCCCCCCTCGCGGGGGAAGACAGACCGCGCGGCGGTCAGATGAGGGGGACGACGCGCGCGAGGGCCGTCGACGTCCAAAGGCCCGCTCGACCGGCCGCCGCGAATCACGACGGCCTTCTTGCTCGTCCTCCCCCTCATCTGACTCCTTGGAACGCGGCCGAAATAACTTCCGGGAATCCTCCGGGGTCGACTCGCGTGGCCTCGAACCGTAAATCCGGGGAATCAAGAGCCTCGTAGACGGCCGACGCCTTCTCCGTCGTGGAATTCATCCACGGATCACCCAGATCGACGCAGATTCAGATCAGAAAATTCTATTTAATCTGTGTTAATCTGAGAAATCTGTGGATATTCTCTCTCAGGTCGTTCACGGGAAGTTGTTTCGGCAGCGTTCCTCGGAGTCTGTCTTCCCCCGCGAGGGGGGAAGAAGGTTCGCGTTTCCCGGAAGTCGCGACGACCGGCGTTTGTACGATCCGCCTCAATCCACCGCCGACGGCCCCGAAATCGGCATCCGGGGCGGGGCGGTGGACCACATCAAAGCCTCCTCCGCCGCCGTCAGCCCGTAAGCCCGATTCACGAGGTCGCTCACCCGACGCTCCAACCCCGAAGCCTCCCGCGCCAACGCCCGCGCCGGCTCCACCGTCCGCGCGTGCTCCTCGCGCAAGCTCTTCAACCCCGCCAGACTCAAGGCGAGGCCGCGGTCGACGACCGTTCGGTCGACGCCCTTCATCGACTCCGAGAACGTGTCCGTGTCCAGGAGGGCCTTATTCACCGGCGGGCGTCCTCCAGGGCCGCTCCTCGCGGGCCCTCATGGCCTCGTCGATGATTTCGTCGAGCAAATCGGCGTCGTCGCGGAACAGGCCGATGACGGGATCGGGCGGCGTCGCTTCCGGATCCGGGGGCCCCTCCGCCCCCTGGCGTCGCATTCGGTCCACGGCGTCCTCCAAAAGCGCGTCCTCGGAAGGATAGCGGCCCTGGGCCACCTGTTCGGCCATGAATCGCCGCGTCGCCTCCGAAAGATGGATCGTCATGGTCGTGCCCCCCTCGATCCGTCATGGTACCCGAGTCCGCCGCGCCGTCTCGCGTCTTCTTTCCCGTCACCGCCTTATCGTCCCGCGGCGCCGGGATCGACGTCCATGCCCTCCTCGTCGGCGGTGCGGTAGAGGGGGAGGTAGCGGTAGTAGACTTCCAGCGTCAGGATCGAGAGCGACGTCTGAAACAGTCGGCCGGCGGTGGCGCCCCAGCGGTCGCGGCTGGGGAGGGCGGGGTCCCAACTGCCGTCGGGACAGCCGTCGTCACGGACCTGGGTTCCGATCAGGGCCTCGCGGACGTGGGGGTTCCAGCGCTCCCACGCCTGGTCCTTCATGTTGTGCAAAAGCTGGGTCGCGTAATACCAGTAATAGACGTTCCGATCCTCGCTCCGCTGAAGATCCTTGAAGACCTGGCCGACCCCCTTGACCAACGAGGGATGCTCGCGGGGCCAGCCCAGGATCTGACGGCCCACCAGCGCCTCGGCCGTCATCACCGGCGAGGCGGGCCGGCCCGGCTGGTAAGAGTAGAGCACCCGCTTGCGGTCGACGGCCGTGGAGTTCAAGTAGTCGGAACAGCCGCGGATCGCCCGTTTGGAGACGGAGAGGCCCGCCAGGTTCGCGCTTCGCAGGGCGAAGAGGTTCCAGCCGAAGACCGAGGTGTCGCCGGCCTGTCCCGGCTGATATCGCCAGCCGCCGCCGGCGGAGTCCTGGGAGTCGACGATGAACCGGACGGCGCGGATGGCGGGTTCGCGGAGCTTGGGGTCTCGGGAAAGGCCGTAGGCCTCGCAAAGCGCCATCGCGGCGATGGCGTGGCTGTACATGTGGCTGATGCCGGTGCCGCCGACGTGGAGGTCGCCGTCGGCCCCCTGGTTGGCCGCGAGCCATTCCAGGCCCCGCCGCACGGCCGATTGATGTCGGCTCTTGGCCGTGTGGATGTAGCCGGCGCCCAGAAGCGGCAGCAGGGCCAGCCCGGTCGCGCCGGTCTGGGAGACGGTCGTCCCTCCCGGCGGACAGCTTTGGCAAATCTCGTGGACGTTCAGGATCCACGAGCCGTCGCCCGCTTGATGGCGAACGATCCATTCCAGGCCCGCCTCCACGGCTTTCTCGGACTGGACGGTCCCCCCCTCGCGGCGGACCAGTTCGGCTCGGTCGAGCCCCGAGCGTCCCGAGAACGGGGCCTGGACGTTGGCCGCCAGTCCGTTGAGCGCGATCGGCGCCAGCAGTGACGAAGCCGCGCCGACGGCGGCCGCGGGACCGCCGGGGTCGGCGGCGAAGGCGGCGAGTTCGGGGATCCTCGGCTGGCTCGCGAACTTCACGTCCGGGTCGGCCGGGCCGAAGCTCAGCGACGGCGGATTGGGATCGTCCAGGTCCGTGAACGGATCGCCCGAGCGATCGGCCTCGACCAGCGACGTGAAATCGCCCAGCTCGCCCGGCGGCGGCAACTCCGCGGTGAAGGCCCGATCCTCCTGGACCGCGCCGCCGATCCGGATCAAGATCGCCAGGATCAACACCGCAAGCGCGTGCAACAGGAGGCTCACGCCCCAGGAGGGGACGGCGCGGAGGGCGCGACGGTCGATCTCCCGCCCCTCCCACGCCACCGAAACGCGGGCGGCGCGCTGCAACAATCCCCGCGGCACGTCGCGAAGCTTCATGACCGGGCCCGGAAAGATCGAGGATGGAAACCCGCCCGACGCCGCCGTCCATTGTAGAGGACCGACCCGCCAGTCGACCAGCCGACCGGGCGAACCCTCTTTCCTGGAAAGCGTCCTCCCCGCCGCGGCCACCCCGAAAATCGCCGATCGAATTCGTCTTCGCGCGCAAAAAGTCCCCGACCGAATCCGGCCGGGGACGGAGCGACTTTCTCAAGCCAAGGCCGATTCGCTCAGGCCTTCGGGGCGGCGGGGACCGCCGGGACCTCGGCCGGAACCGGGGGAGCGTCGGGGACCGCCGGCTCCTCGGCGGGCGCCGGAGGAGCGTCGGGAACCGCCGGGGCCGGAGGCGCGTCGGGGACCACCGGAGCGGCCGGAGCCGGCGGGGGCTCGTCAGCGGCGGGAGCCGGAGCGACCGGAGCGGCAGCCTGAGGGGCCGGAACCTGCTTCGACGGGGCCTGCGGCGCCGGAGCGGCCTTCACCGGGGCCTGAGGGGCCGGAGCGGCCTTCACCGGAGCTTGCGGCGCCGGAGCGGCCTTCACCGGGGCCTGCGGCGCGGGAGCGGCCTTCACCGGAGCCTGAGGGGCCGGAGCCGCCTTCACCGGAGCCTGCGGCGCGGGAGCGGCCTTCACCGGAGCCTGAGGGGCCGGAGCCGCCTTCACCGGAGCCTGCGGCGCGGGAGCGGCCTTCACCGGAGCCTGCGGCGCGGGAGCGGCCTTCACCGGAGCCTGAGGGGCCGGAGCCGCCTTCACCGGAGCCTGCGGCGCGGGAGCGGCCTTCACCGGGGCCTGAGGGGCCGGAGCCGCCTTCACCGGAGCCTGCGGCGCGGGAGCGGCCTTCACCGGGGCCTGAGGGGCCGGGGCCGCCTTCACCGGAGCTTGCGGGACGGGGGCTTGCTTGGACGGAGCCTGGGCATAAATCGACGGCACCGCGAAAGCGACCGCCGCCGCGACGAACAACCGAGCACGTAACATTGTTGCAATCTCCACGGATGTCGGATCGGGTTCGATTCAACCAGCTCCCGGCGGTGAAACCGATCGAGCGGGCGGCCGACTGTCATGCCTCGAACCCACGCCAGTCGGTCGATCGCGCGCCTTGGGAGTTTTGCGGGTTCTCAGTAAGATACATAGCCCCTGACGGCGTGTCTAGAATTCCCTTCAAGATAAATTCGAGAAATCGTTGCGACTCCATCGTTTCAGTACGGCCGTGACGATTGCGACGACGGCGCGGTTTTTGAAAAAGTCAAGGCCGCCGAGGCCGCCGTCGGGCGTTCGGATCGCGGGTTCGAGGGAAGTCGCGCGGCGAACCTGTCGGCGGAGGGATCGGCCTGCCGATCTGAATCGGGAGATCTCGGCGCGGACTGGCGCGGGGACGTCCCCCGGGCTTGAAATGCGGAGGGTTGAGCCTTCGGGGACGAACCGAGGATAATCGAGTCGGTCGGCGAAACCTGGAAAGGAGTGCGGATTGATCCGTCTCGTGGCGAACCGAGGGCCGGAGAAAGCGGTCGGCCGATCGCGGCGGCGGGTTCGCGCGGTCGCGGCGCTGCTGTGCGCGTGCGTCGCGGCCGCGTGCGTCGCGGCGGGGCAGGAGGCTGCGGAGCCGTCGCGGACGCCCGACGCCCTGCGGTTCGCCCACGGGTTGTTCCGCCAGCGCAAGTACGAGATGGCGGCCGACGAGTACGCCCGCTTTCTGAAGACCGAGCCGCCGCCCCCCTTCGGCGACGACGCCCGCTTCGGCCTGGCGAGCGCCCGACTGCTTCAGGGCGAGTACAAGGAGTCGCGCGCCGCGTTCCGCGACTTCGTGGCCAGGGCTCCCGACCATCCCCGGGCGCGAACGGCCTGGTATCGGCTGGGCGAGCTTTCGTACATGCTGGGCGACCTTCCCGAAGCCCGCGAGGCCCTGGAGCGGTTCACCGCCGGCCCCGACGACCACCCCAACCTGGAGACCGCCTGGACCTACCTGGGCGACGTCCGCCTGGCGCTTGACGACCCCGCCGGCGCCCGCGCGGCGTATGAAGAATCGCTCAAGCGTTTCCCCGACGCCAAGCTGGCCGATCGCGCCCGCTACGGGCTGGCCCGCGCGCTGGCCGGCGTCGGCGAAGACGCGAAGGCGCTGGAGGCCCTCGACGATCTGGTCCGTCGCGCGCCTCCCGAATGGCTCGACAAGGCCCGGCTGCAAACGGGCAAGATCGAGCTGGCCGCGGGGCGTTATGACGAGGCCGAAAAGGCGCTCGCGAAGGTGGGCCCGGGCCCGATCCAGACCGAGGCCCGTCTCCGTCGCGGCCAGGCGCTGGCGCGGCTGGACCGGCTCGACGAGGCCGCCGACCTGCTGGGCCCGATCGCCGCCGACGCGGCCGAGCCGACGTCGATCGAGGCGGCGCTGGAGCTTGGCGGCGTCGACCTGAAGCGCGACCGGCCCGAGGACGCGCTGAAGACGCTCGACGCCGCCCTGGCGCGCTCGGGCGATTCGCGATGGGCGCCCGCGCTGTCGTTTCGATCGGCCGAGGCCCTCCGAGCCCTGGGCGGGGACGCCGACGCCCGCGCGCGGTTCCTCAAGCTGGCGACCGACCGCCCCGACGACCCCTGGGCGGACGACGCCGCGCTGGAGGCGGCGCGCCTCGCCCTGAAGGCCGGCGACCACGACGCCGCGGCCGACGCCGCCGCCAAGCTGATCGACCGCCGCCCGGAAAGCAAGCTGGCCCCCGCCGCCCTGCTGGTCCTGGGGAAGGCGGAGAACGCCGCGGGGCGTCGCGACGCCGCGATCGCCGCCCTGGAGAAACTCCTCGGCGACGGTACGAAGCCGCCCGACGCCGCTCCGGCGGTCGTCGACGCCGCCCGCTACGAGTTGGCCGCCGCCTACCGGGCCGCCGGCAAGCCCGAGCGGGCCGACGCGACGCTCGCGAGCCTGGCCGGATCGTCGAACGCCGAGACGGCCGCCGAAGCGGCGTTCCTGCTGGGGCGGTCGAACATGGAGGCCGACCGCCCCGCCGAGGCCGCCGAACAATTCGACCGCGCGCTGAAGGCCGCCCCCGACGGCCCGCTCGCCGAACACGCGCTGGCGGAACTGGCCGCGGCCCAGATCGCCTTGAAGAAACTCGACGACGCCGTCGCGACGGTCGGTCGCCTGGCGTCGAAGGCCCCCGAAGGCCCCGCGCTGCCGCCCGTCCGCCTCCGACTCGCCGAGGCGCTGGCCGTCGCCGACGATCCGGCCGGGGCCGCCGAGCAGTTCCGGCCGCTGGCCGAATCGACGGTCGAAAACGTCCCCGCCGACCTGAAGGAACGGGCCGAGATCGGCCTGGCGCGGGCGCTCGCGAAACAAGGGGACGCCGCCGGAGCGATCAAGGCGTTCGACGCCGCGGTCGCTCGCGCGACCGACGACGCGAAGGCCGCGGCGTTGGCCCTCGAACGCGCCCGGGCCGTCGAGGCGAGCGGCGACGTCGCCGCGGCCGTTCAGGCGTATGAACGGGTCGAGACGCGGGCCCCCAAGGCCGACGCCGCGGTCCTCGCCGCGCTCGCCCGCGCCCGGCTGCTGACCGACGACAAGCCGAAGGAGGCCGCCGACGTCCTCGGCCGGCTCCTGGACGGCGACGAGGCCCGCGCGCGGCTCAAGGCGATCGATCAACCCGTCGACGCGGTTCTGGCCGATCGCGGCTGGGACCTGATCGACGCCGGCGAGACCGCCGCGGCCGACGCGGTCTTCGCGGAACTCCTCGCCGACTTCCCCCAGAGCCTGCTGGCCGCCGACGCCCGCTTCAACCTCGCCGAATCGGCCAACGAGCGCGAGGAGTACGCCGAGGTCGTCAAGCTCCTCGCCCCCCTGGCCGATCCCCCGGCCGACGCCCCCAAGCTCCCCGACCGGCTCGCCCCCGACGTCCTGTTCCGCCTGGGCCGGACGCAAGTCGAACTGGGCGACTGGTCCGCCGCCGCGAAGACGCTCGACCGCCTGATCGCCGAGTTCCCCGACGGCCCCCGCGGCCGCGAAACCCGCTTCCTCCGCGCCGAGGCCGCGCTACGCATGGACCGGTTCGAGCCCGCCGAAAAACTGCTCGCCGAGTTGATCGCCGAGCCGGCCGCGGCCGACGACCCTCCCCGTCTGGCCGACCTGGCGAAGGAGCGCCGGATCCAGTGCCTTCTGGGCCTGAACCACTGGCGAGACGCCCTGGAGGCCGCCGACGCGCTTCTACCGACCATCGACGACCCTCCCGCCCGCGATCCGATCGAGTTCGCCCGCGGCCGCGCGCTGATGGGCCTGGGGCGACTCGAAGAGGCGCGCGCGGCGTTTCAGGCGGTCATCGACGCGCGCAAGTCCGGCGACCTGGCCGCGCAGGCCCAACTCATGCGCGGGGAGGCGTACTTTCATGAGGAGAAATTCCTGCAAGCCCTCCGCGAGTACCTGCAAGTGGACGTCCTCTACCCCGACGCCCCCCGACGCCGCGTCGCGGCCTTGCTGGAGGCCGGCAAGGTCCAGGAGCGCCTCGGCCGCTGGGACGAGGCCGCCGAGACGTATCAAAACATCCTCGCTAACTTCCCCGACGACCCCCACGCCGCCGAGGCCCGCGAGCGCCGGGAGAAGGTGACGAAGGAGCACGGAGGCAAGCCGTGAATCGGGAAGGAGCCCGCTTATGATGATGGTTCGACGAGTGGCGGCGGCCTTGATCGCGGTCCAGGCGCTCGCCGCCGCGGCCGCGGCCGGGGAGCCGCGGGGCGACCTCTCGATGGAGGTCCAGCGCGGCGCGGCGAAGGTCGCGGGCGAGGTCCTGCTCTGGTACGAGGGGACGCCCGCGGGCGAGCGCATGGCCTGGGGGGGGCTCGCGGCGTGCGCGGTCCTGGGCGCCTGCGCGACCCTGGAACGTCTGGTCCGGCTCCGACGTCGGGCCGTGGTCCCCCACGACTTCTCCGTCCGGTTCGTCGATCGGCTCCACGCCGGCAAGCTCGACGGCGGCCAGGCGCTGGATTATTGCGAGATGAACCCCAGCCCCGCGGCGCGGGTCGCCCTGGCGGCGGTGCGGCGCTGGGGGCGGCCGGCGGCCGAGTTGGAACGGGCCGTCGAGATGGCCCACCGCTGGGAGACGGAACGGCTGGGGAGGAACGTCGGCACGACGCGGAGGATCGCGACGCTCGCCCCGCTGATCGGCCTGTTCGGCTCGCTCCTGATCGCCCAACGGTTGCTACGGCTGGCGGGGGACGATCCGGTCTCGGCCGCGACGATGGCCGACGCCCTGGGGCCGCTGGCGTTCGGCGTGGGGCTGGGCGTGATCGCGATGGTCGTCAACGACGTCCTCGCCACCCGGGTGGAGCGGTTGGGAGGGATGCTCGACCGCCTGGGGGCCGAGACGATCGACGCGGTCGCCATGACCACGACCGCCGCGGCGCCGACGCTTTCCGCCCGCGCGCCGGTCGCCCGCGGCCGCGTCGGCGAGGCGGTCGCGGAGCGCGCGCCGGTCGTCGCGGTCCCCGTCCGCGGCTCGTCCCCGCGTTTTCGACGTGACGAGCCGTCCATCGGGGCCTGACCCGCCGCCCCGCGTTCGGCTATGCTGGCACGGAAAGGAGGCCGACGCCATGACCGGGCTGGACCTGGAATCGTTTCTGCTGCTGCTTCGGGCCGACCCCGGCGCGTGGGCGCTCGGGGCCCTGGTCCTCGCCGCGGCGACGATCCTGGTCTGGGTGAGCTGGGGCTCTCGCAACGCGATCCGCAAGTGCCTGGCGCTTTCGGTGGCGGGCCACGCCCTGCTTCTGGTCGGCGGCGGGAGCGTGCCGGCGGTGATCCGGGCGATCCACCCCCGACCAGCCGACGACGAGCCCGAGCGCCACGTCCGCGTCGCGCCGGTCGTCGAGCCCGGCCCCGGCGAGAACGCCGCGCGCGCCTTCGTCGCGGCCGGGGAAGGGGGTCGCGCCGGAGTCGCGGCGATCGACCGGCTCGACGTCCCGGTCGCCCTGGCGAGCGGCAGGATCGCGGCGGAGCGGCCGGCGATCGATCCGTCGTCGGTTCCCGTCATGCCGGAGCCGACGCCGCTGGAGGCCCCCGCGTTGGCCGCCGCGACGCTGGCCGCGCCGGAGCTTCCGCCGCCCCCCTCTCCCGAACCCGCGACGATCGCCCCCGCCTCCGCGCCGCCGGAGGCGATCGTCGCGGCCGGCGACGTGGCGCTTGACGCCCCCGAGGTCCACGAGCCCCCGCGCCCCCCGGAGACCGAGGCACCCCAACGCAACGTCCCGCTGGGCGACGCCCGCTTGCGATCGGGTCGGCCCCGGCCTCGCGTCGCGGAGCCGCCCACGCCTCGCGTCGAGTTGGCCGCGCCCCAGCCCGCGCCGGCGCCGCTGGCCGTGGTCCCGCTCCGCGCGCCCCCGGTGGAGCCCCCCGCGCCGGCGCTGGCGGAGCTTTCGTCCAGGCCGAGCGAGGCGATCGCAAAGATCCCGGAGATCTACCGTCCGCGGCTGGAGGCGGATCGTTCCACCCGCGCCCAACGCGCGGGGGCCAGCCGGGCGAGCGAGTTGGCCGTGGAACGGGCGCTCGACTGGCTGGCGCGGCACCAGGACGTCGATGGTCGCTGGGACGGTGGAACCGCCCGCTACTCCGACGGCGAGGCCGTGGAGGGCGACGACGACTTCACCGTCCATTGTCCCAAGGGCGACGTCTGCTTCGGCGAATGCGCCTACTGGGAGGCCGATTCCGGCCTGACGGCGCTGGCGCTTTTGACCTACCTGGGCGCCGGCCACACCCACAAGGAGGGGGAGTACGCCCGCGTCATCGCCCGCGGCTTCACGTTTTTGATGCGGCCCCAGAAACCCGACGGCGACCTTCGAGGCGCCAGCCAGACCGTCGGCATGTACTGCCACGCGATGGCGACGCTCGCCCTGTGCGAGGGCTACGCGCTGTCCCGGGACGAACGCCTTCGCGGCCCCGCCGAGCGCGCCGTCGCCTTCCTGGCCCGCTCCCGAGCCGCCGACGGCCAGTCATGGCGCTACGCCCCCGGCGCGGCCGTCGGCGACACCAGCATCCTCGGCTGGGTCGTGATGGCGCTCAAGTCCGCGCGCGAGTCCAACCTGCCGATCCCCGACCGAGCGTCGCTGGACCGCGGGGCCGCGACCTGGCTCGACCGCGTTTCCGACGGCGATTCCAAGGGCCTGGCCAAGTACCAGCCCGCCGACAAGGTCACGCCCACCATGACCGCGGAGGCGTGGGTCTGCCGCCAGTTTTTGGGCTTCGGCGGTCCCGGCCCCGCCAGCGCGGAGGCCGCCGCGTACCTGCTCGACCACGAATCCGACCGCGGCGAGACGAACGTCTATTACTGGTACTACGCGACCCTCGCCATGTACCAGCACGGCGGCAAGCCCTGGACCGAGTGGAACGCCCGCCTCCGCGACCGCCTGATCTCGCTCCAACGGACCTCCGGCCATATGAGCGGCAGTTGGGATCCCGACGACAGCATCTACGGCTCGCGCGGGGGCCGCATCTACTGCACGACCTTCGCGGCGTTGACCCTGGAGGTCTACTACCGCTACCTCCGCCTCTACGACGCCCCCAATCTCGCCGAGGACGACGACGACGAGGAACTCCCCGCCCCCGCGCCCCCCTTGACCGCCCCCGCCGAGCCCTCGCGGCGCTGAGCGGGTCGTCAGCCGAACAGATCGCCCACGACCGCCTCGAAGCCCGGAAGGACCGATTCCAGCCGCAACACGTCGTCGGGCCCCAACGCGACCGGCTCGCGATCGGTCTCGAAGACGTGCGCCTTCCGCTTCTCCGGATCCAGCACGACGACGACCGGCACTCCGGCCTTGAGATACTCGCCCACCTTCGCCACGACCTCCCTCCACCGATCGCTGGGGGAGCGAACCTCGCAGGCCAAGTCGGGAGGCGTCGCATGGTAGCCGATCGGCAAATCGCCCCTCGGCAATCGTTCATAGCTGTAGTACGAAACGTCGGGAGCCCGAACCGAGTCCGGATCGCGCTCCGTGATCGTTCCGGCGTCGTTGCCGATGACCCGGCCGAGATCGTTGTCGTCCACATGGATGGCCAATAGCTTTCCGAGCCGGAGACATACGAAACCATGCCTGATTCCCGGCGGCGGCGACATGACGACGACCCCTCGCACCAGTTCCTCGACCATCCCCGAATCGGGCCGCTTCGCGAACTCCTCGGCGGTGAGCAGCGCGGTTTCTTCCTCGACGGTCGCCATCGCGTTTCCTCCGTTTCAGCCGAACAAATCGCCCACGACCGCCTCGAAGCCCGGAAGGACCGATTCCAGCCGCAACACGTCGTCGGGCCCCAACGCGACGGGCGCGCGGTCGGCCTCGAAGACGTGGGCCTTCCTCTCTCTCGGGTCCAGGAGCACCACGATCGAGACCCCGGCCTCGACGTACTCGGCGGCCTTCGCCACCACGCGATTCCAGCGGTCGCTGGGCGAGAGCACCTCGAAGACGAGTTCCGGAAGCGCGGCGGCGTAGCCCGTCGGCCTTCCACTCCTCGGCACCCGCGCATAGCTGTAGTACGATACGTCCGGCCCGCGAACCGAGTCGGGACGGCGCTCGGTAATCACTCCGGAGTCGTTGTTCAGCACGCGGCCCAGGTCTCGATCGGCCACGAAGGTCCCGAGCAACCGGCCCACCGTGTTGCAAACGACGCCGTGGTCGAACCCCGGAGGTGGAGACATCACGATCCGCCCTCGCGCCAGTTCCTCGACCATTCCCGAGTCGGCCCGTTTCGCGAACTCCTCGGCGGTGAGCAGCGCGGCTCCTTCCTCGACGGTCGCCATCGCGTTTCCTCCGTTTCAGCCGAACAAATCGCCCACGACCGCCTCGAAGCCCGGCAGGACCGATTCCAGCCGTAAGACTTCGTCGGGCCCCAACGCGAGGGGCGGTCGGTCGGCCTCGAAGACGTGGGCCTTCCTCTCTCTCGGGTCCAGGAGCACCGCGATCGAGACCCCGGCCTCGACGTACTCGGCGGCCTTCGCCACCTCCTTGATCCAGCGGTCGCTGGGCGAATGCACCTCGAAGACCAGTTCGGGGATCTCGGGGCCGTAGCCGTCGAGGTCGGCGTCCCTCGGCAAGCGTTCAAAGCTGTAAAAGGCGACGTCGGGGCCCCGGACGGTGTCCGGGTCGCGTTCGGTCACGACGCCCGAGTTACCGCCGAGCCCCCTGCCGATCGGACGCTCTTCCAGATAGCGAGCGAGACGGTGGACGATCTCGGCGCAGACGTACCCGTGAAGTCGGTTCGGCAGCGGAGACCGGACGATGCGACCTCGAACCAATTCCTCGAACAGGTCCGATTCGGGCAGCCGCGCGAACTCCTCGGCGGTGAGAGGCGCGGTTTCTCGATTGACGGTCGCCATCGCGGAATCCTCCTTCCCGAACGGGGCCCGGACGCCTCCATTGTCCCGATCGCGGCGAGGGCCGTCCAGCGCGCGCGAAAGCCCGCGGGCGTTCGCCTTCGCGGGCTCGATCGGGCGCCGTCGGGTCACTTCGCGGCGAGGGCCTTTTCGACGGCCTTGACGAGTTCTTCGGCCTCGGGGGTGGTCTTGGGGTCGAAGCGGGCGACGACCTCGCCCTTGCGGTCGACGAGGAACTTGGCGAAGTTCCACTGGATCTCGCCGGCGTGGCTGGGGTCGGTGGCCTCGCTCGTCAGGAAGGAGTAGAGCGGGTGGATCTTCTCCCCCTTGACGACGATCTTGGAGAAGACCGGGAAGCTCACGTTGTACTGGGTCGAGCAGAACTCCTTGATCTGTTCGTTCGTCCCCGGCTCCTGGGCGCCGAACTCGTTGGCGGGGAAGGCGAGCACTTCCAGGCCCTGGCCCTTATACTTCTCATAGAGGGCCTCCAGGCCCTTGTACTGCGGGGTCAAGCCGCACTGGCTGGCCGTGTTGACGATCAGGAGCACCTTGCCGTGATACTGGGACAGGGCGACGTCGGCGCCGTCGATGTTCTTCATCGTGAAGTCGAGGACCGACGTCGGCCGCTTCTCGTCGGCGGCGAGGGCCGGCGCCGCGAAACTCGCCAGCAGGCCGAGGGCGGGCAAAAGCGCGAGCGCGAAAAGGATTCGTCCGGGCATGGCGGGGGTCCTCTCCTGGGACGACGGTCGGTGGGGTATCCGGCGGGGGTCGCGACGGAATTCGTCGGTTCGTCCGACGACCCTTCATCTTGGGGTCGCCGGGCGGGCTTTGCAAGACTGGTCGATCAACAGTTTAACCTTTCGGCCGGCGGCGGTTCGACCCCGCGGCGGGGGACGAGGTCGCGATGGAAGAGACCCTGACGCCGGGCGCCCGCCGCGCCCTGGATCGAGCCGTCGCGCGGGCCTCCGCCCGCGGGGCCGACGCCGTCGAGCCGGCCGACCTGATCGCCGCCTTGGTCGACGAGCCGGAGTCCCGCGCCTCGGAGCTGGTCGTCGCCTTCGGCCTGACCCCCGTCGCCGTCCGCGACGCCCTGGGCGTCCCGCCGCTCGAGGCCGCCGAGGAAGCCCGCTTCGAGCCGACCGACGCCTCGCCCCTCGCCGCCCCACGGTCGCGGGCGCTCCGCGCCGCCCTGGGCGAGGCGGCCGTCCGCGCCCGCGTCGAGGGCCGCAAGGCGAGCGTCGGCACCGAACACCTCCTGGCCGGGCTCCTGGTCGAGGCCGGCGACGTCCTGGCCCCGCTCCAGGACGCCGGACTGAACCTCGACGGCCTTCGCGAACTGCTCACCCGGGAGAAGGAACCCGAGCCCCTGCCGGCCCTGGACGTCCCGCCGCTGGAGCTGGCGGACTCCATCAACGCGGTCGACCTGGCCCGGATCCTCGACGCCTCCGCCAACCGCGCCCGCGAGGGCCTTCGCGTCGTCGAGGACTACGCCCGCTTCGCCCTGGACGACCCCGGACTGACCAGGAGGCTCAAGGAGGTCCGCCACCGCCTCGCCGCCACTCTCCGCGGCTTCGACGCCGACCTTTTGACCTCCGCCCGCGACGCCCGCGACGACGTCGGCGCCCACATCATGACTCCCGCCGAGCAGGTCCGCGAAAACCCCCGCGCCGTCCTCGCCGCCAACTTCAAGCGCGCCGCGGAGGCCCTGCGCTCGCTGGAGGAGCACGGCAAGCTCGTCGACGTCTGGATCGCCGGCCGCTTCGAGGTGCTCCGCTACGACGTCTACACGCTTGAAAAAATGATGATGACCGCCGTCCACGCCTACCGGACGCTGGACGACCGCCGCTTGATGGTGCTGGTCGGCGGCCTGCCCACGATGGGCGACCTGACCTGGATCGTCGAGGAGGCCCTCGCCGGCGGCGCCGACGTGATCCAGCTTCGCGAGAAAAACGTCCCCGACCGCGAACTCCTCTCGCGCGCCCGCGAGGTCCGGATCATCACCGCCAAGGCCGGCGCGCGGTTCGTCATGAACGACCGCCCCGACCTGGCCCGGCTCGCCTCCGCCGACGGCGTCCACCTGGGCTGGGACGACGTGACCGTCCGCGACGCCCGCCGGATCGTCGGGCCCAACCTGGTCATAGGCGTCTCCACCCACGAGCGGGCGCAAGTCGACGCGGCGGTCCTGGCCGGCGCCGGCTACCTGGGCGTCGGCCCGGTCTTCCCCAGCGCCACCAAGGACTTCGCGGAGCCGGAACTGGCCGGGCTGGGTCACGTCCGAACCGTCGCCGAATCGACCAAGCTGCCTTGGTTCGCCATCGGCGGCATCGACGAATCCAACGTCGGGCGCGTGTTGGAGGCCGGCGCGACCCGGATCGCCGTCGGCGCCGCGGTCGTCAAGGCCGAGCGCCCCCGCGCCGCCGCCGCCGCCCTCAGGGAAGCGCTCGACGCCGCCGGTGGATGATTGCCTCGCCGCGGGGCGAACGATATAAGGGACGAAACGCCGCGCGACCTCGACGCGGCCCCACGTCTCACACGATCGCTCGCGCAACCCGCGGGAGGGCGCCATGGCTGCTCCGGACGAGGGAATCGGTTCGGCATCGACGGACGAACCGGGCGCGACGGCGCCGCCCGCCAAGCGCGGCAATCGCGCGGCGATGGCCGCCGTCCTGGCCGTGATCGCCGTCGCGGGCGTCGTGATCTATCAAAACATCCCGCTGCGGCCGTGGTTCCCGGCCGTCGCGAACCAATCCTCGGGCCCGCAAGCCCAGGCCCTCCCCCCCGGTCCGGACACCCCCGACGGCCCCGACCCCGCCGACGCCACCAGCCTGCTGCGGATCTCCAGGACCGACGACGGAAGGACGGTCGTCGCCCTGGACCGCGTCGCGGCGATCCGCGACCTCCCCCAGTTCATGGGCACGGACCAGGACTTGTTGTTCCGCGAATTGGTCCGCCAGTCGGTCCTGCTCGCCGCCCACGACGAGCGCGGGGCCGCGACTCGCGACGAATTGCTCGACGACGTCAAGCCGGCGGATGGGGAGGTCGCCGTCGCCGAGGTCGGCTCGCTGTTCCGCCTGGGCTTCCGCTCCCGGATGCTGGTCCGGCCGGTCTCGGACGGCGTCGCCGACGTGAAGGCCGAACCGCTCCTCTCCGCGGACCTCGCCCCCCGCGACAGCAAGGGCGTCGGCCTGGAACTCGTCGGCGTGATGGAGAAGCTGTCGCGAACCGAGATCCCGGCCGCGCTCGACCGCCTCGGCCTTCAGGGCAAGCCCAACGCCCAACGCCCCGACGCCCCCTTGCCGGAAGGGGTCGAGGAGAAGTTGAACACGCTGGGGATGGTCGACCACGTCCTGGCCCTCCGCGACCTTCACGCCGCGATCCGGGCCGACGGCGAATCCCCCGCGCGGCTGGAGGCGCTGGCGCGTGGCTACGCGCGCCTCGGCGCGCTGACCGTCCACCACTGGAGCGCCGCGCACCGCGCGTTCGAGGCGCGGGCCCTCCTCTACGCCGAGCGTCTGAAGGTGAAGGAGTCGGGTTCGCCGCGAAGCCTGCGCGTCCGCGCGCTCGTCGAGGCGCTGGTCGGCGTCCACTCGGCCGCGATCAAGGACCTTGAGGCGGCGGCCGGGGCCGACGGCGGCGCGCCCGCACCGGCGTGGGTCGACGCGGTCGACGCCTACGTCCACTACCAGCCGGCGAAGCTGACCGAGGCCAAGCCTCCTTACGACCGCCTGGCGGCCTACCTGCGGATGACGGCCCTGGAGTTCTCCAGCCGGGGGAGCCGGCAACTGGTCCACGCCGCCAAGGACGTGCTTCGGCTCGATCCCGACTGCGCCCGCGCCTACGACGTGATCTGCGGCAACGGCGGCCTCGGCGACCTGCACGAGGCGACCGTGCTGGGCCCCCGGAGCTTCCACGAGTTCTTCCGCGGCAAGCTCGCGAAGGCCGGCGATCTCCCGCCCGAGGTCCGCGAGGCGCTTAAAGCCGACGCCGAGGACCAGGCGCTGGATGACGCCCTCGCCGCGGCGAAGGGGGGCGAGCCCTCGTGGGGAACGCTGGCCCACCTGGCGCTTGAGACCCGGTTCGTCCAGGTCCAGCGCCGGGTGAACTTCATGAGGAACAAGTGGAACGTCCCCGTGGACGACTTCTGGACCGACGCCAGACCGTCGATCGAGCGCCACCCCTACCGGCCGTTCCTCGGCCTCCAGACCGGGCTTCCCGAGGAGGCGGCCGACTTCGGCAAGTTCGTCCTGAGCTACGACCGCTCCGACCTGGAGCCGACCGAGGGCGAATTCCTCCTGATCGTCCAGCACGCGCCGGGATCCATTGGAAGCGCGGCCAGGGACGACTGGAACCTGACGGTCGCCCACACCACGGCGTCGGCGCGCGACTTCAGCATGACGCTGCTCTCCACCCGCGACGAGGTGAAGCCGTTCCACGCCGAGCGGATGATGGAGTACTGCCCCTTCGACCCCCTCGCGGCCTCGGTCCTGGTGCGGACCCACTGGACATCCATCCAGACCAAGCTGGCCGATTGGAGGGAACGGTTCGGCGATTCGGCCGGATTCCTGTCCGCTTATGTCGGTAAGCTTTTGGAAGCCGGCCGCCACGAGGAGGCCCAGCCGCTGTTGACCCGGTACATCATCATGTCCCCCGACCGCTGGGGATACGAGAAGCTGGCCGAATGCCAGGAGAAGGCCGGCGACGAGGCCGGTTGGCTGGAGACCCTGGAATCCTACCTGGAGGACACCGAGGACGCCGGGCTCGACCACGCCGGAATCCAGGTGAAGCTGGCCAGGCGCTTCCTTGAGAAAAACGAGCCCGAAAAAGCCAGGCCCTTCTCCGACGCCGCCGCCCAGACCTGGGCCGGCTGGGCGATGCTCTGCGCCGCCGACGTCGACGAGGCGACGGGCGACCTGGACGCCGCCGGCGAGTGGCGCCGCCGCACGGCCGAACGCTACCCCAAGGACTGGGCCCAGTGGTATCTCTTCGCCGCCCGCACCGGCCGCGGCGGACTCGACGAGGCGCGACGGGTCGCCCTGGCGATGGCCGAGAGGCCCGGCGCGCTCAAGCCGATCCAGGCGGCCTTCATCGACTGGAACGAGGGCCGACCCGAGGAGGCCGCGGGGCTGCTGGAATCCGACGACGGATCGACCCCGCCGCTGGCCCTGGCGATCTACGCCGCGCTCTTGCACGACCAAGGCGACGACGCGGAAAAACGGGCCGAGGCGGTCAAGCGACTGCCCGAACTGAAGGACCAGGGGCCCGTCACGGCCCGGATCGCCGGCATGCTCTTCGACTCGCTGGCCGACGGCGCGCCGCCGCCCGACCTGGCCGCGATCGACGCCCTGATCGCGCCGATGAAGCCGTTCCCGCATGCGTTCTGCGACTTCCTCGTCGGTCGCTTCCTGCTCAACCGCGGCCGCGCCGAGGACGCGCGCAAGTATCTCGAATCGTGCGTCGCCACGGCCGAGTTGGACCTATGGAGCCGCGCCGCGGCCGCCTCGTGGCTCCGCGCCGCCTTCCCCGACGCCGGGGACGGGAAGACCCCCGCCCCCGACTCGTCGACGGCCCCGACCGATCCGGCGGGCGTTTGAGGCCGCCCTCGCTCCCCGCCGCGGCGCGTCAGCGACGGGCGGGGGCGTCGAGCGCGAAGACGATGTCGCCGGGTTGGCCGAGCCGCGCCGAGATCACCCTCCCGCCGTCGTCCTTCAGGTCCTCGCCGACCGAGTAGACGACCACCGCGCCGCCGAGGTTCGCCATCCGCATCGGCCGGTCGTTAAACGGGTCGAGCGGTGTCGCCGACATCCCCGCCGCCTTGACCGCCGCCTCCAGGCTCGCCGGCGCGCCGTTCTTCGTCGCCCTCCAGCGCCTCAGCGCCGTCAGACAGGCGACGGCGCGGACCTCGGCGGCGCTCCGAGTCGATGCCTTCAACGCGCCCTCCAGAGGCAGCGCGCTCTCGGCGAGGAACGCCTTCAAGGCGGGGTCGCCGTCCGCGCCGCGATCGATCGGCGCCTTCGCCAACCGCAGCCGCGCCGAATAGGACCGCGCCGACGGATCGAGCCGGGCCTTGCACCAGGGGTAGAGGATCGCGACGAGCGCCTGATCGTCGGCCGGCCTCCAGCCCTCGAAGCGGGCGTTCATGGCCGCGACGTCCGATGCGGCGACGTCCGAGCCGGCGAGCTTGGCGAGGACGTCGCCGGGCCTCATGTTCGAGTCGACGCCGAGTTCGGATCGGAGCGTCTGGAAGTCGGCCGACAGGGCCCGCGCGGTCGCCAGGATGGTGAGCGTTTCCTCCTGGACCGTCTCGGTCCAGGGGTCGACGGCCGCGGCCTCGTGCATCTTGAAGGTTTTGATCAATTCATCATAGACGCCCGGCTTCAACCCTCGAACCGCGAGGATCGGCGCGGCGATCTCGCGGGCCGCGACGGACTCCATCCGCCCCGCCAGGATTTGCGCGATCGTCGACCCCCTGCGGCGAAGGTCGCGCGACAACCGCAGGACGGCGGCCAGGTCGGCGACCGCGGAGTCCGGCCGGCCGCGGCCGAGGTCCCGGTTCGCCTTCAGCGCCAGGACATGGACGACCCCAAAGGCGTCCGGCGCGATTTCGAGAGCGACGGGCCCCAAGGCGGGCGAGAAGTTACAGCGGTCGCGCTTCTGGGCCTCGGCCAGCTTCTTGAGGCCGGGCCCGCATTCGTCGACCAAGGCGTCGACGGCCGCGGCGGGCGCGCCCCCCTTGGCGTGGGCGTCGTACAACGACTGGATCCGATTCCGCCGCCCCCTGACGGCCTGGACGGCCGCGTCGCTCAAGGGTCCGCCGGGGAAGTCGACCCCGGAGAGTGGCAAGAACTCCCGGAACGCCTCCAGGTACAAGGGCGCGGCGTTGCTCGCCGCGGGCGGCGGCGCCAGGTGCTTCGCCACGTCGAAGGGCGCCCCCGGCGGCAGCCACGCCGGCGGCGCGACGACCGAACCGTGAATGGCCGGACCCGCCCCCGGCTTCGCCGCCGACTCACCGCGCGCCGCCCCCGCCGCCAGACCGACCGCCGTCACGACGGCCAACGCGCCGCGACCCATGCCGAATTCCCGTCCCACGACCACCTCCCGGCGATTCGAATCGACTCATCAAGACTCACCGATCGAATCTACGCATCCGATCGCGGAATCTTACCGAACCCGCCAGGATTCCCGCGGCGAAGCGGCGCGACCGCGCGGCGGGCCTAAAGGTCCCGGGCGACGGTCTCGAAGTCGGGCAGGAAACGGATCGGCGACGGCTCGCGCTTCAGCAACCGCGCTGCGAGACGGCCGGGGAGTAGACCGCGGCGGAGCAGGCGCTCGGGGCGGTCGAGATCCTCCAGGATCCCCTCCGACGCCAGGTAGCCGCTGCGGACGGCCCCCTCCATCGTGGCGGGCCAGCCGGTGTCGGTCCAGTCGCCGGCCAGAAACAGGCCGTCGACGGGCGTCCGCTGCGGCGGCCGAAGCGCGCCCACGCCGGGAACGGGCGCGAACGTCGCGGCTCGTTCGACCACCACCCGCCACCGCAAGAGGCCCGCGTCGCGGCTCGCGGGCCACATCGCGGCCAACTCGCCGAGCACGGCGTCGCGGATCATCTCCCTGTTCATCCACAAGAGGTCATGCGAGGCGCTGATGACGATCTGAAGGTATTCGCCCCCCTCGCGCGGTTCGCGCCCCTGGATCCGGGTGTGGTTGAAGACCCAGTGCAACAGACGCCCCGGACAGGCGACCTGGTCGAAGGGGCAGACGGGACGGTCGAACCAGAGATGGACGCCGGTGATCGGCGAGCCCTCCATCCGTTCGAGCGCGTCCAGGGCGGGGGTCCGCTCGCGAAGCGCCGGCGCGAGCAGTCCGGGCGCGCGATCGAACGGAACGGCCAGGACGACGAAGTCGGCGGCGACCGTCTCGCCGGTTCGGAGCGTGACGCCCCGGGGGTCGCCGTCGTCGTCGGCATCGACCGAGCGGACGCCCGTCGCCAGGCGGACCTCGACCCCGCGGTCGCGGAGCCACGACTCCATCCGAAGGCCGTAAAGCTCGCCCAGGGGCGCGGCGGGAACCTCCATCTGGAACCCCTCGCGGTTCATGAGGAAGCCGTCGACGAACACCTTCCGCGCCATGCCGACGTCCATCCGGTCCAGCCGCTCGTTGAGGGCCGAGACCAGGACCGTCGTCCAGAAAAGCTGAATCGTCCGGACGTTCTGACCGTGCCGCCAGAGCCAATCGGCGAAGCTCTCGCCGGACCTTCCCCCGTCCGCGTCGAGCGCCAACCGGGCCAGGCCGCGGGCGACGCGGAGCTTGTCGCGCCAGCCCAGGTAGTTGGCGCGGAGGAAGCTCGCGCCCAGGTGCAACGGCGCGGGCGCGATCCCGGCCTTGAGGGTCGAGACCCGGCCGTCGGGGCCCAGGAACGCGACGGCCGGCTCGCGCCGAAACAGGCCGGCGATCCCCGTTCGGCGACAGAAGTCGGCCAAATTCGTACAGCAAGCCATGCTGACGTGTTGGCAGTTGTCGACGAGTTCGCCGGTCGTCGGATCGGTGAAGGACGCGGCGCGGCCGCCGAGTCGCGGACGACTCTCCAGCAGGGTGACGGAGAGGCCGCGGTCGACGAGCGTCGCGGCCGTCGCCAGTCCTGCGAGGCCCCCGCCGACGATCACGACGCGGGGGGGAGGGGGCGCGGGGTGGTGGGTGGTCATCGTCGCGGCCTCACGACGCGGAGCCGCGCGCGCCGGTCGCGGCCGGATCGAGCCTCGGCCCGAGCCATCGCGAGGGGAGCGACCGCAGGACGACGGCCGCCTTCCGCCATCCGGGAACGGTCGCGCGGCCGGCCAGCACGTCGTAGTCGCGGCGGGCGATCTCGTCCAGAAGGGCGCGGTAGACCCCCTTGATCGTCAAAAGGACCGGACGGCCCACCGGCGCGACCAGGGGGGCGAGGGCGTCGGCCTCGTCGTAACAGCCGTAGGCCCGGCCCGCGTAGTCCTCCAGCAGCCGCCGCAGGGCGGGGCCGGCGTGGTCCGCGTCCAGGTCGGCGTCGGCGACGCCGTGGCGGTCGAGATCGGCCGTCGGCAGGTAGACGCGGCCGTTGCGGCGGTCCTCGGCGACGTCGCGGACGATGTTGGTCAGTTGAAGCGCCAGTCCGCAGCGGTCGGCCAGGCGCTCGGCGCGGCCGCCGTCGGAATCGTATCCCCAAATATGAATGCAGCAGAGCCCGACGGCCGACGCCACCTTGCGGCAGTAGCCCGCCAGCTCGTCGAAGTCGGCGAAGCGGCGGGGGGCCAGGTCCATCTCCACGCCATCGACG
>Ga0209916_1000887_pt1 | contig 35629 bp, 26 predicted proteins | sample ThiBio_1000_plan_FD_183956 | JGI IMG/M metagenome (GOLD analysis project Ga0209916, IMG submission 183956) | Wastewater bioreactor microbial communities from Cape Town, South Africa - Thiocy_solids_2 (SPAdes) | ecosystem: Engineered > Bioreactor > Thiocyanate-remediating > Anaerobic-Aerobic ... | reverse complement strand
GATGAGGGGTCGACCGGCGTCGCGTCTCGGCGAAGGCCCTGGATTGGCAACGGTTTCGGGCCCGACGGCTTCCGGTTTCGCCACCCCTCATCCGGCCTTCGGCCACCTTCTCCCTCAAGGGGAGAAGGCGATTCGTCGCCGGCTCGCCCGAACCTCGCTCCTCCCCCTCATCCTCGCCGCCGGCTGCGGCGAGCCGACGCCGACCGTCCCCACCCCTTCCCCGCCGGCGTTGCGCGCGGCGATGGTGGAGGGCGAGGACTGGCCGCGACGAGTGACGGACTCGGTCGGTCGGACGGTCGAGATCGCCAAGCCCGCGACCCGCGTGGTCTCGCTGGCGCCGTCGAACACCGAGATCCTGTTCGCCATCGGCGCGGGCGACCTGGTGGCGGGCGTGACCATGATCGACGACTACCCGCCGGAGGCGAAGTCGCGGCCGTCGGTCGGCGGCATGTCGGCCCAGACGATGAACCTGGAGACGATGGTTTCGCTCAAGCCCGACCTCGTCCTGGCGACGGCCGGCGTGCAAGGTCCGGCGCTTGAGCCTCTGGATCGGTTGAACTTCACCGTCGTGGTGCTCGACGCGGAACGACCCGACGACGTCGCCGCCAACATCCGGGCCGTCGGCCGCCTCGTCGGCCGCGAAGCGAGGGCGGACGAGGTCGCCGAGGGGTTCGAAACCCGCCTCGCCGCGCTCCGAGGCCGCGTCGCCGCTCGGCCGGGGCCACGCCCCAAGGTCCTGTTTTTGCTTTACGACGACCCGCTGATGACCGTCGGCCGGGCGACGATCCTGGGCCGGATGATCGAGGAGGCCGGCGGCGCCAACGTCTTCGCCGACGTTACCCAGAACTACCCCACCCCCAGCGACGAACAAGTCGTCGTCCGCCGCCCCGAGGTGATCCTCGCCACCTTCGGCCTCATGAACCAGGGCGACGGCGCCCTGGAGCGCAACCGTGATCGCCTCCGGAAACGCCCGGGCTGGGGCGACCTGCCCGCCGTCCGCGACGCTCGAATCCACGCGCTCGACGAAAACCTCGCCACCCGCGTCGGCCCCCGCCTCATCGACGGCCTGGAGGCGTTCGAGCAAGCCCTGACGCCCCCGTCGACCCGTTGAATTCGCCCGACCCGTGATTTTGATAAATCAAAACCTCGATTTGGCCTCTCTCGAAACCGTCTTGCAACCGTCGGAAACACAGGGTAAGAATGGATGGGTCGAAGCACGCCCCGCGGTCGGGCGTCACCTCGGGAGCGGCGTGAAGTTTAAAAAAACCAGCCGTGGCGGGCGCGATCCGTATCGACGTAAATTAAGGGCTTCACGGCGTTTGCAAATGGAAGCGCGGCGCCTCCCGCGAAAAATCCCGGCCTCGCGTTTCCAAGGGACAATTCATGTGGCACTACATGATGGAGGAATCTCGTTTCAGCGTCCCTGGAAACCCGATCAATGGCGGAACCGACGCCGGGAGTTGCCTTTGTAGTAGACCGTCGCTCTTAAGATCGTGGGTCGGTCGCCTGGTCTTTGTCGGCTGGGTCGTGACCCAGCTTGGAAAAAGCCAAGGCGCGCGAGGGCTGGGTCCAGACCCAGCCCGCAATGGCGGACGTCGATCCAGGCGGTGGGCCGGGGAGATCAGGAAAAGGTCTTCGAAAAGCGACGAGCGAACCCATTTTCAGAATGACGCAACTCCTTTGATGACAAGGTTCAGAGTTGGATTTTCGGGAAGCGCGCTTCCCACGAGCGAACCCAATTCGGCCGCGTCCGGCCCAGGGAAGCGAGGGTGGTGATGACGGTCGTCGAGGGGCTGGACGGGGATCGTCGCTCCCTGGAGGAGGTGCATGGCTCGATCGACGTGCCGATGGGGAAGGGACGGTTCCGACGGCTCTTCTCGTTCCTGGGGCCGGCGTATCTGGTGAGCGTCGGCTACATGGACCCAGGCAACTGGGCGACCGACCTGGAGGGGGGGGCACGATTCGGCTACGCCCTGCTCTGGGTCCTGCTCATGTCCAACATGATGGCGCTTCTGCTTCAGACCCTGGCCGCGCGGCTGGGGGTGGTGACGCGCCACGACCTGGCCCAGGCGTGTCGGGCGGAGTACTCGCGAGGGGTCAACGCGGTCCTCTGGGTCCTGGCCGAGATCGCCATCGCGGCGACCGACCTGGCCGAGATCCTCGGGACGGTCATCGCGCTTAAGCTGATGTTCGGCATGCCGATGCTCCTGGGGTGCGTCGTCACGGCGTTCGACACCTTCCTGCTTTTGTACCTCCAGCGCTGGGGGATGCGCGCGATGGAGGCGCTGGTCCTGGCGTTGGTGGCGACCATCGGCGGTTGCTTCTTGATTCAGGTGTTCATGGCGAGGCCCGAGTTGGGGGCGATGGCGGCGGGGCTTCGGCCGACGTTGCCGGAGGGTTCGTTGGTGATCGCCATCGGCATCCTGGGGGCGACGGTCATGCCCCACAACCTGTACTTGCACTCGGCCCTGGTGCAGACGAGGAGGATCGGGACCGACCGCCGGAGCAAGAAGGCGGCGTGCAAGTTCTACCTGATCGACTCCACGGTCGCCTTGAACGCGGCGTTCTTCGTCAACGCGGCGATCCTGGTCCTAAGCGCGGCGGTCTTCCACGTCGGCGGGTACGAGGTGGCGACGATCGAGCAGGCGTATGAGCTGCTCCCCGGCTTTCTGGGGGCCGCGGCCCCAATCCTCTTCGGCGTGGCCCTGCTCTGCGCCGGGCAGAGTTCGACGCTGACCGGGACGCTGGCGGGTCAGATCGTGATGGAGGGTTACCTGCATCTGCGGATCGCGCCGTGGCTGCGGCGGCTGATCACGCGCCTGATCGCGCTGGTCCCCGCGGCGGTGGTGATCGCGCTGGCCGGCGAGGGGTCGACGCAGGGGCTCCTGGTCCTCAGCCAGGTGATCTTGAGTTTGCAACTCTCGTTCGCGGTGATCCCCTTGATCCACTTCACCTCCAGCAAGCGGAACATGGGGACGTTCGCGACCCCCTGGTGGGGACAGGTCCTGGCCTGGATCGTGGCGGCGGTGATCGTGGCGCTCAACGGCTACCTGGTGTACGATCAGGCGGTCGAGTGGGTGGGTCTGGCGTCCCAGTCCGGGATTCGGCTGGGCCCGATCCCGCTTTCCTGGTTGGTGGGGGCCGGGCTCGGGGCGGCGGTGGCGTCGGTCTCGGGGCTGTTGGGATGGGTGCTGGTCAAACCGATCGTCGCGCCCTCGCCGGCGTGGAGGCCCCCGCCGCGGGCGGAGATGGACTGGGCCCAGGCGTTTCGACCCCGAACCCTGCGCCGCATCGGCGTGGCGCTTGAACACACCGGGGTCGACGTCGAGATCCTCAACCGGGCGCTGGGCCTGTCGCAAACGCAAGGGGACGCGGGGGGCGAACTGGTGCTCTTGCACGTCGTCGACTCCCCCGTGGCGGTCCTCCACGGCGAGGACACGGCCGACCTGGAGACCGACGCCGACGCCGAATACCTCTGGGGCCTGACCCGCGCCCTGGCCGATCAGGGCTACCGCGCGAGCCCGGCGCTGTTGCACGGTCCCGACCCGGCTCGAAGCCTGATCGAGTATCTCCGAAAGCATCCGGTGGACATCCTGGTGGTGGGCTCGCACGGCCACGGCTGGGTCCGCGACCTGCTTTACGGCCAGACCGTCGACCGGGTCCGCCACGGCCTCAGCGCGCCGATGCTGATCGCCCGCTCCAGCCCCCCGGAGGGTCCCGACGCCTGAGCGACGGTCAAGGGGGCGACCGGGGATTTCGGGTCGATCGGGCGGATTCATTGGGCTTGACCGGGGTTGACGGCCGATCCTGTTAGCGAACGAGAAGCCCGGCGGCCGTGACGCGAGGATCGCGAGGCGGCCGATCGAGAGCCGGCCGCGGCGCGACGTTCCGCGTCGTCGCATCCGGCCGCCGGGCCTTTTCCCGAACAGGACTCCCCGCGGCGGCCCGCCCCCCCTCGTCCGAGGGACGCATCGAGCGGCGGCCGACCGTGAACGCCAAGGAGGGTGGATGCCATGGGGTTGCCCGACATGAGTATGCCGCGAGGAGCCACGCGCCGACGGGCGGCGCTCTGGTCGGCCGCGGCGATGGGCCTGCTGACGGCCACGGTCGGCTGCCAGGTGGAGTACGCCGGCATGACCCTCCCGTCCGGCAAGTACATGCACGACGACGTCCAGTACTTCCCCCGCGGGCCGGAGTTCCCCTGGGCCAACACCCAGGCGGCCACCCAGCGCGCCCGGATGCGCCAGATGGGCATGGACGTTCCTCCCGTCCCCGAGCCGATCACGACCCAGCGCCCCGGCGCCGGGATGCCGACCGGGGCCCAGAACACCATGGGGAACCCGACCGACGTGAACGCCAGCCCGTTCGCCCCGCTCCCCGGCCCGCCCGCGCCCGGCCTCGACGCCGGCCCCGGCCCGGTCCCCGGTCCCGACCAGCAGTAACCGCGGCGCGAGGGGCGTCCTCGACCGGGGACGCCCCCCCCGCTCGCGCCGGAACGAGCCTCGGATCAATGGGTATGCGGATGCTCGTGATCGCGCCTGGCGACGATCGGGTCGGCGGCGGCCAGGACCAGCCGGCCGGTCTCCACCCCCTTCACGCCGATCAGGTCGTCGGCCAGCCGCCGGACCTCGGCGGCCTTGCCCCGCGCCAGCACCACCTCCAGGCAACGGGCCGAGTCCAGATGGACGTGGGTGGTCGTCACCACCATGTCCAGATGTCCGTGCTGGACCTCGGTCAACCGCCGGGCGATGTCGGTCGCGTGGTGGTCGTAGATCAGGGTCACCACCCCCATCGCGTCGGTCGATTCCTCGTCGACCGCCTCGTCGATCAGGGCGTCGCGCATCAGTCCGCGAACGGCCTCGCTCCGGTTGGGGAAGCGTCGGCGCTCCCGGTACTCGTCGAAGCGGCGCAACAACTCGCCGCCGATCGCCACGCTGAAGCGGACCAGGGTCTCCTTCACGACGCGCCCTCCGTCAGCCGCCAAACGGGACGTCGACCCACGCCCCGCCCTCGCGGGCGCTGGCGACCGACGCCTCCAGGAACGCCATGACCGCCACGCCGTCGACGATCCCCGGATGCTCGAACGGCCGCGGGGCCTCCTCGCCGCGACGGCCCCTGACGGTCCACTCGATCGTCCGATGCAGGTTGGCGAGCGCCTCGTGGAAGCCCTCGGGATGGCCCTGGGGCATGCGCAGGTAAGGCCGGATCGATTCCGGGACGTAGCCGTAATCGGCCCCCGCGCGGTAGACGGCGACGGGGCGGTCGGCTACGAAGTGTTCGAGCCGGGCGAAACGGGCATGCCGCCACTGGAGCGTCCCCGCCGCGCCGATGACCCGGAAGCCGTTGTCGTTCTCCGCCCCGATGTCGATCTGCGACGCCGAGACCGTGGCGATCGCGCCGTTGTCCAGCTCGGCGAAGGCCGCGAAGTCGTCGTCGAGCGCCCTGCCGGGGACGACCGACTTCATCCGGGCCGAGACCCGGACGGCGCGGAGCCCGGCGACGAACCGGATGAACTCGTAAGCGTGCGAGCCGATGTCGCCGCCGCAGCCGGAGACCCCCGCCCGCGCCGGGTCGACGCGCCACGACGCCTGCTTGCTCCCCTCGTCCTCGCGGCGGGAGGCGAGCCACCCCTGGGGATACCACGCCTCGATCTTGCGGACCTCGCCGATGAGGCCGTCGCGGACGAACCGGCGCGCGAGCATGACCATCGGATAGCCGGTGTAGGTGTGGGCGACGACGAACGGGACCTCCGCGTCCTGGACCACCGCGTACAGCCTTCGGGCCTCGTCGAGCGTGATGGTCAGCGGCTTCTCGCACAGGACGCCGATCCCGACGGCCGCCGCGGCCTCGGCGGGACCGGCGTGGGCGTCGTTGGGGGTGACGATCGTCAGGTAGTCGATCCGGTCGTCGTCGCCGCGCGCGGCCTCGCCGGCGATCAGGTCGCTCCAGGAGCCGTACCCGCGCTCGAAGAACAGCTCCTCGGCCGCGGCGAGGGCCTCGGCCGGATCGCTCCGCAGCGCGCCGGCGGTCAACTCCGCCGAGTTGTCCATCAGGATGGCGCGACGATGCGGCGCTCCGAAGAAGCTCCCGCCCCCCCCGCCGCCGACCATCCCCACCCGCAGCTTCCTTCGTTTCATGCCACGACCTTCCCACGACTCGATCCGACGGCGCAAAGGTCGAACTTAGCCGCGCGACGGGAGCCGTCGCAAGGGGGCGCCGGGCCGTCCTCACGTCTCGTCCCGGCCGCCGGAGTCGCGGACGCCCGCGGCGAGGTTCCCGAAGAGTTCCTCGACGATCGCCCGCGCCGGTCGGACGCTCGCGCCTTCCGGGCGCGCGGCGGCGAACTCAAGCGCCAGCGCCAACGGCGTCCAGGGGAGCGGGCGGGACTCGGGCGGGCCCGGCTCCAGGCGGGCGACGGCCGTCCAGGGGGAACAGGGCGTCGCCACCATGTCGATCCCCTCGGGCGTGGGCCGGGCGCAGTTCTCCGCCGGCGACGTCACCAGGTACTCGCGACACGCCAGGGGACGCTCGGGGTGGATCGAGCACGACTCGTCCTCGAGGAACGGGCAGGCGATCCCCAGGTTGAAATAGGCCATGCCCACTCGTCGGCGTTCGGCCTTGTCCCAACCGTCGCGGGCCTCCAGATCGGCGCGCAAGCCCGCGGCGTCGAGCCTTCGCGCGGCGTCCTCGAACCGACGGCGGACCTCGGCGCGGCGGGGTTCGGGCATCGCCTCGACCAGGGCGGCGAGGCGATGGGCCTCGGCCGGGCCGATGGGGACGAGTTGGCGGCAGCAGGCGCCGCAGCCGGCCCGGCACGAGATCGACCGGCCTCGCGCCTCGACGTCCAGCACGGTCAATTCGATGATCTTGTCCGTAAGCGCCTGGGCCAGCGGCAGGACGCGGTCGATCGGGGCGTCCCCGTCGGGGGCCTCGACCTCCAACTCCACGCTTCCCGTCGGCAGCCGAAGCGCGATCCGCGCCGAGCCTCGCGAAGCCATGTCGACGCCCTCCAGGAGACGGAGACCGATCGCCCGGACGAGTACGGCGCGAGGCCCCGCCGGTGACGCTCAGGGCCCGGGCCGTAGCGCCGCGGCCAGATCGCCGACGAAGTCGCCGGCCTCCTTCACCACGTCGGCCCTCGCGCGATTGGCGGCGTCGGCGAGGCGACGGATCAAGGCGGAACCGACGATCAGGCCGTCGGCGACCTCGGCCAGTTCGCGGACCTGGCTCGGCGAGCCGATGCCGAAGCCGATGCAGATCGGCAGCTCGGTCTGGGTCCGCAGCCAGGCGACGTTCTCCTTGAGGTCCTCGGGAAGCGCCTTGCGCTCGCCGGTGGTCCCCGCGACCGAGACGTAGTAGATGAACCCCGTCGCCAGGCGGGCGATCTCCGCGGCCCGCGGCCGGGGAGTGGCCGGCGTGATCAGTTGGATCAGCTTCAGGTCGCGGCGGCCGGCCTTCTCCGCGAGCGGCGTCGACTCCTCCACCGGCAGGTCGGGGACGATCAGGCCGTCGAGCCCGGCGGCGGCCGCGTCGTCGAGGAAACCGTCCACCCCGATTTTGTTGACGATCGAGTACGAGACCATCGCGACCATGGGCGTCTCGCCGACGGTCGCGTCCTTCTCGGCGCGGAGGGCGCGCAGGGTCTGGAAGACGTGGGCGACCCGCACCCCCTGGACCAGCGCCCGGTGGAAGCTGGCGGCGATGACCGGGCCGTCGGCGACCGGGTCGGAATAGGGGATGCCGATCTCGAACACGTCCGCCCCCCGCCGCGCCAGTTCGGGGATCAGGGCGGCGGTGGTCGCCAGGTCGGGGTCGCCGGCGGTCAGAAACGGCATGAGGGCGCGGCGGTCCTCGGACTTCAAGCGGGCGAAGAGGGCGTCGATGCGGTTCATGGTGGGGGTCGTCGGCCGGTGCGCGGGGGGCGGCCCGTCGGATCGTCGGTCCTTCCGGTCGCGGGGGGGACGGGCGGAACCCCCTCGCGACCCCTTTGGGAAGTCGTCGCGTTCGGTCGAATCCGATCAGTGGATCGGTTCGCCGCGCAACCGGGCGACCTCGAAGGCGTCCTTGTCGCCGCGGCCGGAGAGGTTGACGATCAGGATCTTGCCGGGCCCCAGTCGGGCGGCCTCCTTGAACCCCTGGGCCAGGGCGTGGCTGGATTCGAGCGCCGGGAGGATCCCCTCGTGGCGGGCGACGGCGGCGTAGGCGTCGAGGGCCTCGGCGTCGGTGACGCTCTCGTAGCGGACCCGGCCCAGATCCTTCCAGTAGGCGTGCTCGGGGCCGACGCCGGGGTAGTCCAGCCCCGCGGAGATCGAGTGGACGTCCTGGGTCTGGCCGTCGTCGTCCTGAAGGACGTAGCTGTAGCTGCCGTGGAGCACGCCCGGCGCGCCCTGGGTGAGGCTGGCGGCGTGGTCGCCGGGCTTGCCGCCGCGGCCGCCGGCCTCGGCGCCGATCAGTTCGACGTCGGCGTCGTTGATGAACGGGTAAAAGATCCCCGCCGCGTTCGAGCCGCCGCCGACGCACGCCACGACGGCGTCCGGCAGGCGTCCGGCCTTCTCCAGGACCTGCGCGCGGGCCTCGCGGCCGATGACCGACTGGAACTCGCGGACGATCAGCGGGAACGGGTGCGGGCCGACCACGCTGCCGATGGTGTAGTGAGTCTCCCGGGACGAGCCCATCCAGTCGCGGAACGCCTCGTTGCAGGCGTCGCGAAGCGTCTTCGAGCCGCTCCCCACCGGCACGACGGTCGCGCCCATGGTCCGCATGTTGAAGACGTTGAGCTTCTGGCGGCGGATGTCCTCCTCGCCCATGTAGATCGTGCAGGAGAGCCCGAACAGCGCGCAGGCGGTGGCCGTGGCGACGCCGTGCTGGCCCGCGCCGGTCTCGGCGATGACCCGCTTCTTGCCCATCCGTCGGGCGATCATCACCTGGCCGATGGCGTTGTTGATCTTGTGCGCGCCGGTGTGGTTGAGGTCTTCCCGCTTCAGGTAGATCTCGGCGCCGCCGGCGAACTTGGAGAGTCGTTCGGCCCGGTACAACGGCGAGGGCCGTCCGACGTAGTCGCGCCAGTAGTATTCCAGCTCGCGGACGAATTCCGGATCGGCCTTGGCCTCCTCGTAAGCCTCGGCGAGTTGGTTGAGCGAGTCCATCAGCGTTTCGGGGACGAACCGGCCGCCGAAGGCGCCGAAGCGGCCCAGGGCGTCGGGCCCCGTCGCGATCGACCGCGACGCGGGAGTCTCGGAAGAAGTGGAGGCGGGGGCGGGCATGCGCGATCCCTCGGACGGACTGTCGCGAGAACGGCCCTCGACGCGCGGGGGCGGCCTCTCGCTTCATCGAACGGCGGTTGGAAAGCCAGGGTCCATTGTCGAACCCGTCCGGGGTCGCGGTCAAGGCGCGTCCCCTCGTCCCGAGGCAGCCGGCGGGTGGAATCCCGCCCGGCGACGGCCCTCGCCCTGACGAGGGGCCGCGCCCTTCGGTATATTTGGATCAATGAGGCCGGACGCGCCGGCCTCCCGGGTTCACCGGCCGAGCCGGAGTCGAAGGGCGGACGTCATGAGCACGACGAGCGTGGGCCCGCGGGGCGGTCGGAGACGTCGGCGGTGGTGGCTTTGGGCGCTGGCGGCGATCGTCGTCCCGGCGCTGCTGTTCGCCGCGCTCCCCTGGATCATCAGCTCGTCGTGGGCGAGGCCGAGGCTGCTGGCCGAGGCCAACCGGATCCTCGCGCCGGGGGCCGTGTCGTTCGAGGCGATCCGCGTCTCGTGGTTCAAGCCGACGGAGATCGACGCCCCCGCGCTTCTGGACAAGAAAGGGCGCAGGCTGGTGACGGCGCCCTCCGGGACGTTCTCGTGGAACCTCTGGCGGATGTTGTTCGCCCGGCCGGTCGTCGGCGCGCTCGCCTTGCACGGAGGGGCCGTGGACATACGCCGCGCGGCCGACGGCAAGGTCGACCTTCTGGAAACCCTGGAGCCGATCCTCCAGGACAAGGCCGAGCACACGATCCGGATCCGGATCGACGCCGCGACGCTCAAGTTCGCGCAGGAAGGGATCGCCGATCCGTTCGACGCCGACCTGGCCGACATCGCCATCGACCTGACCCGCCACCCCGAGCCGATCGCCTGGAACCTGAAGCTCGCCCGCAAGCGCGGCGGCGGCGAGCCCGGCCGGATGACGATCGTCGGCGACATCGGCAAGGACGAGCGAGGCAAGCCCGCCATGCGGGACGCCGCGCTGGCCGTGACGGGCGAGAACTGGCCGTGGCGGATCGAGCCCACCTCCGGCGAGGCGAAGGGAATCCGCGCCTCGGGCCTGTTCACCGGCGCGCTGGGCCTGAAGGTCGTCGCCGGGGCCTTGACGACCTCCGGCGAGGCGACCCTCGCCGGCTTCACCGCCGAGGGCCCGAAGCTCTCCGGCGACGTGATCGCGCAGGATTCCGTCAAGCTCGACTGGAAAGCGGAGGGCCGCGACGACGTCTACCGGATCGAGCGGTTCGTCCTCGACGCGCCGCTCGCCAGCGCGTCGGTCGTCGGCGAGTTCCCGCCGGCCGCCGACCGCCCGGCGAAGCTGGAGGGCCGGATCGACTTGACCCTCGCCAACCTCCTTCGCCACACGCTCCATCTCCGGGACGACGTCGCAATCGAGAAAGGCGCCGTCACCCTTTCCGCCGAGGCGACCGCCCGCGACGCCGCCGCGGGGCCCGGCCAGCGGATCGAGATCAAGGCCGCGCTGGCGGACCTCGCGGCGAAAAAGGGCGAAACGACGATCGCCTGGAACGACCCGACCGACCTGGCGCTCGCGCTCGACCGCTCGCCGGACTCGATCGCGCTGGAGCGGCTGGAGGTGCATACGCCGTTTCTGACCGCGAGCGGCCATGGCGACCTGGACTCCGGCATCGTGGTCGACGCCGCGTTCGACCTCGCCGCGGCCCGCGCCAAGGTCCGGGACTGGGTGGACCTGGGCGGGTTCGACGCCGCCGGCGCGGGGACGCTCCAGGCCCGCTACTCCCGCAAGGACGACCAGTACCGGTTCGACGGCGACGGCGGAGTCAAGGGCCTGGTCCTCTCCGGCCTGCCGGTCGTCGGCGCGTTCCGCCGCGAGGAGGTCAAGGCCGAGGCGTCCGTCCGCGGCCGCGCCGAGGCGTCCGGCCTGCCCGTCGGCTGGCGATCCGCCTCGCTCGCCGCCACCAGCGCCCAGGACGAGCTAAGATTGGAGGCGTCCTCCCCCATCGACCGCCTGACGCCCGAATCGGTCGCGACGACCGCCCGCACGGTCCTGGACCTGGGCGGGGCGAAGCGCCGGTTCGAGGCGGCCGCCCATGTGACCGTCGCGCCCGAGGCGATCGACGCGAACGACCTTCGCCTGGCCGTGGGCCACGCCGAGCCCGTCGGCGGGGCCCCGGCCGCGGACGCCTACGTCTGGCGCGGGTCCGCCCACTACGACTGGCCCGGAGACGAACTGCGGATCGCCCGCGGCGTCGCGGCCCTCGACGCCCCCGAACGCGCGCCGGCCGTCTCGATCGACGACGTCCTCGCCGGCGGCCTGCGCTCGGGCGGATCGACGTGGTTCCGCGTCCGCGCCTCCGGCGACCTCGACTCGATCCGCGACGCCTACGGCCTCGACGAACTCCCCGTGGGCGGCGCGCTGGCCGTCGAATGCGACGGCAGGCAGTCCGGCGACTCCTGGAAGCTCGACGCCTCCGCCCAGGGCCGGGAACTGACGCTCGTGGAGAAGGACGGATCGCGGACGGACCTGGGCGCGGTCGCGCTCGCGCTCGATTCGAAGCTCGGCGTCCCCGACCGCCGGCTCGACGTGGCGTCGCTTCGACTCGACACGCCGTTCGGGACCGTCGAGGGAGCGGGGACGCTGGCCGCCGCGGAAGGCGACGCGACCGTCGACATGAAGGGGATGCTCACGCCCGACTGGGACCGGCTGACGCTGGAACTGGCCTCGCGGGTGGAGCCCGGCGCGTCGATCCGCGGCGTCCCCCGCGCCTGGCGGCTCGCCGGCCGCGTCCCACTGGAGCAAGGCGGATTGGCGAGGGCGACCCTCGACGGCGAGGCCGGCCTCCAGATCGGCCTGCTCGACGTCTTCGGCATGCGCCTGGAGAAGACGGAACTGGCGCTTCGAGCCAGGGACGGCGGCGTCGAGATCGAGCCCATAGACGGCCTGCTCAACGGCGGCCGGCTGCGGCTCGACCCGGCGATCGAGACCGACGAGGAGGGGGGCCGCTGGCTGACGCTCGGCCGGGGGTCGAGCCTCGCCGGCGCGATCGTCAACGACGAGGTCTCGCACCGCTTCCTCTCCTTCGTCGCCCCGGTCCTCGACCGGGCCACGCGGGTCGAGGGGAAGGTGTCGTTCGCGCTGGCCGACGCCCGCTTCGACCTGGGGGGCGACTCCCGCAAGACCAAGGTGCTGGGGGACGTCCAGTTCGACGACGTCCGCTTCCTCCCCGGCCCCCTGGTCATCCAGCTCTTCGGCGTGTTCAACCTGCAACAACGGGCGATCCTGGTGCTTCGCGACCCGGTCTCCATCCGGATCCTGGGCCGGACGGTCTACCAGCAAGGCTTGATCCTGCCGGTGGGCGACGTGGCGGTGATCGGGCTGGAGGGCTGGATCGACTTCGATAAGCGGATCGACATGCTGGCGACGTTCGCCGCCGTCCCGCCGGCGCGCGAGGTCCCGGTCCTCTCGACGCTCCTGCGCGCCGCCCAACTCCAACTGCCGCTGACCGGGACGCTGGACAACCCCAAGATCGACGGCGCGCGGATCGGACGACAGTTCCAGGAGCTCGGCGCGTCGATCCTGGATTCGACCCTGGGCATCGGCGATCTGGTCCGTCCCCGACCCGTCGCGCCGCGCCTCCCCGCGCCTCCCGCCGAGGCCGCGCCGCCGGTCAAGGACCGGGAGCGGGCCGCCCCCGAACGCGACGTCCCGATCCCGCCCGCCCCGGGACTGGACTCCGACGCCGAGGCCGAGGCCGAGCCCGAGGCCGAATCCAAGGCCGGGTCCGATTCCGGCGCCGGCCTCGACGGGCTTCTGGATTTCATCCCCAACCTCGTCGGTCCGCCGAAGACCGCCGAGGAACGGCAGCTTCAGAAGGAGGCCCGCCAGCAGCGCCAACGGGAGAAGCGCAACGAACGCCGCGCCCGCAGGGGGCTCCCTCCCCTGTGAGACGGCGACCGCGGGCTCGATCGCGGCGAGGGCTCAGGGGCCGTCGCGGCCGGCGGCCCTGGCCGAGAACCGGGGCTTGCCGGGGGGCGTCGTCGGCAGGTGGATCGTGAACGTCGAGCCCCGGCCGCGGGCCGATTCGACCTCGATCCGCCCGCCGTGGTCCTGCACGACGCCGTAGCTGATGGAGAGACCCAGGCCCGTCCCCTGGCCGACGGGCTTGGTGGTGAAGAACGGATCGAAGAGCCGGGCCCGCGCCGAGTCGTCGATCCCCACGCCCCGGTCGATCACCGCGACGGCGACGCCTTCGGCGCCGTCGGGCCGGGTGCGGAGCGTCACCGTCGAGCCTCGCGGGCTGGCGTCGACGGCGTTGATGAGCAGGTTCAGCGCCACCTGGTTGATCTTCCCCGGCGAGCAGACCAGGGGAGGCAGGGGGGCGAAGTCGGTCTCGATCGCGACCTCTCGGTCGCGGGCCAGGCCGGTGACGATGTCGACGGTGGCGACCAGGGTCGCGTTGAGGTCGACGTCCTGGTCCATCTCCTCGGTGTCCATGCGGGCGAAGTCGCGAAGGTCGCGGACGATCCGGCGGATCCGTCCCAGGCCGTCGCGGGCGCGGTCGGTCAGGCTCCCCAGATGCTCAAGCGCGTAGTCCAGGTCCATCTGATCGGCCAACTCCTCGATCTCCGCGGCGACCTCCGGATGGGTCCGCGCCAGGTCGGGGGCGGCCCGGCGGTAGAGGCGGACCAACTGGACCAGTCCGGTCACGTCGCGCTGAAGGACCGCCAGGTCGTTGCCCACGAAGGCCAGGGGGTTGTTGATCTCGTGGGCGACGCCGGCGATGAGCTGTCCCAGGGCGGAGAGCTTCTCCGCCTGGACCAGCCGGCTCTCGGCCCGCTTCAGATCGTCGTAGGCGTCCTGAAGGGCCGAGAAGGCGGTGGCCCGCGAGGCGGCCAGCGCCGCCAGCTCGGCGGCGTTGCGGCGCAAGGCCTCGTGCGATTCGACCCGGTCGGTGACGTCGCGGATCACTTGACCGGCGCCGATGAGGGCGCCGGCCTCGTCGCGGATCGGGCTGAACGCCAGCTCCAGGTGGATCGGCGCGCCGTCGGCGTCGGGATACTCCACCACGACCTGGAACCGCTCGCCCAAAAGCGCGCGGTCCCACCGCGCGCGAAGCCGGGCGAGGATCCGGGGCTGGTCGCGCAGCACGTCGTCCAATCGCATCCCCTGCTCGACGACCTTGCCGAAGAGCCGCTCGAAGATCCGGCGGTAGGCGTGGTTCAGGACGATGAAGCGGCCGCCGAGATCCAACGCGGAGATCATGTCGCCGGACCCCTCCACGACGCCGCGGAGCCGGTCGTTGGCGAACCGCAAATCACGGTAGGCTTCGCGCAGGCGGGCCTCCTCGCGGAGTCGCCCGGAGACGTCGCGGAGGATGCAGGCGGCGACGGCCGCGGCGGCGCGGCCCGCGACGCCGACGCTGAACTCCGCGGGGAACGCGCCGCCGTCCTTGCGCCTTCCGAGCGTCTCCACGTCGCGAATCGAGCCCAGGTCGGGCCGAAGGACCGGCGGCCCCTCGACCGAGGGGCGCGAGCCCAGGAACTTCAGGACGTCGGGCAGAAGCACCTCGACCGACCGGCCCAAAAGCTCGTCGCGATGGTAGCCGAACATCTCCTCGATCCGGGCGTTGACCAGCGTGACGCGACAGGAGCCGTCGATCAGGACGACGCCGTTGGAGGCGGCCTCCAAGACGGCGCGGAGCCCGGCCGCCGCGGCCACGGCCTCGTTCCGGCGGCGGACGAGCCAGACGACCGCTCCCGCCAGGCCGAACAACGCCAGGACCATCCCTCGCCAGGCGACCGCGCGCCAGAATCGCGGCTCGCCGGGGGGCGGGGAGGGCTCCGCGGCCAGTCGGGCCAACCACTCGACGACGAGCCAGCCCGAAACCGCCGCCGCCGCCAGCGCGAGGACGGCCGGGAGCGTCGATCTCCGTCGTGGCTCGGACATGCGCGCCGGGACCCTCGCGGCGTGGATCGGAATGAAAGCGCCGCCCGAGGTCGTCCGTCCTCGCCGCGATCACCGAAACGGCGACGTCCTCGACGCTTGGGTCGCTCCCCGCCGCGCCGAACGCCGAATCGGATTCCCACGCCGACATTGTAGCGGCGCGGCGGCCGTCCGACCACTCGATGAAGCGGTTCGCCCGAAAAGGCGAAAGGGCCGGTCGAGTCGCGAGGTCGCGACTCGACCGGCCCTTGCTCGGGAGATCGGCCCCGCGTCGGGGTCCGGCGTCACTCGACCCACATCGGCTCGTCGACGAGCAGGCCGTACTTCTTCATCTTCTTGTAGAGGGTGGTGCGGTTGATGTCCAGGACCCGGGCCGTCTCCTGGCGGTTCCAACCCAGGGCCTGAAGCGCCTGGACGATGATCTGCTTCTCGGGCTCCTCCAGGGCTTCCTTGAGCGGTCGGACGGCCGAGACCAGGTGGGAGCGGTTGGCGACGGCGACCGCCGCGCGACCGCCGTGGCGGGGGTTGAGGATCGGCCCGAGGTGGGTGGCGGTGATCCTGGGGCCGTAGCAGAGCACGACGGCGCGCTGGACGATCCCTTGCAGCTCGCGGACGTTCCCCGGCCACTCGTGACGACGCAGGACGTCGAGCGCGTCGCGGGTGAAACCGGCGACCGGGCGGCCGAACTCGCGGGCGAACTGGTTGCGGAAATGCTCGGCGAGCGTCTCGACGTCGTCGCCGCGAAGCCGAAGCGGCGGAGCGGTCAGGCAGACCGCGCTGACGCGGTGGAAGAGGTTCTGGCGGAACCTCCCCTGCTCCACCGCGACGGCGAGGTCCTCGCTGGTGGAGAGGACCAGCCGCGCCGGCCGCCGGCTGGAGCCGCCGCGACCGGAGGCCGCCTCCATGTCCTGGATCTGGATCTCCTGAAGAAGTTGGGTCTGAAGGGCCGCGCCCAGGGCGCCGACCTCCTTGACGTAGAGCGTGCCGCCGGCGGCCCTGGCGAGGCTGGCCCGCCATTCCTGGCCGACGTCGCGTCGCGGCGGCGTCGAGTCGTCCCCCTCGGCGACGTCGCCGAAGTCGTTGCCGTGGATCGTCACGAACGGCCGATCCGTCCCGGCCGCGCCCTGGTGCAGCCGACGGGCCAACTCCGACTTGCCCGTGCCGGACTCGCCCTTGATCAGCACGGTCGCCGAGGACGAGGCCAGCATGCCGGCCAGGCCGAGGATCTGCCGCAGCGCGGGGTCGGCCCCGATCAGGGCCGATTCGCGGGACGCCGCCGCCTCGGGTTCGAGCGCGGCCGGGGCCGGCTCCGGCCGGGGTTCGGCGACCGCCGCCGGCTCGGCGACGAACGCGGGGTGGCGGGACTCGACCGGGTGCTCGGCGGGGACGACCATCGCCCGGCGGGTCGCGGCCTGCTCAAGCGCCTGGAGGACCGCCGCGCGGAGTTCGGCCGCCGGGGCGGGATACCTCAGGACGGCCGAGGCCCCCTTTTGAACCGCCTCCTTGAATCGCTCCGGATGCGGTCGCGGGAACATCAGCACCGTCGCGGCGGCGGGATGTCTGCGACGCAGGTAGGCCAACAGCTCAAGACAGTCGGAATCGCCCGGGTCGACGCACGCCAGCACCAGGTCCGCGGCCTCCCGCTCCAGCGAGCGGAGCGCGGCGCGGTCGTTCGGCGCCTCGTCGATCTCGTGTCCCAGCGACTTCAGCATGGAGGCCAGCAGGGCCAGGCCGCCGGCGTCCGGGCAGACGATGAGGATTCTTCTGTTAAGCATCATGGTGCCTTTTCTTGTCTGTCGCCTCAGTGGACCAACCGCTCGCCGCAGCGCGCCGTCGCGCCGGAACATCTTCGGACGATTTCATTTGCGACGCGGCTCCGGCGAAACGCATCGTCCGTCCCTCACAATCAACGCTTATGTCACCGATCCAACCTCGTCAAGGAAACGGCCGGTTTCGGCCGCGCTCGTCGGTCCCTCCTTTCCTAGGCCCTGGGGTGGGCCCCCCGGTAGACGTCGAGGATTCGCTCCCCCGTCACGTGAGTGTAAATCTGGGTGGTGGTCAAATTGCGATGGCCCAGCAGTTCCTGCACGCTGCGAAGGTCGGCGCCGCGATCGAGCAGGTGGGTGGCGAAGCTGTGCCGCAGGGTGTGCGGGCTGGCCGCGTCGCGGATCCCGGCCCTGGCCAGGTGCTCCTCCAGGAGCCGGCCGACGCTGCGGGCGGTCAGGCGGTCGCCGCGTTGGTTGAGGAACACCCCGCGCTCGGCGGTCGTCCGGGGGGCCCGATCGGCCAGGTAAAGACGGATCCAGCGCGCCGCCATCGCGCCGATCGGACAGAGCCGCTCGCGCCTCCCCTTGCCTCGCGCCCGAACCAATTCCTCATCCAGGTCCAGGTCCTCCAGGTCGAGCCCGACGACCTCCCCGACGCGAAGGCCGCCGCCGTAGAGGGTCTCGAACATCGCCCGGTCGCGACGCCCCGCGGCCTCGGCGGTGGGGATCGAATCCAGCAGGCCCGCCACCTGGTCGACCCGCAGGAGCTTGGGAAGGCGCCGGGGTTGCTTCGGATTCCGCAGCGCGGCCGTCGGGTCCGCCGCGACCTTCCCGCCGCGCCTCAGGAACCGGAAGAACGACCGCAGGCTCGCCAGCCGCCGCGCCACGGTCGATGGCGCGTACCCCCGCCCGCTCAACCACGCCGAATACCGCCGCAGCCGCCGCGCGTCGACCGCCGTCGGCGACGGATCGCCCCCCGCCGGCCGGGTCTCCTCCAGGAAACGCTCGAACAAAACCAGATCGTCCTCATACGAGCGCAGGGTGTGTTCCGAGCATTGGCGTTCGACTTTCAGATGCTCCAGGAAAGCTCGGATCGAAGCGTCCATCTCCGCTCTCCCCCCCTTGCGGCCTCATGCGACGGCCGCAATTGTTAATCGTAATTCATGAAACGAAGGTCGAATTTCCGGGCGATCGGCGACAGGCGTTCTTACCTTGATGCGAGCGGGATCACCTCACGGTTCACATTCATCGAAACATGCTGTCGCGGCCTGGTCAATTGGCTGCTCTTGCAAATTCCATCGTTCCCTCGCGATCGCCGTCGTCGGTCGGGCGTGGTCCTTCGCGCCTTGGCGTTTAGGTGGCCGGAGGCCCGCTTGCGGTTCGGCGTTCGGTTTCCGGGGGATTCGCGGCGGGCGGCGAACGAAATTTCATCCCGGCCTTCCCATCGGCGAATCGGCGTCGTATACTTCAACCGCGCCGTGGAGCAGCGGCTAGCTCGCCAGGCTCATAACCTGGAGGTCGTAGGTTCGATTCCTGCCGGCGCAACTTTTTCCTGGGTCTCATCGGGCCGGCGACATATCCATGTCGCCGGCCTTTTGCATGTACCTGTTTAGCGTGTCCGAGGCTCGATTTCCCAGGATTTCCAGTACTCCGACCGTCGTCAGACGGCAGTCCTACGCTCGTCGGAGTCACGCGGCCCCCTGGATTTCAAGCTGCGCGACACGCTAAACACGTACTTTTGCATTCCATCCCCAGAGGATACGCGGCTCGCCTCGAAAAATTTCTGACCGCCACGGATTTTGGGGGCCTGAACGAGTCTTCCCCCCTCGCGGGGGAAGACAGACCGCGGAGCGGTCAGATGAGGGGGACGACGCGCCAGACGACCGTTGGAATTCGCGGAGGCCCGTCCGGGAAGCCCTGGACGTCGATGGCGTTTTGTCTCGCTCCCCCTCATCCGGCCCTTCGGGCCACCTTCCCCCGCGAGGGGGGAAGGCCGTTATGTTCACTCCCCCAAAATCCGTGACGGTCAGAAAAATTTCACGGGGGGGGCTTCCCTTGGGGGGCGGGATCGTCTATTATCCAAGTGCGCCGTGGAGCAGCGGCTAGCTCGCCAGGCTCATAACCTGGAGGTCGTAGGTTCGATTCCTGCCGGCGCAACTTTCCCTTCTTCCTCCACCGCCTTGATTCGAGCCGATCCTGAGTCGTCAGGATCGGCTCGCGGCGTTTCTCCTCCGAGCCTTGTTCGCTCCGACCGGCGGCCGGCGTCGGGGTGATCGATTGGTTGCGGCGAGGCAATCGGCGTGATAGAGTGTCGAGAGGGGGCCGCGCCCCCGGATCACGCGCGCCACGGCCGACCTTGGGGGTGGGACGAGCATGGCTGCTTCGGACGACCGGCAACACGCCGAGACGCTCACGCACCGCCTGGTCCTCCCTCGCGACGCCAATCATTACGGCACCCTCTACGCCGGCACGCTGCTGTCGTTCGCCCTTGAGGCGGGTTATTCCGCCGCCTATCGCGCGGCGGGGCTGGACGCGAACCTCGTGCTCAAGCGCGTCCTCGACCTGCGGTGTTACACGCCGGTCCCGATCGGTCGCGTGATCGAGATTCGGGGCTGTCAGATCCATCGCGGCTCCGCCCAGATCGTGGTCGCCCTCTTTGGGACGCCCTTGATCGACCGGACGGATCCCTGGATGGACGGACTGATGCAGTTCGTCCAAGTCAATCCCGACGGCTCCCCCGAACCGCTCGCCGACGAACCGGCCGAACTCATCGAAGACCTGGGGCCGCCCTGGGCCCGGCTTCGCGATCGGTCCCGCAAGCTGTTGCACGTCCGTCGATGAGAAGCGAATCACGTCGCGCTCCTCTGGTTGATTTCAAACACCCACCGCGTCACTTTTGATACGCGGATTCTACACACGGTTTGTCGCCAAGGAACGCCGTGTTGTTTTTTTTCAACACGCCGAGGCCCCTCGCCGTTTTTCCGCGACGCGGACCAGGGCCGCGCGTCGCTTTTTCGCGACGCGCGGCGTTCTCGCGTGGTTTTTTCGCCACGCGCGGCCGGATTCGCGCAACCGAACGGTTCGCGAAGGCAGTATCCTCGCGGTCATCCTTTGAAACGGGAGGCGGCATGGCGGCGAGCGCGGGTCTCGGTAGCGGTTCCTCGACGACCCTGGAGCGGCTGTTCAACGGCGGCGCGACGCTCGGGCTGTCGGAGGCGGAGTTGCTCGATCGCTTCGTCGGCGGTCGCGACGAGGCCGCCTTCGCGGCGCTCGTGGACCGTCATGGGCCGATGGTCCTGGGAGTCTGCCGGCGGTTGCTCCACGACCCTCACGAGGCCGAGGACGCCTTCCAGGCGGTGTTCCTGGTCCTGGCCCGCAAGGCCGGTGGCATAGGACGCAAGGAATTGGTGGGCAACTGGTTGTACGGCGTCTCCCTCAAGGTCGCGACTCGGGCCCGAAGACTCGCGGCGCGGCGGCCGAAGACCGGCGACGTGCTGGATTACGACGCCCGTCGGCCGAGCGTCCCCGGTCCCGCCGAATCGGTCGCCAGCAATGAAGCGGCCGCGCGTTTGCACGAGGAGGTCGCCCGACTGCCGGAGCGTTACCGCGCCGCGGTGGTCGCCTGCTACTTCGAGGGGAAGTCGTGCGAGGAGACAGCGGCGCTGCTGGGCTGTCCGGTCGGCACGGTCAAGGGCCGGCTCTCCCGCGCCCGCGACCTGTTGCGGAAACGCCTGGAGCGTCGCGGGGTTACGGACCCCGCCGCCCTGCTGACGACGGCCCTTGCCGCTCCCGACGTCCGCGCCTCGGTCCCCGCGGCCCTGGCCGCGCAAGCGGTTCGCGCGGGCTTGGCCGCCGCGTCGTCCCCCTACTTCGTTTGGATGACCGCCTCCGTCGCGTCCACTTCGATCCATTCCCTCGCCGAAGGAGTCCTCCGAACCATGTTCCTCGCCAAGCTCAAATCGCTCGCGATCCCCACGGGCCTGATCGCCGCCGGCCTCCTGGTCGCCGGCGCGGGGCTCGCCGCCTCCCAGGACGACCCCAAGCCCGACGCCGAGAAGGCCCCCAAGCCGGCGGCGAAGGCCGAGGCCGCGGAATCGCCCGATTCCAAGGCCGCCGGGGAGCCCCAGTCCAAGCCCGCTCCCAGGCGATCCCAGCAGAACGCCGATCTGGGGATCGGCAGGAGGAGAAGCGTCCCCCAACGATCCCAGCCGATCATCGGCCCCGGCGTCGTGTACATGAACCTCTCGAATCCGGTGTACATCGCGAAGGCCTCGGCCTTTCTGGAGGCCCACGGGGACACCGGAGTCAACCAGGGCATCTACGATGCACTCGATCGCAAGCTCTCGATCCGGCTCGGCGAGGATTCGACGCTCGGCGGCTTGCTGAAGCAGGTTCGGGCGGTGAAGAACACCGACGGCAAGCCGATGCCGGTCTTCGTGAGCCGCGCGGCGCTTGAGAGCGAGGGCGTAGACCTCTCGACCCCCATCGAGCTGGAGTTGGACGACGTGCCGTTGCGGCCCGTCTTGCGGCTGGCGCTGAAGGACCTGGGCCTGGCCTTCTGCGTCCGCGACGGCATCCTCATCATCAGCACGGAGGCGGGCGTCTGCGTGGAATTAGAGGAGGCGCAAGGGGAATGGTTGGCGCGGAACCCCGAAGGCTATGAGATCGGGAACGAGGGGATCATCCAACCCCAGGGCAAGCCGATCCTCACCGGCGAGGGCTTCAAGTAATACAAGTTGGGGAACGGACTTCGGCGGTTCGTCGCGGCTTCCCGCGCGGATTTCGCCGCGGCCGGCGATCCATGCGTTATATTAACTTCAACAGCCGGCCTCTCCTCAACGGGGGGCCGGCCGTCGGTTTCCTCGGCCTTCGGGTTGGGGACGGGCGGACGTGATTTTAGGACCTTGCCGCGTTGCGGCGGCAGCGATTGCACCCAGAGCCTCGACAAACCCGCGACCGGCGGGAAGCAGCCGGGATTCCACTTCGATCGTCAGTCCGGTTTTTCAAAGGAGCCCGCGACCGGGCCTCTCGATTCCGTCTTCCCCAAGCGGCGACGCTATGGGAAGATCGGCGGAGAGAGGCCCGGGCCGACGTCTCCGTCCTCGCGTCGAACCCCCCTCCCCCTCATCCAGAGAGCGGAACGACGTCGCCCGTGACCCCCGGCCAGAGCCTTCAGACGCCCGGACGTTCCATCCACCCGGACGTCGATGAAACCACGACCGCCCCCTCGCGCCCGCGCTTTCGTCGCGACGCCCTGGCGGTCGTCGTCATGCTCGCCCCGGCGGTCGCCGCGATTTGGCTCGTCCCCTGGTTCGTGACCCAGGACGGGTTGGCGCACCTGTATAACGCCGAGATCCTCGTCGACTCCCTCAAGGGCGGCCCGAGGTTCGGCCGCTGGTTCGAGGTCCGCTGGGATCCCCTGCCCAACTGGGGGGGGCACCTGACGCTGATGGGGCTCTTGAGCGTCTTCCCGTCGCGGACGGCCGACCGGCTCATGACGACGATCACGCTTTTGGCCCCGGCCCTGGCGGCGGTCTGGCTGCGAGGGGCCGTCGGCGGGCGGTCGACGTTCGCGGCGAAGGCGCTGGCGGCGCTTTCGGCCATGAGCTTCTCGTGGCTGATGGGGTTCGCCAGCTTCCAGTTGGGCGTCGCCCTCTTCGCGGTCACGCTGGGGGTCTGGTGGAAGGGTCGCAACGAACTGAGGCCCGGCCGAATGGCGGCGGTGGCCGTGCTGTTGACGGTCGGCTACTTCTGCCATCTGGTGAGCGTCGGCCTGACGCTCCTGGCGCTTGGCTTTCTGGCGCTGGCGACACCGACGGTATCCGGCGGACGGTCTCGATTGGCGCGGGTGGGCGGGCTCGCCGCGTGCGCCCCGCCGCTTTTGGGCCTGATGGTCGTGTATCTCCGGCTGTCGAGGCGCGGGGGGGAGATGGCGCCGTACTTCCCCAAGTTGATCGAGTTCTTCACGGTCCACGGCTGGATGGGTCGGCTGGGTTGGGTTGATCCGATCTCGTTCTCGGTCAAGAACGCGCTGCCGTTCACGGCGACGACGGCCAAGGCGTATTTCCTGCTCAACTCGCTGGTCTGGCTGGCCGTCGCGGCGTTTCTCCTGGTCGTGGCCGGGTGGGCGCGCGAGGAGTCGGACGGGCCGACCCACGGCGAGCGTCGGGCGTGGTTCTGGCTGGCGGCGGTCCTGGCGGCGGCGGGGGTCTTCGGGCCCGACTCGATGGGATCGGGCCACGGCGACTTCCTCCCCCAGCGGGTGGCGCTTTTGGGGATGATCGCGGCGGTCCCGGCGATCGACCCGAAGCGGGCGCGGCTCGGGTTGGCGGGATCCGCGGCGCTCGGCCTGGCGCTGGCGTTGCAGACGGTGAGCGTCTGGGACTACGCGGACTACGCGCAAAAGACCGTGGCGCCGCTTGCGGAGTCGGCCCCGAGGGTCGGCCGGGGCCGTCGAGTGGCGGTCCTCCTGGGCGACCTGGAGACGCGGTTCCGGGTCAGCCCGCCGCGACACGTCGCCTGTTGGTTCGGCGTGACGGGGGACAACGCGATTTGGAACGACTACGAGACCCGGCATTACTACTTCCCGGTCCATTTCCGCCCCGACGCCGTCGGCCCCGACCCCGGCGACCTGGAGGCGGTCGCCCTCCGCGGCCGGCTCCGACGCGCCGAGGGCGTCCGGATCTGGGACCGCGTGCTCGCCCGCCACGCCGACGCCATCGACGTCCTGGTCGAGTGGCGTTCCGACCCGGAACTCGACGACGTGACCGCGCCGTGGTTCCGAACGGTCGAGGAACTCGGCGAGGTCCGGATCCTCCGCCCCCGGGGCGCGCGCTGAGTCGGGGATCGGCCGATCATTTCGCGGCGAGTCGGATGCGGCGGGTCCAGAGGTCGGGGAATTCCTGGACGTCGTCGAGGTAGCGGGCGGCGATCGTCGGCACCGGCCGCGTCCCTTGCTCCCACTTTTGGAGCGTCGCGACGCTGACGCCGAGGAACCGCGCCAAAAGCGCCTGGTTGGCGCCGAGCTTCGCCCGAACGGCCTTGACGTCCTCCGGCCCGTACTCCCGCGGCTCCAGGTCGAGCTTGAGCGTCCGCACGGTGAAGCGCTTCTCAAGCGGCTCTCCGGAGCGGACTCCTTCCAAAAGCGCCTCCAAGCCTCCGATGAGTTGCTCGGCCAGCGAAGGGAAGTCGTCGTCGTTGCCGTGCTCGCTTCTCTCATCGTTCTTCACGATCCGCTCCCTTCGCCAAATTCGGCCTTAAGGGCCGCGGCCAGCTTGGCGACCGCGTTCCGCTCGGCCTTGGTCAAGTTCTCCCGATCGCTTTTCGCCAGGGCCGCGACGAGGAAGACGACGCCATGCTCCAACGCGAGAAGATAGAAAACCCGGAACGCGCCGCTTTTGCCCCGGCCGCCTTCTCGCGTCGCGTATCGGAGCTTGCGGACGCCGTTGGTCCCGGCGACCACCGCGCCAGCCGCCGGTCGAGAGGCGATCGTGGTCTGAACGTCGAGTAGGTCGGCATCGGTGAGTCCGAGCCTCGTCCAGAGATTCGTGAAGCCTGGAATCTCGACGAATCTCGGCAGACGGTCGACCGGCAAGCCGTCTCCGCCTCCGCCGACTTCCTTCCAGTCGTCGTTCATCGCTCCGACTCACATGGTTCTAGCTGCAAACTATACGCCGGCGGGGCGTGGTCCTCAACGCGCGGAATATGAGAACCCACGCCCCGCCGGGGGCGGTCATTTGGCGTCCGGCTGGCGGGTCATCTCGAAGAGGATGACGTCCTCGCCGTCGGGGGTGAAGTCGGCGGGGCGGTCGCGGCCGGGGACGGCGACGTTGACGACGAGCTTGTCGCCGTCGAGCTTGTAGACCCCCTTGACCGTCCGGCCGACGTACTCGCCGGGGCCTTCCTTGATCTCGATGGTGACGGCGGCGTGAGGCTTGGAACGGGAAATGGCGAGCAATCAGCCCTCGGGATTGGACCGCGCGGAGGGACGCGAGGCAAGGATGCGACGCCGCGCGGATTTCCCTCGCGACGGGGAGGCGACGCCTGGTATCGTGGAAACGTCGCGGATCGTCCCTCCGCGACATCCTCTCATCGAAGCGGATCGCCATGCGACGATCGGTTCCAATCTGGGCGGTCCTCGTCGCGGTCGTGGCCGTGGCGCGGCCGGGCGAGGCGCTCGCGCAGGCGCGCCGGGGGCGGGGGCTGGACGAGTCCAGGCTGCGGACGTCGCCGTCGGCGCGGCCGTCGCCTCCCGTCGCGGCCAAGCGCGACGTCGTGCTGCCGAGCGACGACGCCACCTTTCGGCCGACGGTCGTGATCCGCCGGGGGACGTCGCAAGGGACCGGGACGATCATCGCCACCGCCGCCGACTCCTCGCTGGTCCTGACCGCCGCGCACGTCGTCCAGGACTCCGGGCCGCTGGTCGTGGAGTTGCACCGTTACAACGTCGGGCTGGAGAAATCCAAGGGCGGCGTCTGGCCGCTGGTCGCGCCGGCCGAGGTCGCCGCCATCGACGAATCGGGAGACGTGGCGATCCTGCGACTCCGCGAACATTCCCCCCTCCCCTTCATCGCCCGGCTCTACGACGACGATCCGGCCGGGATCGCCCCCGGAGCGCTGGTGGTCTCGCTGGGCGTCGACAAGGGGGCGCGGGTGGCGAGCTGGAACACCAGTCTGGTGGAGCCGGCGCGGTTCCGGATGGCGCCGGGAAAGGACGAGAAGCCGTTCCTCATCACCCTGAAGACCCCGGCCCACGGCCGCTCGGGAGGCGGACTGTTCCTGGCCGACGGCCGGCTGATCGGCGTCTGCGTCGGCCACGCGGAGATCTTCGAGGGGAGCCGCTCGGGCGTCTTCGCCTCGCTCGCGACCGCCCGCCGGCTGATCCACGCGCGCGGGCTGGACGCGGAGGTCGCCCGCTCCCAGGCCGCCCCGCCGAGCCCGGCCGCCGCCGCGCGCTGAGGGACCGCGACGTCGTATCCGCCTCCGAGTCGCGTTACGATGAGGTCGTCAAAGCGCCCTTCCCCCCTCGCGGGGGAAGGTGGCCCGCGGGGCCGGATGAGGGGGATGACAAGCAAGATGACCGTTGGCATCCAGAGCCGGTCGGGCGGGCTTGTGGATCACGACGCGCCTTGCGCTGGCCCCCCTCATCTGACCGCTTCGAGGTCTGTCTTCCCCCGCGAGGGGGGAAGACCGTCTGAGTCGAAGTCTCCACGAATCCGTGGCGGCCTCCATCCCACCCCAGGAGACGACCCATGCGCAGACTCCCCGCCGTCGCGTTCCTGATGCTTTCGGTCCTCGCCGCCGCGACGGCCGCGGCTGAATTCCCTCGCTTCGAGCCCCGGGAGATCGACCCCCACCTGGGCGCGATCTGCTACGCGCTTACGGTCGCGGACGTCGACGGCGACGGCAAGCCCGACGTCGTCGCCGTCTCCGAGGACGCCGTCGTCTGGTATCAAAACCCGACCTGGACCAAGCGCGACATAATCCGAGACGCCACCGCCCGCGACAACGTCTGCATCCAGGCCCACGACGTCGACGGCGACGGCCGGATCGACTTCGCCCTCGGCGCCGGCTGGGGCCGCGACACCAACACCGCCTGCACCCTTCAGTGGCTCGGCCGCGACCAGAACGGCGCCTGGAAGATCCACCCGATCGACTTCGACGAGCCGACCATCCACCGGATGCGCTGGGGCGACGTGAAGGGGACCGGCAAGGCCCAACTCGTCGTCGCGCCGCTCCAGGGCCGAGGCACGCGAGGGCCGAACTGGGGTGACGGCGCCGGGGTCAAGCTGCGCGTCTTCGACGTCCCCGACGATCCGACCCGGCCGAACTGGCCGTCGGAGGTCGCCGATGACTCGCTCCACACCGTCCACAACCTCCAGATCGTCCCGGCCGACGCGGGGCGGAACAAGATCGTCCTCGCGGCCTGGGAGGGCGTCTTCGTGCTGCAACGCGGCGACGACGGCGCGTGGACCCGGACCAAGCTCGGCGCGGGCGACCAGCAAAGCGCCCCGTTCAAGGGCGCAAGCGAGGTCAAGGTCGGCCGCCTGGCCGACGGCTCGGACTACGTCGCCACGGTCGAGCCCTGGCACGGCGATCAAGTCGTCGTCTACGCCCCGCCGAAGGATTCCGGCCCGCTCTGGACCCGAACGGTGATCGCCGCGCCGACGTCCTGGGGCCACGCCCTCTGGACCGCCGACCTGGACGGCGACGGCGACGACGACGTGGTCTTCGGCCAGCGCGACCCCAACCCCGAGGGTGCCTCGGGACCCAAGGGCCCCGGCGTCTACGTCTTCGAGGCGACGGCCGGCGCCAACGGCCCCGAGTTCGTCCGCCACGCCATCGACGAGGGGGGCGTCGCCTGCGAGGACGCCCTGGCCGCCGACCTCGACGGCGACGGCCGCCCCGACATCGTCGCCGGCGGCCGCGCCACCCACAACGTCCGAATCTACTGGAACCGCGAGCCGTAAGCCCCGCCCTCCGCGCGAGCCCGAAGCCAAGCGCGCCGTCCCCTCTCCCACCGGGCCGACCTATGCCACGTCTTCCCGCCTAAACGCCCCTCCGGCCCCGGATCGCCGCGGATTCGGGGCCCGGCGGTTGAAATCCCCGCCCGATCCGCGACGATGGACGGGTCTTCGAGACCACGACCCGTTCCTTGAGAGGTCCATGAGAAGAATGGCTTATCTACATTGCCTGATGGTGGCGACGACGATGGCGACGATCGCGGCGGCCCCCGCCGATGCGAAGGACGTGGAGTTCATCTCCCACCGCGGCGAGTCGGCCGACGCGCCGGAGAACACGATGCCGGCGTTCGACCTGGCCTGGGAGCGCGGCGACACGGCGATCGAACTGGACGTCCACCTCTCGAAAGACGGCGTCCTGGTCGTCAGCCACGACGGCGACACCAAGCGGACCACCGGCGTCGAGCACGAGATCAAGGACACCGCCTGGGACGTGCTGAAGACCCTCGACGCCGGTCGCTGGAAGCACGCGAAGTACGCCGGCGCCCGCCTGCCGACGCTCGAGGAGGCGTTGGCCTCCATCCCCGACGGCGCGCGCTGCTTCGTCGAGATCAAGGTCGGCCCGGAGTCGATCCCCGCCTTGAAGAAGGTGATCAAGGCCGCCGGCAAGAAGCCCGAGCAGACGCCGCTCATCAGCTTCAACGCCGCCTCGCTGGCCGAGGCCAAGAAGGAGATGCCGGAGCTGAAGACGTACTACCTGGCCGGCTTCAAGAAGGACGAGAAGACCGGGAAGTTCACGCCGACGGTCGACGAGTTGATCGCCAAGGCCAAGGAGATCAACGCCGACGGCCTCGACCTGGCGTACAACGGCCCCATCGACCGCGCGTTCGTCGACCGGGTCAAGGCCGAGGGCCTGGCCTTCTACGTCTGGACCATCGACGATCCGGAAGTCGCCCGCCGGATGATCGACGCCGGGGTCGACGGCGTCACCACCAACAAGGCCCACTGGCTGGCCGAGCAACTCCGCTGACCCGAACCGGCGCCTTTCCCCCGACGTGTCGCGTCGGGGATTTTCCTCGTTGAGACGAGATCCGTGCGGGATCGCGTCCCGTCATGAGGACCAACCCACCACCCCGAGGTCGGACCCGCGACGGGTCCGGCCGAGGGACCATCCGCGCGGCCGTCGAGCCGCGCCCGCGTCGAATCGCGGGCGTCGGGATCGTCGCGGCCGCGCGCCGTCGGAAGCGACCGCGCACGCCCGCGACCCGGGGCCGCGGCGGCGCGCGCTCGCGGAGTGGAAAGGAACCCTCGGATGATCGCGACCCAAGGCCGAACCCGGATCCACCCCGCGGGGGCCGTCCCCGAGGTCCACCCCAAGGGCCGACGCGCCCGCGTCCTTCTGGCCAGCGTCTGCGGACCCTACGCCCGCGACGACGAGCACGGCAGCCGCAAGCTCAACCCGATGGAGCTGTACCACAACCAGGTGACGCGGGTGCAAGGCCCGTTCTCGCTGCGGATGTTCCACCGCAGTTGGGGGCTGATGCTGATCCAGGCCAACCTGTCGGCCCCCTGCGCGGTGCTCGACTTCCCCACCTGGGAACGCTTCGAGGAGGAGATCCGGGAAAACGAATACGACGTCGTCGGCATCGGCGGCATCGTCCTGAACCAGAAGAAGGTCCGGGAGATGTGCGAGCTCGTCCGCCGCCACCGACCGAACGCGACGATCGTCGTCGGCGGCCACATCGCCAACGTCCCGGACCTGGACCGCCGGGTCGACGCCGACCACATAGTCCGCGGCGACGGCGTCGCCTGGTTCCGCCGGTTCCTCGACGACCGGGTCGGCGAACCGATGGACCACCCCCTGATCGTCTCCGGCTTCGGCGCCCGCTGCATGGGGATCGCCGCGCAAGGCAAGCCCGAGGAGACCGCCGCCACCGTGATCCCGTCGGTCGGCTGTCCGCTGGGCTGCAACTTCTGCTCGACCTCCGCCATGTTCGGCGGCAAGGGCCGGTTCGTGAACTTCCAGGAGACCGGCGACGAACTCTTCGACGTCCTCGACCAACTCGCCGACCGCATGGGCGTCCGGTCGTTCTTCGTCATGGACGAGAACTTCCTGCTCCACCGTCGTCGCGCCATGCGGCTTTTGGAGTTGATGGAGAAGCACGACAAACCGTGGTCGTTTTACGTCTTCAGCTCGGCCAACGCCCTTCGGAAGTACACCCCCGAGGAACTGGTCCGGATCGGCGTGTCGTGGGTCTGGATGGGGCTGGAAGGCGAGGAAAGCTCGTATGTGAAGCTCGCGGGGACCGACACCATCGAACTGGTCCGTCGGCTCCAGGCCGACGGCATCCGCGTGCTGGGCTCCAGCATCATCGGCCTTGAGGAACACACGCTGGAGAACATCGACCGCGCGATCGCGCATTCGGCGCGGCACCGGACGGACTTCCACCAGTTCATGCTCTACACGCCGATCCCCGGCACCCCCCTGCACGCCGATCTCTCGACCGAGGGCCGGATGCTGAGCGACGAGGAGATCGACCCGGCCGACGTCCACGGCCAGGCGTTCTTCAACTATCGCCACCCCCTGCTCCCCCCCGGCTGCGAGGGCGAGTTGATGATCCGAGCCTTCACCCATGACTTCGAGGTCAACGGCCCGAGCGTGACGCGGATCGCCGAGACCACCCTCGCCGGCTGGCGACGCCATAAGAACCACCCCGACCCCCGCGTCCGAAACCGCTACGAGTGGGAGGCGCGCGCGCTCCACTTCCAGTACCCCGCCCTGGTCGCCGCCGCCCGCCGCTACTTTCGCGACCGCCCGCCGCTGCGCGACAAGATGGATCGGATCCTCAAGGAGTTGATCCGCGAGTTCGGCTGGAAGGCCCGACTGGCCGCGTTCCTGGGCGGCCGGGTCCTGTACTGGACCTCCCGCCGCGAGGCCGACCGCCTGGCGCGGGGCTGGACCTACGAGCCCTCCACCTTCTACGAGGTCAACGAGGCCGCCGCCGCCCAACCCAGGCATCGGCCCGCGGAGCCGTGCCGGAGCATCCACCCGCGCTCGGCCGCCGCCGTGGAAGCCTGTACGGTCTGAACCTCGCGCGCAAGCCGCCGCGGCCTTCCGGGAAGACCGCCGGCGGGGGATCGAGCGCGGCGTCGCGCTCCGACGGCGAAGCGCCCTTTCCTCGCCGGTGGTCAAATGTTATCATCCTGGAATGAGGGGGCGCGGGCGGGCGTCGAATTCGCGACGGCCTCGGGTCAATATCGGCGGACGGCGGTCGAAAGACATGTCGAGGAGGGCGATCGACCATGTCATACGGCGGAACCAGCGATCCGACGGGCGTCCAGGTGACGTTCCTGGACCAGACCGGAGCCAAATCGGTGAAGGCGGTGATCGCCTTCACCGTCCCGGTGGCTCGGATCATTCCCAACATCATCACCAAGATGAGCTTGCCGGCCACCAGTCCCGACGGCCAGCCCATGAGTTACGCGCTCGACCACAAGGAAGGAGGCCGGCGGCTGCTGGAGAACTGGACGCTCGTCGACGCCGGCGTCCGCGACGGCGACCACCTGATCGTCTACCCCGAGGTCGTCGCCGGTTGACGGTCGACGACGACCGATCGGCGCGGGAACCGATCGACCCCAGGGAGACGCCCCCATGTCCATGCACGACTCGCCCCGACTCCGACGGCTGCGCCACGACCTGGCGGCCCTGCAACGGCTGAAGACCGAAAGCAGCGTCTTCGACTTCCGCGCGTGGGGAGACCCTCCCCATCAGTACCGCGTTCGGTTCAGCGGCAAGGGCCTGCATCGCGACGGCGGCAAGGTAAGGGCGCTGACGGTCCACGAGGTCGAGATCAAACTGGGTTCGTCATACCCGCGGACGATGCCGGAGATCCGCTGGATCTCGCCGATCCACCACCCCAACGTATCGGAGATCGGCATGGTCTGCCTGGGTGGCTACGGCACGCACTGGGTCCCGGGCCTGCAACTCGACGAACTCTGCGCGATGCTCTGGGACATGGCCCGCTACCACAACTTCGACGTCCGCAGCCCGTACAACCGCGACGCCGCCCTCTGGGCCGCCAACCAGACCGCCGTCGGCTTTCCGACCGATCCCCGTCCGATCCGCGACCTTCGCGCGGCCCAGGGCCGGATCGAAGCCGAGCCGGCCGCGCCTCGCCCCGCCCCCGAGCCCGCGCGCGGCTCGCTGGTGGCGACCGCCGCGGATCGCGTCCGGAAGCTCCTCGATCGAGACGGCCGCGGCGACGAGGTGGTGATCCTGGAGGAAACGCCGACGCCCGGCGACGGCGGTATCATGTTCATAGAATAGATTGCCGACGACGAACGTCCTTCTCCCCTTGAGGTGCTTTGTCGAAAACCATCGATGACGGACTTGCATCCCCCCTTCTCCCCTTGTGGGAGAAGGCGCCCCGAAGGGGCGGATGAGGGGGGGCGCGACCGGAAGCCCGCGGATTACCCCTCATCCGGCCTTCGGCCACCTTCTCCCACGAGGGGAGAAGGGAAGCCCGTCATCACTCTTTTTTAGGTTATCGACAGGGCACCCTTGAGGGAGCAGGCGACGGACGCGACGGCCTCCCCAATTGGATCCTTATCGCCCCATGACCACGCCTTCGGACGACGCCCCCTTTCGGATCGACGACGACGACCGCTACGGTCGGCTTCGGCTGATCTCCTGGTGGCGGCAGGAGCGGTTGGCCGCGGCGAAGGTGCTGGTCGTCGGCGCGGGGGCGCTGGGCAACGAAGTGCTTAAGAACCTCGCCCTGGTCGGCGTGGGGACGACTTACATCATCGACATGGACGTCGTGGAACCGTCGAACCTGGCGCGGTCGGTCCTCTTCCGAGCCGAGGACGGCGGCCGTCCCAAGGCCGAGGCCGCCGCCCGGCGCGCCGGCGAGTTGAATCCCGACGTCATCTTCCTGCCGATCCGGGGCGACGTCGTGACCGACGTCGGCCTGGGGCTCTTCGCCCACGTCGATCTGGTGATCGGCTGTCTGGACAACCGCGAGGCCCGGCTCTGGGTCAACCGCCAGTGCTGGAAGGTCGGCAAGCCCTGGATCGACGCCGGCATCCAGGAGATCCAGGGAGTCGTCAAGGTCTTCACCCCGCCGACGTCCGCCTGCTACGAATGCGCGATGACCGCGCGGGACTATCAGCTTCTCAACCTCCGCTACTCCTGCCCGCTCCTGAAGCGCGACGAGATCCTGGCGGGGAAGGTCCCCACCGCGCCGACGATCGCTTCGATGATGGCGGCGCTTCAAGTCCAGGAGGCGCTCAAGATCCTCCACGGCATGCCCGTGGCGGGGGGGACGGCGATGGTCTTCAACGGCGTGGGCAACCAGTTCTACACGACCAAGCTGCCGTTTCGCGAGGACTGCCTCAGCCACGAGAGCTACCCCGCGCCGATCGAGATCCCGCTGGACCGCTCGGCGCGCGTCGGCGAGTTGTTCGACGCGGCGGCGGCCGCGGGGCTCTCGGGGCCGCGGTCGCTGTGGCTGGAGCGCGAGCTGGTGGAGGCCGTGGAATGCCCCCGTTGCGACGTCCGCCGCGAGGTCATGAGGCCGCGGGCGTCCGTCCGCCAGGCCGAAGCCGTCTGTCCCGAGTGCGCCGAGCCGGCCCTTCCGATCGTCCATAGCGCGATCGAGGAGGGCTCGGCGCTGGCGTCGCGCGCGCTCGGGGAGGTCGGAATCCCGCCGTGGGACGTGGTCCGGGTCGACGGCGGCGGAGAGTCGCGGTTCTTCCTGCTGGCCGACGACCGCGACGCCTCGAACGCCGCGCGGGAGGATCTCCGTTGAGCGACGACGAGATCGTCTTCGGCGAGGTCGACTTCCGCGAGCCGTCGCGGACCACGCGCCCGGATCGCGACCCTCGGTTCGCCTGCGTCGCCTGCCAGACGCCCGATCCGGACGACCTGCCGATCTACTTCGACGCGGTCGCGGCCGACGCCGTCGAGCGACACGCGCTGTCGGACGCGACGGTCGAGCTGGGGGGCGTGCTCCTGGGCAAGGAGTGCGTCGACCCGGCGAGCGGCCGCCCGTTCGTCTGGATCACCCGGACGCTTGAGGCCAGGCACTACGCCAACACCCAGGCCAGCTTCACCTACACCCACGACTCCTGGGAGGAGATCACCCGCGAGCGCGAGCGGCTCTTCCCCGACCTGGACGTGGTCGGCTGGTACCACACCCACCCCGGCTTCGGGATCTTCCTGTCCCATCACGACCTGTTCATTCATAACAACTTCTTCGCTCGGCCCTGGCAGACCGCCTACGTCGTCGATCCGATCCAGGGGACGCGCGGGTTCTTCCAGTGGTCGGAAGGCGAGACGAGCCGGGTCGGCGGGTTCCACCTCTGCGCCGAGCGCTCGGAGCGGGTGGCGTTGTCGCGGCTGGCGGATCAACTGGAAGACGTCCCGGGCGCCCAGGCGTCGGGAGGGGGCGGCTCCCTGTCGCCCCGGTTGGAAGCGGAGCTGATCAAGATGCTGAACCGACCCGCCCCCCCCACTCGACCCGTCGCCGGCGAGGGTCTGGCGCTGGCCGCGCTTCTGGGCTTCCTGGGCTCGCTGGCGCTGGTGGCCGCGACGGCGCTCGGCGTCTGGCTTTATCGGATCGACGCGAGGACGGCCGAGCAGACCGTCGCCCTGGCGACGCTGCGGCGGGAGGTCGAGGAGGCCGCGCCGGGCCGGAAACTGGCGATGGACATGCTGTTGGAGAAGATCGGCGGCGAGACGCCCGAGTTGTTCGTCGAGCGGTACGACAAGCTCGCCCGATCGCGCGACGAGGCGCGAGCGCAAGCCGCGGCGCGGCAGTCCGCGGCCGAGGCGCTGGGGCTTCGGGTCCAGGAGCTCAAGGCGAGCGTCGCGACCCTCTCAAGCGACCTGGAGTCCGCGCGGGAGGCCGCGGCCGGCTACAAGGACGACGCCGAGGAGGCGCCCGCCTTGCGCGAGCGGGTCGCCGCGCTGGAGCGCGAGGGGGCCGAACAACGCGCCGAGATCCAGGACCAACGCGCCATCCTGGAGACCGCCGAGGGCGCGAAGGCCGAGGCGACTTATCGCATGCTCAACGCCTACAAGGCGGCGGCCTACGCGGGGGGCCTGGCCAGCTTGATCCTCGGCGTCGCGGCGGTCTTTCTCTACGTCAGAACGCCGACGGCGGAGGGCGACGGGCCGAGGCGCGGCGGCTGAGAGTCTGTCCCATAAGGGCGTCGCGGCCGCCATAACGTCCTTCCCCCCTCGCGGGGGAAGGTGGCCCGAAGGGCCGGATGAGGGGGGCGAGCCAAAACGCCTTCGACGTCCAGGGCTTCCCGGACGGGCTTCCGCGAATTCCAACGGTCGTCCCGCGCGTCGTCCCCCTCTTCTGACGCCTTCGGCGTCTGTCTTCCCCCGCGAGGGGGGAAGACCGTGATGGTCGTCCTTTGCCCACTTATGAGACGGACTCTGAATCGGATCACGAGGCGAGCAGGCCCTCGGCCTCGGCGATGAGGGAGTCGAGCGCGGGGTCGGCCGGCCGCCGCGAGTCCCGCCGGCCGGCGGCCTCCGCGAGCCAGCGGCCGGCCTCGTCCCGTCGCCGCAGCCGGGCGAGCGCCAGCGCCAGCACGGCCATGTCGTAGCCGTTCCAGGCCGCGTCCAGTTCCATCGAGCGGCGGGCGGCGGCCAGCGCGGCCTCGTCGTCGCCCAGGCGGCAGAGCGTCAGGGCCAGGGTGTTCCAGTACGCCGAGTCGCCGGGCTCGGCCTCGGTCGCGGCGCGGGCGAGTTCGACGGCCTCTTCCAGGTCGCCCGGCTCGGGGTCGGGCCGGGTGGCCAACAACCACGCCAGGTCGTTGCCGTAGTCCAGTCGCGCGCGGCGCGAGGCGGGGGGCTCGGGCCCGCGCTCGGCCAGCACCGCCATCAGGTCGTAGGCGTGGCGACGGGCCTCGGCCGCGGCGGCGTGGTTGCCGGCCGACCGCGAGGTCCGCGCCAGCTCGACGTAGCGCGCGGCCAGCCGCTCCTCCGGCGTGAGGAAGGCCGCCGAATCGTTCACCCCGCCCCCCGCCGCGAAATCGGCCTCGTCCTCGGCCGAAAGCTCGACCGTCGCCGAGCGATGCGTCACCGCCGACGCCAGCGCGCCGGCCATGACCATGCAGATCGTGCTTGGGAACGCGTTCATGATGCAATCCATCAAGTACATTCCCATCAAGGTCGAGATCGCCGCCATCGCCCCCACGTCCGGCTCGGTCCATCGTCGGGGCGGG
>Ga0209916_1000884_pt1 | contig 35828 bp, 23 predicted proteins | sample ThiBio_1000_plan_FD_183956 | JGI IMG/M metagenome (GOLD analysis project Ga0209916, IMG submission 183956) | Wastewater bioreactor microbial communities from Cape Town, South Africa - Thiocy_solids_2 (SPAdes) | ecosystem: Engineered > Bioreactor > Thiocyanate-remediating > Anaerobic-Aerobic ... | reverse complement strand
CACCTGCTAAGCTTACCTTTAAGCTAGAAAAATTAAGTAAAGGGAAGTTCGTATGTGATAATAGAGCGTTAAAAAGAGTATTAACGCCTGTAATACAAGTAAATTTATGTTTTCTCAGTTCATTGACCAAACTACGGATATCTCTAGGATTAGTAATCAATACATTTTTAGCACCTAGGTATATGGGTGCTAGTAGGTTAACATTTAGAGCAAAAATATGATAAAGGGGTAGGGGAGTAATAAAAGTTTCTTTACCTTCATTTAGTACTACTTGCATGAAAGCATACATTTGTTCAATATTTGCCAGCATGTGCTTGTGAGTCAAAATGACTCCTTTAGAGATTCCAGTGGTGCCACCTGTATATTGAAGAAATGCAGGTTGTGTTGCAGGTGGTGTTACCCGCTTAAATGAGACTTTTGCTCCTAAACGTAATGCTTTATTAAAGCTTGTGACTTGCAGCGATTTAGGGAATTTGTAGTCTGGTACTAACTTTTTAATATGTTTAACAGTAAAGTTGGTAAGGAATCCTTTGACTTTACCAAGTAAGTCACCTACTTCAGTAACAATAACTGTTTTGACGGGAGTGTTTTGTACAATAGAAGCTAAATTATGGGCAAAATTAGATAATATGATAATTCCTTTGGTAGTTGCATTTTTAATTTGTTGTTCTAATTCATAAGCAGTATATAAAGGATTAACATTGACTACTACCATACCAGCACGTAGTGCACCCAGCATAGCTATAGGATATTGTAGTAAGTTAGGCAATTGAATAGCTATATGGTCTCCAGGTTTTAGGTTGGTGCAATTTTGTAAGTAAGCTGCAAAATTCTGGGTCAAACGATTGATCTCTGCATATGTTAAAATTTTGCCCATATTTTCTACCATGGGTAAGTTTTTATATTTTTCTAAAGCTTCTTCTAAAAATACGACCAAGGATTCGTAACGATCTGGATTAATCTGAAAAGGTACGGAAGATGGATAGTGTTGTAACCAGGGATATGTTTGCATAATTTTCACAATAAAATGGTTTTAGTACTGCTAATCTTACTTTGAATAGTAATTAGTATCATAGCAGGACTCTTGCACAACCTAAATCTTGTTCATAATTGCATATACGCTTATTGAACTTAATCCATATGTGCTTTAACTTAATCGCAAGTATAAATCAAATACTTCATAAACTATTTTTCTATAGCAATCTATATTTTATTTAAACTTGGTAATTTCTTGGTTAGTTTATAGAGTCCTTTAGTTTTATAGCAAAAATAAACTTTAAATATATATTTAGCCGAAGTCGACGACAAATAAATAAAATAAATATCTAATTAAAGGTTGCTAATTGAGTTTATTAGTAAGGAATGTTATTCTGTAGAATATACTGTATAGCTGCCTGGCGATCTTTTTCAAAGTCTAATATACCGTACTTAAGTCCTTGGGCTTTTAAATAACATGCCCAACGTTTCCCATTAGCTGCCTCCTGGATAATCCAGCTTTTCAATAGGGCACGGTTTTCCTCATAGCCATAAAAACAATTAGCAAGTCCCCATGCTTTCAGATGAATAGCTTTTAGATTGCCTTGTTCAACCAAAGGCTCATTTAAGATAACAGCAGCTTGAGGGTTATGCTCATAGCCATAAAAACCATTAGCAAGTCCCCATGCTTTCCGCTGAATAGCTTCTAGATTACCTTGTTCAACTAAAGAATCATTGAGAATTCTAGCAGAGCTTGGATTTAGCTCATAGCCATAGTTACCTGCAGCAAGTCCAATTATTTTCCGACGGATAGCTTCTAGATTACCTTGTTCAACCAAAGACTCATTGAAACTAGCAGCAGCTTGAGGGCTATACTCATATCCATAAAAACCTCCAGTAAGTCCATCCATTTTCCGATTAATAGCCCTCTCATTGCCTTGTTCAACTAAAGATTCAATGAGAATTCTAGCAGAGCTTAGATTTAGCTCATAGCCATAGCTACCTCCAGTAAGTCCCCGTACTTTTCGATGAATGGCTTTTTCATTGCCTTGTTCAACTAAAGATTCATTGAGAATTACAGCAGAGCTTGGATCCTGCTCATAGCCATAGTCACCTGCAGTGAGTCCCCGTATTTTTCGATGAATGGCTTTCTCATTGCCTTGTTCAACTAAAGATTCATTGAGAATTACAGCAGAGCTTGGATCCTGCTCATAGCCATAGCCACCTGCAGCAAGTCCCCGTATTTTATGGCCCATAGCTTTCTCACTGCCTTGAGCTATATGCTCTTCTATCATTTCTGTCGTTGTTTCTCTTATCAATCTACTATAAAGTGTGCTCAAGAAATTTCGGTACATATCAAACATATGCTGCTGATTGAGTTGATACTTATTTACTAAACCGCGAATAGTGGTAAGATTAGAGAGCGTGTTCACATACACACGTAGCATATGCCTCTTAGCCTGTTCCTTGGTAGCATTACTAGCTGGGTAATCTCCATGCGTTTTTAACCGGATGATTCTCCATAAATCTGGTTCTTCGCTTAATGCATACCAGCCACGGCATACTTGGCTTGCTTGTGCAATATTTGTAACTGATAAGTGACTAAACACTTGGAGCATAACCTCTGGCGGTACATTGATGCCTTGGAAAGAAAAGCCATTGCTTGCTGCTAATTGGTTTGCTTGATTTTCATCAGCAGGTTGTGTAGCAGTTATAAGTCCAGTATTACAGGAAGTTAACAATAAGCCACTGATAAGAATAAGAATAGATGCTCGTTTAAACATATACTACTAATTAAAAGGGTTAGTTACTATCAATACATGCTAGGCCTTTACTCTATAATTAGTTTATAAGCAAGATAGGGTATTTTTCAATTAACTCCTTACTGCGTCAGTATGGATTATTTATTTTTGAATTTAAAGAAAGTAAGTATTTGAATTTATTAGAAAAGCATAACAAACTCTTGGGAATATTTGTAAAATTAGGGCAGCAGGGTATAGCCGCTATATATCAATAATTAATTTAGTTGGTAGAATAATAAGCAACGTAAAATATCTCTAACGCTTAAAGCCTGTCAGTTTTATTCTTCCTTTATTTCTTATTGTTCTCTAAATAATTTAAGTAAGGAGTGCCGTTAGCTAAAATATATTGTATGTTACTCTTTCTTTCTTAGTGATTGTCTGCTTACTATATACTTTAAATGTATATATTGTTTATGCCGGCTACTAACTGCTGCCATTTTACAAAAATAATGAAGTGGCCTGTTTAAGCTATAAATTCTTTATTATTGTAATTGTAACAGGAGGAAAGTGATTTAAATAATAAGATAATCATTGAATTTTAATTATATGCCGTTTGTTGTTACGTTAGCAGCAATAAAATCTATTAGCTTGCATGAACGCACTTAAAAAGTTGGCTAGTGATACAGCTATATATGGACTTAGTAGTATTATAGGTAGGGTGCTTAACTATCTGCTAGTGCCATTTTATACTAGCTTGCTTTTGCCTGCTGAATATGGTATTGTTACTGAATTATATGCCTATGCTGCTTTTTTGAATATTATTTATGGATATGGGATGGAAACAGCCTATTTTAGGTTTGCTACGCAAGGTTCTCCCATAGAGGTATTTAGATTGGCCAGTAGCTTGTTAACTTTAACTAGTCTATTATTTTCAAGCTTATTAGCATCCCTCGCTCCTCTCCTTAGTCGTTGGTTAGGCTATTCAGGACATGAACATTATATTTACTACTTGGCAGCTATTTTGGCTGTTGATACCATATTGTTGGTTCCTTTCGCACAGTTACGTTTCTCTAAACAAGCATTTTTATTTGCCCAAGCAAAATGTTTACAAATAGCCTTAAATATAATTTTTAACCTTTTGTTGCTGTATATACTTCCAGGAATCTATACAGGTAAGTTTTTGTACTCATTCAAGCCTTTCGTACAACTTATCTATAATCCAGCCAACCATATAGAATATATTTTCTTAGCTAATTTAATGGCTAATTTATGCGTGTTACCTATTTTGGGTAAGCCACTCATCCATTTTAAATTTAAAATAGATTGGCAAAAGCTAAGGCCTATTATTATATATGCTTTGCCTTTATTGGTTATGGGGTTAGCTGGAACTACCAACGAAATGCTGGCTAGGGCTTTGCTGAAGCATCTATTACCATTCAATTTTTATTCCGGACAGAGTAAGGAGGCAATAGTAGGTATTTTTGGAGCTTGCTATAAGCTTGCTGTCTTAATGTCGTTAGCAATACAAGCCTTTCGTTATGCAGCCGAACCTTTCTTTTTTACACATGCACAAGACAAGCGCTCTCCTCAACTTTTTAGTAAAATTATGCACGGCTATATTCTGGTCGCTTGCTTCATCTGGTTTGCTATTAGTGTTAACTTAGATGTATTAGGTTATCTATTTCTTAGAAACCCAGCATATCGGGCAGGCATTGAAATTGTTCCTTACCTTTGCCTAGCATACATATGGTTAGGTATCTATTATAATCTTTCAGTGTGGTTTAAGCTAGTTAATAAAACATATTATGGTAGCATCATAACTCTTATAGGAGCAGGTATTACTATACTGCTGAATGTTTTATTAGTACCTTATTGGGGGTATTGGGGTAGTGTATGGGCAACTGTAAGCAGTTACCTAATTATGGCTGTAATTTGCTATTATAGAGGACAGCAATACTACGCTGTTCCTTATAAAACTGGTTATGCACTATTTTTTATGCTAGTTACACTACTGTTAATAATAGTAATACGTCAAATACAGTATGCTACTTGGGCGTATGCTTTGGTTAGTAATACAGGGTTTACACTTGTATTTGGGCTGGTTATATATAGGGCTATGCGCAGATCTTTATAGAACATCTTTGCTGCAGCACTAAACGCCAGTAATTGGCACATGTTGACTATAAATTAAATATAGAAAATGGCAAATCTTAAACTCTTAGTACTACTTCTTGTTATAAATCAGTTTCTAGTTTTTATATAATTTTTTAGAAACCTTATGATTTTTACAAAAAGCCTTATAACTAATATATTAGGTTTATTATATTTCTTATATTCATTATTCTATTTAATCTTAACAACACAAAGTGACTATCCCTTTTTATAAATATCATGGTACTGGAAATGATTTTATTTTAGTCGATAATATAACTAATCCTAATGTAACTTGTCCACACGACTCAGAACTCATTAAAAGCTTATGCCATCGTAAGTTTGGTATAGGCGCTGATGGTTTTATATTTCTTGAAAAAAGTGGATCGTATGATTTTGAGATGATATACTATAACTCTGATGCGAGCCAGAGTCTATGCGGTAATGGGAGTCGTTGTGCTGTACATTTGGCTAGCTATTTAGGGATTATTAATAATGTGGCAAATTTCTTGGCTATAGATGGTCCACACCAAGCTCGTATTCAAGACAATCTAGTTTATCTACAGCTGCATGATGTTTCTACTATACAAATGATGGGTAATGATTATTTTTTAAATACAGGGTCTCCTCATTATGTTCGTTTGGTCCAAAATTTGGCTGAAACAGATATTATTGCGCTAGGCAAAGCTATTAATGCCAGCCAACCATTTCAAAACACAGGAACAAATGTTAATTTTGTTCAATTAGAAGCAAATAACCAGATTTCGGTACGTACTTATGAGCGAGGCGTAAATGATGAGACGCTTTCCTGTGGAACAGGCGTTGTGGCTGCTACACTTGTGGCTTCCCAAAAAGGATACATAAGTCCTCTTTACGTAGTAACAAAGGGAGGAGAACTGCAAGTGAGTTTTTGTAAAGGTGATACTGTTTATAATAATATTTGTTTAGTTGGTCCAGCTACTCAAGTATTTCAAGGAAAGATAGCAATATAAATAAATTGGCTAAGCAATTAAGAAGAAGCTCTTAAACCTATAAAATACAATAATATATGCTTAAACTCTTTACCAAGCTATTTGGTACTAAATCTGAAAGAGATTTGAAGTCCATTCGCCCTTATGTGGAAAAGATCAACCTAGAATATGAAAAACTAGCCTCTCTTAGTAATGATGAGTTGCGTAGAAAAACTGATTTCCTAAAGCAATATATCAAAGTTGAAACACAAAAATTTATAGGAGAGCTTGAAACAAAAGAAAGGCAACTAGAAGCTACCACTCAGTTAACTCCAAAGGAAATAGAAGATTTATATATACAAACCAGCCGTATTAAAGAGCAATATAACATACAGCTAGAAAAAGTATTGTTAGAAATTTTGCCACAAGCATTTGCTATTGTAAAAGAAACAGCCAAAAGGTTTAAAGACAATGAACATCTTATTGTAACAGCAACTGATTATGATAGAGAATTGGCTGTTACAGAACAACATATTGATATTGAAGGCGACCAAGCTATTTGGAAAAACCAGTGGGAAGTAACAGGGCATTTGCTTACCTGGGATATGGTGCATTATGATGAGCAGCTCATAGGAGGTGTTATTTTGCACAAAGGTAAAATTGCAGAAATGGCAACAGGTGAAGGTAAAACGCTAGTTGCAACGCTACCTACATTTTTAAATGCATTAGTAGGAAAAGGTGTACATATTGTAACTGTTAATGAATACCTGGCTAAACGTGATGCAGCTTGGATGAAGCCTATCTATCAATTTCATGGACTTACTGTAGCGTGTATTGAAGAAACATCCCCTTATTCAGCAGCTAGAAGAGAAGCCTATCAGGCAGATATTACATATGGTACCAACAATGAGTTTGGCTTCGATTACCTACGCGATAATATGGCTACGCAACAAGAAGAAGTGGTACAGCGGGCACATCATTATGCTATTGTAGATGAGGTAGATTCTGTGTTAATCGACGATGCAAGAACGCCCCTTATTATTTCGGGCCCAGTTGAAAAAGGTAATGAGCAAGAATATATAAACTTTAATCCACGTATAAAACGCCTTTATGAAGCACAAAAGCAAATTGTAAATCAGTTTTTACAAGAAGCTAAAAGCCAAATGGTGGCAGGAAAAAACGACGAAGCAGGATTGCCATTGTTTAGGGCTTATAGAGGACTTCCTAAATATAAGCCACTTATTAAGTACTTGAGCGAGCCAGGGGCTAAGCAGTTGCTTCATAAGACAGAGAATTATTATATACAAGATAATTCTAGAATGATGCCAGAAGCAGACGAACCTCTTTTATTTACCATAGATGAAAAGCATAATACTGTAGAACTAACTGAAAAAGGGTTAGAATATATTACCCACCAAGGGGAAGATCCCAACTTTTTTATTTTACCGGATACAGCTACTGCAGTAGGAGAGATAGACAGTGATGCTAGTTTAGATAACCTTGAAAAGGAACAAAAGAAACAAATATTAGCACAAGAGTATGCTATTAAATCAGAACGTATTCATGCAGTACAACAACTTCTAAAAGCTTATGCACTTTTTGAAAAAGATATAGATTACATCTTAGTTGATGGCAAAGCAAAAATTGTAGACGAGCAAACCGGACGAGTATTAGAAGGACGTCGTTATTCAGATGGTCTACACCAAGCTATAGAGGCAAAAGAGGAGATAAAAATTGAAAAAGCTTCTCAGACCTATGCTACCATTACTTTACAAAACTATTTCCGGCTCTTCCATAAGCTAGCAGGTATGACAGGTACAGCTGAAACAGAGGCAGGCGAGTTTTACGATATTTACCACTTGGATGTAGTAGTAACACCTACGCATAAGCCTGTAGTTCGGGAAGATAGGGATGATAAAGTATATAAAACAACTAGGGAAAAATTTAATGCTATCATTGAAGAAATAAACACATTGGCTGCTCAAGGAAGACCAGTGTTAGTAGGTACCACTTCTGTAGAAATTTCTGAATTGGTAAGTAAGATGCTTAACCTTCGAAAGGTTAAACATCAAGTTCTTAATGCCAAACATCACCAGAAAGAAGCTGAAATTGTTGCTGAAGCTGGAAAGTCTGGCACTGTAACAATTGCTACTAATATGGCTGGTAGGGGAACAGACATTAAACTTAGCCCAGAAGCTAAAGCAGCAGGTGGCTTGGCTATTATTGGTACAGAAAGACATGAATCTCGCAGGGTAGACAGACAGCTTAGAGGACGTGCTGGAAGGCAAGGTGATGTGGGGTCTTCCCAATTTTTTGTGTCTTTAGAAGATAGCCTTATGCGTCTATTTATTTCTGATAGGATTGCTAAAATTATGGATAGCTTAGGTCTTAAAGAAGGGGAGATGATACAGCATGGTATGATAACAAGATCTATAGAAAGGGCTCAGAAAAAGGTAGAGCAGAATAACTATGCTTATCGTAAGCGCTTATTGGAATATGATAATGAGCTTAATAAACAGCGAGAAATTATCTACAGACGTAGAAAAGATGCACTTTTGGGATATAGGCTGGGCGTAGAAATAAGCAGCATGCTGTTTGAAGTAGCAAAGAATTCAATTGTGCAACAAGGGTTAAAAGTGAATTATCATGTGCTAGCAACGAAATTTTCTTACATAACTGGTACGCTACCTCCTATCACAGAAGAAGAGTTCCGCACTTATGATCTACAAAAAATAACGGATATTATTTATCAGGCCTTTTTATCTAGCTATATGAATAGGCTGTCTGTATTTAAAGAACAAGGTATAGCTATACAGATGAATCTACCAGATCATATAGCAGATATCAGAGCTGAATATTTATCCTTTAGCTTTTCAGATGGTGAAAAACGTTTAGAAGTGCCAGTTAAAATAGCTGATTTTATCGATAATGAAGGAGAAGCTATTTTGAAATCTTTAGAGAGGGTGGCCATTATCTATTACTTAGATCGATATTGGCAAGAGCATTTACGTTACATGGATGAACTCAGACACTCTGTACAAAATGCATCTTACGAACAAAAAGATCCATTGCTTATATATAAGTTTGAATCTTATGCTCTGTTTTCTACTATGATTGCTCGGGCAAATGAAGCGATTATTACCTACTTACTAAAGGCTAATTTATTGCTTTATAAGGCGAGCGACGAGAAGCCTAAGATGGCAGAGAAAAATAAAAGAATAGCACTAGAAGAAAGTAAACAAGATATTATAAGTTTACTGAGAGAAAGGGCTAGCAATTCCTCTGAAGAAATGTTAAAGCCTCAGCCTATTAAGTCTCAAAAGATAGCTAATAGAAATGAGCGAGTAACTGTGCAGTATGAAGATGGAACTATAAAAGAGAATGTTAAATTCAAAAGTGTAGAAGAAGATATAGCTAATGGAAAATGTATATTGCTTGAAACAGAGTAGATGTAGCATGCCTATTGTAATTATTGATTATAAAATCACCGATTAAGTGCTATGAATATATAGGCTTTTCCAAAATATAAATAAAGGTATATGTATAGGTGCTTGAGTATATTGCTAGTATTATTCTTGCCGGCTAATATCTATGCTGGTGACAAGCAACGTACTTTGCAATTCTATAGCGAAAACTTAGCTGTTTACCGGACCAAGTTTAATAATTCTATAAACACAGATCATAACGACTATGACTATGGTATACAAAGATTAAAATATAAGAAAAATTATAATTTTTCTTATGAGTATGATATTACCTTACAACTTCATGAACTGTTGGTAGATCTAAAAACTTTTTATGAGATGACCGAGGTAATATATGGATATACCGTTCAGGCTTATACAGGAGCTAATCGACAAATAGCCTTTCAAATTAAAAATAAACTTTGTTCTTTATATCCACATTTACATGTAGAAGTACAATATAAACAGCCAAATTTCTCTGTAAGAGTAGGAAGGTTTTTAGAGCGATTAGAGTCCTATCAATTATACATCAACATAAAAAAAGATTTTCCACAAGCTATTATAAGGTCCACGGAATTTCCTAATAAGGTAGATGTTTTTGCTCCTTTAAAACAAGAATGTCATGCAGATGATATGCAAAATTTAGATAATAGACAGGAAGAGCTAATTAAAGAAGGTAATATTGAAAACGTATTGCCTTATATATGATTCAAAGCTTAAAAAATGTTAGACAATAAGATATCTTTTATTTTTTTATATAACTTATTTTGTCTTTTTTAATAGGTAGATAGTATATTTGTTTTATAGACTTTACCCCAAACTCGAGAAGAATACATATAATAAAGAATATCAATCACCATGAAAAATCTGTCGTATTTTATTCAAAAAACTATTGTAGTCATATTATTAACAGGACCTTTAGCAGCTTGTGGTGACACTAAGCCTAGTAGTTCTAAACCAGGTAAGTTCAGTACGGCAACAGGTATGCGTTTCAACCAAGAGGGTGGATTTCAGGTAACTCCTTTTAAAAAACAAGCAGTAGGGCCTAGTATGGTATTTATAGAAGGTGGTACTACCACTATAGGTGTTTTTGGGGAAGATATAAAGAATAGCCCTAAAAAACGTGTTACTGTAACTTCTTTTTACCTTAAAGAAACTGAAGTCACTAATATAGAATGGCAAGAATATTTGCATGATCTAAAAGAGAATTATTCTGAGGAAGAATACAAAGCTGCGCTACCCAATGAGCAAGTGTGGGTAAGGGATTTAGGACATAATGACCCTTATGTATATAATTATAGTAACTCGCCAGGGTTTTACTTTTACCCTGTAGTAGGAGTAAGCTGGACTCAAGCTAAAAAATATTGTGACTGGCTTACAGAAAAACTTAATAATGCACAGCAAACAGATAAAGCTCAAGGTGCAGAAAATTCACAAGATCCAGATAATCAAAATGTAGAGGATAAAGAAGATAAAACAGCTGCTATGGGTTATAGATTGCCAACAGAAGCAGAATGGGAATATGCTGCACTTGCTATGGTAGGTACTCAAAATTTAGATTTTGTGCAGTCTACCCAACGTGTATATCCTTGGGGCGACGGTCTTTCTTTAAGAGGTAAAGAAGGCGAGTGGAAAGGTAAATATTTAGCAAATTTTAAACGTTCTCCAGGCAACTATAAAGGATTGCCAGGTGAAAGCAATAGTAACGCTCCTACTACTCCTGTTTACCATTACCCTGCTAATGATTTTGGATTATATGACATGGGTGGTAATGTAAGCGAGTGGGTAACTGATATTTACAGGCCTATATCTTTTCAAGATCTCGATGATTTTAATCCTATTAGACGAGATGATATATTAGATCCAGAAAAAGATTATGATCAAAATAACTCTTTAATTAACAACAGAGCTAGAGTTTACAAAGGTGCTTCTTGGGAAGATTGTGCACATTGGGCAAAAGTAGGTACTAGAAGATTTTTAGACCAAGACTCTTCAACATCAACAATTGGCTTTAGATATGCAATGAGTAGTATGGGAGGAGATAAAGAATAATAAGAATATTAGTATAATAAGTTATCACTAGGCAATGTGTCAATAAGATTTATATAAATCTTATTGACACAAATTATTTTTGGTTAAACTAGCCCTTATGTCTATTCTTGGTTAGAATCTTACAGCAAAGGCTAAACTAAAGGAGCCTATAGGTAATTAATGTATAATATATGGATAGTTTACAATTGGCCCATTAGTTATTTTTTGCAAAAAAATCCTTTTGGTACTGTTAGAATAGCTATAGCTTCTCAGTACATTCTAAATAGCTTTTATAGTTTTTCATTCAAAGATTAAATGTATATAGTTATTGAGCTTAGAATTGGTAGAATCAAAGGCCACTTCTTAAAGAAAAATACATGCACCCATGGTAGGGTTACGTATTAAAGTTCTCTTCTTTTTTCCTCTGGCTTTTAATTATATAAAGCATGTATTAACTCTAGCAACTCAGGTTATTTATGTACATAAGAGTAGGCAAATAATCCACATATATCTGTTTTTGCAGCATCAAAAATTAAATAGTTAAAATTTCTATTTAAAGACAATTTATATAATAATTATAAAAATTGATATAAAAAGATATTTCCTACTTATATATATAATGCAGAACAATCCTTACCAGTGGGAAGTTAAAGATCCTATCTTAATTCAGACGAATAATAAGGATTTAATTAAGATATGCCAAAATTATGGAAAGCCAACAAATAGTGTTGTAAAAACATACATTGATTTAGGGCAAAGAGTTGCGTATCATCTAAGGAGAAGGGGAGAACTAAGCGATGAACTTAACGGAGAAATCAAAGCGATGCTATCTGCTTCTATACCTCTTCATTTTCAATTCAATGAGTTCTTAAAGGAAAATTGGAAAAAAGGGCTTGAAAATTATACAGGGAGTAAATCTGGTATTCAATTATATAATGTCGCACGCTCTAAAATAACCAAATACTTTTCTGACCTTAGAATAGGAAAACAAAAAATAGACTTATATGAATGCCTCAAGTCATCAACCAAAAAACCACCGGAAATTCATCATTTATTATATAAATCAATATATCCTACCCGTGCAGTAAGTAATGACAATTTGATATTAGTGGGAAGAAGTGAAAGGGAAAGAGACTTTGGCCCCGGCCAACATGAGTTGCTACATATAGTTGCTTCTGCTAATGCTAAAGACAAGTTTAAAAAAATTACTCCGCAGTTTGTAGAAATATATGAAGAATGGTTAAATGAGGCTATTTAAGGATATAAACCTGTCCAAATTAATTTTGATATATTTATGTACATAACTCTATAAATTTTTTAAGGTAGAGATTTTATAAATATAGATGCTGGTAATCTTAAGTTGGGCAAAGTCAATTTCTAAGCATTGAAAGTCAGTTCAAGGATTTTAAAAAATGCTGTTTTAATGTAAGAAAATGAATCTATTAGAATAAAATTGCTGCCAAGTAGGCTAGCATGTGAAGCTGTTTAAATTAGACCCGCTGCGAAACACTCAATAGATAGAATTGTTAAATTCTTAAAGTAAAATTTACTATTTTATAAAATAAAAAACGGCTTTTTTACGCTTTAAATACATATCTTATTTCTCAAATTATTTTGTGCATTTTTACCTTTTATTATAATATTTGTTTCGCAGCGGGTCTATTGTATTAATAACAATTAAAAATCAAGTATTAGTAGTTTGTTTCAATAGATTTTATGTATACGGTGGTGTAGCTGATAGGTTCATAAGGAATGAGAACAGTAACTTTTAGATATTATTTAGTGAGATTCAAGCGTAAAGGAAAATATTATAATAAAAAAATTTACATGGTTGAAAAGTCACTTAACTTACTAACTAATGGTAAAACTAAACAATCAATTATTTATACTAGATTAAGAATTTTCAAATTCTTAATCTAGTAAGACTGATTTAATATTATAGATGTTGTGGAGGCTTTTATACTATTTCTGATAAAAACATTACAAGCATATTCAGGTGAAAGCATGTATTATATATGAGGTACTTTATTTTTATATGTCTTCCCTAAATGATACACATACTTCTTGGTTAATTATTGATTTTAAGCTATTCTATAACAATTATGAAAATAAATTTTAAGATATGCCAGCGATCCATAGCGTATATCTTATTTACGAGTTTATTCATACACAGCTGTTCTGTTTTTCATAAATCAACTCTTTCTACTCAAAAGTGTTGTAGCGAAATTTTTATTAAAAAGTTTAATAATAAAAGAGTGGTTGTACAGGAGGGCTATGTGGTTCATTTCTATATGAAAGCAGGTAAGTTAAAAGCAACTGTAGAGGAAGATTTACCAGGGGGCTTAAAAAAAGAGTACAGTGGTCTTCCTGTATATATAGAGAAAAACCTTGATATGCAAAAACTTATGGGGACCAATAAACTGGCACTAAGTAAATTTATTCATGTGAATTTACCAGAGAAGCAATGTTTAGGTTATGTTTTTGTCGGACTCCAAAGATCTATTAAAATAGATACATATAACCAAGATGAACAAGATAGACTAGTAGTACGAAAAGGAAAAGATGAATTACCACAAATTGCTAATGAAACTTGCACATATACACAAGCGTGTCAATTGTTAAAAGTTAATTCTCCCCAAGCAGCTTCTATAAATCTGAGTCATGAAAAATTAAATAAAAATCAGTTTGAAGTACTCAAGCAGATTATCGACAATAATGTTGTAGTAGGGTATATACATTGGGGAGAAGTACCACCAGATTGCTGCTTATTGAAGGAGCAGATTGAAAAGAGATTGGTGCAAAATATATGCAACTATACCTATCATCCGAGTGACTATATTCACGGTCTACTAGCTTACCATATATACACTAATCCTAAAGCCGGGCAAAGAATAGATCTTAGTGTTTTAAGCCAAGAAATAAGCCACCAGCTATCAACTAGCATACATACAAGTTGGGAAATAGTTCAGGTAAAGGATGATAGCAGGAAAACAGGCTACTATAGTGCTCTATATGTAAACAAAAATATGCATCAAGCTGTATTAGCGTTTCAAGGCACAAAATTTGAGTTAGCTAAAGATTTACTTCGAACATACTCAGATCTGCAAGAAGATATAGATGGAGTATTAGGGAATGCTATTACAGAACAGCAAGCTTTAGCTTATGAAGCAACAAAGAACGCTGTTGATTATATAAAACATCAGGGATTTAATTTATCTATTACAGGCCACTCTTTAGGTGGATACTTTGCAGAATTGGGGGTCGCATTCTGTTATCTTGAATTTAATTGTAGAAAAGTAAAAGGAGTGGTGTTTGATAGTCCAGGAACAGATAGAAAGCTGAATTCATTTAAATCTAATATAAAGAACCATCATACTAAGTTTATAATAGAAGATTTACCAATAATTACGTACCTATCAGCTCCTAATCTAATAAATGCATGCAACGGGCACCCTGGAGAGGTATATAGAATATATCCTAACTTAAAATGGCCCGATTGGGTAGAAAGATGCATGAAATTAACAACCTGTCTGCCAAATGTAGGACTAAAATTAAAAAACATGAGTAAGAGTATTCTTGCTATTACAGGTCATAGCTTAGTTACGATGCTGTCTTTATTTAATCCGGTTACAGGCAAACCAAGAGAATACATACGTGTAGAAGATTGGCCCACACTTAATACAGATAATCTACCATATGTAGGTAAAAAAGATATTTTAGGAACTAATTTAGGAGCGCGTAAAGGGGCTATTATAGGATCTAGCATGGCGGCAGGTACTGGGCCGATAGGTTATGCTATTGGTTATACATTAGGTCATTGTATAGGAAATCATGTAGGGGGTGCTATAGCTAAAAGACTAGGTACTGTTGCGAGTGTTGCTACAGTCTTAGCAAATTGGTTTAAAATAGATCAACAGCAGTACTTATCTACACTAGCATACCTGGATGAAGCTTGTAGACAACCTAATTTGGTAGCTAAAGATAATTTTAAACTCAATTATTTGGGACACTATAAACAGAGCTCATTAAGTATACGTGAACATGCTTTAAATATTGATGACTATAAAGGTATAGACTGGTATTTATTTGAATTATATAAACATACAGCTAAACTAGAGCGATTATCAGCTAAAGATTTAGTCTTAACAGTATTAAAAAATATTGTTAAGGACTATGAAGTAATAAGTGTATCTGGACGTCCATTTATTAGATTAACGACCATCAACAATCATATAGAGTGTTTGCGAGATAAGATGCGAAGGGCATTGGATGTGTTGCCAGTTTTAAGTATAGAGGATGCTCTTGAAGCTAGTACTATTCATGATTTAACTAAGAAGTTTGAAGATCGTTATATCCAGCATTTTCGTAGGCTTCGTAGTTATATAACACAGGCTAAGTCAAAGAATTATATGCCTAGAGAAAATAAACAAGAGGAGCTACGTACTCAATTAGCATACCAAGGAATATGTGTGGTATATGGACATGGAGGAGTAGGCAAGAGTACTTTAGTAGCCGAATATGGGTATGAGCAAAAGGAGCGACAAGCTGTATGGTGGATACCAGCAGAAACACTAGAAAAGTTAACAGCTAGCTATCAACACTTAGCCCAAGAGTTAGATATAAACTATCAGAAATTAGCTCAGGAAAAGCGATGGCAGCCTAACCAATATTTACCAGAACTAGTAAGAGAAATTTATAATGTTTTGGATGACCGTAAGCAATCTACATTGCTTATTTTAGATAATGCTACAGACACAAAATTAATAAATGAGTGCTTGTTACATAGACCTTCTTTGGTACAAATCATTATTACTACAAGAGATCAACGAAGTTTTTCAGATTATATTCAAATTAAGTTAGATGCTTTTACTTACGAAGAAGGGCAAGCATACATTCAGAAAAAATTAAATTTTTATTATCCTGATAAACAAGCTGTGCAAGATTTAATTGAAGAAGTAGGGCTTATACCTCAGAAGTTAGAGCTAGCTACAAGCTATATTAAAGAAGTAAAATTTATGAGTATAGAAAAGTATGTTACAAAACTAAGGGACCTTAAGCAGCAAGGTAAAAAACAGCAAGGTAAACTAATATTACCTGAGGCAAGGTTAGGGTTAGAAACACTTAATACATCTGCTCAATTATTAATGCGTTACGGTGTCTATTTAGATCCAGATTTTATTCCTTTATCTTTGGTAAACGGCTTATTAAGGATAAGTGATGAGGAAGAATTAGATGCTATATTAGTTGCATTAGAAAGATTATCGCTAATAACCATTATAAGTAGACCAAGTAAAGAAGGAATTCAGATACATCGTGAAGTACAAGCAGCATGTAAAGAGTATCAAGTGTGGAAAGAGAGAAGTAAGCCATCGCAGCAAGAGTTAGTAAGTGCTCTTATACAAGTGTTAGAAGAATGTATGCCTGATTTGTCTGAAGTGTCTGATAGCATGTGGAATAAGGCAAACTTATATGCTACTAATGTAACCTATTTCTTAAGTGAAATACAAGAAGGAGACTATCCGTTTAGAAAAGCTGATGAGTTATTTCAGCGGCTTGGTGATTATAATCAGAAAATACAATATAACTATCACAAAGCCTTAGAGTATTATAAGAAATCTCTTAAAATTCGTAAGGAATTTTGCACAAACAACTATTTAGATATAGCTATTTCATACAATAGAATAGGCTCAAATTATCAAGCTATAAGCCAATTTCATAAAGCTACAAATAGCTTTCATAAAGCTATTAAAATGTTAGAGATTAACCATTCAGTTAATACTAACGAGAAAGCTTATGCAGATGAAGAAGCTTGGGCACTAAATGGTATAGCAACAATTTATGCTACTTCGGGCAATTATCAAGAAGCCTTAAGATATTATGACCAAACTTGGAAAATATATCAAAAAATATATAAAGATGATCACTATAACAAAGCCTATGTGCTGGTTAAGAAAGGAATAGTTTATCAAGCCCTAGGCAACTATCAGGCAGCCTTGGCAAAATACCAAGAAGCGCTTAAAATATATAAAAATTTATATGTTATAGATAGCCATGTGAATATAGCCCATGTTCTGAATAGGATAGGGTCAGCTTACGAACGTCTAAATAGGCATCAAGAGGCACTAGAGAAATATTATAAACCAGCTCTTATTATGTACCAAAAAGTGTATGAAGATAATGGTAATATATCCAATCACCCTGATATAGCATACACATTGAATGGTATAGGATCTGCTTACCAGGCTTTAGGTAAGCACCAGAAAGCCTTGTATTACCATGAAGAAGCACATAAAGTATATAAAGAGGTATATAAGAATAATAATGCTTATATAGCCTATACACTAAATGGTAAAGGCGCAGCTTATCAAGGCTTAGCTAGATATCAAGAATCCTTAACTTGTCATCAAGAGGCACACAATATATATAGAGAATTATATAAAAACGATCATCCTGATATAGCTTATTCGTTGAACAAGCTAGGAGCTACTTACCTAGCTTTAGGTAAACACCAACAAGCCTTAGAAAAGTATGAGCGGGCCCTTAATATGTATCGAATAAGGTATAAAGGCAATCATATTGGTATAGCTTCTACACTAAATGGTATAGGTGCAGTTTACCAAGCTTTATGCATGCATCAAGAAGCCTTAGATAAGTGCCAGCAAGCGCTTAAAATGTATAAAGAAATATATACTACAGAGACAGCTAACCATTCTGATACGGCCTATTCACTGTATATAATAGGATCAATTTACCAAGATTTATTCCAATATCAAGAAGCTTTAAAGTACTTAAGTCAAGCTTTTGAAATTTATCAGCAGATTTATCCAGAAGGTTATCCATATATACAAATGGTCAAAGAAAAGTTAGTAGCAGTTCAACAAAAATTGAATTAACTTAAATGAAAGGTAGAATGATAAATAGTGCTCTTTTATATATTCTAATTTTTATTCTCTAATAGTGTTACAAGTACCTATATTAGGGACTAAGCATCTACTGATTGTCCTTTTGGTGTTCATTATTGTATAGCCTTCATATATTTCTGTCTAAGTTATCTAGTTAAAGGTTACGCTGTATTGATTTAAAAGTTGAGTAGAAATAAGGATAACTCTAATGGGGAAATCTCTGAAGGTTACACCATGTGAAAAGTAACTCAAAGATAACCTTTCCTATATACACTAACTTTTTACTAGATTTTTAGTATTATTCCTGCCTATAACAAATCTCATCACTTTACAGTAATCAAATAATTATTTGGATATATGTGCTTCAATAAGTGCTTTTATGGTTGTATATCCTTGATTCTTAGCTATATCTAAAGCAGTATCTCCAAATTTATTTTTTGAATTAATATCAATTCCTGGTATATTGAGCAATAGTTCCACCATTTCTTTATTGTTTCTTCTTCCTGCTTCCATTAAGGCTGTATTCCCAGATTCATTTTTTAAATTAATATCAGTTCTTGGATGCTCTAGTAGTAATTTTACAGTATCAATATGGCCGAATGCTACCTCATTCTTTCAGCTACAGACAATATTTATTTTTTATAGTCAGGTATCAATATTAGAAAGCTGCTTTATACATTGTAAAGACTAAGTTTGTTAGGGCTGGAAAACAAATAAAAGGTAAAGATGTTACTATATGAAGGTGTGGATGTAGCCCGTAGGGGAATCGAACCCCTGTTACCAGGATGAAAACCTGGCGTCCTAACCCCTAGACGAACGGGCCTCAGTTGTTTTTAACCGAAAAACAAAAACAAATATACTTTGCAAATATAAATGCTTGCTTGTCTTTTTGCAAATAATGATCTGATTATTTGCTGTACTTTTTGATTGTTTTAAATGATTTTATAACCATTTAAAAGTTTATTTATAGTTAATACTTATTAAATGTTGTGATTATCATTACTTTTCAACATTGTTGGTCGGTAGTACCTTATAAGTGTTCATTGGTTTAGCTTGTCCACTAGAGCTAGCTAATGTATCTATACTAGTATCTATTTCTCCTCTACCTGCACTAAGTATCATACCCAACGAAATACCTGTAAACATAAGGGAAGTACCTCCCATACTAATAAAAGGTAATTGTAACCCTGTTACAGGACCTAGCCCTACGGCTATTCCCATATTTACCAGTGCTTGCATACTTATTACAAAACTTAAGCCTGCTGATAATAGGCATGCATAAAATTTAGCTTTGTCAGCTATGGGTTTAATACCTCTGTATAGTAAGATAAGGTACAATAACATAACGGCTATGCCGCCTATAAGTCCGTATTCTTCTACCAAAATAGCATAGATGAAATCTGAGTAAGAATAAGGTAAAAAGTTACGTTGTGTACTTTTTCCAGGCCCTTTTCCATACATCCCCCCTGTGGCAATAGCAATATAAGCTTGTTCTGTTTGAAAAGGTATTTCTTGCTGTTTAAAAGCATGGATACGACTCAATGCTGTTTTACCTCGCTGGCCTACTAATAAAGCTAATCCTGTTATAAGCATTGCTGACAATCCGAGAATAACCAGATATTTGATAGGTATTCGGCCGAAATACATGAGTAGAATACAAGTAAAAAAAAGTAGGATAGCACCTGATAAGTTGGTTAATGCGATCAGTCCACAGATAGTTCCACACCAAGCTAAAATAGGTATCAGCACTTTATTAATATCTGCTATATGAGCTTGATTTTTTGCTAGTATGCTTGCTATACGTACAATTAGCGCTAATTGAGCTAAATCTGATGGTTGAAAAGCTCTGTTAATAATAGGAATGGTTAGCCAGCGAGACGCCTCATTAACTTTAATACCATACCTCCAAGTTATTAGCAAGAGCGGTACTGAAATCCAAAGACTTATTCTAGCAATACCTGCATAATATCGGTAATCAATACGATGTGCCACCCACATTGCTCCTAGACTGGCCAGCATCAAGGAGGTATGTTTTAATAAATAGTATTCTGTATTTCCTTGCATTTTTCGGTATGCTAAGGAGCTAGCAGCACTATAAACTACCAGAATACTTAAAATAGCCAGTAAAAAGGTTATTCCCCATATAACAGGATCTCCTTTAAGGTTATCTTTAATCCATCTATTAATAACCATGGGTGTTTAATTGATTGAAGTTAAAAGTTGCTGTACTGCATACCTAAACTGTTCTCCTCTATCTTCAAAATTTTTAAATAAATCAAAGCTAGCACAAGCAGGTGACAATAGCACTATATCTCGTGGTTTTGCTAGGTTATATGCTAGGCTTACTGCTTCCTGCATAACTTGTGTTTCATAAATAGGAATATTGGATTCCTTAAAAGCTTCGCAGATAGCTTGATTATCTTTTCCTAAGCAAATGAGTGCTTTTACAGACTTTTTTACTATTGGTTTTAGTACGTTATAATCATTTCCTTTATCATAGCCACCTGCTATCCAGATAATGGGATTTGTAAAACTTTCTAGCGCTACGGCAGCCGATTCTACGTTGGTCGCTTTAGAATCATTATAAAAACTTACTCTGTTAACATTAGCAATCCATTCCATTCGATGAGGTAATCCTTTGAAAGTTCTTAGCCCATCTAATATAGAAGTAGGAGATAGCCCTAATAGGCTAGCTATTGAAACAGCAGCCATACTATTATATATATTATGTTTGCCTAGTAGTGGTAAAGTTTGCAAAGGTATTTGAAAATCATGGCTGCCTCCTATAAAATGTAGATGATCATTTTCTGTATAAGCTCCATGTTTGGTAGATTGTATTAGTGAAATGGGATAAAGTTGAGGTAAATTAGTGATTTGTTTTATAAGGTATTTGCATATATTACTATCGTCTTGATTATAAATAAAATACCCCTCTTTAGTCATATTACGTAATATTCTAAACTTAGCGGCTATATAATTACTTAGTTGATTGTCATAACGGTCTAAGTGATCAGGTGTAATATTGAGTATACAAGCTATATGTGATTTAAAGGTTTGTAGATATTCCAATTGAAAACTGCTGAGCTCTAGTACGTAAAAATCATGCGTTTCTAATAAAACTTTTCTTGCAAAACTTGTGCCTATATTCCCTGCTATACCTACATTCAACCCACCTGTTTTTAATAAATGGTAAGTTAAATGAGTAGTAGTAGATTTCCCATTTGAACCAGTAATTGCAATAAGCGAAGCATTTGTATAGCGGCTAGCAAATTCTATTTCGTCTAGTATAGGTATTCTTAGGTCTTGTAGTGCTTGTATGATAGGTATATGATTAGAGATGCCAGGGCTTTTAATAACTTCGTCTGCAATTTTTATCTTATCCCAGGTATGGTTGCACTCCTCAAATTCAATTTTATGGTCTAATAGCTGCTGTTTGTAGCCTTTGGCAATTGTGTTTTTATCTGAGACAAATACTTGATAGCCTTTTGCTTGTGCCAATAGAGCAGCACCTGTTCCACTTTCCCCTGCTCCTAAAACGACTAGCTTTTTCATATCATCTATATTGATATAGGTTAAATTTATTTATGCAAGTAGCGTGTGTTTTTCTGTATATAGATACCTAAAAATGTTCCTATAATGGCAAAAATTATAATGGTAGGTATAGGAGGTAGTTCATAACCTTCTAGCTCATATACAGTAGCACTTTTGGGATATAAAAATGATACAGTTAGTGCAAAACTATTGTTAAAAAGGTGCGCTATAATTGGAAAAACTAAATTGTGGGTCCACCAATAAAGGTATCCAAATAAAACACCTAATAAGAATCTAGGTAAAAACCCATATAGCTGTAAGTGAATAGCACTAAAAACAAAGGCACTTGTTAAAATAGCTATATGTATATTCTGAGTGCCCTTAAAAAATAAGTTTTGAAGTATACCCCTAAAGAGTAGCTCTTCACCTATAGCAGGAATTAATCCTATTATTACAATAGCTATTAGTAAGTCTTGAATTGATTTAAAATTGGTAAGTAAATCAGTAAGCTTTTTCAACTCCCATTCCTTTTTTTGTGCCCATGTTTCAAAGACTTTTAAGCAGGCCGGAAATTTTACATGCATATTCCAATAAGTAAATACTGTATTAACCATTATAGCAGCTAGTGTTAACCCAATAGTTAGCATAATAAACTGGCTGTAACGCTGTTCTCCTACAAAAAAGTAGCGTACAGATCTCCTTTCTATCGAGAAACAATAGAGTAAGGGCGCTACTATAAAAATAGCACTTGCTATGATAGCCTGTGAAATGAGTAAAAAACTTCTGTAATTTACTTTGTATTTACCTAAAAGGTAATAGGAACTTTTAGTAATAGTGAATAGACTGTTTAAGGCTAATTGTCCTGCTAATACACTGATACATATAATACCTATAAGTGCCACTAGATAATGCCAAATATTACTTTTCTTATTAGTAGAAGTTAACATGCTATGCTTATATTATTGATGAAGTTTTATAGTACAAGTTTGTTAAGACTAAATAACCTGTCTATTTTAAATTCTTATTTTGTAAATTTACAAAAATATTATTGTGCTGCTAATTAATTTTTTATACGCTAATGGTTAAGATAGGTAACATAGAATTAGGTGAATTTCCTTTACTATTAGCTCCTATGGAAGATGTGAGCGATCCTCCTTTTAGGGCTGTTTGTAAAGAGAAGGGGGCAGATTTAATGTATACTGAATTTATTTCAGCAGAAGGCCTTATTCGAGAAGCTGGTAAAAGCATAAAAAAGCTCGATGTTTATGATTATGAGCGACCTATTGGAATCCAAATTTTTGGGGAAAAAATAGAATCTATGCGAGAAGCAGCTGCTATAGCAGAGGCAGCCAATCCTGCACTAATCGATATCAATTATGGGTGTCCTGTTAATAATGTGGCTTGTAGAGGAGCTGGTGCAGGTATCTTATTAGATTTACCCAAGATGCAAGCTATGACTGCCGAAATTGTTAAGCGGGTGTCTTTACCTGTTACTGTTAAGACACGGTTAGGTTGGGATATCAATTCTATTAAAATTGTAGAAGTAGCACAACGATTACAAGATGTAGGTATACAAGCACTTACTATTCATGGTAGGACCCGTCAGCAAATGTATAAGGGCGAAGCTAATTGGTCTTATATTGCTGATGTAAAAAATCATTCTGATATTCATATTCCTATTTTTGGCAATGGAGACATAGATAGCCCTCAAAAAGCATTGGAGTATAGGAATAAATATGGGGTAGATGGTATTATGATTGGAAGAGCTAGCATAGGTTATCCATGGATATTTCAAGAAATTAAACACTTTTTTAAAACTGGTGAACAGCTTGCTCCGCCAGATCTACAAGAGAGAATTGCTACGCTACAAAAACATTTGCATCATGCTATTCAATGGAAAGGAGAGCGAACAGGTATTTTAGAAATGCGTAGACATTATACTAATTATCTAAAAGGATTGCCTGAGGTTAAAATGTATAGACAAATGCTGGTAGAGGCAGGCGACCTTCTAACTGTAGAATCTGTTTTATTTGAGCTGGTAAGTAAGTTGATAGCTGCATAGTTTTTCTACGTTTATACGCTTAAATTTTCTGAACTTTATTGCTTAATCTAAAAAGTATAAATTAATACTGTCTTAATTTTACAGCTATCCTTTATGACTTATACCTTAGAAAGCAAGGATGAATGGAAGCGGCTTGAGTCTCAATCTCAAAATCCGTTTTATGATTATCAAAAAGAACTGTCTGAATTTATTCTAAAGACTGATGGGCCTATTTTAGATGCTGGCTCTGGTTCCGGTGTTGTTTCTAGATATTTGGCGCAACAAAAAGAAAATGCGGAAATTATAGGATACGACTTTTCTGCAGATAGAATTGTAAAGAGTAGATTAACTATAGCAGGTTCTCAAAAAAACATATCATTTGTTCAGGGAGATCTCTTACACCTACCTTTCTCTGAGAATTATTTTAGCGGGGTAGTTTGTAGATATGTTATAGAACACTTTTCTGCAATAAACCAAATTAAAGTTATTGAGCAAATTTTCCGCTGCTTAAAACCTGGGGGATGGGTTTGTATAGTTGATTTAGATGGGATGTATTACAATCTTTATCCAACACCTAAGGTAGTTTCAAAAATGCTTAAAGCTCTTGAAAAAGCACAAACTGTGGATCTTCAAGTTGGACGTAAGTTGCCTTATATTCTTAGTCAAGCGCAATTTTCTAATATAAGTTGGAAAATTGAACTAATGAATTTTCAAGGCAAGCATTTGGAGGAAGAAGCCAAAATGATGAGCGAAAGATTGGACATTACCCTTCCGTATATTGCAACTCTACTAAAATCTGAAAAGCAAGCAGCAGAGTTGAAAAGAATTGTTATTGATACTATGCATAGGCCAGGAACAGTATTATTTTATAATAAATTTATTGTTATGGCACAGAAACCTACATTAAAATTGTAATTTATTTAGAAGACTTAGTTATAAAACTTTTCGAAAATATGGCACATAATGTTAAGGGCTCTTTAGATAAATTATCTACAGATAAGTATAAAATAGTATTAGTAGATTGTGCCTATGATACCGTGGAAGAAGCACTAACAACTGAGCTACTCGGCAAAATAGCTCAGTTTAAAATTATGTCATATAAAGATGAATATTCATATAGAATCATTCCTTTTGACAAATTGGATATAGTAGGAGCCCATTTTTTACTTTGTGAAATAAACAAAGCTGGTTATGAGCCAATTGTGGGTTTTAAAACCATCACGCTTGAACAATGTCGTAAATTTAATATTGAATTTCCAGTTTTTGAATTCTTAGACAGTAAATCCAATCTTCAGTATGAAAATGCTATATATAGTTTGATAGACGAATTACATGAGGAAAGGCAAAAATTTGGTTATTTTGGATCTTGGACTATTAAGAAAAGCATACGCTTTGATCATACGCTGTTAAAATTTTGCCGTGAGCTAACCGCTGCAATGGTTATGTATACATTTCAATATTTTGGTTTAAATATTGCTTTAACCATTGCTGTACACAAGCTTAATGTAAGTGCTTTTCACAAATTTTTGGGCATGCAACCTCTTACATTAAATGGTAGTGAACTCCCCTCATTTGTTCCTAAAGGGATGATGAATGACGAATGTTCTTGTGCTCTATTGAGAGTAGAAAATATACCTAAAGAAGTTAGACAGTTAGCACAGTATTACCAAAACATGTGGGATTCCCGTATTGAAATTAAAAAAGATAATATTGATGATATCTATTAACTTCTTATAAAAAAGAAATGTATTTTTAATGAATATTACAAAACTAATTGTTTTACTAAGACGACTTTACTTTGCAAGGTTTAGATATACTTTTGTTGATTTTACTTATTTGGGGGGCTTATAGTGGGTTTAGGAAAGGATTTGTGTCAGAAATCTTCTCTTTAGGGGCATTCTTTATAGCTACTATTGGGAGTGTTAAATTAATGGATTATTTTGCTGGTTTTCTAAGGAAATGTAATGGTAATTTAGGAACCTTTGCTCCATATCTCGCTTTTGTGTTAATATTTTTAGGTATTGTAGTAGCTATAACGCTTGTTGGTAAGTTTTTTAAATACTTAATTAATATGACAATACTGGGTTGGATTGATAGGCTAATGGGCGCTGTACTAGGTATTTTTAAATGGGCTTTTTTTGTGAGTACTTTCCTGTGGGTAGCTGATTTACTACATTTCAACGTGCCGAATAACTATTTAAGTGATACATATATTTTCCCTATTATCAAATCACTTGCACCTCGTTTTTTAGGTTGGTTGCCTAGCTGGTTGCCTGCATTACAAGGATGGCTTGAAAAGGTTAAAGCAACAACTAACAATTTAATTGGATGTTAATTAAGAAAATAGTGGTTGCATAAAAATCTCATAAGAGCAACCTTTTTTAATTATTAAATTAACATTTTAAGACTATTTTTATTGATTTTAGCTTGTATATAAAATATTAACTAATCTATTATATCATGGATTTAACGGTTAGGAAGGAGAATGGGTTTAGCTATATTGAGGAAGGTGAAGGAGAAATTCTTTTGCTTTTGCATGGCCTTTTTGGTGCCTTAAGCAATTGGGGGCATGTTGTAGCATGTTTTTCTAAAAATTATAAGGTTATTATTCCACTAATCCCTATTTATGAAATGCCTATAAAGAAAGCGAATATGGATGGGTTGGTAGAATTTATAGATGCTTTTATTCAAACTAAAAAGCTTGAAAAGTTTACGCTAGTAGGCAACTCATTGGGTGGACATATGGCACTCATCTATACCTTAGAAAATCCTGCCAAAGTTTCTAGGCTAATACTTACAGGTAGCTCAGGATTATATGAGAATACAATGGGAGGTTCCTTTATTAAAAGAAACAATTATAATTATATAGCAGAGCGAGTAAGGTATACTTTTTATGACCCTGAAATAGTTACAGAAGAATATATTGATGAAGTTTTTAATCTAGTGCAAGATAGTAATAGGGTACTCCGGATAGTTGCAATTGCCAAGTCTGCACAACGTCATAACTTGGCTGATAGACTTCCTGAAATTAAAATCAATACACTATTAATTTGGGGAATAAATGATACTATTACACCTCCCTTAGTAGCACACGAGTTTAATACCTTAATACCTAATAGTTCTTTACAGTTTATCGATAAGTGTTGCCACGCACCTATGATGGAGCATCCAGACAAATTCAATCAGATTATGAACCAATTTCTAATAGCTACAACTGAAATAAATAGAGACTAGCGCTCTTTTTTGAGGTTATTTAGCAAGCGTAAATAGCAATAGGTGTTCGGTTGCAGACATACATAGTAGTCATTTTAATTAACTAGCTAGTTATAATAAAAATTCTCTTACACTTCGAGGAAGAACTATACTTTGAATATTACTGCATTTCTATGTGGGCAATACTGGACTCGAACCAGCGACCTCCCCGATGTCAACGGGACGCTCTAAACCAACTGAGCTAATCACCCAATAATTTTCATAATACAACAAGTTCAGTATAAATGAGATTAAATGCAAAATTTAAAATTAAAATAACAAGTTATACAGCTTTTTGTCAGTATACAAGGTGAAAGAACTCAGAGGTAGAAATGAGATATTATGAAGTTAATAGTACTACAAGTAGTTCGCCAGAAAAGTAGGGTAGGAAATTGGGATATCTATAAATTCGTTGTTAGCTTGCACACAATATGCTTCCTAAAAAATATGAACATATTTTAATGATAGTTTTATACAAATCTTAAAACTTATGAAAATTCTTAAAAATAAAAACTATAAATATGTAGGGGTGGCTGTATTAATGCTATCAGTTATAGCAACTTCTTGTGGTACATGTGGAGGCAATAAAAACGGTAATAGAGGTACAGTACCAAATTTAACACCTATCACTGAAGAAATGATTACTGCAGCACAAGCTGACGATACTCCTTTTTTAGCAGATATGCTCCGTAAATTAAAAGATAATCCAAAAGGTGTAGATATTAATGATAAGGATCCTAACGGAATAAATGGCAATCCTTTAAGTGGAAGCACTGCACTTTTACGGGCTACACGGCTAGGGAATGTAGATATAGTGCGTGCTTTATTGGATAGAGGAGCAGATGTAAATGCAGCAGATAATTCTAAGAACACACCTCTCAATCAGGCAATTTCAACTTCAAACTTTAATATGGAAGTTGTGTGTGTTTTATTAGCGCATAAAGATATTGATGTAAATAAAAAGGGTGATTGGGATCAAACACCTTTGTATTTAGCTGCTGAATGGGGGCGAGTAGAAGTAGTTAAAGAGTTACTAGCTCGTCCAGGTATTGACGTCAATGTAAGGGATAAGGATGGTATTACACCTTTGGGAAGAGTAGGTGGAACACCTCAACAAAAAGCAGAAATAGAAAAATTATTGCGTGACAAGGGGGCAACTACATGATTAGGTTATAGTGATGTTTGTAATATTAAAGTATCATGTGGCTAGTTATATTGATGAACATGGATTGATAATTTTTCTTTTATATACAAAAAGAGTTATAAATGTTGCTAAAGGTAATACTTTATTTAATAGAGTTTTTGTATCAACAAGTTCTTAATTTCTCATTAAGTTAATTGCTAATTCTTTTATGTAAGAGCTCTATTAATATTTTTTATATACACCAACTTATGCAGCTAATAAAGTCGCTATATCCTTTGGTTCCAGTTAAAAAAACTTAATTTATTCTCTAACTTACAGACAAGTGTTAGGAATTTCCTACCTTCTTTTATATTCACAATAGGTCATATGCAGCTATTTAAACACTCTTTTATAAGAAATACTCACATAGGAGTAAAGTATATAAGAAGAGAAAAGTATTTCTAACCGATGGCTTGGTTCGTCAAGTTATAAATACCTTCTTCAATCTTAGGATACTAAATGAATTAGGAAATAGTGACCAACCGATATAATTGAGATAATGGCAAAATATAGATAGGCTTTATCGATCTAAATTATAAAATTACTGGGAAGAGTTTCTTAATATAAACTTTTATATCTAACCTTGCGTTCATAATCAAAAAATAATCTTAAAGTGCGGGGTGGATTAGAAACAAATAAGATAGTATAAGTTTATACCAATAATATCAATATCACATATTAGACTTTATGAGTCTAATATGTGATATTTTTGTCATCTAGATATCAAGCAAACTATAACTATCAATTATGAATATCAGGTTACATCTTTTAAGACAGAGCCCTACTTATTTTCTATTATTATTGCTTAGTTTTCTGTTAAAAAGCTGTGGCGGAGAGGGTGATCCTACGGCACTTATTGAACCAATAATTCCAACCTACGAGCCCATGTTGGCGCAAACAGGAACTAACGCTGGCCAAAGTTTGGCAGTAGGTTTGCCACAACAACAATATTTACCTCAAAATCTTACAATTACAGACTATATGGTTACAGACAGCGCTCCTTTGTCTACTCATTATGCCTCTTCGTCTAGTAGCCATTCTATTACTCACCACCTTAGTTTAGATTCAGGAAGTAGTTCAACTTCAATCACAACCGAATCCAACAACAAAGTTAAGAAACGTAAAGCAGCAACCTTAAAAGAAGCAGCAAGAAGCCAAGAACCACCAAAAAAAACAAATAAAGATTGAAGAAGAGTAGTACACTCAGGATCCTAATTTAGGGACTTTAGAAATGCTTCCTATAGAAATATGACTAATGATTCTTTCTTATTTAAAACATAAGGAAATCCTTTCTTCTGTCAGATTACTCAATCGCTATTTTTATCACTTTACTACTGGTTACAGACAACCTTTGCTATATGGTGTATATAATCTGCCTAATCCTAATTTTAAGATAAAGCTTTTGCCACCAACTAATTATATGATTGATTTTAGTAGTGGAGACAAAAATATTGCTAGTATACCAAGTTTACTTTTTTACCATGCTAGCGAATTTTTCAATTTAACGCTAGATTTTTTCCCATATCTACCTAATACTCAAGCTCGTACACTTAGCTTTGACTACGCTAAAAGCATGTTTTTCAAATAGTTATCTTTATGTAGTACATATTTGCTACGTACTCAAATAACCTCATTTAAATTTATAAATTCTAATTTGCCCGAAGACATTATTGAACATGTGGATGATACACAAGACGTCTTTAGAAATTTTTCTGAAAATTTGCAGCTTTCAAACATTCGCCAACTTGATTTGTCATCTAATTCTGCAGCAGCCACCATTAACAAATACCTACCAAAAGAAAGCCCTTGGCTACATAATTTGGCAATGCTTAATTTAAGCAACAATAAGCTAGGTAGTGAAACTTTACAATCGTTGGCAAGCCTTTTACCAAGCATGGGCAATTTAGAATACCTTAACTTATCAAATACTGATATGGATGATGAGGGGGTAGAGTTATTAGCACCAAGCTTTCCATATTTGAAAAAATTAAAAGTACTTAAATTGACTGGTAATCTTATAGAGAATAATGGTTTAAGTATATTAGCAAAAAAGCTACCGTCTCTGTCACAAATACATACCCTTAGTTTGTCCGGTAATAACCAAAAGATTGATTATGTAAAAATTGATGGTATAGCAGTAAGCGTGCAACATTTAAAAAATTTAAAAACGCTTGATATATCTTTGATGGAAATAGATGAGCAGGGAATGGCTTATTTAGTTCAAAGTACCCGAGGCTTACAAGGTCTTGAGGTAATTTGTTTCGAAGACAACTTTATAGACGATACAGAGATAAAATGCTTAACAGATAATCTAATATACCTATCAAATTTGAAAAGTTTTCACTTACTTGGTAGTAATGTAAAATTAGAGCATATTCAAGTATTGGTACCAAGCTTTAAACTCCTTCCTCTTATTTAAAGCTTCTACCAAATTTAGAAGAGTTATGCTTAGAATCTATGTTAGTTAGTGAAAAAGAGATTCAAGCTTTGATGGATACTTTGCCGTCATTAACCAAATTAGAAAAGTTGATATGCTCTATATGGTTGTATTCAGGACCAGAGTCATTAGATTTACAGTTGATTCAAGCCTTGGGTCAATACTTGCTAAATAATGAACATTTAAAAGAGCTTGTTTTAGATAAGAACTATTTTCTTAACCAGCATGCAACAGAGTTAGCTGAACAGTTGAAAGATGTACAAGGAAAAACAATTTGTGTTTGTTTAAATAGTGCAGAGTGTTCAATAAGTCTAGAAATAAGACTAATGCTTAAAAAGCGGTGCCTAGGTATTATATGGAAGTTTTAAGCTATATAATTGTTGAAGGATAGCTATAAGTGGGAATCTTCTTATAGCTATTTAGTCAATCCTTAAAGTTCTTAAATGACTTATCTATTCTATAACTTAGTCTATAGAAATGGAGAAAATATGTAGAGCGTTGTAAAAAAAACCTGAACTTCTTATAAAATCCTAATTTTTTCAAACAGTAGGTAACATAGTTGTATAAGGTTGTTTATTCTTTATAATAAATAAATATTGGATTTCTCCTGAAACCTATCACTTAGCCAAGAATCAATAAATTTAACCCTAGCTTTTTTAGAATTTCAGAAGGTTTCTATTCATATATTATCTATATTCTGTATAATTCATATTGAAATTCCGCAAGTTTAGTTTAATAATATGTGTAGAATTTAGAGAATGAGGACTTAAGATATGCTTAAAATATAGGTTCTACCTTTCTTTAACCTGTTAGTCTTCCTTAAAATTAAAAAGTAATACTGCTCAGATTTATTTTTTACTTGTTTTGTTGTTAGTGAATGACTTCTTGGTAACCTCTACTAATCTGTATCTTTTTTCTGGCATAAGTTATAAGTAAAATGAGCAAAGCTTCTTATGGAGGATGGAGTCAACCTAGCTCGTCTCTCTATTAATTAAAGTGATTATATACTATAACAATTTTATGGATGTTTACCTTGTGTACAATAGCTATACTACTTGATAAAGATTATAAAGTTCTTGTTAGGTGTAGTATAATAGAATATACATGATCTAAAGATTAATTTTTAATCATGCTCCTGTTGTACTGGTAATAATGTTATTTCTTTAATTATATATTTAGAAAGCCGGCTGCCTACTGCTTTCCATCCCTTAACAGGTAAATCTCCTAAATCATAAATTAAGTTCTGCGTGGCTTCACCAGCTGCTATACTATATTCCATACGTATTTGTGGGGTTGCAGTAACCGTGGCTATTATAAGTTTGGAATTTTTAGCTTCTGAAATGAAGCAGAATTTTTTATCTAGCACAGTAGTTTCTATATGAAAACGTTTTACATAATGTTGTTTAGTTTTTCCATCGTAATAAACGGCTGATATAATACATTTTGGATCAAATTTCTCTAAAAGTACAACTTGATCTGGCTCATAATGGTTGGTAAGTGCGTAGTTAGTAAGCATATAATGACCATTTTGTAAGATTACTAATATGCGATCATCTTCTTGAAAGGTTCCTAGCCATTTGCCTCTATTCTCTGTATTAAGCTTTCCTACATGCTCGTCATACCAAACTTCTAATGCACCCAATGTAGACTGGCCTGCAACTTTGAGCTGAATTTTCTTGATTGTATACTTAGTTAGTATATTACCCTGACTACTTTTACCTTTTATTTGCAAACTAGCAAAATCAAAGTCAAAAACTTTATTACGTGCTGGGCTGTTGTGAGATAAAACTACTGTAACTACCTCTGCGTTCCCGTTAGGGTTATCAGTTAAATATAGTATACGTGAACTCGCACTGCCCATGGTTGCATCATATTCTTTATCACGAATTATACCAAGCATCTGAAACCTTTTTGCCCGGGCTATTCCTGTCTTGCCATCTAGATAAATTAGGTTGTAAACGCGGCGCTCGTCATTCTTTTTATAGACAGCTGCATGGATAATATCTTTTCCAACAAATACTTTTTCTGCTATTTTTACTACTAGACATTTTCCATCCTTCCTAAAAACAATCACATCATCTAAGTCTGAGCAATCACCAATCAGTTCGTCCTTTTTCAGTCCATAGCCTATAAATCCTTGTTTACGATTAATATATAGCTTTTGATTGTTGGCTACTACAGCATGAGCTTCTATGGTATCAAAGGTCCTGAGCTCAGTCTTTCGCTCTTTACCAGCTCCATACTTTTTTAGTAGGTTTTTGAAATATTGAATAGTAAAGGTGGTTAGATGTTGTAAATGATGTTCTACTTCGGCTAATTCTTTCTCTAATACAAGTAGTGCATCTTCAGCCTTTTGGCTATCGTATTTAGATATACGCTTAATTTTAATTTCTGTAAGCCTTACAAGATCGTCTTCTATAATCGCCCTATAAAATTGTTTTTTGTAAGGTTCTAATCCTTGATCAATGGTTAGCAGTACTTGTTCCCAAGTTTCACTTTCTTCTATATCTCTATAAATCCGCTTTTCGATGAAAAGCTTTTCTAAAGAAGCAAACAGAATTTTTTCTTGTAAATTTTTATGTTGGAGAGTTAATTCTTGCTCTAAAATATCTTTGGTGCGGTAAGTATTGTATTCCAACAATTCATTAACGCCTATAAAAGTTGGCTTTTCATCCTTGATTACACAGGTATTGGGTGAAATACCTACTTCACAGTCGGTAAATACATACAGTGCATCTAGTACCACATCTGGCGATTGGCCAGGAGCTAAATGGACCAATATTTCAACATCTTCAGCAGTATTATCTATTACTTGCTTGATTTTAATTTTCCCTCTCTCGTAGGCTCGTATAATAGACTCAATGAGGCTGTTAGTGGTAGTTCCATAGGGGATTTCACGTATGGCTAGGGTCTTTTTATCTAGAATTTCAATACGAGCTCTTAGGCGTATTCTACCACCTCTTTTGCCTTCATTATAAGCAGAACAATCTACCAAGCCACCTGTAGGAAAGTCTGGTAACAAATTGGTAGTTTTTCCTTGGAGTACAGCAATAGCTCCTTCTAGCAGTTCGCAGAAGTTGTGCGGTAATATTTTGGTGGCTAAGCCAACGGCAATGCCTTCTGCTCCTTGCGCTAAAAGCAATGGAAACTTAATAGGAAAAGTAATCGGTTCTTTTTTTCTGCCATCATAGCTTAGCTGCCAAGATGTAATCTGTGGGCTGTATAAGATAGCATGCGCTAAGGAAGAAGGTCTTGCTTCAATATAACGGGCAGCTGCAGCACTGTCGCCTGTACGGATATCTCCCCAGTTACCCTGCATATCTATTAATAATTCTTTTTGACCCAAATTGATGATCGCTTCTGCAATGGAAGCATCGCCATGAGGGTGATATTGCATGGTTTGACCAATGATGTTTGCCACTTTGTTGTAGCGACCATCATCCATTTCTTTCATAGCATGTAGAATCCTACGTTGTACTGGCTTAAGGCCATCTTCAATGGCTGGTACAGCTCTTTCTAAGATTACATAGGAGGCATAGTCCAAAAACCAGTTTTGGTACATATCGCCTATGGGAGTAAGATTATGGACGGTTGTGCTAGTAGGGTTGTGAGAAATTATTTCTTCTGACATAGTAATTCTTATCGGAAATTGGGCCTATGTATAAATTTAACCATGAATTTTGTTTAAAAAAAGATTGGGAGTAGATATTATGTAGAATAAAGCTGATAATGGATATTTGAATTAATAATATCTAATTTTTATGTGATTTGAACAAATTCTTGTTCTGTTATTACTCCAGTTAATTTAAGGGAAAAATTAACGAATACTTTTTTAAAATTTAAAAACTTTCTTAAACCAAGATTTATTTTCTTCTTTAATAATATCAATAAGGTTATTTTTTACGTCCTCTATAAAAGCATTTATTTTTTCTAGCTTGGTTTGTAGTTCAGTTTTTAAATCATTGAGATCTTTTTGAGCCTTATTAGCAGCTTCTTGTGCATCTTTAGCTTGATCTGCAGCAGTCTGAGCTAACCCTTTAGCTTTGTTAGCAGTTTCTTGTGCAGTTTGCGCTTTTGCATCAGCCTCTTCTTTAGCTTTTTTCCTAGCAATTTCTTCCTTGGCTAGCTTTCTAGCTTGCTTTTGCTGCGCTTCCTCTCCAGCCTTTTTTCTAGCAGTTTCTTCTTTAACTTTTCGTCTAGCTTCTTTTTGTTGTGTTTCTTCTTCAGCTTTTTTCCTAGCAGCTTCTTCTTTGGCTTCTCTTCTAGCTTCTTTTTGTTGTGTTTCTTCTTCAGCTTTTTTCCTAGCAGCTTCTTTTTTGGCTTCTCTTCTAGCTTGCTTTTGTTGTGTTTCTTCTTCAGCTTTTTTCCTAGCAGCTTCTTCTTTTGCTTCTCTTCTAGCTTGCTTTTGTTGTGCTCCTCTTCTAGCTTGCTTTTTAGCAGCTTCCTCTGCAGCTTGTTGAGCCTTCATTGCTTCATCTCTAGCTGTTTTTGCTTCACCACTAGCAGTATTGGCCTGATTTCTTGCTGCCTCAGCTTGTTGTTGAGCTGTTTGTGCAGCCTCTTGAACCTTTACTGCTTCACCATTAGCTGTTTGTGCTTCCTCTCTAGCAGTATTAGCTTGATCTCTTGCTGCCTCGGCTTGTTGTTGGGCTTTTTCTGTAGCTTCTTGAGCCTTTGTGGCTTCATTGCTAGCCGTATTAGCTTGATTTCTTGCTACTTCAGCTTGTTGTTGAGCTTTTTCTGCAGCCTCTTGAGCCTTTATTGCTTCACCGCTAGCAATATTAACTTGGTCTCTTACTGCTTCAGCTTGTCGTTGAGCTTTTTCTGCAGCCTCTTGGGCCTTTATTGCTTCACCGCTAGCCGTATTAGCTTGATCTCTTACTGCCTCAGCTTGTTGTTGGGCTTTTTCTGTAGCTTCTTGAGCCTTTGTGGCTTCATTGCTAGCCGTATTAGCTTGATTTCTTGCTACTTCAGCTTGTCGTTGAGCTGTTTGTGCAGCGTCTTGAGCCTTTACTGCTTCACCACTAGCTGTTTTTGCTTCCTCACTAGCCGTATTAGCTTGATTTCTTGCTGCCTCAGCTTGTTGTTGGGCTTTTTCTGTAGCTTCTTGAGCCTTTATTGCTTCACCGCTAGCAATATTAACTTGGTCTCTTACTGCTTCAGCTTGTC
>Ga0209916_1000883_pt1 | contig 35922 bp, 35 predicted proteins | sample ThiBio_1000_plan_FD_183956 | JGI IMG/M metagenome (GOLD analysis project Ga0209916, IMG submission 183956) | Wastewater bioreactor microbial communities from Cape Town, South Africa - Thiocy_solids_2 (SPAdes) | ecosystem: Engineered > Bioreactor > Thiocyanate-remediating > Anaerobic-Aerobic ... | reverse complement strand
TTACCGGCCCCTCGATTCAGGCCCGAAAGGGGCCTCCGGGGGCCGGGAAGTGTGACGTTCCCGGCATCTTCGTCACGGATCCGGCCGAGGTGTGGAGGCTCTACGACCGGATCGTCACGGAAGTCCGGCTTCGCAACGTCCCTGTGACGCCTCTCCCACGAACGCCTCACGTCCTGGGCTCCTCATGGGGGTCACAGCCTGCCAGGACCCCCATGAGGAGCCCAGGACCACCTCGGCCAGCCGCCGGCACCACGAAGCACGGGACGCCGGACCGCAGCCCGCGCCCCACCGCTACCGCAATAACCCGAGGACCTGCCGGACGGCCTCCTCGAGGTCCGGCGAGGTGACGAGGTCCGGGCGCTCGGGGGCCTCGTAGGGGGCGCCGACGCCGGTCAGGTCCTTGATCTCGCCCGCCCGCGCCTTGGCATAGAGGCCCTTCGGGTCGCGGCGTTCGCACTCCTCCAGGGGAGTGTCGACGAAGACCTCGTAGAAGGGGATCCCGGCCTCCTCGTGGAGCGCCCGCACGCGGTCGCGCTCGCCCTGGTAGGGGCTGACGAGGGAGGCGATCGCCACGGTGCCCGATTCGGCGAGGATCTTCGCCACCTCGCCGACGCGGCGGACGTTCTCGTTGCGGTCCTCCTCGGAGAAGCCGAGGTTGGCGTTGAGGCCGTGGCGCAGGTTGTCGCCGTCGAGCATGAAGGCGGCGCGCCCGGAGGACACGAGGGTGTGCTCGATCGCGGTCGCGATCGTCGACTTGCCCGAGCCCGAGAGGCCGGTCATCCAGATCGTCGCGCCGCCCGTTTCAAGCGCCCCCCAGCGCTCCTCGCGCGAGAGTTTCGAGGGGTGGAAGGTGATGTTCTCGGCGACGATCGAGGCGGCGTCGGTCGCCACGCCGGGATCGCCGCCGGCGCTGATGATCATCCCCGCCGCGACCGTCAGGTCGGTCGCCGGGTCGACCAGGATGAAGCTGCCGGTGGTGCGGTTGATCCGGTACTCGTCGAAGAAGAGCGGCGAGGTGGTGTGGATCGCGACACGGCCGATGTCGTTGACCTCGAGCGTCTCCGCGGCGAGATCGCGGTGCAGGGTGTCGACGTCGAGCTGGTAGCGCAGCTCCTCGACCTCGGCGGCCACCCACCGCGTCGTGTGCTTCAGCTGGTAGGGCGCCCCGGTGCGCAGCTGCGAGGTCTCGTCGAACCAGCAGATCATCGCCTCGAAGCGGCGGCTCGCGGTCGGCTGGTTGGTCGGACGGCAGATCATGTCCCCGCGCGAGACGTCGAGCTCGTCCTCCAGCCGCAGCGTCACCGACATCGGCGGGAAGGCGGTGGCGACCTCCCCTTCCGGCGTGTCGATCGCGGCGATCTTCGACGCTTTGCGCGACGGCATCACCAGCACCTCGTCGCCCTGCTTGAAGATCCCGCCGACGACGGCGCCGGCGAACCCGCGGTAGTCGCGGTACTCCGCCGACTGCGGGCGGATCACGTACTGGACCGGGAAGCGGTTGTCGACCAGGTTGCGGTCGGAGGCGATGTGGACGTCCTCGAGGTGGCCGAGCAGCGGCTGCCCGTGGAACCAGGGCATGTTGACCGAGGACTCGACCACGTTGTCGCCGACCAGCGCCGAGATCGGCACGAAGCCGAGGTCGGTGATGTCGAGCTTGGCGGCGAAGGCGGTGAACTCCTCGCGGATCTCGTCGTAGACGCCCTGGTCGTAGTCGACGAGGTCCATTTTGTTGACGCAGAGGACCAGGTGCGGCACCCCCAGCAGCGACGACAGCAGCGCGTGGCGGCGGGTCTGTTCGAGCACGCCTTTGCGCGCGTCGATCAGCAGCAGCGCCAGGTTCGCGGTCGAGGCGCCGGTGACCATGTTGCGCGTGTACTGGATGTGGCCCGGCGTGTCGGCGATCACGAACTTGCGCTTCGGCGTCGCGAAGTACCGGTAGGCGACGTCGATCGTGATCCCCTGCTCGCGCTCGGCGCGCAGCCCGTCGGTCAAGAGCGCCAGGTCGGTCTGTTCGTCGCCGCGTTTCTCCGAGGTCCGCTCGATCGACTCGAGCTGGTCTTCGAAGATCGATTTGGTGTCGTGCAGGAGCCGCCCGATCAGGGTCGACTTGCCGTCGTCGACCGACCCCGCGGTCGCGATGCGAAGGATCTCCGTGGCCGGCATCAGTGCCGCGCCCCCACCGCGCCCGCCACTAGAAATAGCCCTCTCGCTTGCGATCCTCCATCGCCGCTTCGGAGAAGCGGTCGTCGCCGCGGGTCGCGCCGCGCTCGGTGATCCGCGTGACCGAGATCTCCTCGATCACCGACGGGTAGTCGGTCGCCCGCGAGGGCACCGCCCCGGTCAGGGTCGCGTCGCCGACGGTCCGGTAGCGCACCCACTCCATCTTCGACTCGGCGCCCGGGGGCAGCGGGAAGTACTCGTTGACGGCCATCAGCAGGCCTTCGTTGTCGACGACCTCGCGCTCGTGGGCGAAGTAGATCGGCGGCAGCTCGATCTGCTCCCGCGCCAGGTAGCGCCAGACGTCGAGCTCGGTCCAGTCGGAGATCGGGAAGACACGGATGTGCTCGCCCTTGCGATGGCGGCCGTTGTAGAGGTGCCAGAGCTCGGGCCGCTGGTTCTTCGGGTCCCACTGGCCGAATTTGTCGCGGAAGGAGAACACCCGCTCCTTGGCGCGCGCCTTCTCCTCGTCGCGCCGGCCGCCGCCGAAGACGGCGTCGAAGCCACCGCCCTTGATCGCGTCGAGCAGCGCCCGCGTCTGGTGACGGTTGCGGGACGCCAGTTCGTGCTCGACCTTGATCGTCCCCGCGTCGATCAGCTCCTGGACCGAGGCGACCTCCAGCCGCAGCCCGTACTCGGCGACGACCTTGTCGCGGAACTCGATCACCTCGCGGAAGTTGTGCCCGGTGTCGACGTGCATGATCGGGAACGGCACCGGCGCCGGCGCGAACGCCTTGCGCGCCAGCTGCAGCATCAGCACCGAGTCCTTGCCGCCGGAGAAGAGCATCACCGGGTGCTCGAACTCGGCGACGACCTCGCGGATGATGAACATCGACTCCGCCTCGAGCGTGTCGAGATCATCGAGCTCGACCGCGGCCGGGCGCACTTTCGTCGTCTCCTCCATCACCTGCCCCTCACGGGAGCCCTAGTTGATGCCGCACTCGGTCTTCTCGACGCCGGCCCAGCGGCCGTCGCGGAGGTCGCCGCCAGGCCCCACCGGCTGCGTGCAGTGCGTGCAGCCGATCGAGGGGTAGCCGCGATCATGAAGCGGGTTGTACGGAAGACGGTGCTCATGGATGTAGTTCCAGACGTCTCGCTCGGACCAGTCGGCGAGCGGGTTCAGCTTCCAGAGGCCGAATTTCTTGTCCCAGTTGAACTTGGGGGCTCCGGCCCTGGAGCTGGAATCCGCCCGGCGGACGCCTGCGACCCAGCAGTCTACGGATGAGAGGGCCCGACGCATCGGCTCGACCTTGCGCAGCCCGCAGCAGGCGTCCGGCTCGCGCTTCCAGAGCTCGTCGCCGTACTCGGCCGCCTGCTCCTCCAGCGACAGGTTGTGGAAGCGGTCGAACTCGATCCCGAGCGCCTCGGAGAGCCGGTCCCGGGTCTCGTAGGTCTCCGGGAAGAGCAGGTCGGTGTCGAGGTAGAAGAAGCGCGCGTCGGGGTTGATGGTGCTCGCCAGGTGCGCCGTCACCGAGCTCGTTTTCTGGAACGAGCAGGCGATGTAGTGGTCCTGCCCGAACTGGTCGAACATCCACTCGATCGTTTCCCGGGCGCTCAGCTCCTCGAGCTCGGCCGCGATCGCCTCGTGGTCGAGGTCGGTGACTGTCGGCACGTTGCCGGACAAGGTGATAGGCGGCGGCTTCATCTGGTTGCCCTTGTGGTGTCCCCTCGCGTGACGCGAGCTAGATCGCGCACTCCCCTTCGCCGCGGATGACTTCGTACGGCGTCGCCCGCTGCCAGTCGATGAACTCTTGCATGGTCTCCAGGGAGAAGTCGACCGGCATGGTCAGATCCTTGACCTCGACTTCGAAGCGCTCGGTCCCGACCCGCTCGGCGAAGGCGTTGAACTCCTCGCCCTCGGACCGCTCGGCTTCGTACATCCGCACCCAGCGCTCGACCGCGTCCGGGACCCGTTTGGCCGGGAGCCGCGATTTCAGCCGCTTGCCGAAGGCGACCCCGCCCTCATAGCGGCCGCCGATGTGCGGGATGTAGGCGGGCATCTGGCGGTCGCCGAGCTTCAGCGAGGCGCCGTAGAAGCCGATCGTGCCGATGTGGTGCTGGCCGCAGCCGTTCGGGCAGCCGCTCATCTTGATGTGGATGCGCTTGGCCAGGTCGTCCTCGATCTCCATCGCCTCGACCCGCTCCTTGATCGCCCGGTTGAGGCCCATCGAGGAGGTGATCCCGAGTTTGCAGCTGTCGGTGCCGGGGCAGGAGACGGTGTCGGTGATCTCGCGCGCGCCCGGCTCGCCGAGGCCGAGCTCGGCCAGCCGCTGCCAGACGTCGTAGAGCGACCCGTCGCGGACCCAGCGCAGGACCAGGTTCTGCTGCACGGTGCTGCGCGCGTTGCCGCCGCAGAAGTCGCGCATGATCTCGGCGAGGCCGCGGAACTGCTCCGGCTTGAGGTCCCCGCGGGTGATCTTCACCTCGACCGTCGAGAAGCCCTCCTGGCGCTGCGCCTGCACGTTGCCGGCGAGGAAGCGCTCGAACTCGGAGCGGTCGCCGTTCGGCGAGGCGGGCGCCGGCGGCACGGCCGGGGCGCGGCTCGCCTCGTCGTCGTCGAAGCTCAGGCGCTCGACCAGCTCGGGGCCGAATTCGCGCTCGGCGACCCAGTCGCCTTGCAGCTCCTCCTCGACCTGCTCGCGGAAGGCGTCGATGCCGATCTTGTCGACCAGGACCTTGATCCGGGCGCGGGCGCGGTTGACGCGCAGCCAGTCCTGGCGGTCGAAGATCCGCAGGATCGCCTCGGCGAACCTCAGGTAGTCGCCGTTGTCGACCGCGACGAACTCGGTGGCGACCGGGGCGATGCGCGGCATGATCGCGGTGCCGCCGCCGACCACGACCTTGAAGCCCTTGACGCCATCGCGTTCGCGGGCGATGAAGCCGATGTCGTGGATGCCGGTGATCGCCCGGTCGGCATCGGAGCCGGTGAAGGCGGCCTTGAACTTGCGCGGCATCAGCTGCGTCGTCGGGTGGCGGACGAAGTAACGGACGTAGGCGCCGGCGTACGGCGTCGGGTCGAAGACCTCGTCGGGGGCGACGCCCGCCCAGGGGTCGCCGGTCACGTTGCGCATCGTGTTGCCGCAGCCCTCGCGCGAGGAGAGCCCGGCCTCGCCGATCTCCCGCAGGAGCAGCTCGGCATCACGCAGCGGGACGTGGTGGATCTGGATGTTCTGGCGCGTCGTGATGTGGCCTTTGCCGAGCGGCGCGTACTTCTCGACCACGCTGGCGAAGGCGTCCATCTGATCGGGGCTGACGCCGCCGAACGGAAGCTTGACGCGGATCATCTGGACATCGGACTGGCGCTGCCCGTAGACGCCCTGTTTGAGGCGGAAGGGGATGAAGTCGAGCTCCGCCTTCTCCCCCCTCAGGTAGCTCTCGGCTTCGTTGTCGAAGTCGTCGAACTCCCGCTCGATGATCGGGATGATGTTGCCGGGGACGTTCTCGTAGGTCTCGGGGTTCTCGAGGGTCCCGACGCGACCCTTGCCCCGCTGCTCCTTGTTCTCCGCTACGGCCAACTCCATGCGGAGCAAATTAGCAAAACCCTGACCGGGATTAGGGTATTTATCCGAGAGGTTTTCTAATTTGGCTCAGGAGCTGCGTTTGCGGGCCTCGAGAATTGCCGCGGCCTCGCCCGACTCGGCCACGTAACCACCCTCCGGCTCGAAGGGCAGGCCCTCTTCCTCCCAGCCCACGGCGCCCTCGGTGAGCTTCGCCGCGTCGAAGCCGGCTTCGGTCAGCGCGACGGTCGCCATCGTCGAGCGGTTGCCGCCGCGGCAGTAGAGGATCACCGGGCGGTCCTTGTCGACCTCGCCGACCCGCGCGGGCAGCTCGGCCAGCGGGATGTGGACGGCGCCGGGCAGGTGGCCCGTCTCCCACTCGTGGTCGACGCGGACGTCGACCAGCTGGGCGCCCTGGTCGAGCATCTCCCGCGCCTCGGCGCGGGAGACCTCTTTCGGCGTGGCTTCGGCCTCGCTCATCAACTGACCTCCGATCCCTCGATCAGGAAGGCGACGCGGACGTGAGCCCGGAACTCGTCCAGGTTCTCGCCGCGGATCCCGGTCGAGACGATGTCGACGGCGCGGATGTTGCGCAGCGATCCCTGCGCCTGGGCCAGCGCCTGTTTGGCGGCATCGTCGGTCGACGTCTTGGAGCTGCCGACGAGCTCGATGATTTTCACGACTGCCATCTCGCTCCTCCTCGTGCTTGTGGGTCCTGGATGTTCTGACTGGCGCCCACTCCCTCGAGCAGCGCGGCGCGCTGCCACGGTCCGATCGCGTCGTTGGGCTCCTCCGCCGGCGCGGCGGAGAACTCCGACTCGAAGCGCGCGACCGCCGCTGCGATCGCCGCTGCCTCGTCTCCGTTCGCGGTCTTCTCGGCCACGAGCTCACTTTATGGCAGCGCGCCGCGCGAGGTGCCGCCGCAGCGAGTCGACCACCGCGCCGGGTTCGCGGTCGAGGCGCGGCCCGGTGACCCGCGTGGTCTCGATCCCGGCCAGGAGCAGCTCGTCGTCGCGCACCCGGTCCTCCTCGAAGGAGAGCCGGGAGCCGTGGGTCTCGTAGACGTCCAGTTCGACGCCGAAGCGCCCCGCCTCCCGCCAGGCGTCGATCTCATGGCCGGCGACGAAGAAGTTCATCGACGGCTCCGGGAGGCCCGCCTCCCTGACGAGCTCCAGAAACCGGCTCTCGAGGCCCGAGCGGTGAGGACCGGCGATTCCCGGTAGATGTCGAGCGTCGCGCGGAGCCTCGACGCGCCGGGGTGATCCGGGCAGCGCGCAAGCACCTCGCGCACCGGGCCAAGGTCGAAAAGCGCCAGATCCGACGCCCGGTCGAGCACCCGCTGGACCGTCCGCGGCCGCTCGGTCGCCGCGAGGTCGAGGTAGGTTCGCGCGAGCGACGTCACCGGGATCCCTTCCCGTACCGCGCGTTCGTCGGCGGGCAGGACCGAGCAATGGACGCGGTACGGCCGTCGCGAGCGCCGCGGCTTCGGCGCCGTCACTTCGACCGTTTCCGGCCGATAGCGAAACACGTCCCAGAGCCAGGCCGCGGATCGATGGCTCGCCACGATCGGCTGATGCCCCTTGACGACCCGCGCCGGCGCCGCCGCAAGTACGGCCGCCATGCACCGCCCCTCCCAGGTCAGGTCCTCGTGCCCCACCGCATAGACCCCGCGATGGACGCGATGCAGTCGTCCCACCCCATTCGCCTTCGACGCCGAGCTCCGCGTGTACCCAAGGCTCGCGAGCTGCCGCGTCGATACCACTCCATGCTGCCGAGTAGCCAACTCAGCCAAGGGCCGATGCGTCGCCGTCGTCTCTATCTCACGCTTGTCGCCCACAGGGCGACAAGCGTCGGGGAGGGGGATTCTCTCCCCCCTGGGGTTGGGATTTAGCCGTGAAGTCCGGGGACGGGGGTGCCTTGCTTGGTCTTCGCGCAGTTGAACGGGGCGGGGTCGACGGCGTCGAGGAGGGCGCGGCCTTCGGGGTGGCCCGTGGCCGGGATCGGCTTGATGGCCTGGTGGGACTTCGTGGCCGGCTTGCCGGGGACGGCGGGGTGGCCGCGGCCGCACTGGATCGAGTAGTCGGCGACGCCGTCGCGGGCGTCGATCACGTCGTCGCCGCCGTTGCCGATGAAGACGTCCTTGCCCGGCTGGCCGAGGATCGCGTTCTTGCGGTGGTTGCCGATCAGGATGTCGGGGCCGAAGGAGCCCTCCATGTCCTCGTCGGTCGGCGAGAGGTGGACGTGGTGACAGCCGGGAACCGCGCCGATCCAGGCGGAGTGCTTGGGGAAGCTGACGGTGAGGACGCCCGGGTGGGTGCCGACCTCGGCGAAGGAGGCGTCATCACGGCCGCCGCCGCCGACCAGCGCGCCGCCCGCGCAGCCGCCGCCCGCCGCCAGCAGGTCGCCGTCGGGGCCGCCGTAGAGAAAGGTCGGGCCGGGGGTGCCGCCGACCAGGCCGTCGGCGCCGGGGCCCCCGTAGAGCTTGTCCGCGCCGGGGCCAGCCTGGAGGAGGTCGTCCTCGGGGCCGCCGCGGATCGTGTCGTCGCCCTCGCCGCCGTTGACCCGGATGCTGCCGACGGCGACCAACGAGCCCTTGACGATGAAGCTGTCGTCACCGGGGCCGAGGTCGGCGGTCAGCCAGCGGGCCGGGCCGTCGAAGGGGCAGAGGACTTCCCGCGCCGCGATCGGCGAGCCGGCGCGGTGTTCGCAGCCAGGGCCGGCGGCGAGGCCCGCGGCCGCGTCGACTTCGAGCGTGTTGGTCGCCGCTTCGTAGGCGACGGTGAGGTCGTCGGGTCCGCGTCCGCCTACGATCTGCACGCCGCCGCCCCCGCCGGGCGCCTCGTCGACCTGCACGAAGGCGCTCCCCGGCAGCCGCCGTTCGGGACCGCAGGAGACGGTCCGCCCGGGCGCGCCGCGGCAGCCGTCGGTCCCCACGCCGCCGTCGAGCGTGTCGTGCCCGCCGCCACCGATCAGCGTGTCGTTCCCGGGCCCGCCCTTGATCTCGTTCGGCCCCCCGTTGCCGATCAGCGTGTCGCGGAAGGCGCTGCCTTCGAGGTCCTCGAATTCGTAGAGCTTGTCGTGGCCGTCGCCGCGGGCGACGTGCCCCCGCAGGGAAGCCCAGACGCCGGACGTGCCGTTCAGGGACACCGCGGTCGCGAAGGAGGCGATGTCGTGCTTCCCCGGCCCGCCCGACATGCGGTCGTAACCGTAGTCGCCGTGGACGAGGTCGTAGTCGCCCGGCCCGCCGTTCACGGTGTCGATGCCGAGCCCGCCGGCGACGTCGTCGTAGGCGCCGGGCCCGCCGACCACCTTGTCGTCGCCGAGGTCGCCGAAGACCCGGTCGGCGCCCTGCCCGCCGAAGACTTCGTCGTTGCCGCGCCCGCCGTGGATCACGTCGTCGCCGCCCCCGCCGCAGATCAGGTCGTTGCCGAGCCGGCCGTAGATCGTGTCGTTCCCCGGCCCGCCCCAGATCACGTCGCGGCCCGGCGTGCCGTGCAGGACGTCGTCCCCCGCCGTGCCGACCACCGTCGCCCGCCGCCCGTGGCAGCGATGTTCTTCGGCTTCCCCGCCACCCGCCGCGAGGGCCTGCGCCCCGCCCACCGCGAGCAGGACCAACGCAAGCAGCGCGACGACCTTCGTGGACCCCCCGACCCGTCCCATCTGGCTGGAAAGCTAGCTCAGTCCGAGCGCCCGCTCGACCGGCACGTACTCCACGCCGACGCCCTCGGCGACGGCGGCGTGCGTCACCTGCCCCGCCGCGACGTTGACGCCGGGCCGCAGCCCGGGGATGCGCCTGATGGCCCCGGCCAGCCCGTCGTCGGCGATCGCGATCGCGTAGGGCAGCGTCGCGTTGGTCAGCGCCTGGGTCGAGGTGATCGGCACCGCGCCGGGCATGTTGGCGACGCAGTAGTGGGTGATGCCGTCGACCTCGAAGGTCGGCTCGTGGTGGGTGGTCGGGTGGGAGGTTTCAAAACAACCGCCCTGGTCGATGGCTACGTCCACAAGGACCGCCCCTGGCTTCATAAGCTTTAGATCCTCGCGGGTGATGACGTAGGGCGCGCGGGCGCCGTGGACGAGCACCGCGCCGATGATCAGGTCGGCGCGCGGCAGCATCTCCTCGACCGCCAGCGTGGTCGAGTAGACCGTCGAGCAGCGGCCGTTGAAGATCACGTCGAGCTCCCGCAGCCGGTCGATCGAGCGGTCGAAGACGAAGACGTCGGCCTCCATCCCGATCGCGATGAAGGCGGCGTTCATGCCGACCACGCCGCCGCCGATCACCATCACGTTGGCCGCCGCGACGCCGGGCACGCCGGCGAGCAGGATCCCCCTCCCGCCCTCCGGCTTCTGCAGCATGTAGGCGCCCGCCTGGGTCGCGATCTTCCCCGCCACCTCGCTCATCGGCGCCAGCAGCGGCAGCCGGCCGTCGGCATCCTCGACCGTCTCGTAGGCGACCGCGGTCGCCCCGGACGCGCAGAGCCCGCGGGTCTGCTCGGGGTCGGGCGCCAGGTGCAGGTAGGTGAAGAGCAGCTGCTCGGGCCGCAGCATCTCGATCTCCGCCGGCTGCAGCTCCTTGACGTGGAGGATCATCTCCGCCTCGCCGAAGACCGCGGCGGCGTCGGGGACGATCCGCGCCCCCTGCACCGCGTAACGGTCGTCGGTGATCGCCGAGCCCTCGCCGGCTCCGGTCTGGATCACCACCTCGTGGCCGTGCTCGACCATTTCGCGCACCCCCGCCGGGGTGATCGCGACGCGGTACTCGTCGGGCTTGATCTCGGTCGGGACGCCGACCTTCATCAGCTCACCAGCTCCCGCGCCCGCAGCGCCAGCCAGAACTCGATCCGGTCGTGGGCGCGCGAGAGGTCGCGCCCGGTCAGCTCTTCCACCTTGCGCATCCGGTAGCGCAGCGTGTGGCGGTGGCAGTAGACCTCGCGCGCCGCGCGCTCCCACTGCCCGTTCTGCTCGATGAACGCCTCCAGCGAGCGCAGCAGCTCGCCGCCGTACTCCTCGTCGCCTTCCTCGATCGGCCCGAGCACCGAGTCGCAGTAGAGGCCGAGCGCGTCGTCGTCCTGGATCGAGAGCAGGAGGGTGAAGGCGCCGAGGTCCCGCCAGGAGGCGACCTCGGGGGCGGAGCCGTTGGCGAAGGCGGTCGCCTCCAGCGCGCAGCGCGCCTCGTGGAAGGAGTGGCGCAGGGATTCCGGCGGGGCGGCGCGGCTGGCCGCGGCGCGGACCGGCCCGCGCTCGGCGAGGAGCGCCTTGCGGGCCGCGGCGGCGACGGCGACCGGGTCGTTCTCGGTGGCGTCGACCACCGCGCAGAGGAGCTCGCGGCCGCCGACCTCGTGCGGGGCGACGACCGCCGGGCAGCCCGCGGCGGCAAGCGCGCCTTCCAGGGCCGGCGCGGCGGCGGCGGGATGCTCGATGTCGAAGACGAGGACCGCGGCATCGCCGGCGATGCCGAAGGGCTCGAGCCGGCGGCGCAGCTCGACCGGGTCCATCAGCCCGCCCAGCGCCCCGGCGAGGACGTCGCCCGCCAGCCGCCGCTCGGTCTCCCGCGCGACCCGCCGGCGCATCAGCTCCAGCGCGACGATCGCCACCGCCTGCTGCAGGATCAGCCGCTCGAAGTCGCCGAGCCCGCCGGAGTCGCGGACGATCACCACCCAGGCCTGCGGCGGTCCGCCGCCTGGCGAGACGACCGGGTGCGCGAGCGCCCGCCCGGCCAGCGAAGGGTGCGAGGGCACGAACGGGTGGCCGTCGCCGGCGTGGCCGACGACCTCGCGGCGGATCCCGCCGATCGCCTCGGCGGAGAGCTGGCGGCGGAAGCCGCGCCCGGCAAGCCGCTCGCCGCGGCCGTCGAGGATCGCCACCGTCCCGCCCACCGCCGAGGCGACGGTGGCGGCGATTTCCTCCAGCCCGCGCTCCTCCAGCACCAGCCGCTCGAGCCGCCGCTGGATCGCCAGGCCGCGCTGCAGCACCTCGTACTGCTCGTTGACCAGGCGCGTGAAGGCCTTCTCGGTGATCGCGATGAACGGCACCGAGTAGGGCACCTCGAAGAGCGGGAAGTCGCGCTTCCCGGCCTCGTGCACCAGAGCTTTAGGCAATCGTGCATGGCTGAACCCGGTGCCGAAGCCGAGCCCCGCGAGGTTGCGCTCGGCGAGGTCGGCGACGAAGGCGCGCTGCTTTTTCTCGGTGTCGAGCGGGATGCCGGTGGTCAGCATCAGCTCCCCGCCCGACAGCCACGGGGTCGGGTCCTGCAGCTCGGAGATGTGCACCCAGCGGACCGGCGCGTCGGCGCCCTCGGCGCCGGTGGCCAGTTCCAGATCGAGCTCGTCTAGGAGGCTTCCGACCGTGAGCACACCGGCTCCATCATCCGTGTGCGACCACCTGGTCCCACGCCTCGGTGAGGACGCCGGACAAGACGTCGTGGATTTCCTCAAACTGCTCGGTGTCGCAGATCAGTGGCGGGGCCAGCTGGATCACCGGGTCGCCGCGATCGTCGGCGCGGCAGATCAGCCCGCGCTTATAGAGCTCGCCGGAGAGGAAGCCGCGCAGGAGCCGCTCCGACTCCTCGTCGTTGAAGCTCTCCTTGGTGTCCCGGTCTTTGACCAGCTCGATCGCCTGGAAGAAGCCGGCGCCGCGCACGTCGCCGACGATCGGCAGCTCGCGCAGGCTCTCCAGCATGCCGCGGAACTCGTCCTCCTTGGCGAGCACGTGGCCGCAGAGGTCCTCGCGCTCGAAGACGTCGATGTTGGCCAGCGCGATCGCCGCCACCACCGGGTGGCCGGCGAAGGTGAAGCCGTGGGCGAAGGAGGCGTCGCCCTCGCTGAACGGCTCGAAGACGCGGTCGGAGGCGATCACCGCCCCCATCGGCGCGTAGGCCGAGGTGATCCCCTTCGCCGTGGTGATCAGGTCCGGCTGGTAGCCGAACCGTTCGCAGCCGAAGTAGTGGCCGAGGCGGCCCCACGCGCAGATCACCTCGTCGGAGATCAGCAGCACGTCGTACTGGTCGCAGATCTCGCGGACCCGCTTGAAGTAGCCGTCCGGCGGGACGAAGCAGCCGCCCGCGTTCTGGACCGGCTCGAGGATCACCGCGGCGACCGTCTCCGGGCCCTCGAAGACGATCCGCTCCTCGATCGCGTCGGCGGCCCACATCGGGTCGCGGTCCTCGGGCCAGCGGTAGATGTTGGTGTTCGGGACGTGGCAGGCGCCCGCGACCAGCGGTTCGAACTGGTTGCGCAGGTTGGTGATGCCGGTCGCCGAGAGCGCCCCCAGGGAGGTGCCGTGGTAGGCGACCTCGCGGGCGATGAATTTGTGCTTCTGGCCTTTGCCGTGGGCGCGGTGGAAGTTGCGCGCGAGCTTCAGCGCCGACTCGACCGCCTCGGAGCCGCCGTCGGTGAAGAAGACGCGGTTGAGGTCCCCGGGCGCGAGGCCGGCGATCCGCGCCGCCAGTTCGATCGCCCGCGGGTGGGCGTAGCTCCAGAGGGTGTAGAAGTCGAGCTCTTCGACCTGGCGCGCCGCCGCCTCGCCGAGCTCGGTGCGGCCGTGGCCGGCGTTCACGCAGAAGAGCGCCGAGAGGCCGTCCAGATAACGGTTGCCGTGCTCGTCGTAGACGTAACAGCCGTCCGCCCGGGTGATCAGCGGGATCTCGTGCTCGGGGCTGTAGGCCCCCATCCGCGAGAAATGCATCCAGAGATGCTCGCGGGCCATTTTCTGCAGTTCTGAGTCGACTACCTGCGGTGCGGTCGCCATGCCGCTCTCCTTCCAAACGCTTGCGACGTAATGGACAACGCTAGAGGCCGCCAGGCACGTACGCAAGTGGCTATCGGTTGAAGCAAGCCGATCTCCTTTATACACCAAGTATAAGTCGAAGCTATCCTTTTAGGACATTCGCCACTTGCGGCCCGGTCCGGAGGGGCATACGTTCCGGGCCGGGGAAAGGGGACGGAGGAGAGATGAGCGGACTGGACCAGACGACGATCACCGAACCGGCGAGCGCGACGACGGAGTCGCCCAGCGTGGCACTGCGCAACGTCACCAAACGGTTCGACGACTTCACCGCGGTCGACGACCTGTCCCTGGAGCTCGGGCGCGGCGAATTCTTCACCCTGCTCGGGCCGAGCGGCTGCGGCAAGACGACGACGCTGCGGATGATCGCCGGCTTCGAGCGCCCGACCAGCGGCGAGATCGCGATCGAGGGCGAGGACGTCGCCGCGCTGCCGCCCCACAAGCGTCCCACCAACACGGTCTTCCAGAGCTACGCGCTCTTTCCCCATCTCAGCGTCGAGAAGAACGTCGCCTTCGGGCTGAAGCGCAAGGGCGTCGACAAGGACGAGATCGCCACCCGGGTGGCCGCGGAGCTGCAGCGGGTCGGCCTGGCGCGCGAGGCGAACCGGCGCCCCTCGCAGCTCTCCGGCGGCATGCAGCAGCGGGTCGCGCTGGCGCGGGCGCTGGTCAACCTGCCGAAGGTGCTGCTGCTCGACGAGCCCCTCGGCGCGCTCGACCTGAAGCTGCGCAAGGGGCTGCAGGTGGAGCTGAAGCGGATCCAGCGCGAGGTCGGGATCACCTTCGTCTACGTCACCCACGACCAGGAGGAGGCGCTGACGATGAGCGACCGGATCGCGGTGATGAACCGCGGCCACGTCGAGCAGGTGAGCGTCCCGGAGGAGGTCTACGACCGTCCCACGACGACCTTCGTGGCGGGCTTCATCGGGGTGTCGAACCTGATGCCGGCGACGGTGTCGGGGCCGGGGAGGGTGAAGCTGGACAGCGGGCCCGAGATCGAGGCCGACACCGGCACGCTCGGCCGCGGCGAAGCCTGCGCGGCGGTGGTGCGGCCGGAGAAGCTGACCGTGTCACTCGACGGGGCCGGCGCCGTCGCCGACGGACGGCCGCGGGTCGAGGGGATCGTCGAAAGCTCGCTCTACCTGGGGACGGCGACGCAGATCGTCGTCAACCTCGGCGACGGCGTGCGGATGACGGTGCTGGTGCCGAACGCCGACGAGTCCGAACGGCAGCGCCTCCCCGGGGGCGGCGCCAAGGTGACGTTGACCTGGGCGCGGGAGCACATGCACGTGGTCACCGAGTCGCCCGCCGGGCGCGGGGCACCGCCGGCGCCGGAAACGAAACTTGCAATCGAGGGGGAGGAATAGGGAGATGGACAGGAAGGCATTCAACGGACGGAGCGTCCGGGCGTTGGCGGTCGCCGTGGCGGCGGTCGTCCTCAGCCTGGCCATCGCCGCCTGCGGTGGCGGCGGGATCGAAGGCGGCAGCGACACCACGGCGGCGGAATCGGTGAAACTCGAATCGAAGCCGTCCGGCAGCTTGACGATCTCCAACTGGCCCCTCTACATCGACAAGAACACCGTGCCGGACTTCGAAAAAGCGACCGGCGTCTCGGTCAAGTACATCGAAGACGTCAACGAAAACGCCAGCTTCTTCGGCAAGATGCAGCCGCTGTTGGCAAACGGTGAATCGGGCGGTCGCAGCCTGTTCATCGTCACCGACTGGATGGCGGCGAAAATGCGCGAACTCGGTTACCTGCAGAACCTCGACAAGGCGGGGATCCCGAACGTCGAGGCCAACCTCGCCAAGTCGCTCCGCCACCCTTCGTTCGACCCCAACCGTGACTTCAGCGTCCCCTGGCAGAGCGGCATGGGCGGCCTGATCGTACGTACCGACCTGGCCCCGGAAATCCACTCGATCTGTGACCTGTTCAACCCGAAGTACAAGGGCAAGGTCGACTTCCTCAGCGAAATGATCGAAACGGTGCCGCTGGTGATGGCCTGCATGGGGATGAATCCCGACTCCGCCTCCGAAGCCGAATGGATGAAGGCGATCGACAAAATCGAAGGGGCGGTCGAATCGGGGCAGATCCGCCGCTTCACCGGCAACGATTATGCCCGCGACCTGACCAGCGGCGACGCGGTCGCGGTGATCGGTTGGTCCGGCGACGCGGTGCAGTTGCAGCCGGACAACCCGAACATCGAATTCCGGATGCCCACCCAGGGCTGCAGCCTCTGGTCCGACAACATGGTGATCCCGGTCGGCGCACCGAACCCGACCGCGGCCGAGGCCTGGATGAACTACGTCTACGACCCGAAAAACCAGGCGCAGATCACCGAATACGTCAACTACGTGTCGCCGGTCGAAGGAGTGAAAGAAGTGCTGCTCAAGCGCAACCCCGAACTGGCGAACAACCAGCTGATCTTCCCGAGCGAAAAGTACACGGAAAAGTGCTTTACGCAGCCGAAGCTCACGGCGCAGGAACTGCAGAACCTGACCCAGGCATTCGACGCGGTGATCAACGGCTGAACCATGTCGGCTCGGGTTCGTAAGCTGACGCGGGCACGGGGACGGGGCGGATGACGGCGATCCGCCGCCGCCTCATCCCCTACCTGCTGCTGGGGCCGGGGACCATCTGGTTGGTCCTCTTCTTCGTCGTGCCGCTGGTCTACATGTTCCGGCTCTCGCTGGAGACGGGGATCGTCGGCAACCTCGAATTCAGCTGGCATTGGGCCAACTACTCAGACGTCCTCTCGCTGTACGACACGCAGCTGATCCGCTCCTTCCTCTACGCCGGCGCGGCGACCCTGCTGGCGCTCCTCGTCTCCTACCCGCTCGCCTACACGATCGCCTTCAAGGCCGGGCGGTGGCGCAACGCGATGCTGTTCGCGGTGGTGGCGCCGTTCTTCACCACCTACCTGATCCGCACCCTGGCCTGGGAGTCGATCCTCTCCGACGCCAGCCCCGTGACCCACGTGCTGAAGGCGATCGGGTTGGCCCCCAACGGGCACATCCTGGCGACCGGCAGCGCCGTCGTCGCCGGCCTCACCTACAACTTCCTGCCGTTCATGATCCTGCCGATCTACGCCAGCCTGGACCGGATCGACGTCCGGCTGATCGAGGCGGCAAAGGATCTCTACGCCTCCTCGACCCAGAGCTTCTTCCGGGTGACGGTGCCGCTCTCGATGACCGGGGTCGTGGCGGGCGTGCTGCTCACCTTCATCCCCGCGGCCGGGGACTACATCAACGCCCAGTTCCTCGGCGGCGCCGACAACCAGATGATCGGCAACGTGATCCAGGCGCTCTACCTGACCCAGTCGAACTACCCGTCGGCCGCGGCGCTGTCCTTCCTGCTGATGGCGCTGATCATGATCGCCGTGGTCATCTACATCCGCTTCGCCGGCTCGGAGGCGCTGATGGGTGAGGAGGCGGTGTGAGCGCCGCGGCCGGCAGCGGGTCGCTCGCCGCCGAGAGCGGCGCCACGCGGGCGTGGCGCTGGCTGCGCGAGCACGGCGTCAACATCGTCGCCGGGCTGGTCGTCTTCTACCTGCTGATCCCGATCGCGGTCATCTTCGTCTTCTCCTTCAACAACCCGCAGGGTCGCTACAACTACAACTGGGTCGGCTTCAGCATCGAGCACTGGACCCATGCCTTCAGCCGGCCCGAACTCAACGAAGCGCTGCTGACCAGCCTCAAACTGGCGCTGCTGGCGACCGTCATCTCGACGATCATCGGCACCGTGATGGCGGTCGCCCTGGTCCGCCATCAGTTCTTCGGCCGGCGCCTCGCCAACTTCCTGATCGTGATCCCGATGGCCACGCCCGAGGTGGTGATGGGCGCCGCGCTCCTCTCCTTCTTCCTCATCCTCGGCACCCCGTCGCTCGGCTTCGAGACCCTGCTGATCGCCCACGTCATGTTCTGCATCAGCTTCGTCGTGGTGGTGGTGCGATCACGATTGATCGGCTTCGACCGCAGCCTCGAGGAGGCGGCCAGGGACCTCGGCGCGGGCCCGTTCACGACCTTCCGCCTGGTCACCTTCCCCCTCATCCTGCCCGGCATCTTCGGCGCCGCGATGCTCGCCTTCGCCCTCTCGATCGACGACTTCGTCATCTCCAACTTCAACTCAGGGACGACGGTCACCTTCCCGCTCTACATCTACGGCGCAGCCCAGCGAGGAATCCCGGTCGAAGTCTATGTAATCGCGATGATCCTCTTCTTCACCACCGTCGCCGCGATGGGCTTCACCACCTGGCAGCAGCGCCGCGCGGAAAAGATGGCCGCGGTCCGCCCCGAGCAGGAGGAAGCCATGCCCCTGCCCCCGGTCGCCGCGACGTCTTAGGCGTTCGCGGGGGCGGGAAGGGACGGGGGCCCGCAAGCTGGCGCCCTGGGAAGGGCTCAGGCCCCGCAAGCTGTCGCCCGGATTACGGACGCGCCCCTCTCGCCACGGCCCGGGCAGGCTGTGGCCGTGGCGAGAGGGGCGGGTGTATGGAAGGTGTGGAGGGTCGCGCCCGGGAGCGTCACGGGGGTGCGTCGGGGGTGACACGGATCCGCGACGGGAGTCAGACGTCGTCACAGAGATGTCGAGAACCCCACGCTTCCTCCCGTGTTGTGCAACACCGACTTACGCGCTGCGTGTATTGACCGTGCTATAGGGGCCCTAAATCACGCAGCGCGGTTTCGACCCCCCGATCCCGGCCGAAAAAAGGCCTCCCAGGGGCGTAAAGTGTGACGTTCCCGGCATCTCTGTGACCGATCGGGCCGAGGTGTGGAGGCTCCCCGACACGATCGTCACGTAAGTCCGACTTCCTCGCGTCCCTGTGCCGGCTTTTTCACGAACGCCTCACGTCCTGGGCTCCTCATGGGGGTCACAGCCTGCCAGGACCCCCATGAGGAGCCCAGGACACCCCCGCGCCACCTCGGACGGCCGCAAGCGCCGCGAACCCCCGCCCGGACTCCCCGCCGCCCCCCGCCTACCGCCCGATGTGGAACCCGATCAGCTCCGGGACCTTCGCGACGGCCGAAGCGACGAACCCCGGCCGCCGACCTTCCATCTCCGCGCGCTCCTTGCGCTCGATGCCCACGCGGATCGCTTCGCCGCCGATCCAGTGGAAGGGCTCGGGTGGGACGCGGGGCATCTTGGCGTCGACGAAGGCCAGGCGGGTCGGGTCGTCGGTGCGGTCGAGGGCGAGGGAGGCGAGGGTGAGGCCGACCATGTTGGTCGGGCCGACGCCGTTGCCGGTGTAGCCGGCCGCGACCCAGGCGCGGGAGCGGGGCAGGGAGGTGACCGCGGGCAGGTGGGTCGGGGAGGCGTCGATCGGGCCGCCCCAGGCGTGGGTGGTGCGGCGGCCGGCGAGGTCGGGGAAGTAGTCGAGGAGGTGGCGGCGGTCGGCCTCGACCACGTCGGGGTCGACCTCGGTGCGGCCGTGGAGGCGGGCGCCCATCGCGATCCGGCCGCCGCCCCAGCCGAAGGCGATGCGGCCGTCGGGGGTGGTGCGGAAATAGTGGACCAGGGCGCGGCCGTCGGTGATCGCCTCGCCACCGGTCCAGCCGAGCTTCTCGATCACGTCGGGGACCGGCTCGGTGATGACGATGTGCGAGGAGGCGACGGTGAGCCGGCCGCGCAGCGGGCCGCCGCGGGCCTTGGCGGCGGCGCCGATCGCGAGGACGCCGCGCGGGGCGCGGACGCGGGCGCCGGTCGCGGTGGTCGCCTCGACCCCGTCGCCGGCCTCGCGGAAGCGGCGGACCGGCGAGGACTCATATATGTCGACGCCCTGGTCGAGGAGGCGGCGGCGGATCGCGAGCGCGAGGCGGGCGGGCTGGACGGTGGCCGTGCCGGGTTCCATCACGCCGGCGCGGAACGCGGGCGAGGCGCAGCGGGTCTGGACCTCCGCAGCGGAGACCTCGCGCAGCTTGTCGGCAACGCCGAGCTCCCGGCAGGCCTCGAGCGCGGCGCGCCCGGTGCCGTCGTGGGACGGGCTGGTCGACACCTCCAGGTAGCCGCCGGGACGGAACCAGGCGTCGTCCTCGTCCTCGGCACCGTCATCGGCACAGAAATCAGTACAGAACCTGGCGATCCGCTCGACCGCCGCCTCGGCGGCGTGGCCGACCGCGAGCGCCGGCGCGTCGCCCCAGCGCGCCCGCATCGAGGCGAGCGAGGTCCACATCCCCTCGCAGAAGCCGCCGTTGCGGCCGCTCGGCCCGCGCCCGCAGACCGGTTCGGACTCGAGCAGGACGATGCGCGCGTCGGGGGCCAGCCGGCGGGCGTGCCACGCGGTCCACATGCCGGTGTAGCCGCCGCCGACGATCAGCAGGTCGGCGTCGCGATCCTCGTCCAGCGGGGGGCGAGGTGTGACGTCTCCCGCCTCCTTGATCCAGTAACCGAACCGAGTGTGCTCCATCTGTGTGGAGTCTGCCCAAGGCGGCATGTCGCCGTGTTTAGACTCGGCCCATGGCTGACTCCAAACAGGCCAAGACCCCTTTCGTCGACGCCGTGCTCGAGTACTCGGCCCGCGAGACCGGGCGCCTCCAGGTCCCCGGCCACAAGGGCGGGCTCGCCGCCGACCCCTCGATGGTCGAGCTGGTCGGGATGACCGGCCTCGTCAACGACGTGCCCTCGGTGACCGAGGGCGTCGACATCGGGCCCGAACCGACGCCGTTCCAGCAGGCGCAGCTCCTCGCCGCCGAGGCCTGGGGCGCGCGGCGCAGCTGGTTCCTCATCAACGGCGCCTCGCAGGGCAACCACGCGACCTGCATGGCGCTCGGCCACATGGGCGAGCAGGTCGTCGTGCAGCGCAACGTCCACTCCTCGGTGATCGACGGGCTGGTGCTGAACGGGATGCGGCCGACCTTCGTCCAGCCGGAGCTCGATCCCGAGCTCGGCATCGCCCACGGGCTCACCCCCGAGTCGCTGGCGGCGGCGCTCGACGCGACCCCCGATGCGGTCGCCGCGATGGCCGTCTCCCCCACCTACTTCGGCGCCTGCGCCGACGTGGCGGCGCTCGCCGAGGTCGCCCACTCGCGCGGCAAGCCGCTGATCGTCGACGAGGCCTGGGGCGCCCACCTCCACTTCCACCCCGACCTGCCGCCCGACGCGCTGTCCTGCGGCGCCGACCTGGTCACCTCCTCGACCCACAAGATCGTCGGCAGCCTCACCCAGGCGGCGATGCTGCACCTCGGCCACGGCGACCGGATCGACCCCGCGATCGTCGACCGCTGCGTCAGTCTGGTGGAAACGACGAGCCCGAGCGGCCTCCTGACCGGGTCGCTCGACGCGGCGCGCCGGCAGGCGGCCGTGCGCGGCGAAGAGCTGCTCGGCGAGACGCTGGAGGCGATCTACCGGACCCGCGAACAGATCGTCGAGATTCCCGGGCTGGCGGTGCTCGACGAGTCGATGGTCGGCCGCGCCGGGATCGCCGGCTGGGACCCGATGCGGCTCTCGATCGACGTGCGCGGGACCGGATCGACCGGCTACCGGCTCTTCAAACAGCTCTTCTACGCGCACGGGGTCGACCTCGAGCTGTACTCGGAGAACGTGGTGGTCGGGCTCTTCGGCCTCGGCGAGCCCGCGGCGACGACCGGCGCGCGGCTGGTCACCGCGCTGCGCGCCGCGGTGAGCGAACTGGAAGCCGAACCGGGCGAGCCGCAGGAGAAGCTGGCGCCGCCGCCGCCCTGGGGCGAGCTGGTGATGACGCCGCGCGAGGCGTTCCTCGGGCCGCAGGAGGTGGTCCCCTTCGAGGCGGCCGCGGGCCGGGTCGCGGCCGAGGGCCTCGCCGCCTACCCGCCGGGCATCCCCAACGTGCTGCCGGGCGAGCGGCTGACCGCCGAGACGCTCTCCTACATCCGCGAGTCGATCGCCCACGGCGGTTACGTGCGCGGCGGTTCCGACCGCGAGCTGAAGACGCTGCGGGTCGCTCTCGACCGGGGCCAGGGTTAGGGTCGGCGCGGATGGCTTCCTACGACGCGATCAAGGACCTGCCGCTCGAGGTCGAGGAGTGCTCGTTCGAAGGGCTGGAGCTGAGCCTGGGGGAATTCGAAAGGCTGACCACGGTGATCAAGCTGCGCGGCGGCGGCCAGGAGGGCATCGGCGAAGACGTCGTCTACGACGCCGTCGACCACATCGGCCAGCAGAGCCACGGGCCGCCCGCGGGGCTCGCCCACAAGGGCACCTTCGACGAGTTCTCGAAGCGGCTCGACGGGATCGACCTCTTCCCGGCCGGCGCGCCCGAGCGCGCCGACGTCTCGTGCGACTACCGCCGCTGGGCGTATGAGTCGGCGGCCCTCGACCTGGCGCTGCGCCAGGCGGGGACGAACCTCTCGGCGGCGCTCGGGCGGGAGCCGCGGCCGCTGAACTTCGTCAGCTCGCTGCGGCTGGGCGGCTTCGGCCCCGACGAGAAGTCGACGATCAAACCGGTCGAGGATCGGCTCGCGGTGTACCCGACGTTGCGCTTCAAGCTCGACCCGTTCAACGACTGGGACGACGAGCTGATCGCGGCGCTGGTGGCGACCGGCGCGGTCGACTCGCTCGACCTCAAGGGCTTCTACAAAGGCACGCCGGTCGACGTGATCACCGACCCGGAGCTGTACGCGAAGCTGATCGAGGCCTTCCCCGACGCCTGGCTCGAGGATCCCGACGTGACCGACGCGACGCGGCCGCTGCTCGAGCCGGTCCACGAGCGGGTCACCTGGGACGCGCCGATCCACTCGATCGCCGACATCGAGGCGATGCCCTGGTCCCCGCCGCGCACGGTCAACGTCAAGCCGTCGCGCTTCGGCCCGATCTCCCGCCTCTTCGCCGCCTACGACTACTGCGAGGAGCGCGGCATCGGCGCCTACGGCGGCGGCCAGACCGAGCTCGGGCCGGGCCGCGGCCAGATCCAGTACCTGGCCTCGATCTTCCACCCGGACACGCCGAACGACACCGCGCCGCGCGGCTACAACGATCCGCAGCAGGCGACCGCGCCGGGGCTGCCGACGAGCCCGCTCGAGCCCTCGATCGACGCGCTCGGCTTCCGCTGGACCGGCCCGCAAACGGCTTAGGCAAGCCGAATCCGGCTTAGGCCCGCCGAATCGGGACGTAGGGCAGCCGAATTTGAGCTTTCGGCTACGTTGGTCTCAGCTCGTCTCAGCCACAGATCAAGGGAGCCACCTCCGATGCCCAAAGCAAAAAAGAAATCCTTCGCCGCCGCCCTCAACGAGCAGATCTCCAACGAGTTCGCCGCCTCGCAGCAGTACGTCGCCGCCGCCGTCTACTACGACGCCGAAACGCTGCCCCGCCTCGCCGCCTTCTTCTACCGCCAGGCGCTGGAGGAGCGCGAGCACGCGATGATGATGATCCGCTACCTCCTCGACACCGGCGAGGAGGTCCAGATCCCCGACATCAAGTCGGTGCCGACCACCTACGCCAACGGCTCCGAGCCGGTGAAGATGGCGCTCGACCAGGAGAAACGGGTCAGCGAGGAGATCTTCTCCCTCTTCGAGCTCGCCCGCGAGATCAAGGACTACCGCGCCGAGCAGTTCCTCCAGTGGTTCGTCAAGGAGCAGGTCGAGGAGGTCGCGCTGATGGGCGACCTGCTGAACGTGGTCGAGCGCTCGCACGACAACCTCCTGCTCGCCGAGGACTTCATCGCCCGGGAGAGCTTCGGGCAGGAGGGCGCCGACCCGACCGCCCCGCCCGCCGCCGACGAGGCGGAATAGCTCCCACCCCCAAGGGTGAGTTCGCAGTTATCCGCGCATACCGCGGATAACTGCGAACTCACCCGAGCCAGCCGGCGCGGCGCCGCATCGTCTTGATGCGGCGGAACTCGGCGATGTCCTCGCGCAGCGCCGCCGGAGCCGGGGCGGGCAGGAAGCGGGCGGGAAGCGGGCTCTCGACGACCTCGCCTTCCCGCCTGCTCACCCGGTAGGCGCGGGCGCCGCGGCGGGCGGTCACGGCGGTCGGGGAGTCCTCGCCCTCCCAGAGGAGGCCCGCATAATCGTCGAGGCCATAACCGCCCGGCATGCCGTCGCCGACCGCCGCGAGGTAGGCGGCACGGCGCTCGGGCTCGTTGTTGTAGTGGACGCAGAGGGAGCCGTGGAGGAGGCCGAGGCCGGCGGCCTCCAGGGGCTTGCCCGAGGACTTGGTGATGCCCGCCTCGAACCAGCACATCGCCCCGGCGCTCTGGCCGGCGAGGACGATGCCGCGGTGCCAGGCGAGGCTGAGGACCCCGGCGATGTCGTGCGCCTCCCAGACCGCCAGGAGGTTGACCATGCTGCCGCCGCCGACATAGATCAGGTCCTGGGCGAGCAGGTGATCACGGAGGGCCATCGGGCGGCGGCCGAGGCGGAACAGGGAGACGTCGGAGGGCTCGCAGGGGCGGTTGCCGAAGGCCTGGTAGAAGCTCGCGATCAGGTCGGAGGTGTCGCCGCTGGCGGTCGGCAGGATGCAGATGTGGGGACGCTCGCCGCCGCGCTCGGTCGCCAGGCGCAGCAGCAGCTCGCAGACGGCACGGTCGGGCGGGCGCGAGGTGAAGTCGTGTCCGCCCAGGGCGAGGATCCGACGCACCGTCAAGCCGCCGGCAGGGCGGTCGACAGCGCCTCGGGCAGCGCCGCCTCCGGCACGACACCGCGTTCGCCGAGGTAGGTGGTGGCGATCCGCATCTCCACCACCCGCTGCCCGGAGACGTCGAGTCGGTAGCCGCGCGCCTCCGGCCGCGAGGCGACGACGCGGCTCAGCTCCTCGCCGACGAAGTGCAGTGCGGCGCCGTCCTCGGCGGCGTACCCGGGCCGCATCCCTTCCCGCAGGAAGCGGTGGTAGGACTCGCGCCGGTCCGACTTGCGCTCGTAGTGGACGCAGTTGCTGAACGGCAGCAGACCGAGGCCCTCGAGCCGCTTCGGCGCCCCGTGGAAGCCGCTGACCGCCTCGGCGAACCAGCAGAGCGAGCCTGCCGAGAGGCCGCACAGGATCACCCCGGCTTCCCACGCCTCGCGCAAGATGGTGTCGATCCCGTGCGCCTTCCAGACGCCGAGCAGGCTGACCACGCTGCCGCCGCCGACGTAGATCAGGTCCTGCGAGAGCAAATGGCGCCGCACGTCCTCCGGTCCCTGCTCGCGGCGGAACAGCGAGATATGACTGGCCTCGCAGCGGGTCGCGGCGAAGGCCCGATAGAAGCGGACGATGTAGTGGTCGGCGTCGCCCGACGCCTGCGGCAGGAAGCAGACCCGCGGCCGCTCCGCCTTACACAGTCCGAGCACATAATCGTCGAGCAGCGGATTTCCCGACTCCATCGAGAACCCGCCACCGCCGAAGGCGACGATCTGTCGTGGTGCGGTCTTCACCTCCCCGATGGTCGCCGGGCGGGGGCGGCGCGTCCTTATCCAGCGGTCCGAACTTCCGGGCGTCGCCCTCGCCCCGTGTACAGACGGCTCCCGGTGCGGGGCTTCACGAGTGACTACGCCAAGGGGACGGCAGGCTGGCGCCCGGGAGGGACGGGGACCCGCAAGCTGTCGCCCGGGGAGGACGCGCCCCTCTCGCCACGGCCCGGGCAGGCTGTGGCCGTGGCGAGAGGGGCGGGTGTGCGGAAGGTGTGGAGGGTCGCGCACGGGAGCCTCACGGGAGTGCGTCGGGAGTGGCACGGATCCGTGACGGGAGTCAGACGTCGTCACGGAGATGCCGGGAACTACACACTTCTTCCCGTGTTGTGCAACAGCGACCTACGCGCTGCGTGTATTGACCCCCCTATAGGGGCCCTAAATCACGCAGCGCGTTATCGGCCCTTGATTTCAGGCCCGGAAAGGGCCTCTGAGGGCCGGAAAGTGTGACGTTCCCGGCATCTTCGTCACGGATCCGGCCGAGGTGTGGAAGCTCTCCGACCCGATCGTCACGGAAGTCCGACTTCGCAACGTCCCTATGCCGGCTTTTTCACGAACGCCTCACGTCCTGGGCTCCTCATGGGGGTCACAGCCTGCCAGGACCCCCATGAGGAGCCCAGGACACCCCCGCGCCACCTCGGACGGCCTGCAGCCCCCCGGACCCCCGCCGAACTACATCTACGCCGAGACCGCATAAGCGCGGCGCAGCTTCATCCGTGCCCGGTGCAGCTGCACTTTGACCGTCCCCTCCGGGATCCCCAGCCGGGCGGCGATCGCGGACTGGGTCAGGTCCTCCTCGTAGCGCAGCGCCAGCAGCACCCGCTCGCGCTCCGACAGGCCTTCCAGCGCCTCCTGCAGGAAGAACCGGTCGACGGTCGAGAGCACCAGCTCGTCCTCGCGGCCCTCGTAGACCTCCAGCAGGTCGGTCGGATCGGGGCGCGGCCGCGAGTAGTAGCGGTAGGCCTCGTTGCGGAGGATCGTCGCCAGCCACGACTTGCGGCTTGCCGCGTCGCGCAGGCTCGAGCGTCCACGCCAGGCGCGGAGCAAGGCCTCCTGCGCGATGTCCTCCGCCTCGCTCGGGTTCTTCGCGTAGCGGTAGGCCAGTCGCAGACAGATCCTCTGTGCCTCACCCCACTCCCAGCCATCCTCACCCTGGTGTGAATGGTCCCTGTGAGAGTCGATGAAACGAACCTACATAAACGGTCGAGGCCCGCGGGAGGCAATGACCGGAATACGCGGATAGAACGTTTGAAACGAGCCTGATCGAGCCCTAATGTCAACTATTGCAATGAACTCTTCGATGCAATCGACGGACGGGGCGGACCGGCACGCCGAGGTCGCCTACGAGCAGATCGCCCCGGTCTACGACGACTTCACCAGCCACCACAACTACCGCGAGTGGATCGACGACCTGCTGCGGCTGGGCTCCGCGCACGGGCTGCGCGGCGACACCGTCCTCGACGTCGGCTGCGGGACCGGCAAGGGCTTCATGCCGCTGCTCGACCTGGGCTGGCAGGTGACCGGGGTCGACATCTCGCCCTCGATGGTCGAGCTGGCGCGGGCCAAGGCCGGCCCCGAGGTCCGGATCGAGGTCGCCGACATGCGCGAGCTGCCGGCCTACGGCCGCTTCGACCTCGTCCTCTGCCTCGACGACGCGATCAACTACCTGCACTCGGTGGGTGAGCTGGAGCAGGCCTTCCGCGCCATGGCCGCGAACCTCGCGCCCGACGGCGTCCTGATCTTCGACTCCAACACGCTGACCACCTACCGCACCTTCTTCGCCGAACGCGTCGTGGTCGAGTCCCACGGCCGGCGCCTGATCTGGCAGGGCCACACCGGCGGCCAGGTCGAGCCGGGCCAGATCAGCGAGGCGACCTTCGAAGTCGAGCCGCTGGCACCCGGCACGGGCCCGAGCGTCCCACCCGAGATCCACCGCCAACGCCACCACCCCGAACCCGATCTCCGCGCCGCGCTCGCCGCCGCGGGCCTCGAGGTCGCCGGCCTCTACGGCTGCACGACGGACGGCGTCCCCCACCAGCCAGTCAATGAGGACGCCCACACCAAGTCCATCTACATCACTCGCCACGAGCGAGCACCGCAAGCGCCGGTGAGGGACCGACGGGGGACCCCTGAACGAACCTCCCGCAGTTCGTGAGGGAAGGGGTCCCCCGTCGGTCCCGTCGCCAGACCTCTGTCCCTAGGTCTGTCCCTAAGCCGCCTCGCTGCTGAACACGGGCTCCGCCTCGGCGGCCTCGACCGCTGCCGCTTCGCCCGCCGCCGGGGGCGAGCGGAGCACCGTCACGGCGATCGCGACCGCGCCGAGGACCAGGGCGGCGCCGACCACGAAGGCCAGCTGGTAGCCGCTGGTCAGGGCCGAGGCGGCGGAGTCGCCGCTGCTGACCAGGTTCGAGGTGCGGCTGGTCGAGAGGGTCGCCAGGACCGCGAGCCCGAGGGCGCCGCCGACCTGGAGGGTGGTGTTGACCAGGCCCGAGGCCAGCCCCGCCTCCTCCGGCCGGACGCCCGACATCGCCAGGGTCATGACCGAGGGGAAGGAGAGGCCGGCGCCGATGCCGACCAGCACCATCGCCGGGAGCACTTCCGACCAGTAGCTGCCGTCGACGCTGATCTGGGAGAACAGCGCCAGGCCGGCGGCGACCGCGACGAGGCCCGGGATCAGCGTCGCCCGGGCGCCGAAGCGCAGGTTCAGTTTCGCCGAGAAGCCGAGCGAGAGGGTGCCGATGATCGCCGTCACCGGGATGAACCCGAGGCCGACCTCGAGCGAGTCGAAGCCCAGCACCCGCTGCAGGTAGAGGGCGCCGAGGAAGAACATCCCGTACATCCCGGCGACCATCAGGGCCTGGATCGCGTTGGCTCCCGAGAGGTTCCGCGAGCGGAAGATCCGCAGCGGCACCAGCGGGTTGGCGGCGCGGGCCTCGCGGAGCACGAAGCCGGCCAGCAGGGCCACCGCGCCCGCGCCGAAACCGAGCGTGTGGGCCGAGCCCCAGCCGTAGTTCGAGGCCTCGACGATCGCGTAGACGCCGATCATCAGGGCGCCGACGATCAGGCCCGCGCCGGGCAGGTCGGCGCCTTTGCCGAAGCCGAGGCCGCGGTCACGACCCAGATAGCGCAGCGCCAGCGTCCCGGTGACGACCGCGATCGGCAGGTTGACGATGAAGATCCAGTGCCAGTTGATGGCCTGGGTGATCGCGCCGCCCGCGAGCAGCCCGATCGAGCCGCCGGCGGAGGCGACGAAGGAGTAGACGCCGATCGCCTTCGCCTGCTCCCCGGGCTCGGGGAACATGGTGACGATCATGCCGAGGATGACGGCCGAGGTGAGGGCGCCGCCGATGCCCTGGATGAAGCGGGCGACGACCAGCACGGTCTGGCTGTCGGCCAGGCCGCAGGCGAGCGAGGCGCCGGTGAAGAGGACGAGCCCGCTCATGAAGATGTCGCGGCGCCCGAGCAGGTCGCCGAGGCGCCCGGCGAACAGGAGCAGGCCGCCGAAGGAGATCAGGTAGGCGTTGACCACCCAGGCGAGGCTCGACTGGGAGAAGCCGAGGTCGGTCTGGATCTTGGGCAGCGCCACGTTCACGATCGTCGCGTCGAGGACGATCATCAGCATGCCCACGCAGAGGACCACGAGGGCGATCCAGCGTGAGCGGTCGGAAATGGATGAAGGGTGAGCTATGTTGTCGTTAGTAGGTGACATGGGATCGTCACTGTAGCAAGGACTATCCTTGATGCAAGGATCGATCCGGTAAAATCCCTGATCCAGGCATGAACCCGACGACCCAAACCCCCCAGACGACGGGAACCATGGGGCTCCTGTCGCAGCTGAACCGCGTCGTCTACCGGCGCGCGACCGAGGACGTGCTGGGGATCAAGCTGAAGCAGCTGATCGCCCTCGAAATCCTCGCCAAGAACGAAGGCTGCCTGCAGCAGGAGCTGGGCGCGACGCTGATGGTCGACCCGAACAACTGCGTGCTGCTGCTGAACGACCTCGACGAGCACGGCTTCGTCGAACGCCGGCGCGACCCGCAGGACCGCCGCCGCCACATCGTCGCCATCACCGCGGCCGGGACGAAGGCGCTGGCGAAGGCGGAGGCGAAGCTGGAGGAGTTGGAGGGCGAAGTGCTCGCCAACCTCGACCCGACCGAACGCGAGCAGCTGCGCGACCTGCTGCTGCGGGCGATGGACGGGCAGGACCCGAACGTCGACCTCGGCTGCGGCTAAGCCTCGCGCGGGGCGTAGCGGCGGTGCAGGATCAGGACGTTGCCGTCCGGGTCCTTGAACGGGGCCTGGAGACAGACGCCGGAGTCGATCGTGTCGCCGAGGAACTCGACGCCTTGGCCTTCGAGCTCGGCGCGGGCAGCTTCGACGTCGTCGACGCGGAAGGCGATCGGGTGGCCGCTCGGCGAGAACTCGCGGCCGACCGCGGCGGCGTCCATGACCGTGAGGGTGAGGTTGCCGGTCTCGAACTCGCCGCCGTCGATTTTGCCGTAGGGGCGCAGGTCGCCGAGGCCGAGCGTCTCGCCGTAGAACTCGACCGCGCGGGGGAAGTCGGCGACGAAGACGACGGCGAAGTCCGTGCCTTCGATCTTCATCGGCCTAGTCGACCGAGCCGAAGCCGACTCGGTGGTCGCCGCCGGCGACGCGCAGGAAGGCGACCTTGCCGAGGTAGAGCGAGATCACGCCGTCCTCGGTGTGGAGGTCGTGCCAGCCGCCCTTCTCGAGCTGGGCCCGCAGGTCCTTGAGGTCCTCTTCGGCGAGGCGGGCCTGGATCACCTGGCCGCCTTCGAAGCCGATCTCGACGCGCTGTGCCTCTGCCATCAGTGCCCTCCTGCTGGTTCGACGATCTCGGTCAGGACCCCGCCGGTCGAGCGGGGGTGAAGGAAGGCGACGCGGCTGCCGCGGATGCCGACCCGCGCCTGCTCGTCGATCAGCCGGATGCCGGCGGCGGTGAGGCGCGGCAGGGTCGCGTCGATGTCGTCGACCGCGTAGGCGACGTGGTGCAGGCCGGGGCCGGACTTGGCGAGGAACTTGCCGACGGCGGTGTCGGGGCCGAGCGGGCGCAGCAGCTCGACGTGCCCGTCGCCGACGTCCAGCAGCACCGCCTCGACGCCCTGCGAGTCGACCGTCTCCCGGTGCACGAGCGCCATCTCGAAGCTCGTCTCATAGAGGGCGATCGCGGCGTCGAGATCCTCGACGGCCACCCCGATGTGGTCGATGCGTCCGAACATGCGGCGGAGTCTATGGTGCGGGCTCGGCGCGGAGGATCTCGGCCATCGCCGCGAGGCTGACCTCGAGCTGCTCGGGGCTCGGCTCCTTCGTCGCCAGCAGGCGCTGGATTTCCCGGCCGGGGGTGTGGAAGGCCTCGGCGAGCGGCTCGCCGTGGTGGCGGTCCGACCAGGCGAAGGCCTCGACCGCGAGCGAGGCGCCCGCCAGGCTCACCACCGCGCGGGTGACGTTCGACGGCTTGTCGACGAGGCGCTCGAGCAGGATCGTGCCGGCAGCGGAGAGCAGCATCATCGGGACGACCAGGTTGGAGCCGCAGCGGTCGTGCTCTTTGGGGACCGAGGCGACGTCGTCGATTCCCTGCTCGTAGGCGGCGATCGCCTTGTGCTCGGCGCCGTGGTAGGCGGCGAGATCGCGGTCGGTGAGGGCGATGACGGCGGGGACCGCGCCGATCGCCTGGATCAGGCCCTCGCGGGCGGCGGTGGCGGGACCGCGGCGGCGCATCAGGCTCGAGAGCGCCAGGGTCGAGGCGGTGGCGACGATGACGCGGCGGTCCTCGAAGGGGAGGCGGGCGGCCCGCATCCGCTTGCGCACCAACGGCAGGACCAGCATCGACTCGGCGAGTTTGACCGGGCCGCGCAGGCCGGGGACCTTGGCGACGAGGTCGGGGACGAGCTCCGGCTTGCGTTCGGAGCCGACTTCGATCGAGCCGTCGGGACGGCGGACCGCGGCCGCCCAGTGGGTGGGACCGTGGACCAGCAGCCCGTTGCGCAGCGCCATGCCGCCGAGCCGCAGCTTCTTGGGTTTCGAATCGGCCATCGACCCAAGATACGCAAACAGAGAGGGCGCCGAGTCAAGTCTCGACGCCCTCTCCCCCCTGTTAAGTCCGACCGGAGACCCCCAGTCCGAGCCTCCGGCCGGTGTTACGGCTCTCCCTGGCTTAGCTTGGAAAGCCGCAATTAGAAAACCCCGTGTGCGGCGGAAGTTGCGCTGATCCGAGGAGGAGTTTCGAGGGGGTCGTGGGGGCGGGAAGGGGCGGGCGGGGGTGCGGGGGGCTGGCGGCCGTCCGAGGTGGGTCCGAGGGTGTCCTGGGCTCCTCATGGGGGTCCTGGCAGGCTGTGACCCCCATGAGGAGCCCAGGACGTGAGGCGTTCGTGGGAGAGGCGGCACAGGGACGTGAGGAAGTCGGACTTACGTGACGATCGGGTCGGGGAGCTTCCACACCTCGGCCGGATCCGTGACGAAGATGTCGGGAACGTCACACCTCCCGGCCCCGGGAGGCCCCTTTCGGGTCAGGACCAGGGGGCCGCGGGCGCGCGGTCGACCTGAGGTCCGGGAGCCGGACCTTAGGTCGACCGCGCCCCCGTCACTGTTGGACAACACGGGAGGAAGCGTGGAGTTCCCGGCATCTCCGTCACGGATCCGGTGACCATGTGCTCGCGTGGTTCGAAATCCACCTATGGGGTGGATTTCGAACCACGGTAGGCCGGTCGGGGATCCGCGTGGTTGGAAACCCGCGCCATACGCGGATTTCCAACCGGGGAGATTCCTGACCGTTCGAGGACCCGGCCCTCGGCGCCCTTCGGTGACGGCCCCGGCACACTCCCGTCGCACTCCCGTGACGCTCCCGCGAGAGTCCCTCCACACCTTCCGCACACCCGCCCCTCTCGCCACGGCCACAGCCTGCCCGGGCCGTGGCGAGAGGGGCGGGTCCCTTCCCGGGCGACAGCTTGCGGGGAACCGGCCCTTCCGGGCGCCAGCTTGCGGGACCCGATCCCTTCCGGGAGCCAGCCTGCGGGCCCCCTGGCGCGCCCCGGCCGCAATCACCCGCGGCCTACTCCCCTACCCCCTGCCCAGGCGCCGGCGCAACTCGGCTAGGCGCTCGCCGAAGGCCTTCTCGCGGCCGTTGCCGGTGGGCTCGTAGAAGGTGCGGGCGGCGAGGGGGTCGGGGAGGTATTGCTGGGCGGCGACGTTGCCGGGATGATCGTGGGCGTACTGGTAGCCCTTGCCGCGGCCGAGGGCCTTGGCGCCGGGGTAGTGGGCGTCGCGGAGGTAGTCGGGCGGGGTCTGGGCGCCGTGGCGGCGGACCTCCTCGCGGGCGGCGCCGATCGCCGTCGTCGCCGCGTTCGACTTCGGCGCCAGGGCCAGGTAGATCGCCGCCTGGCTCAGGTTCAGCGCGCACTCGGGAAGGCCGACGCGGTCGACCGCGCGGGCGGCGGCGTCGGCGACGACGAGCGCCATCGGGTCGGCGTTGCCGATGTCCTCGGAGGCGAGGATGACCATCCGGCGGGCGATGAAGCGGGGGTCCTCGCCGCCCTCCAGCATCACCGCCAGGTAGTAGAGCGAGGCATCGACGTCGGAGCCGCGCGTCGACTTGATCCAGGCGGAGATGAAGTCGTAGTGGCGGTCCCCCTGGCGGTCGTAGGAGATCGCGCGACGCTGCAGCGCGTCCTCGACGGCGGCGACGTCGACTTCCTTGCCGCCGGCGCGCTCGACCGCGCGCTCCAGGGCGGAGAGCGCGGTGCGGGCGTCGCCGCCGCTGCGCTCGGCGAGCATCGCCAGGGCTTCGTCGGCGACCGGCGGCGGGTCGGCGATCCCGCGCTCGGGGTCGGCGAGGGCGCGGCGCAGCAGCTCCTCGACCTGGCCCGGGGACAACGGCGCCAGCTCGTACACCTGGCTGCGGGAGATCAGCGCCGAGTTGACCTCAAAGTAGGGGTTCTCGGTGGTCGCCCCGATCAGGGTGAGGAGCCCTTCCTCGACCGCGGGCAGCAGCGCGTCCTGCTGGGCCTTGTTGAAGCGGTGGATCTCGTCGAGGAAGAGGATCGTCGGCCGACCCGAGGAGCGCCGCCGCTCCCGCGCCCGCTCGATCACCCCGCGGATCTCGGCTTTGCCCGCGTTCACCGCCGACTCCTCCTCGAAGGCGCCGTCGGCCATCCGCGCCGCGATCCGCGCCAGCGTCGTCTTCCCCGCCCCGGGCGGCCCGTAGAGGATCGCGCTGTGCGGGCGTCCCGATTCGATCGCCGCGCGCAGCGCCGACCCCTCCCCCACGATGTGCTCCTGGCCGACCATCTCGTCGAGCGTCCGCGGCCGCATCCGCACCGCCAGCGGCGCGTTCGGCGGGATCGCTTCCGCGCCTTCGCCCGCCGCGGCGCCGCCGTCGCCGGTGTCGAAGAGCTGATCGCTCATCGCCCCAGTATGAGGACCCGGCGGCGGCACGAGCGCCCCGCGGCCCCGCCGCCCGCCTCAGCCGTGCAGGGCGAGGTAGGGAGCCAGGCAGATCAGGGCGGCGGCGAGCGCCAGGCGCAGCCGGTGGGTGGGGACCGCGTGGGCGACGCGCCAGCCGATCAGCACGCCGACCAGCTCCGGCACGCCGACCGCCACGGCCAGCGGCCAGTCGATCGCGCCCTGGGCGGCGTAGCCGACGGTGCCGACCGAGGCGATCACGATCGACTGCACCTGGGCGGCGCCGAGGGCGTCGAGGACCGGCATCCCGCAGACGAGCAGGAGCGGCACCGCGAGCATCGGCCCGCCGATCCCGAAGAGGCCGGAGGCGGCGGCGACCGCGACCCCGACCACGGCGACGAGCGCCGCCCGCGGGTGCCCGGCCGGGGGTCCCACGCGGTGCTCCCGGACCAGGACCAGGAGCCCGGTGGCGGCGACGGCGGCGGCCAGCAGGATGGCGAAGCCGGGGCCCGAGACCACGCCGTTGACCAGCACGCCGATCGGCGTCCCCACCAGCGCCGCGGCCGCGAGCAGGGCCGCCGCGCGGCGGGTCGGCGGGCGGCGCAGCTGGCCGGAGCGCCAGTAGGCCAGCGTGCCGAGGGTGCCGGTCGCGACGTGGGTGACGATCGCCGTCCCCGCCACCTCGGCGGGCGAGAGGTCGGTGAGCACGAAGAGGCCGACGGTCACGAGGACCCCGCCAGGGCCGACCGCCGTGATCCCGATTCCGGCAACCAGCCCGAAGGCGACGAGTCCGATGAGCGTGCCTGCCGCGACCTCGAGCAGCGCCGCCTGCGCGCTCACCGCCACGGGTCCGGAGTCTAGGACGCGAGCGCCCGCGAGGGGTCGGCCGGGCCGGGGGGACGATGTACCCTCGATTGATGGAGAGCGCTACGGAGGTTGCAGGGTCCACGAAGATGCTCGAGTCGCGGAGCCCGACCACCGGTGAGGTGATCGGGAGCGTGCCGACGATCACGCCCGCGGAAGTACAGGGGGTCGTCGACGAGGTGGCGCGGATCCAGCCCGCCTGGGCCCAGCTGACGCTGAAGGACCGGGCGCGCTACATGCTGCGGGCGGCCGACGCGCTCCTCGACGAGATCGACGAGATCGCCGAGCTGCTGGTGCGCGAGCAGGGCAAGCCGCGCGTCGAGGCCTACACGATGGAGCTGCTGCCGACCGTCGACGCGCTGCACTGGGTGGCGAAGGCGGGTCCGAAGATCCTGGCCGACGAGAAGGTGCCGATGCGCCAGGCGTTCACCGCGTCGAAGAGCGGGCACTTCTCCTACGAGCCGATCGGCGTGGTCGGGGTGATCGCGCCGTGGAACTACCCCTGGTCGATCCCCTTCGGCGAGGTGGCGATCGCGCTGATGGCCGGCAACGGCGTGGTGCTGAAGCCGGCCTCGCTGACGCCGCTCCTGGGCGAGAAGATCCGCGCGGTGTTCGAGCGCGGCGGCGTGCCGGAGGGGCTGCTGCGGGTGGTCCACGGCGGCGGGGCGATCGGCGAGGAGCTCTGCCGCTCCTCGGTCGGCAAGGTCTTCTTCACCGGCTCGGTCGAGGTCGGCCGTCACGTCGGCGGCGTCTGCGCGCTGGAGTTGAAGGGCAGCGTGCTGGAGCTGGGCGGCAAGGACCCGATGATCGTCTGCGCCGACGCCGACCTCGGCAACGCGGTGAGCGGCGCGGTCTGGGGCGGCTTCGCCAACGCCGGGCAGACCTGCTCGGGGATCGAGCGCGTATATGTGATGCGCGAGGTCGCCGACCGCTTCGTCGCCGGAGTGGCGCGGGAGGCGGAGCGGCTGCGGGTCGGCGACCCGCTCGCGTGGGAGACCGAGATCGGGCCGATGACCTCCGATTCCCAGTACGAGACCGTGCTGGAGCTGATCGACGACGCGGTGGCGAGCGGCGCCACCAAGCTCTGCGGCGGGCCGGTCGAGGTCCCCGGCCTGGCCGGCAAGTTCATCGCGCCGACCGTCCTCACCGGCGTCACCCACGAGATGCGGATCATGCGCGAGGAGATCTTCGGGCCGGTGCTGCCGATTGTGGTCGTCGACTCCGAGCAGGAGGCGATCGACCTCGCCAACGACTCCGCGTTCGGCCTCGGCGCCTCGGTCTGGACGCGCGACCGGGCGCGCGGCGAACGCATCGCGCGGGTGCTCGAGTCCGGCATGGTCTGGATCAACGACCACTCCTTCTCCCACGGCGCCTGCCAGTGCTCCTGGGGCGGGGTGAAGAACTCCGGCCTCGGCCGCTCCCACTCCAAATTCGGCTTCTACGAGTGCGTCGACATCAAGATGAACGCCTGGGAGCCCGGTCTCACCCGCGACTTCTGGTGGCACCCCTACGACCGCACCCTGGGCGAGGCGGTCCGCAACTCCGCCCGGCTGCTGTACGGCCGTGGCGAGGTAAGAGCGAAGGCGCTGCGGGACGGGGCCCGGCCGCTGCTGCGGGTGGGGCGGCGGACCATTCGGCGGGGGTAGGGCTGGCGGGGGACGGCGGGGGTTCGGGAGGCGGGCGGCTGGCCGAGGTGGCGCGGGGGTGTCCTGGGCTCCTCATGGGGGTCCTGGCAGGCTGTGACCCCCATGAGGAGCCCAGGACGTGAGGCGTTCGTGGGAAAGCCGGCACAGGGACGTGAGGA
>Ga0209916_1000881_pt1 | contig 35975 bp, 29 predicted proteins | sample ThiBio_1000_plan_FD_183956 | JGI IMG/M metagenome (GOLD analysis project Ga0209916, IMG submission 183956) | Wastewater bioreactor microbial communities from Cape Town, South Africa - Thiocy_solids_2 (SPAdes) | ecosystem: Engineered > Bioreactor > Thiocyanate-remediating > Anaerobic-Aerobic ... | reverse complement strand
AAAGTAAGATGTTGGAAATAGAACAAAGGCTATACCAGCAGTTGCTAGATAGCGCCTTAGAATTCGTTCCACAAATTTTACAGAATGCAAAAATTTTAGCTCAAATAGATTGTTATCTTACATTCGCACAAGAGGCTAGAAAGCATCAGTACACCAAACCTATTCTTGCCGATCATAAAAAAATAATTATAAAAAATGGTAGGCATCCTGTTATCGAACAACAATTGCCTATTGATGTAAGTTATGTGCCCAACGATATTTATCTAGATAATGAAACACAGCAGGTTATTGTTATTACAGGTCCTAATATGGCTGGTAAGTCTGCATTATTAAGGCAAGTGGCACTCATTGTACTGATGGCACAGATAGGCTCTTTTGTTCCAGCCAGCCAGGCAGAAATTGGGTTGGTAGACAAGATCTTTACTCGGGTAGGGGCCTCAGACAATTTAGCGTTAGGAGAATCTACTTTTATGGTAGAGATGACGGAAACCGCTAGCATTATGCACAACTTAAGTGACCGTAGTCTCATTGTCATGGATGAAATTGGACGTGGAACTAGTACTTACGATGGTATATCAATTGCCTGGTCTATTATTGAATATTTACACAACCATTCTAAATACAAAGCCAAAACTTTATTTGCTACGCATTATCATGAGCTTAATCAATTAGCAGATCAGTTAGAGCGTGTTAAGAACTTTAATGTGTCGGTTAAGGAAGTAGCAGGTAAAATTATATTTTTACGTAAGCTTAAGGAGGGTGGAAGCGAACATAGTTTTGGTATTCATGTAGCTCAGCTAGCAGGAATGCCAACTCAAGTAGTAGAAAGGGCCAGTGAAATTTTGGGGCATTTAGAACATGGTAAAAAACGTATTGAAAATAAAGCTAAAATTAAAACCATACCTGCAAAAACTTATCAGCTAGCGCTTTTTGAAGCAGACCCTGGTATAGAAAAAGCAAAAACTTTACTTAAGCAATTAGACATAGATACGCTTGCACCTATAGAAGCTTTGCTAAAATTAAAAGAGCTTCAGGAGAGCTTAAAGTAAAATTTTGTAATATATATGTTAAAGGTAGACTATTATGCTGAGTCTGCTGCATAGATAACTTGTAGTACAGTTTCTCCTACGGCTTGTAACGTTTCTTTATCAATCAGGTTTAAATTATCAGCATGGGTGTGATGATAAGCTGGGAAGCAACCTTTAGAAGTAGGCTGGTGATCAATAATATTAATCATAGGAATAGAGGTATACTTATTAACAAAATAATGGTCATCTAAAATATAATTGTGGCTAGCTTGATTCCTAAAATAGTGTCCATATCCCAACGCTTGCGCTGTATTCCACATACTATTTACATACTTATTGGCATAATAGACAGACCAAGCTTCTTTGTAAAAAGTAGCTTTCTTACTTCCGACCATATCTAGCAAGATACCATAGTGTGCTGTATAATTGGCTTTGTGTGGGTGTTGCGACCAAAATTGAGATCCTAAACACCAAAATATAGCTCGGTTAGTAAGTTCTTTCTGGTATCCTTGGGGTGGCCCATAATCTTCTCCATCAAAAAGAATAATATCTATACCTACATTTTTAAAGGACATTTGCTTGATGTTACGTGCTAGCTCTAATAATATGCCTACTCCACTAGCTCCATCATTGGCGCCCAAAATAGGCTTTTGTTTAGAAATGGTATCTTTGTCAGCAAAAGGACGTGTATCCCAATGGGCTGCTAGTAAAATCCTATGTGTGCAAGCTTCATTAAAGCTGGCAATAATATTATAAAGCTCAAGTTTTACTCGATTAAAGGCAGTAGCTTGAAACTTTTGTACGTATACTTTATCTGCATATTCTTTTAGCTGCTGCTTGAGATATTTCTTACATGTCTTATGGGCTGTTGTATTAGGTACCCTAGGACCTAGATTCACTTGTTGTTGTATAAAATAATAAGTAGAGTCAGCATTAAAGTGTAAGGATGATGTATGTACATGTATATGTTTCTCAGTAGCAAGCGTATCACCTAAATAGGCGTAAGTATCTTTTATAGGTATAAGGTACAAAAGCAAATAACCTACTATATATAATATTCGCATAGTGGATATTTAGTTGACTAAGGTTCTATATCAATTACTTGTATCGGTTGATTCTTATGCTATGTATACTGGTTAACCATTAGCTTTTAACATATATGTTTAAGCTAATAGGTTCGGGTTATTTTGTAAAAATTGTTTCCAGCTTGTTGTACGTGTGTTACAACCTTGCTGTTGATAAGCATGGCATACGGCTACGGCTAAGGCATCAGTAGCGTCTAACTTTTCAGGCATAGACTTAGATGGTAGCATAGACATAAGCATATAAGCTACCTGTTCTTTGGAAGCATTGCCATTACCAGTTATGGCTTGTTTGATTTTACGTGGAGCGTATTCTGTAATGGGTACTTCTCGCATAAGGGCTGCTGCCATGGCTACGCCTTGTGCTCTACCAAGCTTAAGCATAGATTGTACATTTTTGCCATAGAAAGGTGCTTCTAAAGCTGCTTCGTCTGGTGTAAATTCATCCAGTATTTCTAATGTATACTTAAAAATCTTTTGAAGTTTAAGCGCATGCGAAGGGCATTGTTGGAGGTCTAAGATTCCATATTGTAAAATGCTAAATTGCTGGTGTTGTACGACTTTTATAACTCCATACCCCATGACCTGTGTGCCTGGGTCTATACCGATAATTATACGTTCTTGTAACAAAACTAAGGGTTTCTTTTTAGTTGAATAGGCTCATAAAAAAGTATGTGAGCTGATGATTGAGCCATTTCCTCAGCTTCTGTAGCTGTAACTATATTAACTTGGTCGTCATCGTAATAAGTCCATCTTCCTTCTTTTTGAATAAAAGTTGCAGCATGTCCGTTTTGTGGCAAACTACCAAAATGCACTGTAAACCCTACAAGCTTATAGTGTTGGTCTTGGTGCTTGTCAGTAGTTTGCTCCTTTTTAATTGTTAATGTCATAACATCTTTTAATCTTTCTTGAATTCTGACTGGGGTTGTTCCATCTTCTTGAAGTCTATATGGACAAACTTCTAAAATTAACAATCCTTTATAAAGATTATCAATATCTTTTAGTTTTTTTTTCTAATTATGTTCGTGATAAATACTCCTTTATATATAACAAGATTAGTTAATGTTTCTTGTTGTAGAGTATAGTCAAAAATTTCTTGTATAGACCTTAGCTGATTATTTCCACGGTAGATAGAATAAATATGCCATGTGCTATTAACTACAGTTATTTTTTCCCGCGTGATAGGATGGAAGAACCTAGATTTTATACTGGCAGTTGGTAATGCCATCCAATTAAGAAAGTGTTCTAATAGTATGGTTGTATTGCCCCCTAGCATATAATCAGAGGTCCAGTTAAATGTAGGTACTAAAGCTTCAAAAACAGCTTTTGCTTCAGCTTTGTTAGCTACTTCTTTATCATCTTGAATCACTTTCATAAGTGCTTGAAGGGATTTAGCTAGTTTATCATTTTTTTCATTTATTTTAGGTAAATAAAATGCTTTTAGTATTTGTAATACACAGTTCATATAACAAGTTCCACCTAAATTAGGAATACCACCTGGTGAGCCTTCTCTTATCAGTATGTCTTTTGAAATAGCGGGTTGGTTGGAGCACTTACAACCTGACATCCAGCATAAACTGAGTAGGAACCAAATAACAAATTTTAATGGTTTCATCAGAGATATATTATACTGATTTGTAATTTACATCCTTATAGTCAAATACTAATTCTATATTAGCTATATGCCTAGCCAATTATATTAAAATTTTGAAACAGGATTACTTTGATATATTATAAATAGTTCAGCATTTATAATATGTACTTCTGCTTAAATATTTTCAAAGTTTAAGTACGTGTAAAAGGGCATCGATAAAACTCTAAGACACCAACCACCATATTATAGATTTATAAATTATTGGTGTACTACTTTAATAACACCATATCCTATTACACATGTGACTGGGTTTACATCAATAATAATACGTTCTTGTAACAAAATTAAGGTACTCTTCTTGATTGTCTAGGTTGATAAAAAAATAAATAAGATTCCTTAGCCCTAGCTTCAGCTTCTGTATCTGATACTGTGCTAACATTCTTATCATCATTATATAAAATCCATGTGTCATCTTTTTTAATATATGCCACATAGTGTCCACTGTCCGATTCCTTTCCTGTATGTAGAATAAAACCTGTAAGACTATAATATCGGTCTCTATCCATTTCGGCAGTTTTCTCTTTTTCTATTTTTAAACAAAAAGGATCTTGTATTTCCTTAGTTATCTTAACTTTTTTAAATTCCTTTTTTATAAGGGTGCCATCATCTGACCTAGTATTGCCTCCCTCAGTAGTGAACCGCTTAAGCTGCAATACCAATATGCCTTTGTAAAGGTTGTCAAGGTTTGCTAGAAGCGACACTTTCTCTACTTCTACTCTAGCTTTACCAGGCTCCCACTCATAATCTTTTATCCTTTCTCTCTTCAAGCTGTTGTTGAAAAGGTCTTGCATAGAGTCAGGCCTATTTTCTTCTATTCCTAATTCTACTGGATAAGTAAGCCATGGTGAATCAGGAGTTGAGCGAATTTCTAGAGTTGTAAGATTAGTTACCGTATAGCATGTTTTGGCAAGAGACAACTCCATCCAGTTGAAAATTAGTTTTATTAATTCTTCCACATCTTCTTGGTGCCTAGGATCTGGTTGCCAGTCAAATTTATTATGCAGAGCTTTAAAAACTGCTGTTGCTTCTACTCTATTGGCTACGTCTTTATCATCTTGAATCACTTGTGTGAGAGATTGAAATGCCTTGGCTAGTTCGTCATTTTTCTCGTTGATTTTAGGTAAGTAAAATGCCTTTAGTGTTTGTAATACAGAATTCATATAGCAGGTTTGGCCTAGGTTAGGTATACCGCCTGGCGAACCTGTGCCTGGTTCTCTTAGTGAAGGTTGTGTGTCTGTTATGGGTGAATCAGAGCAATCAGCATTTTGGCAATTTATTATCCAAAATAAAAAGAATATAACCCATGTAAGCTTTTTTAATGAGCGCATAAGCCTCTTCTTTGACTTTTACGTAAGTTATTAATTTTTTGCCTTTTAAACTTAACTTTATGCTTAGTTTCTTAGCTTTTATGCTTGTTTCTCTAGCTAATATGTAAATTCGCTTGATAAATTTACGAATATTTAATTTTGATAGAGGCTTATTGCTCTTAGACCTTGTTGCTTTTATTCTTTAATTTTTACAAGTTCTGTATGCTTACTAGAATATTTAAGCTTTATGGAGCTATGAAATTTTAGGCTAATATAATAGAGTTACTCTGAAATCTACCACCTAGCCACATTCAAATTGCCTGATGATTATATTTTAGGGATTGAAAGATTTCTAATAAACCCACTGCAATTTCTAGGATAAGCACAGGAGCTCTAATTTAAAAATAAGGGGAGTAGCAAAGTATTCAGATAGAATGCTAATTATAAGTGCATCAATTTTACCAAGCTTATAAACCAAGTTATCTAGATAGTATAAGTTGTAAAAATACATTAGGATAGTTTGTACGCTTGTCCAATCTGCTAATTTATATTCTCTAAATATTCCTAATTTTGAAAAAAACTATCTCTCCCTGAGTCCCAAATTGTAAATTTTGCTTGATGGGTTGTTGCTTATGTATTAATATTAAGCTTCTTCCTAAACCTATCACTTGGCCACATTTAAATACATTTATATTTAGGTTTAATGAGGTTTCAGAAGAAATCTTTTATAAAAATATAAATAATAGGAAGGGTACAATAATAGTCTTAATTGGCTTTTGTTTCTTATAAAAAGAAGTAATGTAAACGTATAAGTTACTTTAAAAACAAAATTTTTAAGGTATACTTCTTCAAGGTTGCTCTCTTGTATATATAAATACGTTGAGAAGAATTGATTAAGCAGATTTAAGATCTTGTTAATAAAAAGACTACAATTAAAGATCGTAAGCTATTTAAGTTAAAATATAGGTTATTAACTTCTTCTTCAAAACCTAGACAATTAGCTTTTCTACAAATCTATACAGCATAAACTTAAAAAATAAATGAAATTTAAGTAGCTTTGGTAGCTATTGTTATTGGGAAAAGTAACAAGCAAGTTGCATAATTTATTTTTCAACCAACACAAAGGATATTTTTTAATAAGGTTGCTGCATAAGTTTGACCTTTCTAATATTTTACTATGCATAGAATAAGGAGTTACTCTATACTTGGCATTACACTACTGGTTACACTATTTTTAAATCTTAATATAGGAAAAATACCACCCATAGCTAAGTTCTTAGATCCTTTTCAAGGCTTTTGGCAAAACTCAGAAGCAAAGCCTATGCAATTGCCTTCTCATTTGTCATTATCAGGACTACAAGATGTTGTCAGTATTTATCTTGACGAAAATCTTATACCCCACATACAAGCTAAGAACGATAAAGACCTATACTTTGCCCAAGGTTATATAACAGCCTTGCATAGACTTTGGCAAATGGAGTTTCAAACACATGCAGCTGCAGGTAGGGTTGCAGAAGTAGTAGGTCCAGTAGCCATCAACTATGACCGCTTACAGCGTAGAAAAGGTATGGTTTATGCAGCAAAGAATGCACTTGATACAGTACAAAAAGACCCTGTAATCAATGAGATTGTGACTGCTTATACAGCAGGTGTAAATGCATATATTAACTCACTAAATTATAAAAAATTACCTGTAGAATATAAGTTGCTTGCTTATACACCAGAAAGTTGGACACCTTTAAAAACTATGCTGGTAATTGTTCAGATGGCCGATAATATGAGTGGGTATGAGCAAAGCTTACAGCACATTCATGCTTTCCACTTATTAGGAGAAGATAAGTTTTCCTTTTTATTTCCAGATTATGACTTGGCGCACGAACCTATTATTCCAAAAAATACACCTTGGAATTTTAAACCTCTTAACCTTAAACCTTCTTCAATAGATACAAAAATTGAGTTTGATAATAAATTTGTTCCTATTTCTGACTCCCAAGTACCTAATAAAATACAAGCATTACCTAACAATGGTAGTAACAACTGGGCAATATCTGGAAAAAAAACAGTTACTGGTCGTCCATACTTAGCGAGTGATCCACATCTTAACCTGCGGTTGCCTTCAATATGGTATGGTGTTCATTTACAATCTCCGAGTGTAAATGTAGCGGGAGGTACGCTTCCTGGTACACCAGGAATCCTTATTGGGTTCAATGATTCAATTGCGTGGGGACTTACCAATGCAGCATGGGCAGTACGCGATTGGTATGCTATTGACTTTAAAGACAGTACAAGAGCAGAGTACTGCTATGATAGTTTGTTACTTAAGTCTCAATTTGTAGTTGAAGAAATAAAGGTAAAGAATAGAGAATCTGTATTCGACACAGTAGTATATACTCACTTAGGGCCTATTGTCTATGATGATAATTTTACAGACCCCAACCATTGTAAAAATTTGGCCATGAAGTGGGTAGGCCACTATCCAGGTAATGAAATCCTAGCTTTTTATATGATCAATAGGGCAAAAAACCTACAGGATTTTGAACATGCGCTACAATATCACCACGTGCCTGTACAAAATTTTGCTTTTGCTTCTGTGCAGAATGATATAGCAATGGAAATAGCTGGTAAATTGCCTGCTAGATGGAAAAATCAAGGGAAGTCTATTATGCCTGGGAATTCATTTGCATGTGAATGGCAATGTTACATTCCTATGAGCCATTATCCTAAAATAGTAAATCCCAAAAACGGTTATGTTAGCTCGGCTAATGAACGTGCTACTGATAAGTCTTATCCGTACTATTATCATCAATTTTATGCAGAAAGCTATCGTAATCGCAGAATCAACCAAGTCTTAAGTCAGCTAAATAAAATAGATGATAAGGCAATGATGCGCTTGCAAAATGATAACTATAATTTGGCTGCACAAGAAAATCTAAGTTTGTTGTTAAGCTATTTAGATACTGCTCAATTAGATACTCCACAGCAGCAAGCTTATCAGACTTTGTTAGATTGGAATTTTTTAAATGAAGCTGAGCAAGTGGCTCCCTCTATTTTTAGAGCTTGGCAGAATCAGCTGAGCGATATGTTGTGGTCGTCTTTCTATGATTACCAGTTGTCTTTACAAAAGCCAACTTTCTTTCAGACGATGTACATTATAAAAAACCATGCTAATAGTAACCATTTAGAATTAGGCACCTATCAAAATTTACAAGCACTCATTACAGATAGTTTTAAAAAGGCTGTACGTAGTCTCCAAGCTTGGCAAGTTGAACATAAAAAATTATATAAATGGAGAGATTATCATGCTATTAGCATCCCACATCTTGCACAAATAGCTCCTTTTAGTATCTCTAATTTGTGTATCGGTGGAGGTGAAAGCATTATAAATGCAAATGAAGGTAGCCATGGTGTTTCTATGCGGATAATTGTATCGCTTGATAAAACTCCTAAAGCCTGGTTTATTTATCCAGGTGGGCAGTCTGGAAATCCAGGTAGCCCACATTACACAAAGTTTATAGATGATTGGTGTAAAGGTAAGTATATTAATCTTTCAATCGTTGCACCAGATGCATCAAAAAGGGCGTCAGGTAGTGAGATTACTTTAATACCCCAGTAGTATATAGAAATAATAATATTTTCGCACACTATTAATTTAAATCGATTCTTATGAGATTTTTTTTACAAGTTGTATTTACTAGCCTAGTGAGCTGTATCTTACAGCAGTTCGTTGCGCCTTGGGCTGTTGTATTTGTTGCAGCTATCTTTTCTATGCTGATTCAAACTAAAACCTCGTCTGCCTTTTTAGGTGGCTTTGCTGCTATTAGCCTGCTTTGGATGGTTAAAGCAACGATTATAGATGTCTATACAGATTCTATACTTTCTGTCAAAGTGGCAGTATTGCTGGGTTTGAGAAGTACTATTTTACTTATTTTGCTAACTGGATTAATAGGTGGAGTACTAGGAGGCTTGGGGGCTGCTAGCGGACAACAAATTTTAAAAATATTCAAAAGAAAGAAGGGGGCTTTTTATCGAATTTAACAAATCTTATTGCGACGTTTAAGCAATAGTAATGATTTAGCAGCCAATAGCAGCTAGGATGCTAGGTTATGATATAATGATCAATTTCTTAAGAAATACTCAGTCGAGATTATACAGAGATTTTAAGAAAATTACATGTCGCTTTACTTAAAATTATAAGCTTTACTTAAGTTTTTCTATAAAGAAAATACATCACTCATACCTGAAAAAGGCAATTAACAAAAATTGCTGCTAGGCCATTATAAGATCAATATAGCCGTTCGTAGGTATCATACTTTTATGAATTCTATATTTTCCATATAGTCAATTAGGTAATTATATATCAAGCAAGGATGATAAATGTATTAGGAAGGAAATATTTAGAAGTTTCTTCCCAACAGGATAGCTTTTATTTATAAAGTAAAAGTAAACTACTTTACTGAAGCTACGAGCTTGGCAGGAGGTATGTTATATACAATATTTAGAATAGCTAATTAAAAATACAAAGCAAGTAAATAGGAGTATGGATGTGTGTAGCTTTATTAAGATTTAGTTTTAGCTAGCTTAGTAATTATACACACTAAGGGAGCTTGCTTAGCTAATGGAAGCTAAACAATCATAAAACAGTTTAAAAAACACATTATGAGTAATAAAACAAAAGCCATAGCTTTTATCTTACTAAATTGTATTTCCTTCACGCTTAGCATGACAATTAATAAGTTAGTAAACCCTGCTATTCCAGTAGCTTTGAAGGTTTTAATTCGTGCTAGTTTTGGACTTCTTTTTTTTAGTCCGCTTATTCTTAAAAGTGGGTTGCGTGTGTTTGTATCTAATAAGCTAAGCCTACAGATACTACGTATCTTTTTGATATCTATAGCAATGGGGGCTACTTATTTTACCTATACTAACCTACCATTTACAATTGCCATTTCTATTGGCTTTACCGGCCCCATATTTACGGCTGCACTGTCTTATCTTATTTTAAAAGACCGTTTAAAGATAGGGCAGTGGGTGGCTATCTTTATAGGATACTTAGGTGTTTTATTAATAATAAAACCTCATGGAGAAGTAAACTATGCCATTTATGTAGCCATTTTAGGAAATGTAGTTGTTGGACTCAGTTTAGTTTGTACTAAAAGATTGGTTAAAGTTGACTCTAAAAATACCATTCTTATCCTTGGTAATATAGGAATTGTAGCTACTAATTCTTTATGGGCTTTTATATACTGGCTCGGAAGTAAATATGAAAATTTATGGCTACATGCTGTGTGGATATGTCCTAGTTGGAAAGATTTTCAGTGGTTGATTATTATGGGATTTTTAGGAGCTATTTCTCAGATGGCTAGTATTACAGCTTTAAAATACGCATCACCCAGTTTTTTATCTCCCTTTGAATATAGCAGATTGGTGTTAGCTGTTCCCATTGGGATTTTTTTAGGAGAGGCTTTGCCTGGTTATAGAGAAATAGTAGGCATTATAATTATTCTTATTTCTACAGTTTACAACTCTTGGCAAGGAGATTTTCATGCAAAGACCAAAAAATAAGATCATGTAACTAAAATATATGTTAAAAGATATTTCACTATTAATTACTAAAGAGCTTTCAAAGGTAAATGATTATATAAACAGATGCTTGTATACTGAAAATCCTATAATACAACAAGTTATTCAATACTCATTTCAGCACCAAGGCAAACAATTAAGGCCTCAATTGGTACTTATAGTAGCAAGTGTACTGGGAAACGATATCACAGAAAAAACACGTCGTGGTGCAGCTTTAGTTTCTTTACTACATCACGCATCACTTATACATGACGATGTAGTAGATGAGGCTACCTATAGAAGGCATGAAAAAACGGTTAATGCAATATGGGGCAATAAACTAGCTGTATTATTTGGAGATTACGTGTTAGCCAATAGCTTGCAAATAGCCATAGAAAATCAAGATTATGATTTTTTACCTATGCTTACACTAACGACTCAGACTATGAGCGAAGGTGAAATCTTGCAGCTCAGGCAAGCACAAGAAATAATGGCTTCTGAAGCAACTTATCTAGAGATTATTCAAAAAAAGACAGCTAGCCTGTTAGCTGCTTCTTGTGCTATGGGTGCTATGTCTGTGTCTGCTTCGCAGGAACAGATTGAAATCATGTATGCAATAGGAGAGCAAATAGGTATGGCTTTTCAACTCAGCGACGACTTAATAGATTATGGTATTACTACTAATGCTGACAAAGCAACGTTTATGGATTTAAAAGCTCATACTTTAACTTTGCCGTTGATATATGCTTTGCAGCAAGCATCTGCCCCTGAAGCTCAAAATATTTTGTCACTCGTTAAAAGTTGTAATACCGCTGACACCAAATCTACACAAGAAATTTTGTTATTGATAAATAGGGTAGGAGGCATTAATTATACGTTGCAGAAAATAAATTCTTATCAGCAAAAAGCGTTGGAGTTAATAAAAACTCATTTACGTCCCTCAGCTTATACAGATGCTTTGGTGGCATTAATTCATAAAATGATATTAACACAATAGTAAACTATAAGTTCTAAATACTATTGATATCTTATAACTTTGGCACATATATTGTGGTTATATATTACTAGAAATAGGATGTTATACATCTTATGTTTGATTGTTAATTTGTGATTAGTAACCATATAAAAAGGAGGTTCTTATGACACTGATGAAAGTAGACCAAGGCTTGTTTCCTAGGCTTTCAAATTTGTGGGAAGATTTTTTAGGTAAAGATATTACTGACTTACCTAATTGGAAAACAGGAAGTAGTGTACCTGCTGTAAATATTGTAGAAAAGCCTGACAAATTTCTGGTACACCTAGCTATCCCTGGCATAGATCGTAATGATTTCAAAATAAATATTGATAATGGTGTGTTGAGTGTTGCTTCAGAAAAGGAAGAAGAACATGAAGAAAAAGATAAAGAAAGCAAATACACTAGAAGAGAGTTCTGTTATCGATCTTTCAAGCGTTCCTTTACTTTGCCAGAATCTGTGCAAGCTGATAAAATAGAAGCGAAGTATGAGAATGGTATACTGGAAATAATTCTTCCGAAGTACGAAACAGCTCAAGTAAAACCGGTTAAGCAGATACCAGTAAAGTAAGCTTTTTATAGCATATATAGGTTCTATAGGGAAATATTAACTAATATTTCCCTATTTTTTATGTGAAACTTATTGTTTAAATGATTTTTTTATATAGCTTTCTTAGCTTCTTCGGTTTCGTCTACAATTTGATAAAGTTGCTCCCTACCATAAAATTGTTCTCTTTTAACTTTTGCAAGCATATCTTCTACAACTGTAGGGTTAATCAACGGATAGTCTAAATAAAAGGGAAGTATATTTCCTGGGAATACCTTAAAGAATATAATATTCTTGCCCTGTTCCCACTGATATGCTTATGTAAGTATTCGTTTCCTTTTAGCTTGAGAGAGTTCAGGAGGCAGTTTATATTCTATCCCTTTTTGCATAAATAAATAGAGATGGGTCTCTATATATTGTGTGCACAGGATGAGTAAACTGTAAGGAAACTGTTGATAGGCAGCAGCTTTTACATTGGTTACATGCATTCTATACTATTTAAAATTTAAACAAAATAGTTTTTAACTCTAAATACAAAACGAAGCCAAAAAGCCTTTTTGTAAATTATAAAAGTTTAGCTACTTTATCTTTATCAAGGAAATAACTATTCAAAATGTTAATGTTATTTAGGTTTATACTTTGCTTGTGTAAATAAATGCTGTGTATCTGTATTTTTCATGAGCACAGGTAGCGTTATGTCACGGTTGTTTTGCATATACTTTTTAATGATCTGGTATCCTAGCCACCCACCAATATTGCCAGGGCATCCATAACCTATTTCAGATGTAAAGGGTCTATCATCTAAATATTTCTTTTTTACCATATGATTAGTCTCATAAAATAACGCATGGTCAATAAAGTGTTGCCATACAATACGCTGATGTTTTTCCGTATCTGAATATTGTTGTTCTGTATAGCCCAACATTATAGCGTCCGAAACTTCTGGTAAGAGTGTTTTTGTAAAATAGTATGCTTTCCCAGCATAAAGCATATCATGTAAGAGTGTATTGTCTTTTGGATTTTCGATATTAAACTGCTGTGATAATAGCAGGATAAGCTTAGGTAAAATATACTGAGGCTGGTAAGTACGTAAGATATAATCTGGCATGCGTAAAGGTCTAAATTTTGCTCCCCCTCCTAAAAAGAAATCTAAGCTTATTACAATTAATTGTTTGCTTACATACAAATCGGATCCCATACCCGTTATGAATGTTACTACCTGGGGCACTTCAAATGTGGGATAGTAATACTTCAAACACTTGAACGCGTATTCTAGCTGGCTTTGTAGCTTAGTTATATCCTTAAATTTATGCTGTACTTCTTGATATAATTCTCGTAAACTAGTGTTAGATATCATATCATAAAGCTTATCTATAAGTTGAGCTTTCTCTTGATCATTCTCTAAACCAAAAAATTGCTCTACTAGTAGCTGATTCTCCTCCAAAAACATAGCTACTTCTGATTTAGTTCGTAGGTTGAATAAACTATCTTCTAACCTTTTTATTTCAAGTGATATTGAAATACCCGTTGGGTTAATTCGTCTAGGTTGGGACAATACACTATACAATATATATAGTCCTAATATGCTAGCCAGCAATATTAGCGCTGTAATAGTTAATTTTCGCATATCTTTGTACTTTCAGTTGTTCAGTTTAGTTTGTCAATTTAAAACCATTTATTGGTACCATGAAAAAATATCTATTAATATTATTTTTCTCAGCAATTGCTACTTATAGCTTTGCACAAGAGCAAATTTCTATAAAAATATCTCCTGCCCTATCTTATGGCCGTGTACATACTGATCCTGATACAGCTAATTTTAAATCGGATGGTATAGCTTTGAGAGGTAAATTAGGTGCTGTATATGATTGGCCTATTAAAGAAAATTATTACTTAAGCACCGGAGCTTTTTTTGTAGCAAAGCAGATCTCCATTAAAAAAGATGATGCATCCAATTTAAAGGAGCGGCATGAAATACAATATTTGCAAGTGCCTGTTTTGTTAAAACTATACACCAGTGAAATCATGCTGGATACTAGGTTGTACGTTGAATTTGGTGTGACCGGTGCCCTTAAAATAAATGATAGAGTTACTAACTTGATAGGCGATGAACAATTTATAACTAAATTGCGTCGATGGGAAATAGGCGGAGTGATTGGTTGTGGCGTGGAGTATAATTTTAGTTTGTTTACCAGTATTTTTGCTGGTATCACCTATCAACCAGCTTTTAGCTCTATGTTATTAGACCAGAGAGATAATAGTACTCTTCCTAAACTATTTGGTTATGCAGACTTAATAACTATTGATATAGGTATTAAATTTTGATGATTACTAAGCTTATATATTAAAAATTAGTAATAATACCGCCAGGTTTCTTTTGGTAAAGAAAGCTGATAGATAAAATTTAGTAAATCTTTTGGCCATATTTTGATTAATGTACCAGTGTTTCATTAAATTTGAAGCTTGGAATTAACTATTTTTTGTATAACAAAGCTTTTGATATAAAATAATGAAACTATCATCCTTTAAATTTACATTACCTTCCAAACTTATTGCTTCGCATCCTGTAGAAAACAGGGAAGAGGCTCGCTTAATGGTTGTTCATAAACATACTGGCCAAATTGAACATAAAACTTTTAAAGATTTAATAGACTACCTTGGCGAAAATGATACGTTAGTTCTTAATGATACCAAGATATTTCCTTCTAAACTGTATGGTAGTAAAGAAAAAACAGGCGCACAAATTGAAGTTTTTCTTTTAAGAGAATTGGAAAGTGGCGAACATTTATGGGATACTTTAGTAGAACCTGCCAGAAAAATTAGAGTAGGTAATAAGTTATATTTCGGAGATGGCGAATTGGTTGCAGAAGTTTTAGATAATACAACTTCTAGGGGAAGAACACTTAAGTTTTTATTCGAAGGTACCCGAGAAGAGTTTTATGAAATTGTAGACCAACTAGGCTTTGTGCCTTTACCTAACCAGCTAAAAAGAAAACCAGAGGCTGAGGATAGAGAACGTTATCAAACCATATATGCACAACACATAGGGGCTGTCGTTCCGCCATTTGCTGGCTTACATTTTAGTGCACATTTACTTAAGCGCTTAGAGTTAAAAGGAGTGCATATTGCACCCTTAACTTTACATATAGGGCTTAATAGTATGAAAATAATTGATGTAGAAGATCTTACAAAATACAGAATAGGTTCTGAACAATTTTTAATTCCTGATGATACTGTAACAACAGTTAACACTGCATTGGATGACAAAAAGCAAGTATGTGCTGTAGGTACTTCTACTATTAAAGCATTAGAGACGTCAGTTTCAGTAGCTGGTAGGTTAAAACCTGCTCAAGGGTGGACCAATAAGCTGATTTTTCCTCCTTATGACTTTAAAGTTTGCACTTCTTTAATTACTAATTTTCACTTGCCAGAGTCACTACCACTTGTAAATGCAGCGGCCTTTGGAGGATATGAATTAATGATGGAAGCTTACCAGTTAGCAATCAAGGAGAAATATAGATTTTTTGTATATGGGGATGCAATGCTTATTATATAACATAAATAAAGTAGGCATAGCATAGTATAGTGCTGGTTATGAATATTCAATTATGAAAGCTTTATCTAAAACAAGAATTAAATTATTGGTAGTTCTAGGATTGATTTTTCTGACTATACTTTTATACAATAAACGTCACCTTTTTTTTGCTACGGTAAAGAGTAATATCCAAGTACAAGCAGATAATTTAAAAGCTCGTATAGCATTAGATAAATTACCTCAGCATATAGCTGTAATGATGGATGGTAATGGCAGATGGGCTGCAAAACAAGGAAAACCACGTGTGTTTGGGCATATGAGTTCCTTGCAGAGTGTTGAGGAAACCATAACCGCATGTGTAGAATTGAATATCCCTTATTTGACGCTTTTTGCCTTTTCAACGGAGAACTGGGAAAGACCTCAAGAAGAAGTGAATGCACTCATGCAATTATTTGTGACTACTATCAGAGATAAATTACAGGAGCTTGTAAAAAATAACATTAAGCTTAAAGTTATAGGAGATATTAATCGCTTGCCGAAGGAGTGCCAAATAACGTTGAATAGTGCGATACAAGCTACTAAAGATAACAAGGGCTTGTGTCTAATTGTTGCTTTAAGTTATAGTGGAAAGTGGGATATCATACAAGCTGCCAAGGCTTTAGCTCACGAGACACTAATTCATAAAGTTAAGCCTGATGATATCAATGCTGAGATTTTTCAGCACTATCTATCTACTAGTGAAATACCTGACCCAGATTTACTCATTAGAACAGGAGGAGACATTCGAATTAGCAATTTTTTACTTTGGCAGCTTGCCTATACTGAGCTGGTTTTTATAGATAAGTATTGGCCTGAATTTAGAAAAGAAGACTTTTATAAAGCACTTATCAATTATCAGCAGAGAGATAGAAGATTTGGTAAAATTATCCGTAAACCCTAATATTATGATAAAGAAATTTTTGCTTGCACTGGGAAAAGGAATAGGACTATCTGTTGTATTCACATGGAATGTAATAGCACAAACTCCTGCTACTTCTTCCTTAGTTGAACTAGATTATCAGCACCCAACTAACTATATCATAGACGATATTGAATTTGTTGGAGTTAGGTCTTTAGAACCAGAAGCATTGTTGGCTATTAGTAATCTTAGTATAGGAGATACTGTACAGATACCTGGTACAGCTATTACTCATGCCATTCAAAAGCTTTGGCAGCAGAAAATTATTAAAGATATATCTGTTTATGTTGCTCGTGTGGTAGGAAATCGTATAACGTTGGTCTTCCATATTGTAGAAAGTCCTAGGTTATCTACTTATACATTTACAGGAGTTAAAAAGCGAGAAGAAAAAAAGCTAATTGAAAAACTAAGCTTAGTAAGGGGTAGAATTGTTACGCCTAAATTAATCAAGAGTGTTAAAGATACTCTTAGAAAACATTTTTTAAATGAAGGCTATAAAGATATACAAATTGATATAAAGAGTTTATCTGATCCTAATGATGCTGATTATAACCAACTAGAAATACATATTCAAAAAGGTGAAAAATTAATTGTTAACAAAATCCTTATCAGAGGTAATTATAATATTAGTAGTGATGTGCTTAAAGCCCATTTACAACACTTTCATGAGAAGCCTAGATTTACATTAGTTAAAGATATCTTATATAAAATATGTACTTTACAGCCTATTAAAAAAGGGGGTATATTATGGCGCCAGCCTAACCTAGAAGAGGCTATAATATATTTTAAGAAACACTTTATACTTCATTCAACTAAATTTATCAAACATAAGTACGTTTACGATAAGCAAAGGCTTATACAATACTACCATAATCAAGGCTATAGAGATGCGACTATTATAAAAGATGAAGTATATAAAGTACGAGAAGGTTTTCTAAATGTAGCATTAGATATACAAGAGGGTGAAAAGTATTATATAAGAAATATTAAGTGGGTTGGTAACTATATACATGATGTAGCCACACTCAATAAAACTTTAGGTATAAGGCCAGGAAGTGTATATAGTCCTATGTTACTACAAGGGCGTCTTGCATTTAACCCTACAGGTAAAGACATCAGCTCTTTATATATGGATGATGGATACTTATTCTTTCATGTAGAGCCTATAGAAGTAGCTATAGAAGGAAATAAGGTTGATTTAGAATTACGTATACAAGAAGGGCCACAAGCTACCATCAATAATGTAAATATACGGGGTAATATTTATACACATGAGCATGTAATAAGGAGAGAGTTAAAAACTTTACCGGGCGATAAATTTAACAAGAGTAAAGTTCTCCGTTCACAAAGAGAACTAGCAATGTTAAATGTATTTGATCCTAATAAAATTGGTATTATCCCTTTCCCTAATCCAGCTAATAATACCGTAGATTTATTATATAGCGTAAAAGAGGCACCTCGTTTTGACCTCAAAGTTGGTGCTGGTTTAGCTTCTGGAAGTGAGTTGAGCTTTAATGTTGACGTAGGTACCAATAATTTCTCGTTAGCTAATGCACTACGTGGAAAACGTCCTTTAGGAGATGTTCAGTCCCTACATCTAAAAGCCGAGTTTCATGGAAAGAATCAACAAGATTTTACCTTACAATTTATAGAACCATGGTTGATTGGACAAAAGCCAACAGCTTTAAGTTTTGCTATTACTAAATCCTTCCAGCAACATGGAGAACATAAACCTTCCAATTTCCCTAAAATTAATGATGCCAATGGTATTTCTAGTCCAAAAAAGGGAGGAAAACACAGCTTTTTAAATTCTTTTGGTGTTAAGTCTAGCTTGGGTAAACGGCTTAGTTGGCCTGACGATTACTGTGCAATTAAAATAGGAACTGGGTATCGATACTATAACTATTATAGATACGACGTTTTTGATAACAATACACAAGTAAGTGATACTACGCAAGAATGGCTTGCAGAAATTACCTTAGAACGTAATAGTATCAATCAACCTACCTATCCTACTGAAGGTAGTTTAATTAGCTTACAACTGAAGTTGACGCCACCTTATAGTTTATTCTCTCAGCAACATTCAAGTAAATTGAGCTTGTCCGAGAAGCTTAAATGGAAAGAGTATCATCAGACTATACTAGATTTTGGTTATTTCTATAATCCTTTTGGCGATTGGGTGTTAAACATATTTGCAAATGGAGGAGCTTTAGGTAGTTATTCTCCCAATAATACAATAGGGTTTTTCGAGAGATTTTCGATGGGTGGTACAGGATTAAAAGATTTTTCTTTGCTAGGTAAAGAGTTGATTTCATTGCGTGGGTATCCAGAAGGGTATATAACTCCTAAAGATAAAGATGCTGGCACTGGTTACCAAGGAGGGGTTTTGTTTAATAAAGTTGGTATGGAGCTACGACATCCTATTATTAAGTCTACTATGTGCTTTATATATGGGTTGGTTTTTGCAGAAGCTGGAAATACTTGGGCACGTTATGAAGATTGGAAGATCCTAGACTTAAAAAAGTCAGCAGGCTTAGGAGTTCGTTTCCACTCACCAATAGGTCTAATAGGATTAGATTGGGGATATGGATTTGATAAAAGCGGTACACAAGAATTAGAAGTGCACTGGTCGTTTGGAAGTAATATTAGATAACCTAGTGTTTTATAGATATCTTTGTTAACAGCTTGTATCTTTATGAAGTATTATAAAATATACTTTTTAAAGTAGCTGACTGAGTTGTTGTTTTTTATATGTAAAATTTAAACAAAACTAAATTATGAGAAATAGAATATTATTAATATTAACATTTTTTTCAGCCATATCTTATCTTCAAGCAGCTGAAAAACCGTTAAAAGTTGGTTATGTAAAACTAGATTATATCTTAGAAAGCATGCCAGAAACTAAGCAAGTAGAAATAGATTTAAAAGCTTTTGAATTACAGCTTAGAAATCAGATGCAACAAAAGCTTTCTGTATTACAAGAAAAGGCACAAGCTTTTCAACAAGGCCATGCAACTATGACAGACGCTGTAAAGAATCAAAAAGAAGCAGAGTTGCAACAGCTGTACGGTGAATTTGAAAATCTTCAAATGGAATCTCAAAGCTCTTTGGGTAACAAGCAGGCAGAGTTATATAAGCCTATTTATGAGAAAGTACAGAAAACAATAGAGCTTGTAGCTAAAGAAAATAAATATACCCATGTGTTAAATGCAGATACAGTAGGGTTACATATAGTTTTATATGGCGACCAAGAGTATGATATATCTAATTTAGTACTTAAAAAGTTAGGTATAGATCCTACTAAATTGGCAACTAAAAAATTAGCTCAAACTACAGATAAAAAAGTGCAAGAACCTAAAACTCAAGCTGCCAACAAGAATTCTCAGGATAAAACAAGTAAAACACAAAATAAAAAGTAATATCTTGATGATTTAAGGCAATGGGCATTTATGTAATGCCTAACACAAAATAGGCATAAGTTAAGGGCGGTATGTTGTATAGAATATTATTAATTTCTTTATTAGGGTTAAAACTTGGTTGCGATAATCAAGAAAAGCATCCGCCTCATTATGCCGACACTCCTATAGCACGTGTATACAACCAATATCTATATAAGCAAGATATAGAAAATATAGTACCTGCTACTAGTAACCCAAAAGATAGCTTAGAATGGGTCGAGCGTTATGTCCACAATTGGTTAGCAAAACAGTTGTTAGCTAGTAAAGCAGAAGCACAAGGCATCGGTCAAGCAAATGATATAGAAAAAAAAGTAAACGAGTTCCGAACCTCTTTGTTAGCCCACAACTGTATTGAAAAATTAGTTAATGAAAGATTAGGTAAAAGAGATCTATCCGAAGAAGAAATTCAGCATTATTATCAAACAAACCAGGAAAATTTTAAACTTAGACATAATATAGTTAGAGGCAAATTTGTGGTTATACCTAAAAGTGCTCCTAATATTATAAGTTTAAAAGGGCTAATTACTTCTAAAAGAGAAGAAGATGCTATCGCATTACAAGCTTATTGTACCGAATTTGCTAAAGATTATTCCTTAAATGAAAGTATTTGGCTCAAATGGGATGATATTGTTACCAAAACACCCTTTAGCAAGGTACCTGATAAAACAAGACTATTAAAAAAGACCTCTTTTACAGAGGTGCAAGATGAAACATATCGTTATTATATAAAAATTGAAGCATATAAAATTACAAACGATATAGCCCCGCTAGAATTAGTTAAAAACCAAATAACAGACGTAATTCTTTATAAAAGAAAGGTTGAGCTAGTTAATCAGATTAAAGAAGATATCTTGCAACAAGCTAGAGCTAACAATGACTACACTATTTATGAATACAGCAAGTAAAATATTATGGATTGCTATAGGAGTATTTTTTGCCCAACATACGCTAATGGCACAAACTCCACAAGGTAAATTATTGGATAAAGTAATTGCTAGTGTAGACGACCAACTCATATTACAATCTGAGTTAGAGGCCGAGTATCAACTCTATCAAGCACAAGATAACACAGACAAAAAACCAACCAAGTGTCAAGTACTTGAAAATATGGTGATTAACAAAATACTACTTGCAAATGCCTCTAAAAAAGAGATTTATGTGAAAAAAGAAGAAGTAGATCGATATTTAAACTACAGAATGCAAGCTATCTTAAAGGATGTAGGTACAGAGGCTAGGTTAGAACAATATACGCGTAAACCTATACATGTCTTTAAAGAAGAGATGAGAAAAGGAATTAGAGAGCAGCTTACAATAGAAAAAATGCGAGATGCTATTGTTGGAGATATTATTATATCTCCAATAGAAGTACAAGCTTATTTTGATCAGCTTCCACCTAGTGAGGTGCCATTTTTTCCAGCTATTGTAGAAGCATATCAGCTTGTACTTTTCCCTAGCATAGAAGAGCAAGAAAAAAAGGTAGTTATAGAGAATTTAACATCATTAAAGACACGTATACAAGCAGGCGAGAGTTTTGCAGTGCTTGCTAGACAATATTCAGAAGATATAGGTAGTGCTAGCAATGGTGGCGAACTAGGATTCTGGAGAATTGGTGAGCTTGATCCAACTTATGAGAAAACCGCATTAGCTTTAAAGCCAGGAGAAATATCTGATCCAGTAGAAACGAGATTCGGCTTCCATATCATCCAACTGATTGAAAAGCAAAAAGATAAATATAATACTAGGCATATTTTATTGAAACCCCTGGCTGCTAAAGTGACTATAGAAGAGGCTATAGAGCGGCTAAATAATATAAGAACTTCTATTTTGGAGAAACAAGTTACCTTTGAAAAAGCAGCTATGTCCTATTCACAAGATATTGCTACAGCTCGCCAAGGAGGCCTTTTAACGGGTAATAGTGAAGGTGTGCAAATGCCTGTAGATAAGTTGCCATCAGATATATTTTTTATTTTGGATAAAATGGCACCAGGGGATGTTTCGGGGCCGATTATCTTTACTATAGATGGCAAGCAGGCTGTTCGTATCATATATTTGAAAGAAAGGATTGCTTCTCACCAAGCTAACCTCGAACAAGATTATGAGAAGATTTATAAATTAGCTTTAGCGTATAAAAAGCAACGTACATTAAATGAATGGATTGAGGCGGCTAAAGCCAAAGCTATTATACAATTAGATCCTTCTTATGAGACATGTCATGTATTAAAATAACAGTTTTGTATATACTTTAATTTTAGTAAGAAATCTTTAATCCTGTTCCTCTTTCTATCACTTTATCGAGAAATCTTATCCTTATTTTCTCATCATCATCGTTTTGTAACTGCTATATTTTTGGTTATATATGATCATCTATCAATTACGTTAAATGGTAGTTACACAACATAATTGGGTTATAGTCTGGCAAAGGCTACCAGTTTATAGGATGAAAAAGAAGTTTATCATGTTTTTAAAAGGCTATGCAAAATAAATTTATTATAAATGGAGTATTATTTGTATTAATAATTTTTTCAATTGCTTGGACAAGGCCTAAAGCACCTAAAGAAGTACGTAATCCTATTGTGTATAGTTTAGAGATAGGTACTGGTTTCCCTTATGCATGGAGTGATGAGCTTCTAACTGCTTCTAGCTCTTCCTCTAAAGTAAACTCGCAATATAAAGTGAGTCCTAATATGCGGGTAGGAGGAACCATTGGTTATGAGTTTGGTAGGATGCTTGCTGGTGCTTTTTGTAAATGGGGACCCGAAATTGGATTAAGTTATGGATTTACAAGACGTGTTAGGTTACTAGATGATAGGGGTTTAGAGGAGAAGTATTTACATTTTCCTATTGTTTTTAAATTTCTTGCTTTTCATATACCTAAATTTAAATTTCAAGAAGATGAAGAATATGAGAAAATATATTATTCATCATTTGGAAACATAGGTCTATCAATAGGCTATGAATTTAATGTATTGCTATCATCTGTTTACAAAAAAAAACAGAGTACCATTCGTCTGCATCCTGATTCTCAGTTATATTATAATTCAGATGGAATTAAGGTAGTGGTTCCCAATAGTTTTGGTAGTATTATTTTAAAAGTATTTGGCTACGTTTATGATTCTGTATACATAGGTACAGCAATCAGAATACCTATTGAACTAGGTTACCAAAGTTATAGCCCTGAACATGTGACTAATAAAAAATTTTTCTATAATGCCAGGGCAGAAAGCACTTCATGCTTAGAACTTTACATAGGTTTAAATATAAGCGAGTGGCTATAACTTTATTTTTATTCTCTATTGCTTATAGATTGCTCCCTTTTAAAAGTTGCTGAATAAAGAACTATACACATTGTTAGAGTTTGGGAAAGCTGAAGGGCCATTCTTTGTAAAATGGCCCATGAACCTATACTAGAAAGCTGCATTACCAGGAGTACGCGGAAAAGGAATAACATCACGAATATTATCCATGCCTGTTACAAATTGTACTAGTCGCTCTAAACCTAAGCCAAAACCGCTATGTGGTACGGTTCCAAAAAGACGTGTATCCAAGTACCATTGCAATATATTAGAGTTCATACCCATAGATTGAATGGCCTCGGTAAGCTTATCTAAACGCTCTTCCCGCTGAGATCCTCCAATGATTTCTCCAATACCTGGGAATAGAATATCCATGGCTGCTACTGTTTTTCCATCCTCTTGTTGGCGCATGTAAAACGCTTTAATAGCGCGTGGATAGTTGGTAATAATCACTGGCTTTGTAAAATGTTTTTCTACTAAATAACGCTCATGTTCTGACTGTAGGTCACAGCCCCATTCATCAATAGGATAAGCAAACTTTTTCTCCTTATTAGGCTGAGAAGCCTTTAAAATATCAATTGCTTCTGTATAGCTAATGCAAGCAAATGGGTAAGTCAGTATGTTATCTAATCGATCTAATAAAGGTAAGAAAGAGTTGTCTGTTTGTTTTCCTACTCTTGCGTCTAGCTCTCTTTTTTGTAAAAACTCTAAATCATCTTTACAATGCTCTAATGCAAAGCCAATTACATATTTTAAAAACCTTTCTGCTAAAGCTATGTTATCAGCTAAATCATAAAAGGCCATTTCAGGTTCTACCATCCAGAATTCAGCCAAGTGTCGGGTAGTGTTAGAGTTCTCAGCCCTAAAAGTTGGCCCAAACGTATATACTTCTGCCAAACCTAAGGCTGCTGCCTCAGCTTCGAGCTGGCCAGAAACAGTCAAACTTGTTTTTTGCCCGAAAAAGTCTCTTTTAAAATCAACTTGCCCTGCTGGTGTTTTAGGTAGCTGCTCCATGTTTAAACTAGTTACACCAAACATTTCCCCTGCTCCCTCAGCATCTACAGCTGTAATAATAGGTGTGTGTAAATATACAAAGCCCTGTTCATGAAAAAACTGATGAATGGCGTAGCTAATAGCATGGCGTACGCGAAATACTGCACTAAAAGTATTAGTTCGAAAACGTAGATGGGCTATTTCACGTAAGAATTCTAATGAGTGCTTCTTAGGCTGTAAAGGATAGTCTATTGCCGTACCTAGTATTTCTATGGTGTCGGCTTGCAACTCTATAGCTTGGTTTCCTCCTTGAGAAGCTACAACAGTACCATAAACAGATAAGCTGGCACCTGTGGCAATATGCTGTATAATCTCTTCTGTAAGTTTCTCAGGCTCTGTTACAATTTGTAGATTATGAATAGTAGAACCATCATTTAGCATGATAAAAACTACTTGCTTACTAATACGCTTGGTTCTTACCCAACCCTTTATACAGACTTTTGTTCCAACAGGCTTAGTAATGAATAATTCTTTAATTTTAATTCTTTTCACAAGTTTGTATTTTATTAAATTCGTGTATGATAAACTAGTCCCTACAAATTTACTAAAGTAAGTTAAGTATAATTAGGCCCTATTTATGGTAACTAATTTATTACAAATAAAAATTTACACAAAGTTAGGTCAATATTACTTAAATGTAGTTTTTAGTAAAAATATATTATATAAAATCCTTTATGCAAAAATTGCGTTTAACCCAAAAACTTACTCAAAAGTTAACCCCTCAACAAATTCAATTAGTAAAGCTTTTACAAATTCCTTCCATAGATATTAACACACGTATACAACAAGAATTAGCAGAAAACCCTGTGTTAGAACCAGCTAATGATAATGTTGAGTATCTGCAAGAAGCTGAAGATAATTCTGCTACAGATACGATGACTGTTGGTTATATAGATGAGTTACCACACAAAACCCATCTTGCATATCGAGATTATGAGGCAGAAGAACGATGGCTCAGAAAAGAAGCTTCAGTTCCCAATAGATATTCTTTGCAAGAACAGCTATTAGAACAATTAGAAATGCTTCGTTTGGATGAAGGTCAACATAAGATTGGCGAATACCTTATTGGCAGTTTAGAAACAGATGGTTATATACGGCGTGATTTGGCAGCGCTTGCTAATGATCTTTTATTAACACAATATATTCAGACCAATGAAACAGAAGTAGAAACAATACTTAAAAAAATACAGACATTTGATCCTCCTGGAATCGGCGCTAGAAGCTTACAAGAATGCTTGCTTATTCAGCTAAATAGGCAATCATCTAAGCCTGTACGTAATATGGCTATTCAAATCTTAAATCAGACTTTTGAATTGTTTACCAAGAAACATTATTCTCAAATTATTAAAAAACTTGCCATAGAAGATCAGGAACTTTTTAAGGAAGCATTAGAACTTATTGCAAAGCTAAATCCTAAACCAGGTGGAACATTAGGTTCAGATATTCAGCAAAACCAAATTTTATATCCAGATTTTTTAGTTACTAAGCAAAACCAACAATTGGAGGTACGGTTGAATGCTTACAATACACCTGAGCTTAGACTGAGTAGGAGCTATATACACATTTTAGAAACCTATCAGAAACTAGGTAAAGACAAAAAAAAGAGTCCTAGCTTACAAGCAGCTTCTTCTTTTGTTAAACAAAAAGCAGAGTCAGCAAAGTGGTTTATAGAAGCATTGAACCAGCGTAAAAAGACGCTTTTGCGTACCATGCAGGCCATAGTACAGTTGCAATACGATTTTTTTATGGAAGAAGATGAAAGTAAATTAAAGCCTATGATACTAAAAGATGTAGCAAAGATTATTGAAATGGATATTTCTACAGTTTCAAGAATTGTCAATAATAAATCTGTGCAAACACAGTTTGGTATTTACCTTCTTAAATTCTTCTTTACTGAAGCTATTAGCACTACCATGGGGGAGGATGTGAGTAGTAAGGCTGTCAAACAAGCATTGTTAGAATTTATTGAACAAGAGAACAAACAACACCCCTATGCAGATGAGCAACTTACTGCTATGCTTGTCGATAAAGGTTATCATATAGCACGTCGTACTGTAGCTAAATATAGGGAGCAGCTTAACATACCTGTAGCTAGATTGAGGAAAGAACTGTAGGGGGAGTTATTATGTATAATTTCGGTCCTTATGTAATAAGATTGCCTAGCCGACCTAAGACTAAGTTATATGTAACAATTACTAGGATAATTAAAGGTGAAAGCTTTATGGATTGCTACAAGGTGATAAATTGTAGTAAGGCAATACAAGTAAGTTTACAGGCATTGTTAATTCTAGATAGGTAAAGAACAGATTTTTAGGCTAGATTGGGTTAAAACTAGCAATTTTTACGTCAGAACTATTATGATTTAATAATACCCAATACTTTAATAAGAAATGTATGCATAGCACAAAATATGTACTTTATTTTATAGGTAGCTTGTTATTATTTTCCTGTAATGGGAAGATACCTAACACAGCTTCAGCTCCAGGAGATATTTGTAAAAATACAGTTTTACAAACAGAAGAAGCTGGCAGCCGTTTGGTTGCTTTAAATGAAAATATGCTTGAGCGAGTTAATGAAAAGGGAGTATCTAAAGCAAGCACCCCTCTCGATCAGATAAAATCCATCAGTCAACTTTTGGAAGATACAGAGCTGCAAGATAAAGGAGCACAAGAGGCTATGATCCAAGCGATTGCTCAAGGCCAGCAGGACATTAACCAATATGCTAAAGAAGCCTACATACCCTTTATCTTAGAGCATGTTGAAAAGGAAGAACCAGAAGCATTGGTCGCACTATTATGGTTGATGAAGAAATATCCAAAAAATTCTCTGCTTAAATCATACAAGCTAAAGCCAGAGACTTATCAGGAACTGCTTACAAAGCTAGAAGAGTCTACATGCGATACAAATGATGGTATGCATGCCTATTATATAGGTAAAATATCCAGTAGTAAGGAGATACAAGGTTTAATTCCAAATGCAAGCAAGACCATAATATATTATGAAAAAGCAATCAGCATGGAAAATGCTAGAGCTGCTTTCGCATTGGGCTTCCTTTATCAGCATGGTATGGAGGGACAATTAGAACCTAATGCAGCAAAAGCTATAAAATATTATGAGAAAGCTATTAAGCTAGGAAATGCTGTAGCTGCTTGTGCACTGGGCTTGCTTTATCAGGATGGCATAGAGGGGCAATTAGAACCTATTGCAGCAAAAGCTATAGAGTATTATAAAAAAGCTATTAAGCTAGGAAATGCTGAAGCTGCTTATGCACTGGGCTTGCTTTATCAGGATGGTATGGAGGGACAATCAGAAGCTAATGCAGCAAAAGCTATAGGATATTATGAAAAAGCTATTAAGCTAGGAAATGCTGGATCTGCTTATGCATTAGGATATCTTTATCAGTATGGTATAGAGGGGCAATTAGCACCAAATGCAGCAAAAGCTATAGAATATTATGAGAAAGCTATCATTATGGGAAATGATGAGGCTACTCATAACCTAGGTAGCCTTTATGCAGAAGGAATAAAAGGCCAGTTAGTACCTAATGCAGCAAAAGCGATAGAATATTATGAGAAAGCTATTAAGCTAGGCAATATTGATTCTACTACCGATCTAGGTAGCCTTTATGCAGAAGGAATAAAAGGACAATTAGCGCCTAATGCAGTAAAAGCCATAGAATATTATGAAAAAGCTATGAAGTTAGGAGATACCAATGCCGCTACTAATCTTGGCTCTCTTTACCATAACGGCATAGAAGGACAATTAGCGCCTGATATATCAAAAGCTATAGCATATTATGAAAAAGCAGTTAGCATGGAAGGTGCTGAGGCTGCTTATAACCTTGGCATTCTTTATGAGAGAGAAATAAAAGGTCAGTTAGCGTCTAATGCAGTAAAAGCTATAGCATATTATGAAAAAGCTATTAAACTGGGCAGGACTGATGCTGCTAGTAATTTAGCCGTTCTTTATCATAAGGGTATGAAAGGCCAATTAGAGCCTAATGCAGCAAAAGCTATAAAATACTATAAGTTAGGTGTTGAGTTAGATAATGCCGATGCTGCTACTAACCTTGGCATTCTTTATCATAATGGTATAAAAGGTCAATGGGTGCCTAATGTGGCAAAAGCTATAAAATATTATAGTTTAGGTATTGAATTAGGTAATGCTAAGGCAGCATATGGCCTTGGCCTTCTTTATCATAATGGCATAGAAGATCAACTAACACCTAATAGAACAAAAGCGATAGCATATTATGAGAAAGGAGTTAGTATGGGAAATGGAGGCGCTGCTAATAGTCTTGGAATATTTTATGAGCAAGGAGTAAAAGGCCAATTAGCACCTAATAGAGCAAAAGCGATAGCATATTATGAAAAAGGAGTTAGTATGGGAAATGCTGATGCTGCTCGTAACCTTATCCCTCTTTATGAAAAGGGTAAAAGGGGGCAGTTAACTTCTAATAAACAATTAGCTTTTAAAACATATTATAACGCTTATCTAGCAAATAACAAGGATAATTTCATTAAAGAAGGTTTGCTAAAATTTCTAGTAAGCAACCCATCAATAAAAGTTGACCCCTCTAATATAGCAGAGTCCCAACAAGGATTAGAGACCTTTACAGAAAATGTGGAAACACTTACCGGGCTTATTCTCCTCAAGCAAGAGGAAAATAATGCCACTTCCCAAGCTGTGCAATTTAAGGATTGCTATATTATTGCTGAGCTTTATCCTTGCTATAGTGCACTTATAGAATACCTAGATAAAGTTAGAAATATAATACCTTATCTATCAAAATATGGGGTTATGGTTGATTGTATTAAAATTAAAAAGAATGGAAAAAAAAGAAAAGTTATAGCAGATGGTGATCATCTTCATGCATATTTGATAGGTGGTCAACCTTACATATGTATAGGAGAGAATAATGTGAATGCAGGTAAAATGTTAATGAGCCTTTTGGAAGAGGAAAAAACTGTGAATCAAACTGTGGGTTCTATAAGAAAGATGATGATACAAGATCCTGCTACAGAATTAGGAATGCGTTTATATGAGCAAGCATTAAAGAAATTACCGTCAGATTATACAGGAACAGTGGAAGAATATATTGCTACTAGGACTACAGAGACACTTGATATGCTAGATAATATGCAAGCTTTGTGCACACAATTAAAAGATATAGTTGTAGTAACAACTCCTCTTAGAAATAAAAGCTCTATAGACCTTTACCATTTCTTACAGTAGATAATAGAAAATAAATAAGGTATTGTTAATATCAGATAGGTAAAGAGGTAAAAACTAAGCTAGACTAATAGACTATTTTAAAATGGGTATTTTTTATACCAAAGCTATTTCAATTTAACAATGCCAGTTTACATTATAATAAGAGTGCTTTAGATATTAATTATATTTGATAAATATGGATGTTCCTTATGCTAATAATATAAATGATTGGAGTTCTATTTTTGTCAGTCAAAACGAGCAAGCCTATTATACTGAAGTCGGCTGTGGAGTTGCTGCGTTGACGATGCTCTTAGAAATAATAAAACTTATACCACTTCCAACATAGGAAGAACTTTGTAACGAGCTTATACCACCTTTAGCAAAGGGGTACAGTAAGGATATACCTGAAATAGGACTTTATTCAGAGGATTTATTTAGGTATGCTATTCGAAAAGGGCTTAATTTTCGGATGCATTTTTTTGAAGATGAGTGGGCAGTACCTTTACAAAAGGCACCTATAATGGTTCTCATGGCGGGTAATGAAGAAGAATTTGGTTTAAGCTCTCATTGGATTGTATTGGTAAATGTTACAAATAGATTCCTTGTGTATCTAGATCCTTGGTATAAAAGCGACCAGAACTATATCAGGCATATTTCAATTGTTGGTTTTCGGCGCTATTATACTGGTATTGCTTTACAAATTAATATGTAGCTTTTAACCATATGCTAGGTAACGTCTTTAATATAGAGACGTATAATACTGTTGGTGGAATAGCTAAAAATATAAATTCGAACTTAAGACTGCTATACAGGTCAATTAAATATTGGTTATGTTTAAAAAATATAGTAATATAATATTACGCACAGGTTCTAGCCTGGTTGGTATTCCTCTTGTTGTCAGCCTTATATACTGGAATGAATGGGGGTACTTTTTACTTTTTTTTATAATACTAATAGGTACGTTGCTAGAATTTTACAAACTTATCAGCAATCAAGAAACGGATCCCCTCCGCATATGGGGACTGATGTTTGCTGGTTTATTGTATATATTTAGCTTTCTATATGCAAGTGCTATTATACCAGGTACATATTTCTATTCGACTATACCTCTATTAACTTCTATTTACTTTATTATGCTTTACAAAAAAAATGTCTATAAACCCTTTTCAAGCATAGCTTACACTTTCTTAGGCATTATTTATATAGGTATACCATTTGCTTTATTACATTTTATTGCTTTTTATAAGGGCGTTTATCATTATGAGTTTATATTAGGTATTTTATTTACCATATGGGCAAATGATATAGGGGCGTATTTGGTAGGTTCTTTTTGGACCTTTTGGGATAAGCATTACCTTTTTAAGCGTATTTCTCCTAAAAAGTCTTGGGAAGGCAGTATAGGAGGGGGGATACTTACGTTGTTAGTAGCTTATGCTATGTCTCGCTATTATACAAACTGGAATATGGCTGAGTGGATGATAGTAGGAGCTATTGCTGTGGTAGCTGGTACCTATGGAGATTTAATAGAATCGTTGCTAAAAAGAAGCTTACAAATTAAGGATTCAGGTAGTATTATTCCTGGACATGGTGGTTTTTTAGATCGGTTTGATAGTTTTTTGCTAGTAGTACCTCTGGTTGTAGCATTCAACACTGCTGGGCAAGAAATGAATTTTGTAAAAAAAACAAATAAGAAAGCAGCTATGAATTACACATTAACGAATGATGACAATCCTTTTGAGTCTATGCTCAAACATGTAAATGATGCTTCACAAATCATTGGCTTAGATGAGAAAATTTCTAATGTATTACAATCACCTGATAAGCAAGTTATTGTATCTTTGCCTATTATAATGGATGATGGTACGGTACGAGTCTTTAAAGGTTATAGAGTTATCTATTCAAGATTACTAGGTCCTTCTAAGGGCGGTATACGTTATAATCCTCATGTAGAATTAGATGAGGTAAAGGCATTAGCAGCATGGATGACTTGGAAATGTGCATTAGTTGATTTGCCTTTTGGTGGTGCCAAGGGTGGGGTTGAATGCGATCCTAAGCAACTTTCAACAGGTGAGTTAGAACGTTTAACCAGGGCTTACACCACTGCTATGTTAGAAGTTTTTGGTCCTGATAAAGATATTCCTGCTCCTGACATGGGTACTGGACCTAGGGAAATGGCATGGATTATGGATACCTATAATCAAGCACATGGTGCAATAACACCTGCAGTTGTTACAGGTAAGCCTGTAGCTATTGGTGGTTCACTAGGTCGAGTAGAAGCTACAGGAAGAGGTATTATGGTAAGTACACTTGCTGCCTTACAGCAACTAAAGATAAATGTGAAGAATGCAACGGTTGCCATACAAGGTTTTGGTAATGTGGGTAGCTATACAGCTCAATTATTACAAGAAAAAGGTGCTAAAATTGTTGCTATTAGCGACTCATCAGGTGCCTATTATGATGCTAATGGAATTGATATACAACAAGCTATTGCACACAAAGCTAAATATGGAAGATTAACAGGTTTAACAGGTACGAGAGAATTGCCTAGCCAAGACTTGTTAACCCTTGCTGTAGATGTACTTATTCCAGCTGCTTCACCGAATGCAATAACCCATGAAAATGCGCATCAGGTGCAAGCAAAGCTTATTGTAGAAGGTGCAAATGGCCCTATTACAGCAGAAGCAGATGAAATTATTCATAATCGTAAAAATATTATGGTAATACCTGATATCTTAGCAAATGCTGGAGGGGTAGTAGTATCTTATTTTGAATGGGTACAAAATAGGCAAGGTACTAAATGGCCTATAGAAAAAGTTTACCAAAAAGCTGACTATATAATACAAGATGCTTACAATAGGGTATATGAGGCTTCTAAAAAGCATCAGATCTCTATGCGAAAAGCAGCGTATATAGTTGCCGTTAACAAGGTCGCACAAGCTTATCAGTTGCGTTCCACACTTAAAAAATAATATGTTGCGTATTCATAAAGAAGGAAAAATAATAATTCGTAATAGCTTATTCATTTTGTTATTGCTTAATCTTGCACTTATAGGCGGGGTACGTATGAGCAAGTGGGTTACCACAGCTTTAGGAATAAGTTCTAGTTTGTTAGGGCTTTGGATACTCTATTTTTTTCGTAATCCAACCAGATTAATAACCAAGCAAGAGGAGCTTATATTATCACCTGCAGATGGTAAAGTAGTAGCTATCAAGCAGACCTATGAAGACGAGTATTTTAAAGAAGAACGTATACAGATAAGTATTTTCATGTCACCTTTTAACGTACATGTAAATCGTAGCCCTATTTCAGGTGTGTTAGAATATTTTAAATACCACCCTGGAAAATATTTGGTTGCTTTTCATCCTAAGTCTAGTACTAAAAATGAACGCACTACTGCAGTAGTAAAACGTATAGATGGTATAGAAGTACTCTTTCGACAAATAGCTGGCTTTGTAGCTAGAAGGATTAAGTTTTATCCTAAAGTAGGTGATGAAGTCCATCAAGGCGATGAGGTAGGGTTTATTAAGTTTGGATCTAGGTTAGATATTTTTCTTCCACTAAATGCAGATATCCAGGTAAACTTAAAAGAACATGTGCGAGGTGGTAAATCAATAATAGCTAAGGTAGCTAGTGAAGAAGAGGAATAGCACGATTTTGTAGTTAGCTAGGGCATAAGCTAAGAATAAATCTGTATTAATAGGACGGTGAATTGTTCTAACGCTACAAACTGAATAGTCTAAAAAGGTTTGTTCTAATATAGGTATATAGGTAGATTTATCTTACACTGAAGTATTACACATATCCATCTCTTCTTAATCATCATAGTGACTGTGGTGCAGATGATATAGCATATCTTACATTATATCTTTTGTGATTTCCTAAAGGTCAGGGCGCCTTCTTATATTCCTGATCGGTACGCATACGATAAATTTACTGGTTGGTTGTAAAGTAAAATAGGCTCTTATAGGTATTGGTAGTCGTGTACACCTGTGAACGCTTACGTGTTATACAGAAAAAGTTATTCTTTACCTGATTTGGGCATAGTTAGGGTAAAAAATTTGACGAGCGAATACTATAAAGTTTATACTTGAGCTGTGGCTTGAGTAAGTGAATCTCTTTTGCCGAGCTACCTCAATGTATTGACCCCTATATCGGATAGAAATCTAAACGTACATAAAAGTGAAATATTGAATTCCTACAAAAAAATAAGAATTACGCTTTTAAATGAGAGGCCCATTATAAATAAAGTTTAATTTGCTTAGTACAAAAGTTTGTTTTCTTCTACTTTGCGTACATCTTCTTTAGATTTATCTGGTTGTAGCGGAATTCTCATACTAATATAATAGTTGACCCCAAAGATATCTTCATCATTCAAACCCCAGCCTATAATATCAAAAGGATTATGTGAAGTAATAGTACTGATTTTTTTAGCAAATTTATAATGGGTAGTACAGCCTATATAAATCCATTTCCATACTTTGACACGAACACCTGCCACTATTTCAAACCAATGTGCTTTAAGTTTACTAGCTTCATCTACGTTGTCTTTATAAGCATCTTTCCAAACCTCAGCTTCTATTTCTTCTCTCAGCTTACCATATAGTTCATCTTTAAAATAAGCTTGGCTATATCTAAGTCCTAAAAAGGCAGCATTGTGGTCTACACTATTACTTATGAAATTATAGCTAAATCCTACACGGAAATACTGGCCTATGTTTGCTGATATAGCTTTGATTTTTGAAGGTGGATTTTTTCTAGTAATTGTGCCCAAGCCATATTCTCCTTCTAAAAGAAGTCTGCTAAAATCTAAACTAGTATTGAATTCATATTGTGCTCCTGTCTTTTTATACCACATGTAGTAAAAAGGACGTGTTACATCAAAACCTATTTGTAAACCGGTAGGTAATATATTTTTGATTTTTGCTGAGCTAGTAGAACCTATGCTTAGCAAGCCTATTACTAATAATATGTTAATATTGTATTTCAACATTTGGTTTCTTTTTTTCCTCTGATGTTTCGTGCTCAGTCTTCTTTAAAGAAGGCTTGATAATGGTTCCTTTTGCAAAGGAAGTTTGTACACTATCTATAATATATTCTTGCTGAATACCACAGTTAGGAGAGAGTAAGGAAGCTACTGTGTGATAGAATATTGTTAAAGTATCAGGATTTGCAGGCTTGGTGGTGTCGGCTTGAGTTCTATAGAAAAGTAGTGTAACTGTGTTATGCTTTGGGTGAAGTGGAATATGTAGTTTTCCCTCTTTTAGGTTTCTTAATAGGTATTTTCCCGTTCCTTTGTGTTGAGTATACTTGTCATATAGTAATTGTCTAATAGGTTTGTCAAAATATAGCTCTTCTATAGCCAATATATTTTCACCTTTAAATTCAACCCATACTTCATTTGTATACATACTTCTACAATCTTCAAAATCCCTACAAGCTATAATACCCAATAGTAATACGGTAATAATAATAAATGAGTAATATTGCGGCTTAAATTTTGGCAAGTGCATAATTAGTATTTTTTTATGTTATATGGTCGCACCTTTGAATAAATATTCCCCTGTTTTAAAACGTAGTAAGATAAATCACGCTTTTTATTCTTTTATATCAATTTAAAGGTAAATTACTTACTTGCGCAGTAAAGCATGTCTATTCTAACAATTGCTTTTGCTTTTCTTCTTCCTGTAATACCCTTCTTAAAATTTTGCCTACATTAGATTTAGGTAATATGTCTCTAAATTCAATATAACGAGGTACTTTATAATTTGTTAAACGTAACCTACAATAATTTATTAACTCCTCTACAGTTAGTGATGCATCTTTTTTAACTACAAAAAGCTTGACCATTTCTTTGCCACCTTCTTCCCACGTTCCAACAGCAGCAGCTTCTAACACTTTAGGATGCATAAGAGCTATATTTTCTATCTCGTTAGGATATACATTAAAGCCAGATACGTTAATCATTTCCTTTTTTCTATCTAGTATTTTAACATATCCATCCTGACTCATAACAGCTATGTCGCCTGTTTGTAACCAACCTTCGTGGAATGCTTGTTCTGTTTCCTCTGGATTGTTCCAATAAGATTCCATAACTTGTGGCCCTTTTGCAAGCAACTGTCCTGGCTGCCCAGGTAGCACTTCTTTAAATTGTTCGTCTACTATTTTAATAAGTGTACTAGGTAGTGGAATGCCTATTGTGCTTTTTCGATGAGTCCCATTAGGTATATTAGATGTTATGCAAGGAGAAGCTTCTGTGAGCCCATATCCTTCTATAAGG
>Ga0209916_1000880_pt1 | contig 36015 bp, 33 predicted proteins | sample ThiBio_1000_plan_FD_183956 | JGI IMG/M metagenome (GOLD analysis project Ga0209916, IMG submission 183956) | Wastewater bioreactor microbial communities from Cape Town, South Africa - Thiocy_solids_2 (SPAdes) | ecosystem: Engineered > Bioreactor > Thiocyanate-remediating > Anaerobic-Aerobic ... | reverse complement strand
AGCCACGCAAACTGGCGCTGGGTGCCGCCATGCGCAAGCTGCTCCACCTCGCTTGGGGGGTTATCCGCTCAGGTAAGAATTTCGACCCCAGCATCGCGCTTGCCTGACGGACGGCAAGACGGTATCTACGGTGGTGCGGGCGGAACGGGCGTGAGGGTGACCTCGGCCGCTACCGTCGACATGATGCGGGTCGGGCGGGTGACGTCCGCCTCGCCGGCTGGCGGTGCGGCTTCGGCGGTGCGGCGCCGGCGGGCCTGCAGGGTGCTGTTCATCAGGTTGAAGGTGGCGAACAGGCGGCCGAATTCGTCGCGCCGCACCAGGCGGATGCGGTGGCCAAAGTCGCCGCGGGCCACGCGCAGCAGGGCGTCGCCGAGCAGGCCCAGCATCATCAGCGGGCGGCGGAACAACCAGTATGCCGCGCCGACCACGGCAGCCAGGGTCAGCGCCAGCACCAGCGCGATCACCCACAGCGTGGTCTTCTGTGCCGCGCGCAGTCCCGCATTGCTGATGCCCAGGCGCAGGCTGCCGATGGTCTTGGTCTGGTACTGGATCGGCACCTCGAACAGCAGCATGTCGCCTTGCCGCTCCGCAGCGGGCAGCTTGCGGCCGACCTCGGCCTGCTGCGTGCTGGCGATGACTTCGCCGCTGCGGTCGGCGATCGCCAGGTAGTGGATCTGCCGGTTGCGCGAGACATCGGTAACCAGCGCGCGGGTGGCGGCGTGGTCGCCGAGCAGCAGGTTCTCGGCCGATTCGCCGGCGATCATGCGCCCCATCGAACTGCCGAAATCCAGCGCCAGGCCGGTCACTGCAGCGTGCTGCTTGGCGTAGATCGCGGCCAGTCCCAGCACCAGCACCAGGCTCAGGATCGCGCCGAGGCTGCTGGCCCAGCGCAGTCGCAGCGAGATGATGCGCTTGGCCAGCGGCTTTTCGCGCTCGCGCTCGTACTCGCGCGCCGCCAGGCGCAGGTCGTCGATGACCTCCGCGCCGCGCTGGTAGCGCGACTCGGCCGCGCTGGCCAGCAGCGTGCGCGCGATGCTGATCAGCATCGACGGCGTGGCCGGGTCGCGCGGGCGGATCGGCGGCAGCGGCGAGCGCAGTCGCTTGCGCATCAGCTGCTGCACATTGCCCGGCTCCGGCCACGGCAGCTTGCCGGTGAGCAGCCAGTACAGCACCACGCCCAGCGAGAACAGGTCGCTGCGCGCATCGCTGCGTTCGCCGCGCAGGCGCTCCGGCGCCATGTAGGCCGGCGTGCCGCCGACTTCCTTCGCTCGCCGCGGCGTGTCGCGGGGCGAGGCGCGGCGTTCGGCGATGCCGAAATCGCTGATCTTGGCGTAGCTCCAGCCGTCGAGCAGCATGATGTTCTCGGGCTTGATGTCGTGGTGCAGCACGCCGCGCGCATGCGCGTAGTCGAGCGCGGCGGCGAGCTGGCCGACCAGGTCGATGATCGCCGGCAGCGGCGGGAATCCCTCGCGGCTGACCTTGCCGGCCAGCGTCTCGCCCGGCAGTCGCTCCATCGCGATGTACGAACGGCCGTCGTCGGTCTCGCCGACGTCGAAGATGGTGACGATGTGCGGGTGGGTCAGGTGGCCGGCGGCGCGGGCCTCGACCAGGAACCGGCGCCGGTACGCGGGGTCGGCAGCGACCTCCTGGTGCAGGCACTTGATCGCGACATTGCGCTGGATCTCCGGGTCGAAACCCGCATAGACCACCGCCATCGCGCCTTCGCCGAGCACGCCCTCGACGCGGTAGCGGCCGACCCTGGACGGCAGTGCGCGCGCGCTCACGGCGAACGCAGCCACCACCAGGCCACGGCACCGGCAACCAGCAACAGCGCCACGGCAGCGCCGATCCAGCGCCACGGCGAGTGCCTCGGCTGACCGTGCTCGCGGGTGAGGAACACGAACTCCGCCTGGCCGAGGCGGATGTGGTCGCCGTGGCGCAAGGCCACTTCGTGGATGCGCCGGTCGTTGACGAAGGTGCCGTTGGTGGACAGCGTATTCATGATGATGCAGCGGCCATGCTGCTGGGTGATCCACGCATGGCAGCCGGACACGCTCAGGTCGTCGACGACGATGTCGTTGTCGAGCCGGCGGCCGATCGCCTGCCGGCCGGGGCGGATGACGAAGCGACGCCCTTCGATGCCGGGGCTGCTGCCTTCCAGCACCGGCGTGCGCGTGCTGACTTCGCTGTCCCGCCCGTTCGCGGCATCGCTGGCGTATTGCCGCAAGGCCTCGGTCGAGAAGAAGCGGGTGCCTTGCGGCCCGGAAGATCGCTTGCCGGAATGGCGAGACGGTTCTTGCTTGCTGTCACTCATTGATTCCCCGGATGGCCCCTGCCTGTCGGCACTATAGCCAAGCCGCGGGTGCGGCAAGCGTGATCGCCACCTCAATGGCGTCCGGCCGGCCCGGCTGCCGGGGGATCAGGAGGGCTTCGCTTCCTCGAAGCGGTTCTCCGCGCGGTTCTTGCGCACCTTGGCCGGATCCCACACGCGGCCGTTCATGGCGATGTAGACGCCATCGGGCAGGGTCTGCACCGCGGCCACCGCGCAGCCGATGTTGAACACCGCGTCGGAGCCCTGGAAGCGCGCCGGGTTCAGCGCGCCGGTCAGCACGATCACCTTGCCCTTGATGCTGGCCAGCTCGCGCGCGGTCTCGACCATGGTGTCGGTGCCGTGGGTGACCAGCACGTGGCGGTGCGGCTGCGCCTCGATCGTCGAGCGCACCAGCGCGCGGTCCTCGGCGCCCATGTGCAGGCTGTCCTTGCGCAGGATCGGGATCACGTCGAACTCGAACGCCACGCCGAGGTGGCCCAGGATCTCGCCGATCTGCGGCGCGCCGATCTTGTAATCCGACTTGTCGTCGAAATAGACCTTGTCGATGGTGCCGCCGGTGGTGACGATGGTCAGGTGCTGCATGTCGGTGCGCCAGGGAGGGAATCGCCGCATTTTAGCCCGCGCCGGCCAGGCGCGCCCGCGGGAGCGTACCTGGGCGATCCGTGCCGCCCCGACGTCCCGGTAGGAGCGCACCCTGTGCGCGATTCTCTTGCTGCGGGGATTCGGGATTCGGGATTCGGGATTCGCAAGAACATCGCGCACAGGGTGCGCTCCTACGGCGAGGCGCTTCAGGGTAGGGCGGGCACTGCCCGCCGCTCTTGGTGCCGGCGCGCGGCGCCCGCCCTGCGTCAGCTCAGCAGCGACGCGGTGTTGCCGGCATCGGGTGCGACCAGCCGGTCGAGGCCGCGGCCGACGAAGCGGTGCAAGGCTGCGGCGGGGCGCGGCTCGCCGCGACCTTTCGACCATGTGGCCTGGCGCGCCAGCAGCGCGGCGGCGGCGCAGCGCGCTAGGGTGAAGGCGAGACCGCGCGCGCCGGCTTCCAGCGTGTCGCGCGCGGACGCGTGCTGGTCGAGCCAGCGCGCGGCGGCGTCCAGCGTCTGCCGGATCGCGCTGGCCGCGTGCATGTCGTCGTTGCCGTCCAGCCAGCGGCCGGTCGCATGGCGCAGGGCGCCGAGGCTGTCGCCGGCCAGCGCGCGCAGGCTGTCCAACGAAAGGACATTCGTGGTGCCTTCCCAGATCGCGTAGACCTGCGCGTCGCGCAGCAGCTGCGGCAAGCCGGTGTCCTCGATGTAGCCGGCGCCGCCAAAGCATTCCAGCGTTTCGGAGCAGGCCTTCACCGCCAGCTTGCCTGTCCACAGCTTGGCCAGCGGCGTGAGCAGGCGCAGCACCGCGGCTTCCTCCGCGCTGACTGCGCCGTGCTCGACGCGGCCGAGCAGATGGGCGACCTCGAACGCCAGCGCGAACGCGGCCTCGAAATCCGCCTGCATGCCGGCCAGTGTCTGCGCGTGCAGCGGCTGCTCGATCAAGGGGCGGCCAAACGCCTGCCGGCGAGTGGCGAAATCCCGCGCCAGGCTGATCGCCCGCGCCATGCTGGCCACCGCGCAGATCGCGTTCCAGCTGCGCGTGATGTTGAGCATCGGCGCCACCTGGCGCACGCCGTGGGCAAGCTCGCCCAGCGGCCAGGCGGGCAGGCCGTCCAGATGGATTTCCGCGGTGGGCAGTTCCTGCGTGCCGAGCTTGTCCTTCAGCCGGTCGATGATCAGTTCGCTCTTGCGCCGCTCGCCGTCCATCGTCTCCACGTAGAACAGCGCCAGCGCGCCGGTGCCGCCGCTGGCGCCTTCCGGCCGTGCCAACGCCAGCGCTGCCTCGCCGACCACTGCCGAGCTGAACCACTTGCGGCCGTACAAGCGCCATTGGCCGTCTGCGTCCTGGCGCGCGATTGTCTCGGTATTGCCCACGTCGGAGCCGCCGGCGGTCTCGGTCATCCACTGGCCGCTGAGCCAGAACGTGGCCGGGTCGCGACTGAGGAAACGCGGCAGCACGCGCGCGATCAGTTCGCGGTTGCCGGAGGCCTTGATCGCGGTGGCGGCACCGTCGGTCATCGCCAGCGGGCAGGTGTAGAACCCGCTGGCGAGGTGGTACAGGTAGACGCGGGCGAATTCCTCCAGCCGCGCGTGCTCGCTGTCCGCATGGCCGGCGGCGAGCACCGCATGCCGCGTCGTCATCGCCGCGCCTTCCTGCCACGCCGGTGTCAACTCGATGCGGTCCACCCGTTGTCCCCACGCGTCCCACTGGGTCAGTACCGGCTTGCGCCGCGTCGTGGTGCATGCGCGCTGCCAGGCCATCAACGCGTAGTCGCCCAGCGCGTCGAGGTCGGCGTCCAGCGCGGCGCGGCGCTCGGCCGGCAGCGCACGATCGAGCAGGGCCAGCAGAACGCGGTCGCTGCGATACGGGTGCGGCAGTTGCGGTGAATCCTGCAGGAAGGCCATGGCACGCTCCGTCCAGAGTCGAGGTGTCGAGTATAGGCATGCGGGCATTCGGCGCGTGGCGCTGGCATCATCGAAAGCCATTCCCCGGCGCAGGCGCCTTCCATGCGATTTTCCGAAGCGATGCATACGGTCACGCGCCATGGCGATGGCTGGCAGGCCACGGTCAGCGAGGACTGGCTGCAGGGGCGCAGCGCCTTCGGCGGACTGCAGGCGGCGCTGGCCCTGCGTGCGATGCGCGAGTTGGTGCCGGCGGACATGCCGCTGCGCACCCTGCAGGTGACGTTCATCGCGCCGGTGCCGGCCGGCAGCGTGGCCATCCGCGCGCGATGCCTGCGCACAGGGCGCAGCGTCATCCAGGTCGAGGCCAGCCTGTGCGACGGCGAGCAGACGCTGTGCCGGCTGCTCGGCGTATTCGGTAGCGCGCGCCCCTCGGTGCTGGACTTCCAGCCCGAACAACCTCACGTCGAGGCGCCGGCGCCGCAGGAACTGCACTACGTCGAAGGCCGCATGCCCGCCTTCACCCAGCACTTCCGCGCCAGCTGGCTGCGCGGCGACCTGCCGTTCAGCGGCGGCCGCCAGCGCGAAAGCGTGCTGCAGCTTTCCCTGCGCGACGACGGCCCGCCCGACGAAACCCACGTACTCGCCTTCGCCGACTTCATCCCGCCGATCGCCCTGTCGATGTTCGCCGCGCCCACCCCCGGCAGCTCGCTCACCTGGATGCTCGAACTGCTGCGCGACCGCTACGACGACCTCGGCCTGGACGACTGGCGCGTCGACGCCAACCTCATCGCCGCCCGCGACGGCTACACCAACCAGAGCGTGATGCTGTGGGGGCCGGGCGGGGAGGCGGTGGCGTTGAGCCGGCAGAGTATGGTGGTGTTTGGGTGAGGTGGGGTGATTCGGGTACGGCGTTCGCGCCTGGATCGTGCGCGTGGAAACACGGCGGGATTAGGCGGCGAGATTAGGCTGCACCAAGCGCAGCAACTCGTTGATCTGTTTAGGCCTGAGCCCGGTCGTGTAGGGTGACGAGCGCGGGATAGGCTGCGGGGTTACACTTCATTTCGTAATCTACATAGCGTTAGGCTCAACATGAAAATATCACTCGCTATCGTTGCATTGGTCGTCTTGCAAGCTGGGGCACCGGCTGGTGCTCAAAGCGTGCGCTCAACCTTTACTGTAAACGGCGTTGGCAACCTATCGTGCGGCCAGGTTCTTGCGGCAACGAAGAGCGCTCCGGGACGCATGGAGGTCTCCGATTGGGTCAATGGCTTTATCACCGGATATAATTATTACAATAATGGCCAGTTGGTTACGCCACCAGACAGCGATACAGAAATCGCGTTCATCGACGTGTATTGCCAAGCAAATCCTCTATCCAATATCGTTGCGGGCGTGGTAAGTCTTGTTGATAAGCTTGGCGGCAAAAAATCACCATATGCTAAGAATGATAAACGTTAGGCGCTGAACCATCATTCCAGCAAGGCAGAATAGTGTCAGAGCAATATTGGCTCATTTACACGGGTGCGATTGCCGGCGTCATTGGGGCTGTCACTGGCATTGCTGGTGCCGTTCTTGCGTTCTTCGCATTTCGCCGCACTGGTCAACTCAAATCCCTTGACCTTCGCCTTGAGCTACGTCGCACTGAGGCTACGCTGCAATCAGAAATTCTAAGCCTAGTCCCTCTTTTAGAGCGCGCAAAGGTCTCGCGCACACGACTGGCTGCTGCCCAAGGAAGTTTTCACTCGGGTGCAACAAAGCATTGGTTATCACAGTGGGACCTGGACGTGCTGGAGGCCAACTCTCTTACGGAAGGAGCGTCCGTCCTAGACGCGGATTGCACCAAGTTCTCCCATGCTCAACTTGAGACTCGCCTCATCACTGTCCATAAGCTTCAAGGCCAAGTTTCTTCACTTTCCAACAAGTACAAAAGCTCACTTGCTGCGGACGATCTTGGGTGCGAGCGGCTGCAGGCCGATCAAAGGGTAATCACGCAAGCGCGCATCGAGGGCAAGTTGTAAGGTACGCGCCTAACATCTCGTTCAAGGCGGACGGCTACGCCGCCGCTTAACTCCAGCGTTAGGTCTTTGCTTGTGGGGCAGCTCGGCTAGGTTGGTTCCGCTCGTCAACGCGTTGTCATGTAGTGTTTCGCTTCGGCAAGTCTGTTTGGTGTTTGCGGCAAGCCATCAAGTTTCAGAGCGTGGGGGGTTGTGGCTCGTTGGTGTTGCACGGCGTCGTGTGGTTCGCCTTGTCGCGCTCCGGCCGCAAATCCCTAACCAGTCATTCGAGCGGACGGCTTCGCCGCCGCTCAATTCCAGCGTTAGCCACCAAGGAGGAGTTGCAATGAACTTGTTGAATAGGACTGTCTTCGCCGCAATCATCGCCGCAAGTGCCACCGCGCAAGCCTCAGGCCCGCAGCCGCCCAGCCACGCGCAACACAGCTACTCCTTTACCTGCCCATCTGGCGCTAGCGGTCAGGTTAGCTACGCTGAAGACTCCGGCCATGCGGGGCATTCTGGTCTCACCATGTGGGTCAACGGTCAATACATTCAGTCACAACAGAGGGTGGTAGCGGCGCTGCAGGGCAAGAGCATCAGTCAAGCGCGTGGTGGCTGCGACGGTGAAAGGACCACTGTGCTTTTGGAAGTCTCCGACCAGAAAGCGCCCGTGGGCACAGGGAACAACTGGGTCACTGTCCTCGTGGACCGTACTGGCCATGTCACTTGGGTTGGTGTCTAACTATTCGTCCAAGCGGACGGCCCATTCGGGCCGCCGCTTAACTCAGGCGTTAGGCTCGCAAGGAAGATTTGCGCATGCTCATGTTCAAGGCGATAAGCAAGCAAGAGACCTGGCGCATGCAGCTAGTCGGTATTCCGATGTTCATTACTGTGCTCTTTTGCTTCATCACCATGGGCACGCTGTGGAGCATCCTGTTTCTCTTCGTTGCGCTCATTCCTTACTCTTTTTTCTACACCAAGGCATACGCCGTTGTAGCTGCACGCAGTTCATCGCCGCCTGGCTGGCGGTTCTACACCGGCGTAGTTTTGGTACAACTTCTCTTCATCGCATTACTGGTGGCTCGCGCACGAGCCTAACCCATCGTCCAAGCGGACGGCTTCGCCGCCGCTTAACTCAAGCGTTAGTCGGCAGCTCGTCTTGGCTTGTCGTATGGTGTGTTTCGCCCAGCTTTGCGCTGGCTTGTCGTCCGTCGCCGCGGCAGCATTCCGCGCAGCGTCATCGCAAGCCTGAGCTTTCAGAGCTGGCAGTTTTGGGGGAGTCGGTTGTTCAAGCTGGGCGTTCGTCGTGGCAGTCGTTGCCGCCCGAGCATGCAGCGTCGCAACCGTCTAACATTTCGTCCAAGCGGACGCGCGAAAAGCCGCGCGCCGCTTAACTCCAGCGTTATGCCTCAATGACCCAACATCACCGCTCGATCTGGTTTGCCGCGCTGGTCACGCCATGGGCCGTACCTATAGGGCTAAATCTTTTGGCGTTGCTATTCGGCCTCTTTACCAAAGGCACCGGCGCCCTCACTGGGCGGGACGATCTATATCTCGTCTTCGGTTACACCCTGCCGGCAACCTACACGGCGATGCTTGTCATCGGACTTCCATACGTACTGTGGCTACGGGCGCACGGTGTACTAACCTTCCTGCCTGTCTGCATAGGGGCAATGATTGCAGCCATCGTTGTGTCACCAGCTTATGTCGAGATCCTTTTCCACTCTACTTCGCTTCACGCCGGAGACATCCTTATTTATGCCTTGTTCGGCCTGCTATCAGGCATCGTTTTCTGCCTCGCCGCCGGCATAACATTTCGTCCAAGCGGACGCGCGAAAAAGCCGCGCGCCGCTTAACTCAAGCGTTAGCGCTCATGAAGACCTCCATACTAAAGATTGCTTTCCTCATGTTCCTTACGTCGCCATTTGCGGCGCGAGCCGGCGAAACTTGCCGGCTTCTGCCAACATGGCATTCAGTTCCAGAGTCTGCGCGCTCTACGCTTGCCCAAGGTATGGGCTCAATCGCGGAGCGCGGTGAAGCCTTCCAATCTACGGATGCGCTCAGCGGCGATGACACTCCCCGGAATCGGTTCTTCGGCGCATGCGTGCAAGGCAATAGACTCGTGGTGGCCATCGAGCGGGGCGGCATCGGCTATGCACTTGAGGTCACAGAATTTGTCGGCGGCAAGAAGATTCGCGAGTGGTACCACACTCTTCCCTCAGGCCCATTTACACCGGCGTTCGCTGTCCCACTTAGCAAGCGCTAACCACTCATTCGAGGCGGACGGCTTTGCCGCCGCTCAATTCCAGCGTTAGGCCGCATGATGCAGCTCACGTCTCAACCGGAAATCTGTGCGCAGTTCGGCTCGTTGTTCGAGCCTCCCAGCGCAGATCAGCGATTAGGTGTTGCGCTTGCCACACTCTCGCAGCTTCCACTGAATGCGCTTCGTCATCCTCCGCAGAATGGGTCATGTGGCTGGTATATCTGGGGCGGCGAGTTGTGTGACGATCCTGAGTTCTTTCAATCGCTGCATGTCCATCATCTTGTTGCACACGCTCCCTCCTTAGTCCCGTTCCTGGCCCTTGCTCCTGGCTGGCGTGTTCTCCTCGCGCCAGAGCAAACTGAGGTCTGGTACGACCCCGCGCTTTTGGCCGTGTAGCATGCGGTCTAACATCTCATTCGAGGCGGACGGCTACGCCGCCGCTCAATTCTAGCGTTAGAGGTCACAACATGTCCGCGATGGCGAGAGGAGTTTTCACTGCGCTTTTTCTGCTCATCGCGGCGTTCCCGGCATTGGCGCAAGACGAGGTCACGCTTTTCAACGGCGCGGGCAAGCCAGAGGCGTACATCGCCGTCGATGACGAGCTCACCATTTACTTGTGGAGCGGCAAGCCCGTTGCGTACCTCAAAGAAGATAGTGCGGGCGGCTACGATGTCTATGGCTTCAACGGACAGCATCTTGGCTGGTTCCTCAAAGGCATCGTCTGGAGCCACGACGGCACTGCGTCCTGTGCCGTCAAAGAGGTCTTGCAGTCCACCGAATATGAGCCGTACAAAGCATATAAACAGTACAAACCCTACAAGGCTTACACTCAGTACGCGCCCTACCGTCCATATTTCTCTAACTCCTTCGGCGATACCCCGTGCCGTTTTCTCTTGGGGTCTGGCGCGCAGTGACCTCTAACCACTCGTTCGAGGCGGACGGCTACGCCGCCGCTCAACTCAAGCGTTAGGCCTCATGCACGATAGATTCGTACTTGCGTCAATTGCTCTCGTAGCCCTTTGGCTACTATGGCTATGGCTGGCAGTCGCGCTCTACCAAAAAGTGGATTCACGCTTTTCTGGCCTGCTGCCTGCCCTTCATAGCCGGCTTCAACCAGTTACTGATTGGACTTCATCATGGGCGTTGCTCAAATTTATTTGCAAAGCCCGGCCGAGCCTCATCGATGATCCTTCAATTCTCAAAGCTGTTTCGGTTGTTCGCTGGCTTGCTGTTCCAGTACTGTTCCTGTGGGCCTACGTTTTGTACTTCCAGTTGCAACACCCGGCCTAACCAATCGTTCAAGGCGGACGGCTTCGCCGCCGCTTAACTCCAGCGTTAGGGCTCATGACCGACCAATCAGATCTCCGTGAACTCTATCGGCTTCATTCGGACGGCCAGTCCAAGTACGTGTACTTCTTGCTCGCCGCTACTGGTGCAGCTCTCGGCTACGGATTGCAAAAGCTCGATGGACTTCCTATCTCCTGGTGGGTTGCCCCTGGATTACTGGCACTAGCATTTTGGCTCGCGAGCTTCTTTTGCGGTTGCAAGCGCATAACTTGGGTGCATTCCGCTATCTACGCAAACTATGCATTGCTTCAACTCAAGCACGGACTTCACCCTGAGCAACCTGCCCATCCTCAGGCAGCACAAGCTGCAGCGGACGGCACTCGGTCAGCTGTGGAGCGCAACACCAATCGCGCACGTACCTACCAGAGACTCCAGTTCCGGCTCCTCGCGCTTGGAGTTGCTCTGTTCGTGGCATGGCGCATCATTGAGATGGTTAGGGTGACGTATGCGCCCTAACAATTCGTTCAAGGCGGACGGGATAGTTCCTACGCTTTAGTGGACACCCTGAACTAACATTTCAGGAGCGTTCCATGCCCAAGCCAGGCCCCCGAACCACCACTCGCTACCGCCGAACGGGGTCTACCGCCGAACGGGGTCAGGTTCACTTACCCACTCAATCCGGACGGGATTAAGCAAGCCTGACCACGCTTTTACCGCGCGCCATTGCGCCGGAAGCACGCCATCGAGCAGCGCCAGTAGCCAGGCGGTTGCCGCATTGAGGGGCGAGTCGCGGGGCGTCCTGCCGAAAGGCCATGGCATCCTCGGCGAGGCGAAGCGGGGAGTTCGAGTACAGGCGCAGCGATCAGGAGGCGATCCCGCTCGCGGACTTGGCTGCGCTACCATCCGCGCACATGGATATCCGGCCCGACGATCTCACCGCGCCTGCCGTCATCGACCTGCTGCGCGAGCACCTGCAGGGCGTGGCGTTGCACTCGCCGCCGGAGAGCATCCATGCGCTCGACGTCGACGCATTGCGCCGGCCGGAAATCAGCTTCTGGACGGCGTGGGAGGAGGGCGAACTGCTGGGTTGCGGTGCGCTGAAGCAGCTCGATGCGCAGGAGGCGGAGGTCAAGTCGATGCGCACCGCCGCGCGCCATCTGCGCAAGGGCGTCGCCGCGGCGCTGCTGCGGCACATCATCGACGAGGCGCGGCGACGCGGCTGCCGTCGACTGTGCCTGGAAACCGGATCAGCCGCGGCGTTCGCGCCGGCCCATCGCCTGTACGCCAGCTTCGGCTTCGTGCGCTGCGAACCGTTTGCGGATTACGTCGCCGATCCATACAGCGTGTTCATGAGTCGCGAGCTGTAGTGGTCGCGGGATCACCGGTGCCAGCCATCCTCGACAACATCTTCTGGCATGCGCTCAGCGGGCCGCAGGCGGGCTTTGCCCAGGGTGCGGGCGGTGCGCGGCGGTTCGCGCCGGGGTTCTCGCCGATCCTCGGCTTTGCCGATCCGGCCGAACCGGCATTCGGCGAACTGCAGCCGTTCTGCGCGTCGGGCGAATCGTTCTACACCGATGGCTGGTCAGGGCCGGCGCCGGTCGGGTGGAGCATCGAACTGGAATCGACCATGTTCAAGATGCGCTGGGCCGGCGAGCTGCCCGCGCGGGACGATGCGCCGGAGGCGTTGCCGCTGGAGCCGCAGCATGCGGAGCAGGCCATGGCACTGGCGGCGCTGACCAAGCCGGGGCCGTTCGGCCCCCGCACGCTGGAGCTGGGCGATTACTTCGGCGTGTTCGACGGCGCGCGGCTGATCGCCATGGCCGGCGAGCGAGCCTTCGCTGGCGGCTGGCGCGAGGTGAGTGGCATCTGTACCCATCCCGACGCGCAGGGGCACGGGCTGGCCCGCCAGCTCACGGCCAGGCTGATCCGACGCCAGCTGCTGCGTGGCGAAACGCCGTTCCTGCACGTGATGCGCGCCAACGAAGGGGCCCGCGCGCTGTATCGGCGCATGGGCTTCGTCGATTACCGCGAATCGGTGGTGCGGGTGGTCCGGCGGGCTTGACGATCAGTGCGGCGTGCTTCGCCGCTTGACGCCGGCGCCCAGCATGGCGATCAGGCCGACCGCCAGCACGATCTCCGCCCATGCCAGCACGCGTTCGCCCGGCGCGCTCCATGCCTCGGCCACGCCGTGGCAGAAATAGAACAGGCTGAGGATGCCGACCCAGAGCAGGGCGCGGCGCACGTTGCGGATCGCCAGCAGCGGCAGCAGCAAGGGAATCACGGTGATCGCCAGCACCAGCCAGGCGGGCAGGGTTTGCGATGGCACCAGCCACGCATGCCAGACGAGTTGCAGCACGACGAGCAAGGCCCAGGCGGCCAGGCCGACGCGATAGACGGGCAGGATGGGCGCGTGCGTGGCGGCGGTCATGGCGTATCCGCCAGGCGGCTGGCCACGTCGGCCAGGCGGCGGCCCAGCGCGCGGGCCAGCTCGCGCTCGTGTTCGCTGATCGGGTTGTCGCCCTTGGCGCCGGCGACGTGGCTGGCACCGTAGGGGGTGCCGCCGCTCTGCGTGCTCGTCAGCGCCGGCTCGGTGTACGGCACGCCGACGATCAGCATGCCGTGATGCAGCAGCGGCAGCGCCATCGAGAGCAGGGTGGATTCCTGGCCGCCGTGCATGGTGCTGGTGGAGGTGAACAGCGCCGCCGGCTTGCCGGCCAGCGCGCCGCTGGCCCATTCGGCGCCGGTGGTGTCGAGGAAATATTTCAGCGGCGCGGCCATGTTGCCGAAGCGGGTGGGGCTGCCCATGGCGAGTGCGACGCAGTCGAGCAGATCCTGCTTGGTCACGTATGGCGCGCCGTCCTCCGGTTCCGGCGGCTGCGCGATGTCGGTCACCGGCGCCACCGGCGGCACCTGGCGCAGGCGCGCGCGCATGCCGGGTACCTCCTCGATACCACGCGCGATCAGGCGCGCCAGTTGGGCGGTGTGTCCGCTGCGGCTGTAATACAACACCAGGATTTCTCGGGCCATGCGGCGATTCCACGCGTTGAGGCGTTCACGGGCAATGGGCTAGTGTACCGGCCGATACCCCGAACACCGGAAGCGGCAGGCTGCCGCGACAACCCGAGGATAGCGATGGCCCGCCGCTTCGATCCCGATCGCATGCGCTATTTCCGCCGCTTCGTGTGGCAGCGCTTCATCGACGACAAGTGCTTCGAGACGGCCGGCGCGCTGTCCTACACCACGCTGGTGTCGCTGGTGCCGCTGACGGTGGCGGTGCTGGCGATGTTCGCGGTGTTCCCGGTGTTCGCGGGCGCGCGCGACACGCTGCTCAATTTCGTCTTCAACAATTTCGTGCCGACGGCCGGCGAAAAGGTGCAGGCGGCGCTGCAGAGTTTCGCCGACAACGCCAAAGGGCTCACCGGCGTCAGCATCCTGGTGATGCTGTTCAGCGCGCTGTCGATGATGATCAGCATCGAGGACCGGCTCAACCGGATCTGGCGCGTGCACCAGGCGCGTCGCTGGAGTTCGCGCCTGCTGCTGTACTGGGCCGCGCTGACGCTGGGGCCGATCCTGGTCGGCGGCGGCATCGCCACCACGTCGTACGTCACCGCGATGCCGTTCCTCAGCGTGGCGGCCGGCCAGATCCACTCGATCGGCGCCAGCCTGCTGGCGACGCTGCCGTTCCTGGTGACCTTCTGCACGTTGTGGCTGATGTACGCGGTGATCCCCAACACGCGGGTGTCGCGTCGCGACGCGGCGATCGGCGCGCTGCTGGGCGCGGTGCTGTTCGAGATCGCGCGCTGGGGCTTCGGCCAGTTCGTGGGGCACGCGCAGACCTACCAGCAGATCTACGGCGTGCTGGCGACGATCCCGATCTTCCTGCTGTGGATCTACCTGTCGTGGGTGATCGTGATCCTGGCCGCCTCGGTGGCGGCGTCGATCTCCGCCTACGAGTACGTGCCGCCCTCCGCAACCCTGCCGGCGGGGGCCGAGTTCCTGGGCCTGCTGGTGGTGCTGGGGGTGTTCGTCGACGCGCAGCGCAAGGGGGCGTGCGTGGACGTGGCCGAGGTGCGGCTGTGTGCGCCGTGCCTCAGCGCGGGTGCGGTCGCCGGCTATTTCGACGACCTGCAGGACGCCGATCTGATCCAGCGCGGGGAGGCGGGCGGCTGGCTGCTCTGTCGCAGCCTGGACAGCACCGACCTGCTGCGGCTGTATCGTTGCACTCATCACCGCCTGCCGCTGCAGCCGCGCGAGGAAGCCGCGGCGATGAACGTGGTGCTGCCGGCGGAGCTGCTGCTGCTGCTCGACGAGGTGGCCGCCGCGTTGCATTCGAAGCTGGGCACCCGGCTCGACCAGATCTATCCCCCGGCCGCCGACCCGGCCGCCGACACCGAGGAACTCCCCGCATGATGTTGCTGAGCCGTTTCGCCGCCGTCGCCCTGGCGCTGGCTTTCGTCACTCCGTTGCAGGCCGCGATGCCGGAGCAGCCAACGCTCAAGGTCAGCACGCTCGATGGCAAGAGCTTCGACCTGGCCGCGCAGCGCGGGCACTGGGTCATCGTCAACTACTGGGCGACCTGGTGCGTGCCGTGCATCAAGGAGATGCCGGACATCTCGCATTTCGTCGCCACGCACGAGAACGTGCGCGCGATCGGGCTGGCCTACGACGACAGCGAACTGGCCGACATCAAGGCCTTCGTGGCCAAGCATCCGGTGGTCTACCCGATCGCCCAGGTCACGCTGGACAAGCCGCTGAAGGATTTCGACGCCCCGCGCGGCCTGCCGATGACCTACCTGATCGACCCCGACGGCAAGGTGGCGCAGCGGAAGCTGGGGCCGGTCACCGAGGCCCTGCTCAAGCAGTGGATCGGGGCGGACTGATGCCGACGGCGCGGTTTCTCGTGGACGGTCGCGTGCAGGGCGTGTTCTTTCGCGCCAGCACCCGCGAGCAGGCGCTGGCGCTGGGCATTGCCGGTCACGCGAGGAACCTGGATGACGGTCGCGTCGAGGTGCTGGCCAGCGGCAATGCCGAAGCGCTCGACGCGCTGGGGCGGTGGTTGTGGCAAGGTCCGCCAGCCGCCGCCGTGACCGCGGTCAGGCGCGAGGACCTTTCCGACCGGCAGTTGCAGGGTTTCCACACCGCCTGAGGTCGCCCGAACCCTGCGGCATGACTGTTTCTGCGGTAGGTGGACTTTAGCGCGTAGGGCGGGCACTGCCCGCCGGCGGCTTCGAGGCGCGACGGTGGCGGGCCGTGCCCGCCCTACGAGGCGCCGCCGAGAGCCTGGAGCTGGTCGGCCTGGTGCTCACGGGTGAGCGTGTCGATCAGTTCGCCCAGGTCGCCCTGCATGATCTCGGGCAGGCGGTAGAGGGTGAGGTTGATGCGGTGGTCGGTGATGCGGCCCTGCGGGTAGTTGTAGGTGCGGATGCGCTGGCTGCGGTCGCCGGAGCCCACCTGCAGGCGCCGTTCCTGCGCCTGCGCGGCGGCCTGCTTGCCTTGCGCCTCGTCGAGCAGGCGCGCCTTCAGCAGGCTCATCGCGCGCGCGCGGTTCTTGTGCTGGCTGCGTTCTTCCTGGCACTCCACCACGGTGCCGGTGGGCAGGTGGGTGATGCGGATCGCCGAATCGGTCTTGTTGACGTGCTGGCCGCCGGCGCCGGAGGCGCGGAAGGTGTCCACCTTGAGGTCGGCCGGGTTGATCTCGATCTCGTCGATGTCGTCCAGCTCGGGCAGGATCGCCACCGTGGCGGCCGAGGTGTGGATGCGTCCCTGCGATTCGGTTTCCGGCACGCGCTGCACGCGGTGCGTGCCGGATTCGAACTTCAGTTGCGAATAGGCGCCCTTGCCCTCGATGCGCGCCACGACCTCCTTGTAGCCGCCGTGTTCGCCGGCGTGCTCGCTGAGCACCTCGACGTGCCAGCGGCGGCTCTCGGCGTAGCGCAGATACATGCGCAGCAGGTCGCCGGCGAAGATCGCCGCCTCGTCGCCGCCGGTGCCGGCGCGCACCTCCAGGTACAGGTTGGCCTCGTCGCGTGGGTCCTTCGGCAGCAGCAGGAGTTGCAGCTCGCCGTCCAGATCCTGCAGGCGCCGCTCCAGCCGCGCCACGTCGTCGAGGGCCATCTCGCGCAGCTCGGGATCGTCCAGCATCGCACGCGATTCGGCCAGTTCGCGCTCGGCACGCTCGTGCTCGCGCAGCGAGGCGGCGACCGGTTCCAGCTGGGCGTATTCCTGCGACAGCTCGCGGAAGCGGGTGTTGTCGGCCAGCACCTCCGGCTGCGACAGCAGCAGGCCGATTTCCTGGTGGCGCTCGGCGAGTGCTTCGAGCTTGCGGCGGATCGAGGGGGTCATGGGGAGGGGCGAGAAGTGAGTGGAGAGGAGTGAGAAAAGAGAGGACCGGAGCGATGCTTTCTCTCACTTCTCACTTCTCATCACTCGCTTCTGAATCAAGCCCGTACAGCCGCCCCGCGGCGTGCAGCAGGTCGAGATCGCCGCTCAGGGCGGCTTCGCGCAAGCGCGCGCTGGGATGGTGCAGCAGCTTGTTGGTCAGCGTGTTGGCGAGAAAGGCCAGTGCCTCGTCCGGCGACTTGCCGTGGGCGAGCATCGCGCGGGCCTTGCCCAGCACCTCGTCGCGGTAGACCTCGGCGTGCTGGCGCATGTCCAGGGCGGGGTTCTTCGTGGTCAACGCGCGGCGCCAGGCCATGTAGCGGTCGACTTGCAGGTCGATGATCGCATCCGCCTCGCGGGCGGCCGTTTCGCGCGAGCGGCGGTTGTCGTCGATCACCTGGCGCAGGTCGTCGATGCCGTAGAGATAGACGTCCGGCAGTTCGGCGACGGATTCCTCGATGTCGCGCGGCACCGCGATGTCCACCATGAACATCGGCTTGCGCCGGCGGCTCGCCATTGCCTGCCCGACCATCGCGCGGGTGACGATCGGCTGCCGCGCCGCAGTGGAGGAGATCACGATGTCCGCCTCGGCCAGGTGTTGCGGCAGGTCGGCCAGTGCCACCGCGTAGCCGCCGTAGCGGCCGGCCAGATCCTGCGCGGTTTCCAGCGTGCGGTTGGCCACGATCAGGCGGCGGGCGTGGCGTTCGGTCAGGTGGCGCGCGGCCAGCTCGATGGTGTCGCCGGCGCCGATCAGCAGTATGCAGGCCTGTTCCAGGTCGGTGAATACCTGCTCGGCCAGGCGCACCGCGGTGAATGCCACCGACACCGTGTGCGCGCCGATGCGGGTGTCGGTGCGCACCCGCTTGGCCACCGCGAAGGTGTGCTGCAGCAGGCGATCCATGGGCGCCTTCAGCGCATGCGCCAGGCGCGCCTGCTGGTAGGCGTCCTTCACCTGACCCAGGATCTGCGGCTCGCCCAGCACCATCGAATCCAGCCCGGTGGCGACGCGGAACACGTGGCGTACCGCATCGCGTTCCTCATGCCGATAAAGGAACTCATCGAGTTTGCCGGGGGTCAGATGATGATGACGGTTCAACCACACCTGCGGGATGTCCTCGGCACCTTCGGCCACGCCCACGTACAGCTCGGTGCGGTTGCAGGTGGACAGGATCATCGCCTCCTCGATGCCCGGCTCGCTGGCCAGCTCGCGCAGCGCTGCGCTGGCGGCGTCCTCATCGAACGCCACCTGCTCGCGCAGGCTGACCGGCGCGGTGAGGTGATTGAGCCCGAGGGCGATCAGTGGCATGGGATGGCGGATATCTCGGCGGCAGGAGTTTGGCGGCGTAGGCTAAGCTTGGCGCGAGCGCCGATCATCGCGGATACGGCTGCAGCAGGTCGGTTGACGGAGAACAGTGTGCGGAGCGGGTCGAACAAGTTCAAGCAACTGCGGCATTTTACGGCACTGGCCGCAATGGCGCTCGCGCTGGGCGCCTGCACCACGGCGCCGCTGCGTCCGCAGGCCGCGCCGACGCCGCAGCCGCTGGCGCATCTGGTGGTGGCCACGCCGGATGCCGACCACGACTTGCTGGCGCAGTTGCTGGCCGGCGAAATGGCGCTGGGGAGCACCGATCTGCCCGCCGCGTCGGCTCATTACGACAAGGCGATGGCCCTCAGCACCGATCCCGCCGTTGCCGAGCGGGCAGCGGAGTTGGCCATCGCCGTGCATCACGGCGAGGCGGCCGGCCGCGCGTTGGACCGCTGGCAGGCCTTGGGCGCCAAGCCCGCATCCATTGCCCGCGCGCGCGCCGAGCTGGCACTCGACCAGGGCAATGCGACCGAGGCGGAACAGCAGCTGGAACGCCTGGTCACCAGCGGCGACAAGGATGCCTGGCGCCAGTTCGGCCGCGTGCTGCTGGGCGCGCGCGACCAGGCGCAGGCGGCGCGCCTGTTGGAGGCGCTGGCCGTGCCTGCGCGATTGCCGGCCGACCCCAAGGCCTGGCTGGCGATGAGCGAACTGGGCGACAAGCTCGGCCGCCATGCCTATGCGCAGCAGATCGCCACGGCGGCGGTGCAGCGCTTCCACAACGCCGAGACCTACGCCTGGGCCGCGCAAATGAAAGCCAAGGACGGCGACCGTGCCGGCGCGCAGGAGCTGTTGCGCAAGGCGCTGGCACAGGCACCGTCCGATACGCGCCTGCGCTTGGCCTACGCCGGCCTGCTCAGCGCGTCGGGTGACGACGCGGCCGCCAGCCGGTTGCTCGCGCACGGCACGCAGGACGCCGACACCTACGCCATGCGCGCGGGGTTGGCCGCCCGCCACCAGGACGCGAAGGCCCTGGCCACGCTGTACCGCCAGTTGCAGCAGGCCCCGCCCGACGTGCGCGTGCAGAGCAGCTACCTGCTCGGTCAGCTGGCCGAGATGCAGCATCGCGAGGCCGAGGCGCTGGACTGGTACGAGCAGGTCGGCGACGACGATCCGCATGCGTTCGACGCCGCGATACGCAGTGCGCTGATCCTGCACACGCAGGGCAAGCGCGAACAGGCGCATCAGTTGCTCGCCCAGCTGGAAATCGACTACCTCGAACAGCCCGAGCAACTGAGTCAGGCCTTGCAGGCCGATGCCGAGCTGTACCTGCGCGAGCAGGACTACGCGCAGGCGGAAACCGCGTTCGGCCGCGCCCTGCAGGTGATGCCCGACGATCCCGGCCTGCTCTACGGTCGCGGCCTGGCCTATGCCCAAGCCGGCCAGATCGACCTGGCGGTGAAGGATTTCCAGCACCTGCTGAAGATCAAGCCCGGCGACATCGACGCCAGCAACGCGCTGGGCTACACCCTGGCCGACGCCAATCGCGACCTGGCCGAGGCGAAGAAGCTGCTGCAGGTCGCGCGCGCGGCCAAGCCCGACGATCCGGCCATCGCCGATTCGTGGGGTTGGCTGCAATATCGCCTCGGCCATCTGGCGCAGGCCGAGCAAACCCTGCGCGGCGCCTGGCTGGCGCGCAAGGACGCCGATGTCGGCGTGCATCTGGGTGAAGTGCTGTGGAAGCAGGGCCGTCGCCACGATGCGCAGCAGGTGTTCGACGAGGTGCGCAAGCTCGACCCGCACAGCCTCGCCCTGCGCGATGCCCTGAAGCGCCTGCTGCCGGTCGGAGCGCATCCTTGAGCCGGATCACCGCGTACGGCGCGGCATTGCTGCTGCCGTTGCTGTTGGCCGCCTGCGCGCCGGCGGTACGCATGCCCGGCGACGCCGGCCTGCTTGCCGCCCAGCGCGCGCGCGAACACGCGCTGTCCGACGCCGGGCACTGGTCGCTGCAAGGCCGGCTGGGCGTGTCGGATGGCCACGAAGGCGGCAGCGGCAGCTTCAGCTGGAGCCAGGACGGCGCGCGTTACGAGTTCGTGCTGCGCGCGCCGGTGACCGGCAAGAGTTTCCGGCTCAGCGGCGATGCGCACGATGCCTTGCTCGAAGGACTGGACGGCGGGCCGCTGCGCGGCAACGACGCCGAGGCGCTGATGCGCAAGGCACTGGGCTGGGAAGTGCCGCTGCGCGAGTTGCGCGCGTGGGTGCTGGGCCTGCGTGCCGCTGGCGGCCCGGCGGAAATCCGCTTCGGCGAAAACCGGCTGCCGTCGCTGCTGCGGCAGGACGGCTGGTCGGTGGAATACCGCAGCTGGGACGAAACCCGCGATCCGCCGTTGCCGACCAAGGTCTACGCCGCGCGACCGCCGTACAAGGTGCGGCTGTCGATCGAATCCTGGCAGTTTCGGTAAGCGCCGTCGGTTGGGTTAGGCTTTGCGCCCTGCCGACGGTGCGCCGCTGCCATCCATGAACGTCCACATCGACCGTGCCCAGCCGGGCCATGTCGCCGCCCTGTGTGCGATCGAACGCAAGGCCGTGCAGCTGTTTCGCGGCCATCCGGCGTGGCCGGCGTACGCGGCGGTGTCGATGCCGGTCGAACTGCTGCGGCAGGCTGTCGAGCGCGGCCTGGTCTGGGTGGCGCCGGATGAAGCGGGCGATCCGCTCGGCTTCATCTGGCTGGACGAGGAGCCGGGCGACGGTGCGATCGGCGTCGCCGAGATCGACGTGCTGCCCGGGCATGGTCGCCGCGGCATCGGCGCGGCCCTGCTCGAACACGCCTGCAACTGGGCGCGCGAGGCGGGCTATCGGCGGGTGGATCTGGGCACCCTTGCCGACGTGCCGTGGAACGCGCCGTTCTACGCACGGCATGGTTTCGCGGTGGTCGACAAGAACGCCCCGGCGTTCGCCAACGCCCGTCAGCGCGATCGCGAGCACGGTTTTCCCGACGACCTGCGCGTCTTCATGAGCCGCCCGCTGGCCACGCCGGCGCGCGGTGAATGGACCGCATGGCCCGCGCCGGCCAAGCTGAACCTGTTCCTGCGCATCACCGGTCGCCGTGCCGACGGCTACCACGAACTGCAGACCGTGTTCCGCCTGCTGGACTGGGGTGACGAAGTGCGCCTGCGGGTGCGCGACGATGGCGAAGTGAAGCGCCTGCACGGCGCGCGGGGGGTGGCCGAGTCGGACGACCTGGTCGTGCGCGCGGCCTGCTTGCTGCAGCAGCATGCCGGTTGTGCGCTGGGCGCGGATCTCGCCGTCGACAAGCGCATCCCGATGGGCGGCGGCCTCGGCGGCGGCAGTTCCGACGCGGCCACCGTGCTGGTGGCGCTCAACCATCTGTGGCGGCTGGATCTGGACGAGGACAGCCTGGCCGCGCTGGGCGGCCAGCTCGGTGCCGACGTGCCGGTATTCGTGCGCGGGCGTTCGGCCTGGGCCGAGGGCGTCGGCGAGCGGCTCAGTCCGATCCATCTGCCGCGAAGGCATTACGTGGTGCTCGACCCGCGCGAGCAGGTGCCTACTGCAGCGCTCTTTCAAGCGCCTGAATTGACACGAAATGCGCCGCGGGCGACAATTTCGTCCTTTGTTTCCGGCGCAACGGTCGAGAACGCCTTCGAGCCGGTCGTGCGGGCGCGTTACCCGCGGGTCGCGGCAGCGCTGGCGTGGCTGGGCGGTTTCGGCACGGCGAGGCTTTCGGGTACCGGCGGCTGCGTGTTCCTGGAGCTGCGCTCGCTCGCGCGTGCCCACGCCATCGCAGAACGTTGTCCGGCGACATTCAGGGTACACGTGGCGAGCGGGATGGATGTCTCGCCGCTGCATCAGGCGCTGGCGCGGCAACGCGCAAGTTGACGGATTTCAGGCAAAGGCACGACCGAATACACCAAGACACTGGGGCGTCGCCAAGCTGGTTAAGGCACGGGATTTTGATTCCCGCATTCGCAGGTTCGAATCCTGCCGCCCCAGCCACTTCATTGTTGGCTGAGTTTTCGAGGTAGCACCGTGGACACGTCCACCCCGATGATGCTGTTCACCGGCAATGCGCATCGCGCATTGGCCGAGGATGTCGCCCACCGCCTGGGCGTGCCGCTGGGCAAGGCCCTGGTCGGCACCTTCAGCGACGGCGAGGTGCAGATCGAGATCGAGGAGAACGTGCGCCGGCAGGAAGTGTTCGTGATCCAGCCGACCGGTGCGCCCAGCGCGGTGAACCTGTTCGAGCTGCTGGCGCTCACCGACGCGCTCAAGCGCGCCTCGGCGGCCAGCGTCACGGCGGTGATCCCGTACTTCGGCTACGCCCGGCAGGATCGCCGGCCGCGCTCGGCGCGGGTGCCGATCACCGCCAAGCTGGCCGCCCGCATGATCGGCGCCGCGGGCGTGGACCGGGTGCTGACGGTGGACCTGCATGCCGACCAGATCCAGGGCTTCTTCGACATCCCGGTCGACAACGTGTACGCCTCACCGGTGCTGCTGGCCGACATCTGGCGCAAGTACAGCATGGAAGACCTGATCGTGGTCAGCCCGGACGTGGGCGGCGTGGTGCGTGCCCGGGCGATCGCCAAGCGGCTGGACGACGCCGACCTGGCGATCATCGACAAGCGCCGTCCGCGCGCCAACGTCTCCACCGTGATGAACATCATCGGCGACGTCGAAGGCAAGACCTGCGTCATGGTCGACGACATCGTCGATACCGCCGGCACCTTGTGCGCGGCCGCTGCAGCTCTCAAGGAGCGTGGCGCCCGCAAGGTGGTCGCCTACTGCGTGCATCCGGTGCTGTCCGGCGCGGCGATCAGCAACATCGAAGGCTCCCAGCTCGACCGGCTGGTGGTCACCAACACCTTGCCGCTGCGCCCCGAAGTCCAGGCCTGCAGCAAGATCCGCCAGCTCTCCGTCGCCGAACTGCTGGCTGAAACCATTCGCCGCATCGCCTTCGGCGAGTCGGTGAGTTCGCTGTATGTGGATTGAATCCGGGAATAGGGAGTAGGGAATAGGGAATCGAAGAGCCGCACCCACGCTTTTCCTATTCCCTATTCTCCATTCCCTATTCCCCTCCAAGGGCTCTCCTGGTCGCGGGAGAGTCACCCATCCGTCGCAAGGCGGAAAACGCAACCCAAGGTAATAAAACAATGACCCAGACTCATGAAATCAAGGCGCAGAGCCGCAAGGACGAGGGGAAAGGTGCGAGCCGCCGCCTGCGTCGCGCGAGCTTCGTGCCGGCCGTCGTCTACGGTGGCAGCCAGCCGCCGGAAAGCATCCAGATCGAGCACAACACCATCCTGCTCGCCGCCAAGAACGAATGGTTCTTCTCCTCGATCCTCGACCTGAACGTCGATGGCAGGGTGCAGAAGGTGCTGGTGCGCGACTGGCAGAAGCATCCGTTCAAGCAGCTGATGATGCACATGGATTTCCAGCGCATCGACGAGAACGCGAGGCTGCGCGCCAACGTGCCGCTGCATTTCCTGAACAAGGAACTGTCGCCGGCCGGCAAGATGTCCGGCGTGGTGATCTCGCACAACCTGACCGAAGTGGAAGTCAGCTGCCTGCCGAAGGATCTGCCGGCGTTCATCGAGCTGGATCTGGGCGCGCTGCAGGCCGGCGACATCATCCACCTGTCGCAGCTGAAGCTGCCGGCGAACGTGGAACTGCCGGCTTTGCAGCTGGGTGAAGCCCACGACGTCGCCGTGGTGACCGTGAACGCGGTCAAGGAAAGCGCCGCGGATGTCGCGGAAGACGCTGCCGAAGCCGAGGCCGAAGCGACCAAGGCCGCGGCTGCCAAGCCGGGTGCGAAGTCCGACGCCAAGCCGGCTGCCGACAAGAAGTAAGTTGTGCGGCCCCGCGCCCGACCGGCGCGGGGCCATGCATGGCTGGCTGCGCAATGGCTGGATTGAAACTCATCGTCGGGCTGGGCAATCCCGGCGCCGAATACCTCAGAACCCGGCACAATGCCGGGTTCTGGCTGGTGGACGCCCTTGCCGGCGGCCAGGGCGAACGGTTCGCCTTCGACGGCAAGCTGCATGGCGAGAGCTGCCGCGTGCGCCTTGGCGGCGAACCGGTCTGGCTGCTCAAGCCCGCCACCTTCATGAACAAGAGCGGCATCGCCGTGGTTTCGGCGCTGCGCTATTACAAGATCGAACCCGAACACTGTCTGGTCGCGCATGACGACCTGGACCTGCCGCCCGGTACCGTGCGCCTGAAGTTCGACGGCGGCCACGGTGGGCAGAACGGCCTGCGCGACATCATGGGCCACCTCGGCCACGGCAAGTTCCATCGCTTGCGCGTGGGCATCGGCCACCCCGGCCACAAGGATCAGGTCACGCCGTGGGTGCTGGGCCGGCCTTCCGCCACGGACGAAACCGCCATCCTGGACGGCGTCGCGCGCGCCCTGGACGTGCTGCCGCTGGCGGTGGATGGGCAGTTCGACAAGGCGATGCAGCAGTTGCACACGACGAGGGAATAGGGAATGGGGAATAGGGAGTCGCAAGAGCATCCCGACCCCCGCTTTTCCTATTCCCTATTCCCTATTCCCTATTCCCGGAATCAAATCCATGGGCATCAAATGCGGCATCGTCGGACTGCCCAACGTCGGCAAGTCCACCCTGTTCAACGCGCTGACCAAGGCCGGCATCGCGGCGGCCAATTTTCCGTTCTGCACGATCGAGCCGAACGTGGGCGTGGTGCCGGTGCCGGACCCGCGGCTGAATGCGCTGGCGGCGATCGTCAACCCGCAGAAGGTGGTGCCGACCGCGGTGGAGTTCGTCGACATCGCCGGCCTGGTCGCCGGCGCGTCGAAGGGCGAGGGCCTGGGCAACAAGTTCCTGGCCCACATCCGCGAGGTCGACGCGATCGCCCACGTGGTGCGCTGCTTCGAGGGCGACGTGATCCACGTCGCCGGCAAGGTCGATCCGATCGCCGACATCGAGACCATCGACACCGAGCTGGCGCTGGCCGACCTGGAGTCGGTGGACAAGGCGCTGAACCGCGCCGAGCGCGCGGCCAAGGCGAACGACAAGGATGCGTTGGCGAAGAAGCCGGTGCTGCAGAAGCTGGCTGCCGGGCTCAACGAAGGCAAGTCCGCGCGCAGCCTCGGCCTGGACGAGGAAGAGAAGGCGCTGGTGCGCGACCTGTTCCTGCTCACCCTGAAGCCTCTGATGTACATTGCCAACGTCGCCGACGACGGCTTCGAGAACAACCCGTTGCTGGACGCCGTGCGCGAGCGCGCCGTCGCCGAGGGTGCCGAGGTGGTGCCGGTGTGTGCGGCCATCGAGGAGGAACTGGCGCAACTCGACGAAGCCGACCGCGACGAGTTCCTGAAGGACATGGGCCTGGACGAGCCGGGCCTGAACCGGGTGATCCGCGCCGGCTACAAGCTGCTCGACCTGCAGACCTATTTCACCGCCGGCGTGAAGGAAGTGCGCGCGTGGCAGGTGAAGCGCGGCGCCACCGGGCCACAGGCTGCCGGCGTGATCCACAGCGATTTCGAGAAAGGCTTCATCCGCGCCGAAACCGTCTCCTACGACGACTTCATCCAGTACAAGGGCGAAGCCGGCGCCGCCGCCGCCGGGCGTCTGCGCAAGGAAGGCAAGGACTACATCGTCAAGGACGGCGACGTGCTGCACTTCCTGTTCAACGTCTGACCGGCGCGTAGGGCGGGCACTGCCCGCCGCTCCCGATGGGTGCGTTGAAGCGCCGGCGGGCAGTGCCCGCCCTACCTCGCCGCAAAGAGTCGCCTACAGCGCGCTGCCGCCGAACTTGTAGGTGAACTGCACGAAGTAGCTGCGGCCGGCAGCGTCGAACCATGAGATGTCGTAGTACGGATACGACGTATAGGTGGGGTCGCGCGGGGGCATCTTGTCGAACAGGTTGTCCACTGCCAGCGACAGCTGGGCGTGGTCGCTGAACTTGTACTGCAAGGTGGCGTTGTAGCGGTAAGTGGCGTGGACCCACGCGGGATCGCCGGCCGAGGTGTCGACGACCTGATCGTACGACCACGAGTTTGGCAGGCGGCCCAGGCGGGTGCCGAACAAGGTGGCCGACCAGGCCTTGCGCTCCCACGAGATGCTGGCGCTGGTCTTTTCACGCGGGATGTCGAAGCCGCTGTTGACCGCCAGTTCATCCCGGGTCGGGTCACCGGGGTATTGCTGGAACAGGTGGTTGCGGGTCCAGGTGTAGTTGCCGGCGAAACGGAAGGTGCCGATCGCGGTTTCCAGCTTGTAGTGCGCGCTGGCGTCGATGCCGCTGGTGCGCTCGTTGGCGACGTTGATCGGGTTGACAAAGATGCCGTACAAGCGACCCGTACCAGCGGTGCGGGTGACGCGCGCCACCGCGTCGATGCAACTGGGCGAGTTCGGGTCGACCGGATTGCCGTTGACGTCCTTGCCGATGCGGCAATCGGCTTCCAGTTGCAGGATGCGGTCGGTGCTGAGGTCCTGCACCTGGTTCTTCATGCGGATGTTGAAGTAGTCCACCGAGAGATCCAGGTTCGGCGTCGGTGACCACACGAAGCCGCCGGTCCAGGAGGTGCTGGTCTCGGAGTTCAGGTCGCGGTTGCCCTGGCGCGTGCGGATCAGACCTTCGTCGGAATACGAGCAGTCGGTGATGTCCTCGTCCGGCTCCTCGGTGCGGCAGCGGTAGTAGTCGTTGCCGGAGGTCTCGTCGTTGCCGATGCCGGCGTAGACGTAGTGCAGGTCCGGCGCACGGAACGCGGTGCCGTAGGAGCCGCGCAGCAGCAGGCTGTCGAGCGGGCGCCATTCCAGCCCGGTGCTGTAGGTCAGCTTGCCGGTCTTGTGGCCGGAGAAGCGGTACTGGTCGTAGCGGCCGGCCAGGCTGAGGTTGAGCGATTCCAGCAGCGGCAGGCGCAGCTCGCCGGCGGTAGCCCAGCGGTTGCGGCTGCCGTGGCCGTCGGAATCCTTCCAGCTGTAGTAGTAGTACTGGGTGGCCAGCGGGTCGGGGTTGAGGTCGTAGGCCTGGTTGCCGAACTCGACCACGCCGGCGAAACCCGCCGGCCCGGCGGGCAGGTTGAACAAGGCGGTGTTGGTCAGGGTGAACGCCAGCGTGTCGCTGCGCGATTCCGGGTGGTAGTTGGTGCGCGCGGTGATCGCGTCGTACTCGGCGCGGGTCAGCGGCGTGTACAGGCGGACGGGATCGGCGTCGAAGATCGGCAGGCCGCTGTCCGGGTCCACGCCCAGTTGCGGGCCGAGGTAGAGATCGTTGGCCTTCGCGGCGACGGTCTGCGGCCAGCTGATCAGCGCCTTGTACTGCGAGTGGCTGAGCGAGGCCTCGTAATCCCAGGCCTGGCCGAACGTGCCCTTGAAGCCGGTGGTGAGGCTGAAGGTCTTCTGCGTGTTCTCGATCATGCCGCGGCCGAGGCCGCCCATTTCCTCGGGCGTGAACTGGCGATACCAGTTCTCGATGCCGCCGCTGTGCGCGTTGTAGAAGTAGCCGTCCTCGTTGCCGTCGGGCGCCTGGTAGTTCCATTGCTCGACGTCGCGGAACAGCTCGACCTTGCTCCAGCCCAGTTGCATGTCGCCGAACCAGCTCAGGTTGTCGTTGATCTTGAAGTTGGCCGAGGTGTAGGTGTTGATGCCGCGGCGCTGGCTGAGGATGGTGCCGTAGCCGATCGACTCGGCGCTGCCACAGAAATTGCCGTAGCGCGGCCGGTTCGCATACACCGTGGTGCCGCCGTTGAGGTACGACAGCGCGTCGCAGGTGGCCTGGCCGGGGTCGATGTAGTCGTCGTTCCAGTCGCCGTTGAGGAAGGTGCGGCGCGGCACCTGCGAGCGCGCGGTGGGCGCGTCGGCGGTGGAGTCCTGGATCTTGCGGTCGTAGGCCCACAGCGGCTTCTGGTCGATCAGCTCGGCGCCGAACACCAGGTTGAAGTCACCCTGCGAGAAGCCGGTGGAGAAGTTCAGCTTGGTCGACGCGCCGCCGCCGCGGGTGGTGTCGCCGTAGCGCAGGTCGATGGTGGTGCCGTCGGCGTGGTCCTTCAGGATGAAGTTCACCACGCCGGAGATCGCATCCGAACCGTACACCGCCGAGGCGCTGCCGGTGAGCACCTCGATGCGGTCGATCATGCCGATCGGGATGTTGGAGATGTCGGTGAAGTTGCTGCGGCCCTTGAACGGCAGCGGAAAGTCGGCGATGCGCCGGCCGTTGACCAGTACCAGGGTGTGGTTGGGGCCGAGCCCGCGCAAGTCGACTTCCTCGGCGCCCGGCGAAAAGTCGGCGCCGCTGGAGGATTGCTGGCTCTGCGTCTCGCCGCTGTTCTGGGTGATCGCGCGCATCACGTCGGGCACGCTGGCGAAGCCGGCGGCCTTGATCTCCTGCGCGGTGACCACGGTGACTGGCGCCGGGCCCTCGACCTGCACCCGCGGAATGCGCGAGCCGGTGACCTGCACTTCGTCCAGCCGTGTGGCCTGTTCCGGGTCCGGTTCGGCGGAGCCGCTGCCGGCAGGCGCGGGTGCGGTTGGCGGCGCGGTTCGGCGGGCCGCCTTGACGATCACTACCGCGCCGGACTCGTCGTGCTGCGTGGTGAAGCCGCTGCCGGCCAGCAACCGCCGCAGCGCCTCGTCCGTCGACAGCGTGCCGCGCACGCCGGCGGTGCGCAGTCCGCGCAGCTGGTCGGCCTGGTAGATGAACTGCGCGCCGGACTGGCGGGCCAGCGTATCCAGCGCGGTGACCAGGTCACCGGCCGGGATGTCGACCGGCCGCGTCGCCGGGGCCTGTGCGGCGGCGAGGGCCTGTGCCGAGCAAGCAAGGATCAACAGCGCGCCGCGTAGCGAACGAGTCATGTGCAGTTCTCCCCGGGCAGGCGCGCACGATGCGCACCGCGTAGATGCCATGACGAGCGGACGCGGAAAATCCCCCCAGGCACCGCTCCGCTCAGCGCGGACTCAACACGATAGTGTTCCCGCGCGCGGCGGCCTTGACCGGGAAGCCGCGCGTCAGCAGCCGCACGAAGGCGTCGGTGTTGGACCAGCGGAAGTTGCCGCCCACGCGCATGGCGCCGACCCGCGCATCGTCGATCACGATCTTGCGCTGGTTGTAGCGGTTGAACTCGGCCACGGCGGTGGCCAGCGGGGTGTCGTGGAAGCTGACGAAACCGTTGCGCCAGCTCAGGTATTCCTGCGCCTGCTGCACGGTTCCCGAATGCACGACCACGCCGCCATCGCTGGCGATGGCCACGCTGCCGGCCGGCAACAGGGTGGTGGCCTGGTGCGGGCCGTCGGGACGACCGTCGGATTCCAGCCGCACCAGGCCCTGGGTGACCACCACGCGCAGATCCGCCGCGTCACGGCGCACCGCGAAGCGTGTGCCGACGGCGATCACCCGGCGCGCGTCGGCGCTGACCACGAACGGTCGTGCGCGATCCTTGGCCACGCTGAAGAACGCCTCGCCTTGCTCGAGATCGACGTGGCGTTCGCGGCGCGACCAGGTCAGCCGGATGCGGCTGTCGCTGCTGAGCGTGGCCACCGAGCCGTCCGCCAGTTGCACCTCGCGCAGCTCGCCGACGGCGGTTCGATAGGATGCCTGCTCCACCGCGCCGTACCCATGCCAGGCCAGCGCCAGCGTCACGACCACCAGCAGCGAAGCGGCGACCGCCAGCAGCCGGGCGTGCGGCCAGGATCGGCGTCGCGTGGCTGCCCGCCAGCCGCGCGGAGTCGCGGCAGGGTGCGGTTGCGCCAGCGCAGGTGCACCGGTGTGCGGCGTCGCCCAACTGCCACGCGGCGGCACGCCGCCGGCGCGCCAGCCGGCACCCAGCGCCTGCAGCCGGCCGCTTTGCTGCCACGCCGCGTCGAGCCGCACGTAGGCCACCCGGTGCGCGGTTGACGCATCCAGCCACGCGTCCAGCCGGCGCTGGTCGCGCTCGTTCCAGTGCTCGCCGTCGCGTCGGGCCAGCCAGCTCGCGGCGATGTGTTCGATCTCCCTGCTACTGGTCATGACCAAGCTCGATGGCGGTTTCCTGTTCGCCTGCACGGGTGTGGCGATGGGCGTGGCGATCGCCGTGCACATACTGAGCGATCAGCCGCGCGCCCTTGGCGATCTGCTTCTCCACGGTCTTCTCGCTGATGCCCATGCGGGCGGCGACCTGTTTCTGCGACAACTGCTCGACGCGGCGCAGCCAGACCACCTCGCGGCAGCGGTCGGGCAGGCGGTCGAATGCGTCGGCGAGGCGTTTCAACTCCTGGTGTGCGTCCAGCCGGCGGTCCGGCGTGACCTCGTCCACCGAGACGTTCAACGCGTCGATATCACCCACGGCCTCGATCGAGACCACCCGTTCGCGGCGCAGGCGGTCGGTCATCAGGTGGCGCGCCGTGGTGAACATGAACGACTTGGGTTGGGTCGGGCGCGACCGTGCCGCGGCTTCGTAGACGCGAACGTAGATCTCCTGGCGCAGGTCGTGGACCTCCTCGCGACGGAACCAGCTGCGCCGCAGATAGCGCATCAGGGCGCCCTCGTGGACGAGGATTTCGCGGGCAAACCAGCTGTTGAGGGAATTGTCCACGTGGCGACCTTAGCGCCAATCCGGGGCGGCTGGACAGCGGGGCGAACGTGGGGGATATCCGCGGGCCGCTCGTCCCGGACGATAACCACGGACGGGCATGCGCCCGCTCTGTCATGGCCCGGGGAAGTGCCGATGAAAACGTTCCGACCAACTTTCCGCTGGCTGTGGCTGGCGTGCTGCCTGCTGTTGGCGGGCTTCGGGCCCGGCAGCGTGGCCAAGCCGTCGGGTGCGGGCTACGACTATTACCGGATCGGCAAGCTCGACGCCGCGCGCCCCGGAACCACCGAGCCGGCGCTGCTGCTGATGGGCGGTGGTGACTGGCCGCCGGCGGCGTTCGCATGGTTCGCCGCCAGGGGCGGGCACGGGCATTTCGTGGTCCTGCGCGCCTCCGGTGCCGATGAATTGCAGAAGGAGCTGTACGAAGACATCGGCGGCGTGGCCTCGGTGCAGACCCTGGTGTTCCACGACCGCGCGGCGGCCAGCGATCCGCGCGTGCTGGAGATCGTGCGTTCGGCCGACGGCATCTTCATCGCCGGCGGCGACCAGGCCAACTATGTGCGGTTCTGGAAAGGCACGCCGTTGAACGCCTTGCTGGAACGCCATGTGGCGCAGGGCAAGCCGCTGGGCGGCACCAGTGCCGGCCTGGCGATCCTCGGCCGCTTTGCCTATGGCGCGCTGGACGGCGGCAGCATCACCTCGGATGAAGCGCTGGCCGATCCGCTGGGCAAGGCGGTGACCGTGGTCGAAGGTTTCCTGCATCTGCCGTACCTGCAGCACGTCATCACCGACACCCACTTCCATGCGCGCAAGCGGCTGGGCCGGTTGGTTGCGTTCATTGCCCGGTTGCGCCACGAGGGGCATGCCGACGTGATCGGCCTGGGCGTGGATGAGGATGCCGCGTTGTGCGTGGAGGCCGATGGACAAGGGCATCTGGTCACCCTGAACGACGGTTTCGCCTGGCTGGTGCGCCCCGCGGGTCCGCCGGCGCGGGTCGTTGCCGGCCAGCCGCTGGACTATCGGGGCATTCGCGTGACCGGCATCGGCCCGCACAGTCGGATCGACCTGCGCGATCTGAGCGTGCAACGCCCGGCGTTCGAGGTCACCGCTGACGTGCGCGACGGCAAGCTTGAGTTGCACGGCGATGCCGTGCCGGCCGCGACGCCGGCAGGTTAGCTGGCTTCGGCGCGCGCATGGCGACGCCGGTTGCCGGCGTAGCGATCGTGGTGAGTGGGTGAAGCGGGCATAATCGCCCTTCCGATCTTGCTTTCGCGGACCCGCCATGCCCGGAAAACAGCAGGAAGTCAGTTTCCGTTTTCTCGCCCAGCCCACCGACGTCAACTTCGGCGGCAAGGTGCACGGCGGCATGGCGATGAAGTGGATCGACCAGGCCGGTTATGCCTGCGCGGTTGCCTGGAGTGGAGCGTATTGCGTCACGGCCTCGGTCAGCGGCATCCAGTTCGTGGCGCCGATCCTGATCGGCGACCTCGTCACGGTGAGGGCGCGCCTGATCCATACGGGCCGCAGCAGCATGCATCTGGCCGTCGACGTGATGGCCAGCGACTTGCGCAAGGGCGACCAGCGCCTGGCGACCAGCTGCGTGATGGTGTTTGTGGCGCTGGACGGCGCCGATGGCAAGCCCACCCCGGTGCCATGCTGGGAGCCGCGCAACGAGGCCGACCGACGCCTGCAGGCCAAGGCCCGGCAACTGCTCGAGTTGTCCCGGGGGATGGAACAGTTGGTCGATCCGCAAGACCTCGCCGACACCTGACGGGCACGGCCGGATGGCGCGCCGACATGCGATATGCGTGCCATGAGGTGTTGACAGTTCCCGGCACGATCCACACAATACGCGTTCTTTGTTGGAGGGATACCCAAGCGGCCAACGGGGGCAGACTGTAAATCTGCTGGCTTACGCCTTCGGTGGTTCGAATCCACCTCCCTCCACCAGCAACAAGCGACGCGAAAGCGGCGCGCAAGACACGATTTCCGCGCAGGGCGGGAGTAGTTCAATGGTAGAACCTCAGCCTTCCAAGCTGATGATGCGGGTTCGATCCCCGTCTCCCGCTCCATTGCACTGCAAGTGTCAGAAGCTGTTGATCGACGCGATCGCGGCATAAGTTTCGAATCATCCGGCAGGACGCCGGTCTGTTCTTCGTCATCATGGAGGATGGCTGAAGTTATGAAGAGTCCGACAGGATGTCGGTCTTGTCTTTGCCGTCATGGAGGACGGCTGAAATACACGCTCATGTAGCTCAGTCGGTAGAGCACTTCCTTGGTAAGGAAGAGGTCACAGGTTCGATTCCTGTCATGAGCACCAGCTTCCGGCCTTCACGGCCAGCCCGTAAACGGGCTGTTCTTTTCTACAATTGATTGACTCCATCGGGGTTTAGCGCGCATGGCAAAGGGTAAATTCGAACGCACCAAGCCGCACGTCAACGTCGGCACGATTGGTCACGTGGATCACGGCAAGACGACGCTGACGGCGGCGCTGACGAAGGTCGGTGCCGAGCGTTTTGGTGGCGAGTTCAAGGACTACAGCGCGATCGACGCGGCGCCGGAAGAGAAGGCGCGCGGCATCACGATCTCGACCGCGCACGTGGAATACGAGTCGCCGACCCGGCACTACGCGCACGTCGACTGCCCGGGCCACGCCGACTACGTGAAGAACATGATCACGGGTGCGGCGCAGATGGACGGCGCGATCCTGGTGTGCTCGGCCGCCGACGGCCCGATGCCGCAGACGCGCGAGCACATCCTGCTGTCGCGCCAGGTGGGCGTGCCGTACATCGTGGTGTTCCTGAACAAGGCGGACATGGTGGACGACGCCGAGCTGCTGGAGCTGGTCGAGATGGAGGTGCGCGAGCTGCTCTCCAAGTACGACTTCCCGGGTGACGACACCCCGATCATCAAGGGTTCGGCGCTGAAGGCGCTGGAAGGCGACCAGAGCGAAATCGGCGTGCCGGCGATCATCAAGCTGGTCGATGCGCTGGACAGCTACATTCCGGAGCCGGTGCGCACCATCGACAAGCCGTTCCTGATGCCGGTGGAAGACGTGTTCTCGATCTCCGGCCGCGGCACCGTGGTGACCGGTCGTATCGAGCGCGGCGTGATCAAGGTGGGCGACGAAATCGAAGTGGTCGGCATCCGCGACACGCAGAAGACCACGGTCACCGGCGTGGAGATGTTCCGCAAGCTGCTGGACCAGGGCCAGGCGGGCGACAATGCCGGCCTGCTGCTGCGCGGCCTGAAGCGCGACGACGTGGAGCGTGGCCAGGTGCTGGCCAAGCCGGGCACGATCACCCCGCACACGGACTTCGAGGCCGAGGTGTATGTGCTGTCGAAGGACGAGGGTGGCCGTCACACGCCGTTCTTCAAGGGCTACCGCCCGCAGTTCTACTTCCGCACGACCGACGTGACCGGTGCCGTGACCCTGCCGGAAGGCGTGGAAATGGTGATGCCGGGCGACAACGTGAAGATGGTGGTGAGCCTGATCCACCCGATCGCGATGGACGAAGGCCTGCGTTTCGCCATCCGCGAGGGCGGCCGCACCGTCGGCGCCGGCGTGGTGGCCAAGGTCATCAAGTAAAATACATCGGGAGTAGGGAATCGGGAATCGGGAATCGCTGGAGCGAAGCACGACACGCTCCGGATCGTTTACCATTCCCGATTCTCTATTCCCTGTTCCCGTTTTTACGCCAGTAGCTCAATTGGCAGAGCAGCGGTCTCCAAAACCGCAGGTTGGGGGTTCAAGTCCCTCCTGGCGTGCCACTTTTCCCGAGGATTCGGACGGGTGACGATGGCAGGGTCGACCGCAAGGCTCGGCGTGCTGCCGCCACTCGACAAGCGCACATGATTACCAAGGCAGAACAGCCCAAGGGCACCAACGCTGGCGACATCGGCAAGCTGATACTGGCGGGGCTGGTGCTGGCAGCGGGCATCTTTGCCTATTCCTGGTTCGGTCGTGACGGCAGCGTCCCCGTGTCGATGCGCCTGCTGGGCGTGCTCGCCGCGCTGGTGATCGCCGTGGCGATCGCCGCGTTCACCGGGCTGGGGCGGCGGGTCAGGAATTTCCTGGCCGAATCGCAGTTCGAGATGCGCAAGGTGGTCTGGCCCACGCGCGACGAGACGATCAAGACGACCGGCGTCATCCTGCTGGTAGTGATCGTCCTGTCGCTGCTGCTGGGGTTGATCGACCTGATCCTGAAGTCGGTCATCCTCGACTGGCTGTTGAAGCTGGGTGGTTGAGATGAGCATGAGCAAGCGCTGGTACGTGGTGCACGCCTATTCGGGCTTCGAGAACCAGGTCAAGCGTTCTCTCGAGGAGCGCATCAAGCGCGCCGGGATGGAAGAGAAGTTCGGCGAAGTGCTGGTGCCGACCGAGGAAGTGATCGAGATGCGCGGCGGGCAGAAGCGCCGCAGCGATCGCAAGTTCTTCCCCGGCTACGTGCTGGTGCAGATCGAGTGCAGCACCGAGGGCAAGGCGCCGCGCATCGACGACGAGTGCTGGCACCTGATCAAGGAAACCCCCAAAGTCATGGGGTTCATCGGCGGCACCGCCGATCGCCCGTTGCCGATCAAGGACAGCGAAGCCGACGCCATTCTCAGTCGCGTGCGCGAGGGCGTCGAGAAGCCCAAGCCGAAGGTGCTGTTCGAGCCGGGCGAGATGGTGCGCGTCACCGAGGGCCCGTTCAACGATTTCAACGGCGTGGTCGAGGAAGTCAACTACGAGAAGAGCCGCCTGCGCGTGGCCGTGTTGATCTTCGGGCGTTCGACTCCGGTGGAACTGGAGTTCGGTCAGGTCGAAAAGGCCTGAGTCCAGGGAAAAGATTGCCCGGAGCGCACTCGCTCGGCATCTTCGTCTTTTCCTCCGCTGGCGGGGGAGGGTGGCGCCGGTCAGGCCGACACTCTCCGCTTCCGATTTCGGTCTTGGTGCCGCAACTGGCACGGGGCTTGCTGATGATCCGGTAAATCTCTATACTGCGCGGTTCACGCGGGGTCTTTTTGGCCCGGCGTGTCCGCGTTTCGGATCTGCACGAGGCAGGTCTTCCTTCCATCCACGGAGCGGTGAACAGCGAGGAGCCGCAAGGCGCCTGGACTCGCGAGGAAAATCCCATGGCAAAGAAAGTTGTCGGTTACATCAAGCTGCAGGTCAAGGCCGGTCAGGCCAACCCCTCGCCGCCGGTCGGTCCCGCCCTCGGTCAGCGCGGCCTGAACATCATGGAGTTCTGCAAGGCGTTCAATGCCGCCACGCAGAAGCTGGAGCCGGGTCTGCCGATCCCGACCATCATCACGGCCTATTCCGACCGCAGCTTCACCTTCATCACCAAGACCCCGCCCGCCACCATCCTTCTGAAGAAGGCCACCGGCGTCGCCAAGGGTTCGCAGAAGCCGAACACCGACAAGGTCGGCAAGGTCACCCGCAAGC
>Ga0209916_1000876_pt1 | contig 36230 bp, 25 predicted proteins | sample ThiBio_1000_plan_FD_183956 | JGI IMG/M metagenome (GOLD analysis project Ga0209916, IMG submission 183956) | Wastewater bioreactor microbial communities from Cape Town, South Africa - Thiocy_solids_2 (SPAdes) | ecosystem: Engineered > Bioreactor > Thiocyanate-remediating > Anaerobic-Aerobic ... | reverse complement strand
GGAAGCCGTCGGAATAGAAGTCCTCTTCCATCCGAGGCTTGCGCCGAAACGCGACGCCGGTCGACCCCTCATCCGGCCCTTCGGGCCACCTTCTCCCTCAAGGGGAGAAGGCGATGACCGCCGCGACTTCTGAAAAAGTGTCGGGTCGTCAGCCCGGTGGGAGAGAGGACGGAATAGGCGATCTGGGTCAATATAGAGCTTGCCTATGCTCTCCAAATTCCTAATCGAAAAGTTGTGGCCATACCTATGCCCGCGAGGGGGGAAGGCCGTTATGCCCACCACCCCCAAAACCCGAAACGGTGAGAGAAAATCGGCGACTCCTCGTCGAACGCCGCCACCGTTCGACGCATGTGATCATGCGCCGTTGTATCGAATCCCGGCTTGATTTCCACCGTCCATCGCGGATCATGGGGGCGGGCTCGACGAGGGCGCGACGATGAAGAATCGATCTCCGGAGGACCGTTGATGGCCTGGTTGGTGTTGATCGTGGCGGGTTTGCTGGAGGCGGCCTGGGCTTACTTCCTGAAGACGTCCAGGGGCTTCACGGCGGTCGGGCCGTCGGCGGCGTTTTTGGTCACGATGACCTTGAGCATGGCGCTTCTGGGATGGTCGCTGAACCAACTGCCGATGGGGACGGCCTACGCCGTCTGGACCGGCATCGGCGCGGTCGCCACCGTGATCGTCGGCATGATCGTCTTCGGCGAGCCCGCCACGGCGCTTCGGCTCGGCTCCATCGGCCTGATCCTGGCGGGAATCGTCGGCCTCAAATTCGCGACCGGCGGGTGAGGCGGGGCCGTCGGCGCGAGGGTTGCATGGGGAACCTGGCGACGCGGGGCCTTCCCGCGACGATCATCGCCTTCTCCCCTTGAGGGAGAAGGTGGCCCGAAGGGCCGGATGAGGGGTCGACCGGCGTCGCGTTTCGGCGTAAGCCATGGGAGGAAAGCGACTTCGAGTCCGATGGCTTCCGGTCCCGCCCACCCCTCGTCCGGCCTTCGGCCACCTTCTCCCTCAAGGGAAGAAGGACGCGCGTCGTCGGCCTCCGGTCCCATCAAAACTTGTAACGAACACTACTGTGTCGGAGGCTCCCATGCGCCACGCCGTCGCGGCCTTGCCGTTCGTCCTGACGATCTTCGCCCTCGCCGTCCCCGCGCGGGCCCAGGTCGACCCGTCCAAGGAGACGCCCAAGCTGGACCCGGCCGATCTGGTGGGCGTCTACGAGATCGTCTCGGGCGAGAAGTTCGGCGTCCCCGAGCCGGCCGAGCGGATCAAGGACACGACCGCGCGGTTCACCAAGGACCGTATCGTCGTGATGGACAAGGACAGCCACGAGGTCTACGGCGCCTCCTACGCCTTGGTCCCGTCCGAGGCCGCGGCCGGCGAGGCCGCCTCGGGGGCGAAGGGCTCGGGGATCCGGATGGTCAGCAAGCCCGTGAAGAACGAAAGCCAGGAGCAGGTCTCCATCGGCATGATCGAGAAGAACGGCGACAAGGTCCGCCTCGTTTACGCCCTGCCGAACGTCGAGACTCCCGGGAAGTTCAAGACCAAGGCCGGCCAACTCATGTTCGTCATGAAGCGCAAGGCCGAGTGACGCCCCGGCCCGATCGCCCAGGAACGATGCCGAAACAAATTCCCGGAATGGAACCACGGAGTCACGGAGGACACGGAGAGGAAATTGAGAATTGAAATTCAATGGATTAGTAATTCTAATGATTGAAGACGGCCGGATCGCTCCTCGTCCTCCCTCTTCGTGTCCTCGGTGACTCCGTGGTTCCCCTATCTTCGTCACATGGATTCGACAAGTTGTTTCGGCGGCGTTCCATGGCGACGGTCAATGGGCGGCGACGCGGGGGGAGGCCGTGGCGTAGGCGTCGAGCAAGCCGGTGCGGCCGGGATGGATCGCCTCCAGGCCCAGCCGTGATTGCATGCTGTACGACAGCCGGCCGCCGGCCCCGAACAGCACCACCAGCCGCCGCCCCTCGGGAAGCGTCAACAGGTCGTCGACGGTCGCCAGGTCGACCTGCGGCAAATCCGGCAGCGCCGAGCGAAGGATGAAGCGGAGCCGACTACCGGGGTAGGGGGCGTCCAGCGAGCCGGATTCGGCGTCGGGGTCGAACCGCGACGACGGCGGACTGACGACCGCCACCTGGGTGTACGGCCGCTCGCGGTTGCGTCTGAGGATCATGGTGCGGAGCATCAGCATGTCGCTGGTCTCGCCGTGGCGGAAGGCCACCTCGCGAACCCCCAGGCCGACGGTCGCCGCCAGCGCGGCCAGCAGAAACCCCGCCAGCATCCGTCTTTGGCGGTCGTCGCGCCCGCGCGCCCACCGCGCCGCGATCCGGCACAGGAAGAACGAGGCGATCAGCAGATCCAACGCGACGTGCAGCCCCAGCGTGGAGGCCGAGCCGACGCGGCCGGCCAGGACGTCGTCGAACGCCCCCCGCAGGTCGTGGCTCGCCCACCACGCCAGGCAGAACGCCAGGGCCGGGGCCAGACCGACCAGCGCCCGAACCGAGACCCGGCGGTTGACCAGGTCGGCGACCGTCGCGGCGGCCAGCAGGTTCAGCGGCGCGAGCAGGAAGATCTCAAGCGCCTGCCGGGGCCCGTTGGTCCAGAACGACGCCGCCAGGGCCGCCACGCCCGCCCAAACGATCCAAAGCGAGCCGCCGATCGTCTCGCGGTCGTCCCCCTCGTGGGCCAACGCGCGGCGGACGCCCCGGACGGCGCCGTACAAGGCCAAGGGCGCGGCGACCGGCGCCATCTCCAGGATCCGAGCCGCCAGGTTGTACGACTCGGTCCATTCCGAGGCCGAAAGCGTCAACGGCGCGAACAACCCCCAGCCGTGGCTCGCGAACATGCTCAAATGCCAGGGGACGGCGATCAACGCCGCGATCCCGACCGCCGCGGCGACGTCCACCGCGCCCCCGCCTCGGAGCCGGGCGCGCCAGCCCCCGCGCGTCGCGGGCCGGTAGCTCGGATCGACGGCCGCCCCCGCCCGCATGTAGACCTGATGCAAGATCGCGACCACGACCACGACCAGGCCGAACGCCTCCACCGTCAAGAGCGACGCCCCCAGCGCCAGGCCGCCCGCCGCCGACCACAAGAGCGAGCGGCCCCGAGGGTCGACCGACTCCACCGTCAGCCTGGTCCTCACGGCGTAGGCGTGCAACGCCGCGACGGCGCCGGCCGCGGCCAGCAGGTGAGGGGTCATCTCCTGCTCGCGCAAGAGCAGGCTGGGGCTGAACGCCATCAGAAGCGCCGCGGCGAACCCCAGCCCCCCGCCGCGCCAGAGCCTTCCCTGAAGGTAGACGAGCAGGACGATCGCGATCCCGGCCATGTAGCTGGGGAGGACGCAGGCCAGGGGGTCGCAGTCGCCGCTGAGCGTCAGGCCGACCGCCGCCAGCCAGGGGTACAACGGGGGCTGCAAGGCCACGCTGTGATAGCCGGCCGACTCGCGCCCGGGAAGGATCGCCAGGCCGGCGGGCGTCTGGTCGATCCACATGCCGTCGACGGCCGCGGCCATCGCCCGCAGGCCCCAGAGCGGGCCGGGGTTGGTCAAGTCCCACGACCGGATCGCCGACAGGCCGGGCAGGACCGCCAGGAGGACCACCAGCGGAAAGAACATCGCCGACCGCGGCGCGGGGCGGATCAAGGGGCGCGGCGGCTCGGGGGCCGTCGGCTCCCACCGGGCCCTCGGCGTCGCCGACCTTCGCGTCGGTCTCGGCACGCGCGTCGCCATCGTCTCGTCCGCCGCTATCGTGTCGGTGATGGAGGACGACCCGCCGCCGTCGGCCGAACCGGCCCCGGGCGCGGATCCCGTCGATGTCGAAGTGGTTCTCGACGGACCATACCACAAACGCGGCGATCCGGGGATAGGCGTTCGGCCGGTTCCTGAAGGCACGGGCTGGTCCTCGCCTCGTTCGCCCCGTCCGCCTGGACGGTCGGGGCCGATCGCGACGCGAACCCACGCGGAGGCCGCGTCGCCCGCAACGACGCCGCGCTGGTTATCGGCTCGACCGCGCCGCGGCGCTCACGGAATCCCCCGAATCCCGTCCGCGGGGGTCGCTTCCCAGGCGCGTCGGCATCTCGTTTGCTTAAATCTTGTCTTGACGTTCGACACGCCGGGCGTCTCGTCAAGCAAGGATTTCATGCGAAAGGACCACGACCATGTTGCGCTGGGCCATCACCTTCTTCGTGCTCGCGCTGATCGCGGGCTTCATGGGATTCTACGGGCTCGAAGGGGACCTGGCGGGAATCGCCAAGATTTTCGTGCTGATCTTCCTGGTGCTGTTCGTCGTCTCGCTGATCTTCGGGCGTTCGACCGCCCCCGTGGTCTAGCGCCGACGGTCGGATCACCAAGCGGCCCGCATCACGCGGGCCTCATGCGAAAGGACGATAATCATGTTGGGTTGGGCCATCACCTTCTTCGTGCTCGCGTTGATCGCGGCCGTGCTGGGTTTCGGCGGGCTCGTGGGCACGCTGGCGGGAATCGCCAAGTTCTTCGTGTTCCTCTTCCTGGTGCTGTTCGTCGTCTCGCTGATCTTCGGCCGCTCGGTGCCGACGACGGTCTAGACGACGAAGGCGCCGGGCGGTCGGTTCGGGGCCGACGTCACCCCGACGCCGACGATCGGAACAACTCCGTCGAGAAGTACCGCTCCATCCGATCCGGGAAAACCGTGACGACCCGCGCGTCGGGCCCCAGGCGGGCCGCGACCATCGTCGCCGCTCGGTAATTCAGCCCCGAGCTGGGGCCCACGGGAAAGCCCTCGCGGATCAAGCGGCGAGCGGCGTCGAGCGCCTCGTCGTCCGGAACGTCGACCTCCTCCAGAGCCTCCACGCGCGCGGCCCGGAAGCGGGCGTAGATGGTGGAGAGGCCGTCGGCCACGCCGGGGATTCGACCGCTGAACGAGCAACACTCCGCCCCCGCGCCGCCGACGCCCGCGGCGGTGGTCGGCCGGGCCGCGAACGCCCTCGACGAGCAACCGCGATCGTAAAGACCCTCCCACAACCCCGCCAGCGTCCCTCCCGTGCCGACGCCGCTGACGACCGCGTCCACCCATCCCCCCGGAATCTGGGCGAGGATCTCCGACGCCGTGTACGCCCGGTGCGCGTCGGGGTTGTCCGGGTTCTCGAACTGGAGCGGTTGGAACGCCCCGCGCCCCCGAGCCAGGGCCGCGGCGCCGGCCAGCGCGCCGGCGATGCCGGCCTCTCGCGGCGAGAAGACGACCTCCCCGCCGTAAGCCTCGATCATCAGCCGACGCTCGCGACCGACCCCCTCCGGCAGCACGGCCGCGAACCGCAGGCCGAGCTGCGCCGAGGCGAGCGCCATGGCGATGCTCGTCGACCCGCTGGACGCCTCCACCACCCACCCGCCGGGGGCGACCTTCCCCGCCCGGATCGCCTTTTGCAGGATGTAACCGGCGATCCGGTCCTTGGTCGAGCCGCTGGGGTTGAGGAACTCCAGCTTGCACCAGATCGTCGGCCCGTCGGCGTCGAGCCGGATCGGGACCAGGGGCGTCGCCGCGACCTGATCGAGATAGCGGTTGAATTCCGGCAGTCGGCGAGCGGCGTTCATGGCGATCCTCGCGCTGGATTCGGAGGGGCTCTCTCCGTCACCCTAGCACGCCGTTCAACCGCCTGCCGACGGGTTCGCCGGCGGCGTCGAACGCGCCCGGACGAGGGTGACGCCGACGAGCCGACGGCCAATCGCCCAGACGATCAGCAGCCCGATCGCGTAAAACGGCAGCCACGGCGCTTCCGCCACGACGAACAGGACCAGGGACTTGCCCACGTCCACCAGCCGGGACGTCGACTCCCCCCACGTCCGGGCGATCTGGGTGGGGAAGTCCGCCACCACCGGCGCGGGGGGCTGGAACCGCTCGCGCTCGCGGAGCGTCAAGGTCAGCGTCGCCAGCGACGTCAGGTTCCGAAGCACCCGGATCCGCCCCTCCATCTGCTCGATCTCGCCCCGGACGCGGGACAATTCGGTCTCGACCTTCAGCACGTCCTCAAGCACGCCGGATCGCTCCTCCAGCATTTTTTGAAGCGTTTGCTCCTGGACCCGCTTGTTCTTGATCCGGGCCTCGACGTCGTAAAATTCGGCGGTGACGTCCTGGGAGGTCCGGTTGAACTGGACGAGTTCCCCCAGGGCCCGAACCGACTTCACGAAGCCGTCGAAGCCGTCGATTGGGATCCGAAGCTTCCAGAACAACGACCGCGTGGTCCCCGGCGAGCCGGTCATGGTCTCCTCGGCGATGTAGCCGCCGGAGGAGGCGACCAGGTCGCCGACCTTGGTCCCGGCGGCGTCCAGGTCGTCGACGGCAAGGTCGAGCGTGGCGTTGTAGATCACCTTCCGCGACACCGCCGCCTGGTCGCTCCCGTCCGCCGGCGGCGGCTCCGCGGCTTTCCGGTCGCCCCCCATCATCCCTCGCGCGCCGTCGTCGAACGCGGCGGGCGTGGCGGCGGGCGCGGCCGGGGCGGGCGCCGCGCTCTTGGCGAAGTACGCCACGTCCTGATTCATGTATTTGCCAGCCGGCGGGGGAGCGCCCCCTTCGTCGCAGCCGGCCGTCGCCAGCAACGCCGCGGCGAACAGGGGGGTGGGGAATCCGCGCATGGTCGGTCCTCGCGTCACAGAGATGATGGGGGCGTCGGAGCGGGGGGAAGGGCGTCCCGCCTTCGTTATAGACGTCGCGGATCGGCGGTTTGTTAGGCGCGTCGCGAATTTTTCAATCATCTTCCCCCCTCGCGGGGGAAGACAGACCGCGAAGCGGTCAGATGAGGGGGACGATGCGCAAGAGGACCGTTGGAATTCGAAGCCCGCCCGACTGGCTCGGACAGGTAGAGGCCGTTCGTCGCGTCCTCCCCCTCATCCGCCCCTCCGGGGCACCTTCTCCCACGAGGGGAGAAGGGGGGATCTCGGCTTGGCCCGCCACATATGCAAGTCGTGCCGAACAAGATTGGGAAGGACGCGGGAATATCGCTCAAACCGGGTCGAGATATTCCCGCATCCACAGTTCCAGCATCAGCAGCGCCCAGAGGCGGTGGCCGTGCTCGCGACGGCCCGCGGCGTGTTCGTCGATCAAAAGGCGGACGCGGTCGGGGCGGAACAAACCGCGCGCGAGCGTCGAGGGGTCGAGGAGGATCGCGGAAATCTCGTCCTTCAATTCGTTTCGGAACCAGCGGCCGACGGGGACACCGAAGCCCATCTTGCGGCGTCGGCTGATCCGCTCGGGGATCAGGTCGGCGCACGCCCGCTTGAGGACGACCTTGGACCGTCCCGGCCGCAGCCGCAGCTTGCGGTCGACGGGCATCGCCGCGGCCAGCTCGACGACCCGATGGTCCAGAAACGGCGCCCGGCACTCCAGGCCGTGGGCCATGCTCGCCATGTCCACCTTGTAAAGCAGATCGCCGGGAAGATATGTGAGGATATCGGCGACCATCGCCCGCGTCACGACGTCGCGACCGTCGGCGGCGGCGAACGCCCGCGCCTGGATCGTCGCGGGGTCGATCGATCCGGGATCGGCAAGGCCCGCGGAGTACGTCGCCAGGCGGTCGAGCTGGTCGTCGGCGTACAGGGCGAGCCGTTCGACCTCGTCGAAGGTCGTCATCCAGCCGAGGTAGCGGTTCGCGGCCGGGCGGTCGATCCGCTCGGTGAGTCGCTCCAGGGCGCGCAGCCGCGACTTCGCCTTGCCGGAGCGCGGTATCAGCCTCGACATCGTCCGGGCCAGGGCGCGCCTGGGGCCCACGGGGACGCGCTGGAGGATCTCGGTGAGGGCGAGCGCCCGATAGCGGTCGTAGCCGCCGAAGAGTTCGTCGCCGGCGTCGCCGGTGAGGGCCACCGTGACCTCGCGGCGGGTCTCGCGCGCGACGCGCCAGGTGGGCAGCGCGGAACTGTCGGCGAACGGCTCGTCGAACCGTCGCGCCAACTCGGGGATCGTCTCCCACGCCTTCGGTTCGACTATGAACGTATGATGCTCCGTGCCGATCGCCCGGGCGGCGGCGGCGGCGAAGGCGGTTTCGTCGTAGGCGGCGTCGGGGAAGCCGATGGCGAACGTCTTGACCGGCCGCGACGACGCCCGTTGCATCAACCCCACGACGGCCGTCGAATCGACCCCGCCGGAGAGGAACGCGCCCAGGGGGACGTCGGCGACCATTTGCTCGCGGACGGCCTCCTCCAGCGTCGCGCGCAGTTCCTCGGCGTCCTCCGAGGCCGTCCGCCGCCGCTCGCGGTTCCAGTCGGGCGACCAGTAGCGCTCGACGCGCAGGCGGCCCTCGCTCCAGACCGCGTAATGGGCCGGAGGGAGCTTGCACGCGCCGTCGAGGATCGTCCGCGGCTGGGGGACGTATCCGAACGTGAGATAATGATCGACGGCCGTCGGGTCGACTCGCCGGGGGACGTCGGCGTCGGGAAGCGCCAAAAGCGCCTTCAGTTCGCTGGCGAAGACGAGTCGGCCGGCGTGTTCGCGATAGAGCAACGGCTTCTGGCCCAGGCGGTCGCGACCCAGCAGGAGCGACCGGCGGCGGACGTCCCAGATCGCCAGGGCGAACATGCCTCGGAGATGCTGGAACATTCCGGGCCCTTCGTCCTCGTAGAGATGGACGAGGGTCTCGGTATCGCCGCGGGAGCGGAGGACGTGGCCGCGGCCCTCCAGAAGGCGTTGAAGCTCGGGGAAGTTGTAGATCTCGCCGTTGAAGACGACCCAGACCGTGCCGTCCTCGTTGCAAAGCGGCTGCCGCGCCCCTTCAAGATCGACGATCGCCAGGCGGCGGAAGCCGAGCGCGACGTGGTCGTCGCGGTAGACGCCCGAGTCGTCGGGCCCGCGATGGGCGATGCGGTCCATCATCGCCTTCAGCAAGCCGTCGTCGAGCGCCCCGGCCGGGTCGTTCCAGACCGCCCCGCAGATCCCGCACATGCCCGCCCGCCTTTCGCCGCTACTCGTTCCGCCTTTCCGGTCGAGGGAACGGATTCCAGGATATCAGCCGGGCGACGGCTCGTCGCCCACCACGCCCCCGTCGCGCTCGAACGCGCCGGGGGGGATCGGTCCCGCGGATCGCGCGGATCGTTTTGACGGCGTCGGGAGAGCGACCTAGGCTTTTTTCGGGCTCATCCGGCTGAAGCGCGCGCGGCGACCAAGACGGGTGAATGCATGGGCGTGTTTTGAGAAGAAGATCGAGCAACAACAGCGAAGGGGGTGGGGGTCTGGGGGCGGGAACTGGGCCTCTGGTCCCGCCCCCATGTGGATCGGCCGTAGCACAAGCATGCGTAAACGCATTCGTTCTGCGCTTTCGGCGCGCGCTTCAGCCGGATGAACCTTTTTTCGTCTCGGAGAGGCTCGGAGTCATCAACGCGCGCCGACCCCGGGAGCCAAGCTTCCGGATGGTCGTATGCGCGCACGTCACAGACCCGCCTTTTCCAACGATCTCGACGGAGCAAATCATGTTCAACCAGATTTCCCACCGGCGGACCCGCGGCCGCGCGGCGAGGGCTCGAAACGCTCGCGCCTGGCGGCGGCCGTCGGTCGAGGGTCTCGAAGCGCGGACGCTGCTCTCGACGCTGTTCGTCGACGACGCCTGGTCGAGCGCCTTGGACGGGGCCGAGGTCGCCGAGGGCAAGGTCTTCGGGGACAACGCCTTCGCGACCATCCAATCGGCCATCGTCAAGGCCGTCTCGGGGGACGAGATCGACGTCGCCGCGGGAACGTACACCGGCGCGGTTTCGATCGGGAAGTCCCTGACCATCATGGGGGCGGGGTCCGGCGAGGGAGGGACGATCCTGAACGTCGCGGACCTCTCGTCGGCTTACGCCGTGTCGATCTCGGCGTCGGACGTGTCGTTCGGCGGCATGACCGTCACCGCCGCGGGATCCGCCGTCCAGCCGACCTACGGCGTCAACGCGAGCGGAACGTCCGGATTGACGTTGACGGACCTGGCCGTGGTTTCGATGACGAAGTCCGGCGTCAACCTCAACGGCGTGACCGACTTCACGATCACGAACGTCGCCTCGCGCGACAACGGCGGGGCGGGCTTCTTCCTCCAGGACGCCAAGCGCGGGACGCTGACGGACGTGACGACGTCGGGCAACGCCTGGACCGGGCTGGGACTCTCCACAGCCGGCCGCTACCACGCGATCGGCGTCGAGGAGATCACGGTCAACGGCGCGTCAACCTTCGGCGAGGCGGCGACCGACAACGGCGGGGTGATGATCGAAGAGTCGTCGTGGAACGGGACGGCGTACGACCCGACCAACCCGTGCCCGATCACGTTCAGCACCAACGCGGCGGACGGCGCCGACGTCACGTTCGCGATGGATCAGCCGCTGGATTACGCCTTGTCGGGGCCGCAGGACGACGAATGGTCGGCGCGATACCGCTTCTACGAGACGGCCGAGCAGGGGATGGCCGCGGCGGCCGGCGACCCGACGCACTTCCTGGACCACGATCGGACCCTGGCGACGGTGGGGGCGTTCGGCGACGCGCGGACGTTCCTGGTCGCGCCGGTCCCCGCGATGAGCATCCAGGCGGCGATCGACGCGGCGGCGGCCGGCGACACGGTCCAGATCGCCGCGGGGACGTACACCGGCGCGATCTCGATCGCGAAGCCCCTGAACGTCGCGGGGGCGGACGCGACGACCACGACCCTGGACGTATCCGCCGCCACGTCGGCGTACGGCGTCTCGATCAAGTCGGACGGCGTCTCGCTGAGCGGCCTGACCATCACCGGAGCGACGGACAACGCCACGCTGAAATACGGCGTCAACGCGGCCGGGGTCGCGAACCTCGCGCTGTCGGACCTGGTCGTGGCTTCGATGCCGAAGTCCGGCGTCAACCTCAACGGCGTGACCGACTTCACGATCACGAACGTCGCCTCGCGCGACAACGACGGGGCGGGCTTCTTCCTCCAGGACGCCAAGCGCGGAACGCTGACGGACGTGACGACGTCGGGCAACGCCTGGACCGGGCTCGGGTTCTCCACCTCCGGCCGATACTTCCCGATCGGCGTCGAGGAGATCACGGTCAACGGCGCGTCGACCTTCGGCGAGGCGGCGACGGCCAACGGCGGCGTGATGATGGAGGAGTCGTCGTGGGACGGATCGGCGTATGATCCGACCAACCCGTATCCGATCACGTTCAGCACCAACGCCTCCGACGGCGCCGACGTGACCTTCGCGATGGATCAGTCGTTGAACTACGTGCTTTCGGGGCCGCAGGACGACGAGTGGTCGGTGCGTCGGCTGTTCTTCGAGACGGCCGAGCAGGGCATGGCGGCGGCGGCCGGCGATCCGACGCACTTCCTGGATCATGATCGGACCCTGGCGACGGTGGGGGCGTTCGGCGAAGCGCGGACGTTCCTGGTCGCGCCGGTCTCCACGATGAGCATCCAGGCGGCGATCGACGCGGCGGCGGCCGGCGACACGGTCCAGGTCGGCGCCGGGACCTATTCGGAAAACCTCGCGATCTCCCAGCCGATCACGCTTCGGGCGGACGGCGACGCGCGGCTTCAACCCTCCTCCGGGGCGGCCGTGACGATCTCCGCCGTCGGCTCGGACGTCTCGCCCACCCTGGCGCGCGGGTTCTGGATCCAGGGGGGCGACGTGGGCGTCGCGATCCAGGGGACGGCGAGCCACGTCACCATCGAATCGAACGTGATCACCGGCAACGGGACCGGCGTCCAGGTCGACCCGGGAGCGACGAACGTTCAGGTCCACTGGAACCGGATCGTCGACAACACGGGATCGGCGCTGGCCAACCAGGCCGAGGACGCCGTGGACGCCGCGCTGAACTGGTGGGGCTCCAACGACGGCCCCGGCGGTTCGGTCTCGGGCCTCGTCGACTCCTCGCCTTACATCGTCCTGACCCTGTCGAACCCCGGCCCGATCCTCGTGGGTGGATCGGCCGCCGTGACCGCCGACCTGAACCACGATTCGGACGGGAACGACGTCTCCGGGCTGGGCTCGATTCCGGGCGTTCCGGACGTCGGGTTCTCGGCGACGCTCGGCGGCGTCTCCCCCGATCTGGCGGTCCTTACCGACGGCCAGGCGACGTCCACGTTCACGGCCGGACTCGGGTCGGGCCAGGCGTCGGTGACGGCGACGGTGGACGGGGCCGAGGCGCAAGTCGCGTTCGACGTGATCGCTCCGTCCCTGTCCATCTCCGGTCCCGCGACCGTCAACCAGGGCGACGTCTACACGCTGACCCTGACGGCCGGCGCCGACGCGGGCGTCGTCTCGCGGTGGTGGATCGACTGGGGAGACGGATCGGACCCCGAGGAGATCGCCGGCTCGCCCGCGACCGCGACTCATGCGTATTCCACCGATCCCAGGTCGTACGTCATCAGCGCCCGGGCCGAGACCTCGCTCGGCGTCCAGAACGCGACCGACCAGGTGACGGTCGCCGTCGTCAACGTCGGCCCGAGCGTCGCCATCGCCTCCGGGCCGACCAGCGTCGATCAGGGGACGCAGGCGGCGTTCACGGCGGTTGGCTCGGATCCCGGCGGCGTGGTCGGCTACGCCTGGTCCGCGAGCCTTGGCGGCGTCGTCGTCGCGACCGGCTCCGGCGCCTCCTTCGCCTTCACCCCCGCCGCGCCGGGTGGCTACATCGTCTCCGTCACCGCCACCGACGCGCAAGGCGCCTCCGCCGTCGCCTCCCAGGCGTTGGACGTCGCCAACGTCAACCCGACGCTCGACCTGACGGCGATCCCCGGCCGGGTCGACCTCGGCGCGCCGATCACGCTGTCCGCCTCGGCGACCGACCCGAACCCCAACGCCGCGCTGGCGTACTCCTGGGTCGTCCGCCGCAACGGCGTGGTGGAGGCCGTGGGCGAGGGCCCGGCCCTGACCTTCACGCCCGGCGTCATCGGCGTCTACGAGGTCTTCGTCCAGGTCTCCGACGGCGAGGGCGGGGTCGCCACCCAGTCGACCTCCTTCGAGGCCGCGCCGCTGCCGACGGGGCCGCTGCCTCCGGTCGCCGAACGGCTCGTGCGAGGCGTGGTCACCCTGGCGACGATTCAAACCCAGCGCCAGGAGATGCGGCTCGGCATGCTGACGACCCGCTTCGAGGCGCGCCCCTCGCCGATGCTTCAACGGATGATCCAGCGGACCATCCGGATGCGCGACCAGATCCAGGTCATGGCCGCCCGGCGCGTCGCCAGGATCCAGAGGCTGGCCGACCTCATGACCCTCCGTCGGGGCCGATAACCGTCTCGCGCCCGTCGGCTCGGGAAATCCGCCTCGCGGGAGTCCCGAACCGACGTCAGGGGAGGGGCGCGGTGGAGGCCCCGCGCAACTCCTCGCGAAGCCGGGCGACGACGTCGGGACGCTCGGCGGCGACGTCGCGGGTCTCGCCCGGATCGGCCTCCACGTCGTAGAGCCTGGGGGCGGGGTCGTTGCCCAGTTCGGTGTTCGTGGGCTTGTTCATCCTGGGGCCGTTGGAGGCGGGGATGAACTTCCACCGCCCCCGGCGAATTGCCAGACCGCCGACGCCTTGCTCCACCAGCGACTCGCGGCCGACGCCGTCCGCGCCCAGCAGGGCGGCGAGTTGGTTTCGCGAGTCCGGGGCCGTCGCGATCGGCCCCTCGCGACCGACCAGGACGGCGAGCGAGGCGACGAAGTCGATCTGCGTCACGAGCGCCTTCGTCTCCCCCGGAGCCACCTTGCCGGGCTGGCGGACGATCATCGGCACCCGCGTGCCCCCCTCGTATTTGCTGTACTTGCCGCCGCGGAACGAGCCGGCCGGCTTGTGGTCGCCGAGCTTCTCGACCGCGTCGTCGCGGTAGCCGTCGTCGACCACCGGGCCGTTGTCGCTGGTGAAGACGACGAGGGTGTTTTCCGCCAGGCCGGCCTCGTCGAGCGTCCTCAAGACCTCGCCGACGATCCAGTCGAGTTCGACGATGGAGTCGCCGCGCGTCCCCATGCCGGACTTCCCCAGGAACCGGGGATGGGGCAGGCGAGGGACGTGGATGTTATGGGTGGCGAAGTAGAGGAAGAACGGCTGGCCCCTGGAGCGCTTGATGAAGTCGACGGCGGCGGCGGTGAAGCGGTCGGCCATCTCCTCGTCCCTCCAAAGCGCCTTCGCGCCCCCCTTCATGTAGCCGATGCGGCCGACGCCGTTGACGATCGCCATGTCGTGGCCGTGGCTGGCCTGGAGTCGCAGCAGTTCGGGGTTCGCCTTGCCGGTCGGGAGCCCTTCGAAGGGTCGGTCGTAGCGGACGGAGATCGGGTCGGCCGGGTCGAGGCCGACGACCGCGCGATCCTTCACGAAGACGCAGGGGACGCGGTCGGTGGTGGCGGGCATGATGAAGCACTCGTCGAAGCCGACCTCCAGCGGGCCGGGCTTGATCGCGGCGTTCCAGTCGAGGTTTCCGTCACCGAGCCCCAGGTGCCACTTGCCGACGGCGGCGGTCGCGTATCCGGCGTCCTTGAAGACCTGGGCGAGGGTGACGCGGCCGGGCTCGATGATGAGCGATGCGTCGCCGGGGAGGATGCCGGTCCCCTTGCGTCGCCAGGGGTACTCACCGGTGAGGATGGCGTAGCGCGACGGCGTGCAGGTCGCGGAACTGGCGTGTGCGTCGGTGAACTTCAGGCCCTCGCGCGCCAGGCGGTCGACGTTGGGGGTCAGGCCGGGCTTCGCGCCGTAGCAACTTACGTCGCCGTATCCCAGGTCGTCGACGTAGATGAGGACCACGTTCGGCGGCGAGGCGACGGCGCGGCCGAGGCAGAGCGAGACGGACAGGAGGAACGGCAGGAATCGGGGCGTCATCGCGGCTCCTTGGCGTCGGCTCGCCTGATTGGGCGCGCGCTCTCGGGCTCGGCTTGCCAGATCTCGATCAACAGGCCGTCGGGGTCGGCGATCGACATGCACCGCCCGTCGGACGGTTGGACCACCTCGACCCGTTCGCGCGAGAAGAGGTCTTCCGCGGCCTTCAAATCGTCGACCTCCAGGAGCCAGGGGATCGTCATGGCGTGGGCGGGGAACGACGCCGGGTTGCGCTCGGCCGCGTTGGGCATCAGGGTGACGAGGACGTCGCCGAGCCGATACCACGGGCAGCCGAAGCCCTCGCGACGATCCGGGACGGCCCCCAGGACATGCTCGTAGAAGCGCTGAGAGCGGCGAAGGTCGGAGCAGGCGACCGTCAACGCTTTCAATCGAAACGTCGGCGCTCTCTCGGTCATCGGTCGTCTCCGGATCGCCGCGGCGGTCGGTCCAGTATCGACGATCCCAAGCGCGATGGATAGCCGGGGCCGCCCGCCCCTGGCGTCGCCGCGGCGGCGGCCTTATGATCCAGGCCGTCGAGTCGTACCGAGGCGGACGCGGGGGAGGCGATGATGGCGAACTGGATCAAGCGCGGGGCCGACCCCGCGGAAACGGCCGCGGCCGACGCGGACGTCCGCGCGACCGTCGAGCGGATCCTCGACGACGTGGCCCGCCGGGGCGACGCGGCGGTCCGGGAACTTTCGATCAAGTTCGACGGTTGGGACCGCGACGATTACCGCCTGACCGCCGAGGAGATCGAGGCGTGCCTCGCCCGGCTTCGCCCGCGCGACCTGGAGGACGTTCGGTTCGCCCAGGCGCGGGTGCGAAACTTCGCCGAACACCAACGCGCGGCCTTGCGGGACGTGGAGGTGGAGACGCCGCCGGGGGTGGTCCTGGGCCACAAGAACATTCCGGTGGGCTCCGCCGGCTGCTATGTGCCGGGGGGCAAGTACCCGATGCTGGCCTCGGCGCACATGTCGGTGGTGACGGCGAAGGTCGCAGGCGTGCCGAGGGTCGTGACCTGCGCGCCTCCGCATGAGGGCGGGCCGGCCGCGGCGATCGTCGCGGCCCAGCATCTCGCCGGGGCCGACGAGATCTACTGCCTTGGGGGCGTGCAGGCCGTCGCGGCGATGGCCCTGGGGACGGACTCGATCGCGCCAGTGGACCTCTTGATCGGGCCGGGCAACGCCTACGTCGCGGAGGCCAAGCGACAGCTTTTCGGCAGGGTCGGCATCGACCTGCTGGCGGGGCCGACCGAGACCCTGGTGATCGCCGACGAGACCGTCGACGCCGAACTCTGCGCCACCGACCTTCTGGGCCAGGCCGAACACGGGCCGACCTCGCCGGCGATCCTGCTGACGACGTCGGAGAAGCTCGCGCGCCAGACCATGGCCGAGGTCGAGCGGCTGCTCAAGATCCTACCGACCGGGGACGTCGCGCGGCGGGCGTGGGAGAGCCACGGCGGCGTCTGCGTCGCGGCCGACGACGCCGAGATGGTCCGCGTCGCCGACGAGATCGCCTCCGAGCACGTCCAGGTCATGACCCGCGATCCGGACTACTTCCTGGCGAACATGCGGAATTACGGGGCGCTCTTTTTGGGCCCGCGGACCAACGTCGCCTTCGGCGACAAGGTGATCGGCACCAACCACACCCTGCCGACCCGCCGCGCCGCCCGCTACACGGGCGGGCTCTGGGTCGGCAAGTTCCTGAAGACCTGCACGTATCAAAAGATCCTGACCGACGAGGCCGCGGCGCTGGTGGGCGGCTATTGCTCGCGGCTCTGCCACCTGGAGGGCTTCGTCGGCCACGCCGAACAGGCCAACGCCCGCGTCCGGCGTTACGGCGGCGTCCACGTCCCCTACGGCGGCGTCGTCGGCGACGACGCCTGAACCCCGGACCCCTCGGGAGCATCCCCCATGGCCGAAGCCCCGCGCCTGGAGACCTTCGTCTTCAAGCCCGCCGACCGCGTCCCCAACAGCCGCTTTCCCGTGCTGCTGCATCGCGGCGCCGTCCAGCCCGCGGCGGGCCGCGCCATGGCCGACGCGGTCGAGGAGACGTTCCGCCGCAACGGCTGGCTCAACAACTGGCGCGAGCTGGGCGTCTACGACTACCTCCACTACCACTCCACCAGCCACGAAGCCCTCGGCATGGCCCGCGGCCGCATCACCCTGCGCCTCGGCGGCGCCGGCGCGGGGGGCGCGACGGTCACGCTGACCGCCGGCGACGTCCTGGTCCTCCCCGCGGGAACCTCGCACTCCCGGCTGGACTGCTCGTCCGACTCCTGGATGGTCGGCGGCTACCCCGACGGCCGCGACTGGGACCTGATCCGCGACGACGACGTCTCCGAGGCCGACTTCCGCGCCGCGATCAAGCTCATCGGCAGCCTCCCCATCCCCGACCGCGACCCCGCCACCGGCGAGGCCATGACCCGTTGGCGCGACGCCCCGCGCACCTACGGCATCCCGTTTTGAAACGACGGCGCTTCGGAGAAAACCATCCGAGAGTTGAGCCGCCCCCTCGCGTAATTCCTTCTCCCCTTGTGGGAGAAGGTGCCCCGAGGAACGCTGCCGAAACAACTTCCGGGAATCCTTCGCGGCCGAATCGCGTGCCCGTGACGTAAAACCGGAAAATCCAACGACTCGTAAAGGTCCCGCGCCTTCTCCGTCGAGGAATTCATCCACGGATTTCCCAGATTGACGCAGATTCAGATCGGAAAATTCAATTTAATCTGTGTTAATCTGAGAAATCTGTGGATATTCTCTCTCAGGTCGTTCACGGGAAGTTGTTTCGGCAGCGTTCCAAGGGGCGGATGAGGGGTGGCGCGACCGGAAGCCCATGGGATTACCCCTCATCCGGCCTTCGGCCACCTTCTCCCACAAGGGGAGGAGGGATGCTTGTCATCACCAATCGTCAATGTTCGTTGGCGGGACGCGGTCGATCCGTATTCTCGTCCGGGGCGGGAAGATCCTCGAAGGCGGCGTTTTGGATCGGGTACTTCCGCCAGTCCTTGTAGTCGAAGTGCCACCATTCTTCGGGGAGCCGGAGGAAGCCCTCGGCCTCCATCGCGTCGCGCAGGGCGGCGCGGCGGGCGGCCTGGGCGGGGGTGGCGCCGGGGAAGTCGGAATAGGCGCGGGGGGAGAACTCGTCGTAGCCGCTGGGCATCTCCAGGGGTCTCCCGGTCTTCAGGTCGTAGAGCGACAGATCGACCGCGCAGCCGCGGTTGTGCCGCGAGCCCCTGGCCGGATCGGCGACGAACTCGCGATATCGCGGCGGGGTCGCCTCCCAGAAGATCCAGGTGACGCGCCAGGGTCGGTAGCCGTCGTGGATCAAGAGGCCGAAACCCTTATCGGCCAGCTTGTCTTGGGCTCTCTTGAGCGCCTCCGCGGCGGGGCGTTGGAGGAACGCGCGGGCCGTCTTGTAGACCGGGACGCCCAGGAAGTTGGCGTCGCTCGCGTAACGGATATCGAATTTGACGCGCGGGTCGAGCGTCGCCAGGTCGACGAGGTCGGGCTTGAGGAAGTCGCCCTCCTCGCGCGGCGGAGTCGCCTTGAGGGATTCGGCGCGGATCTGGTCGATCGATCGCGTGGGAGCGATCCGAAACGGGCCGTCGGCGAGCAGTCCGACGGCCGCGAGCGCGACCGCGGCGGGAAGGATCGTATTCACGGACGTCTCCAGTCTGTCGGAACACATGCCGGCGTCTCATGGTAACATCGCAAGCGCCGGCGGGTATGATGGACGACGACGATCGCGTTTTTCCTGACCGTCACGGATTTCGGGGGTAGTGGACATAACGGCCTTCCCCCCTCGCGGGGGAAGGTGGCCCGAGGAACGCCGCCGAAATAACTTCCCGGAATTTAACCACGGAGTCACGGAGGACACAGAGAGGAAATCGAGAATTGGAGAATTGAGAAATTGTGAATTAAAAGGTTGATGACGGACGAACCGCTCCTCGTCTTCACTCTCCGTGACTCTGTGGTTCCCCATCTTCCGCCCATGGATTCGACAAGTTGTTTCGGTAGCGTTCCAAGGGCCGGATGAGGGGGGGGCGAGCCAAAACGCCATCGACGTCCAGGGCCTCCCGGACGGGCTTCCGCGAATTCCAACGGTCGCCTCGCGCGTCGTCCCCCTCATCTGACCGCTCCGCGGTCTGTCTTCCCCCGCAAGGGGGGAAGGCCGTTATGTCCACCACCCCCAAAATCCGTGACGGTCAGCGTTTTTCATCCCGCGACCGGGAGGTCCTCGCCATGTCCACCCGCCTCCGCTGGCTCGGCCACGCGGCGCTCTTGTTCGAGAATGACGGCAAGCGCGTCCTGGTCGACCCGTTTTTGACCGGCAACCCCAAGGCCGCCATCCAGGCCGGGGACGCCGCCGCCGACCTGATCCTGATCTCCCACGGCCACGGCGACCACGTGGGCGACTCGGTCGACATCGCCAAGCGCACCGGCGCGACGGTCGCCAGCAACTACGAGATCGCCGGCTGGCTCCAGCAGCCGGAGCGCGGACTCACGAAGGTGGAGGGGCTCCAGCACGGCGGCTCGTTCACCTTCGCCGACTGGGTCCGCGTCAAGCTGACCCTCGCCTTCCACGGCTCCGCCCTTCCCGACGGCTCCAACGGCGGCAACCCCTGCGGCTTCCTGCTGACCTTCCCCGACGGGACCAGGGTCTACGACGCCGCCGACACCGCCCTCTTCGGCGACATGGCCTTGATCGGCGAGGAGGGCCTCGACCTGGCGCTCCTGCCCATCGGCGACTACTTCACCATGGGCGTCGACGACTCCATCCGCGCCATCAAGCTACTCAAACCCAAATACGTCGTTCCAATCCACTACGACACCTTCCCCCCCATCGCCCAGGACGCCGGGGCGTGGGCGGAGCGCGTCGAGAAGGAGACGAGCGCGAAGCCCGTCGTCCTGAACCCGGGCGACTGGTTCGACATCCCCGGATGACTCTCGATTCCGACGAACTCCACGCCCGACGGTTGCGGCGGGCCGACGCGCCGGGCATGATCGAGCGTGGCGCGGCGCCGCGCCGGGGAGCGTGGAACGATGACGACGATCGAGAAGTCGACGCGAGCGCGGACGTGGATCATCCGAGGGTTGGTCGCGGGGGGCCTGGTCATGGCGACGGCGGCGGACGTCGGGGCTCAGGCGCCGACGAACTATGACGAGGCGAAGGTCAAGCCCTACACGCTTCCCGACCCGCTGCGGACCGTCGAGGGCCGCGAGGTGACCTCGGCGGAGTTGTGGGCCAAGCACCGCCGGCCCGAACTGCTGCGGCTCTTCGAGACTCAGGTCTACGGCAAGACCCCGACGCCCGAAAAGCCCGTCCCCGTCGCCTTCGAGGTCGTCGCGGACGACGCGAACGCCCTGGGAGGCGCGGCCGTCCGTCGCGAGGTCGTCGTCAGGTTCGGCGAGGGGCCCGAGGCGCCCCGCATGGACCTGTTGATCTTCCTGCCGAAATCCGCCTCCGGGGAGAAGCCCGCCGCGGCGTTCCTGGGACTGAACTTCGACGGCAACCACGCCGTCTCCCACGACCCGGACGTCCGAATCCCGTCCTGCTGGATGCGCGAGGGCAAGGACAAGGCCGTGGCGGACCATCGCGCCACCGAGGCCGGCCGCGGAACCACCGCCGGACGCTGGAGCGTCGAGAAGGTCGTCGGCCGCGGCTACGCCCTGGCCACCGCCTGCTACAACGATATCGACCCGGACTTCGACGACGGCTTCCAAAACGGCGTCCATCCCCTGTTTTACCATTCCGGCCAGACCCGGCCAGACCCCGACCAGTGGGGCTCCATCGGCGCCTGGGCCTGGGGGTTGAGCCGGGCGCTGGACTACCTGGAGACCGTGCCGGAGATCGACGCGAAGCGCGTCGCCGTGATCGGTCATTCGCGGCTGGGCAAGACGGCGCTTTGGGCCGGCGCGCGCGACCAGCGGTTCGCGATGGTGATCTCCAACAACTCCGGCGAGGGGGGCGCGGCGCTGGCTCGGCGCGACTTCGGCGAGACCGTCGCCAACCTCAACAAGAACTTCCCGCACTGGTTCTGCGGCAACTACAAGCAGTATTCCGGCGCCGCGGACAAGCTCCCCGTCGACCAGCACGAGTTGATCGCGCTGATCGCGCCGCGCCCCGTTTTGATCAGCAGCGCCGAGGACGACAAGTGGGCCGACCCCCGGGGCGAGTTCCTTTCCGCCAAGGCCGCCTCGCCTGTCTATCGGCTGTTGGGGACCGACGGCCTGCTGATCGAGGAGTGGCCGGCCGCGGCCGACGACTCGCTGAGCAAGGGGACCGTGGGCTACCGCCACCGCCCCGGCAAGCACGACGTGACGCCGTCGGACTGGGAGGCGTTCCTGGACTTCGCCGACCTCCACCTGAAGCCGCGGTGAGTCGTCGGCACCACCCGAAGTCCGTTTTCGAGAGTCCCTCCGCGGGTCGCGCGAGTCGAAATAGTACTGGCGAGGGCGCGGCGGAGCGGATATAGTCGACGTGGATCGGTTCGCCACCCCGCCCCTGGGCCCTCCCCACCCCCGAGCTTGCTCCCGATCGATTTGGGAAGGCCCCCGGCCGAGCCCGTCGAGAACGCCATGAGGGAGATTTCCGCGATGAGGCGATCGAAGGAGACATACGTCGCCACGGGCATGCACGCCCTTCTGGCGTTCGCGTTGGCGTTGGCGACGGCCCCGGCCGTCGCGGGGGACGATCCCCCCGTGCAATTCAACCGGGACGTCCGGCCGATCCTCACCGAGACCTGCTTCGCCTGCCACGGCCCCGACGCCGCGGCCCGCAAGGCCGACCTGCGCCTGGACGTCCGCGACGAGGCCGTCGAGATGGGCGCCATCGAGCCGGGAGAGCCCGACGAAAGCACCCTCGTGGAACGAATCTTCTCGGACGAAAAGACCGAGATGATGCCCCCGCCCAAGTCGCGCAAGCACCTCACCGCGGAACAAAAGGATACGCTCAAGCGCTGGATCGCCCAGGGGGCCGAGTACCAGGCCCACTGGTCGCTGATCGCGCCGGAGCGTCCCGAGTCGCCGACGGTCTCCGACGCCTCGTGGGTCCGCAACCCGATCGACGCCTTCGTCATGGCGAGGCTGGACAAGGAGGGCTTGAAGCCCGCCCCCGAGGCCGATCGCCGGACCCTGGCCCGCCGGCTGAGCCTGGACCTGGTCGGGCTGCCGCCCGCGCCGGCGGAGGTCGAGGCGTTCGTCGCCGACGAATCCCCCGACGCTTATGAGAAATACGTCGACGCGCTTTTGCGGTCGCCGTCGTGGGGCGAGCACCGCGGCCGCTACTGGCTGGACGTCGCCCGCTACGCCGACACCCACGGCTACCACTTCGACAACTACCGCGAGATGTGGTCGTACCGCGACTGGGTCATCGACGCCTTCAACGCGAACATGCCGTTCGACCGGTTCACCGTCGAGCAGCTCGCCGGCGACCTGTTGCCGAACCCGTCGCTGTCGCAGTTGGTGGCCTCCGGGTTCAACCGCTGCGCGATGTCGACCAACGAGGGGGGGACGATCGCCGAGGAGAACCTGGTCGGCTACACCCGCGACCGCACCGAGACCGTCGGGGCCGTCTACCTGGGGTTGACCGTCGGCTGCGCGGTCTGCCACGACCACAAGTTCGACCCCTTGCCCCAGCGCGAGCTTTACGAGCTGTCGGCGTTCTTCAACAACACGACCCAGCCGGCCTACGACGGCAACGTCAAGGACTCCAAGCCGGTCGTCCCGGTCCCCCGGGCCGAGGACGCCGAGCGTTGGGAGGCGCTGCCGGGCCTGATCGCCGGGGCCCAGGCCGCGGTCGACGCCCGCGCCAAGGAGGCCCGCGGTTCGTTCGACGCCTGGCTGGCCGCCCAGACGCCGGAAGCGCTCGCCGCCGCGGCGCCGGACGACGACCTGGTGCTGAACGTCGGCCTTCCCCAAGGGCGACCCGCCGCGGGCGCGCCGCGGGTCGAGCATCAGTCGCCCGCGATCGGCGACTTCGAGAAGGACCAGGCGTTCTCGTACGCCGCCTGGATCAAGATCCCCGCCAAGGGGGCCGAGGGCGCCGTGCTGGCCCGGATGGACGACGCCCACGGCTATCGCGGCTGGGACCTGTGGCTCACCGGCCGCAAGGTCGGCACGCACATCGTCGGCGAATGGCCCAAGGACGCCCTCCGCGTCCTGACGACCGAGGACGTGCCGACCGACGTCTGGACCCACGTCCTGATCACCTACGACGGCAAGGGGAAGGCCGGCGGGGTCAAGATCCACGTCGACGGCAAGCCTCGCGCCACGACCGTCACCAACGACAGCCTCGCCAGCTCGATCCGGACCGACGTCCCGCTGAAGGTCGGAAGCCGGCAGGTCGGATCGAAGTCGGAGGGGGTGGGGATCGCCGAGGTCCGGGTGTACGCCCGCGAGCTTTCCGACGCCGACGCCGCCGACCTGGCGGGGCTGGGCCGCGTCGCCGACCTGCTCGCCAAGCCGGTCGACGGCCGCTCCCCCGCGGAGGTCGACGCGGCCTTCGCCTGGTGGCTGGCCGGCCGCGACCCGGTCGCCCGCGACCTGTCCGCCAGGCTCGCCGCCCTTAAGAAGGAGCGCGAGGACATTCTGACCCGCGGCACCGTCGCCTACGTCATGCACGAGAAGTCCGAGGAAGCCTCGGCGTTCCTCCTCTTCCGCGGCGAGTACGACCAGCGCCGCGACCCCCTGAAGGCCGCCACCCCCAAGGCCCTGCCGCCGATGCCCGACGACCTCCCCCGCGACCGCCTGGGGTTCGCCAAGTGGCTCTTGCGGCCGGAACACCCGCTGACCTCGCGCGTGACCGTCAACCGCTTCTGGCAGCAACTCTTCGGCGAGGGCCTGGTCCGCACCGCCGGCGACTTCGGCGTCAGCGGCGAGGCCCCCAGCCACCCCGAGTTGCTCGACTGGCTGGCGGTGGAGTTCCGCGAGTCGGGCTGGGACGTCAAGCGGTTCTACAAGCTGATGGTCACGTCGTCCACCTACCGCCAGTCGGCCGCGACGACCCCCGAGAAGCTGGAGAAGGACCCCTCCAACCGCCTCCTGGCGCGCGGGCCCCGGTTCCGAATGGACGCCGAGATGGTCCGCGACTACGCCCTGGCCGCCTCCGGACTCCTGGTCGACAAGCTGGGCGGCCCCAGCGTCCGGCCGTACCAGCCCGACGGCGTCTGGGAGGCCGTCGCCATGCCGGAGAGCAACACCAAGAGCTACGTCCGCGACACCGGCGAGGGACTGTACCGCCGCAGCCTCTACACCTTCTGGAAGCGGGCGGCGCCGCCGGCGTCGATGGAGACCTTCAACGCCCCCAGCCGCGAGGTCTGCACCGTCCGCCGCGAACGCACCGACACCCCGCTGCAAGCCCTGGTGACCCTCAACGACCCCCAGTTCGTCGAGGCCGCCCGGGTGCTCGCCCAGCGCGTCCTGGTCGAGGCCCCGAGCTTCGAGGCCCGCGCCGACGCCCTGGCCCGCCGCGTCCTGTCGCGACCGTTCCGCGCCGAGGAGACGGCGATCGTCCGCCAGTCGCGCGACCGGCTGGCCGCGTACTACGCCGACCACGCCGACGACGCCGAACGGCTTTTGACCGTCGGCGACGCCCCCCGCGCGCCGGGCGTCCCCGCCGCCGAGGCCGCGGCCTGGACGATGGTCGCCAGCCAGGTCCTCAACCTGGACGAAGCGTTGAACAAGTGATTGCCAAGGAGACGCACCCCCTGAAATCCCCCCTTCTCCCCTTGTGGGAGAAGGTGCCCCGAAGGGGCGGATGAGGGGGGCGCGACCGAAAGCCCATGCCCCCTCATCCGGCCTTCGGCTACCTTCTCCCACCAGGGGAGAAGGGAGTTCGTCGTCGGTCGTCTGAAGGGTTCCCACGATCGAGCCGCCGCCGTCCAGGGAGAATCGACCATGGACCCGATCCGCGAACACGAGCTCTTCGAGACGCGCCGAGCCCTGTTCCGCCGCGGCGGCAGCGTCGCGGCCGCTTCCGGACTGATGTCGCTCCTGGCCCGCGACGGTCTCTTCTCCACGCCGGCCCTGGCCGGCTCGCCGACGGGGGGGGACGATCGCCAGCCACCGGTGCCGCTTCACTTCGCCCCCAAGGCGAAGCGCGTGGTCTTCCTCCACATGGTCGGCGGCCCCTCGCAGATGGACCTGTTCGACTACAAGCCGGTCATGAACGACTGGTACGACAAGGACCTTCCCGAGTCGATCCGCAGCGGCCAGCGCCTCACCACGATGACCAGCGGCCAGGCGCGGTTCCCGATCGCGCCCTCCAAGTACAAGTTCGCCCAGTACGGCCAGAACGGGATGTGGGTCAGCGAGATGCTGCCGCACACCGCCAAGATGGTCGACGATCTCTGCTTCGTTCGAAGCATGCAGACCGAGGACATCAACCACGAACCGGCCATGTCGCGGATGCAGACCGGCAACCAGCTTCCCGGCAAGCCCTGCATCGGCTCGTGGATCAGCTACGGCCTGGGCTCGATGAACGACGACCTGCCCACCTTCGTCGTGATGGTCGCCCGGCCGACCAACCGGGAGCAGATCCAGGCGATCTCGGCGCGGCTCTGGTCGTCGGGCTTCCTCCCCGGCGAGCACGCCGGGGTCTCGCTCCGAAGCGCGGGCGACCCGATCCTCTACATCCAGAACCCGCAAGGCGTCCCCGTCGGCGTGCGTCGCGAGATGCTCGACGGCCTCAACGCCCTCAACGAGTTGAACCTCCGCCAGATGGGCGACCCGGAGACCCACACCCGGATCGGCCAGTACGAGTTGGCCTTCCGCATGCAGGCGAGCGTCCCGGAGTTGACCAACACCGCCGGCGAGCCCGAGTCGACGTACCAACTTTACGGCGAGGAGGCCCGCAAGCCGGGGACCTTCGCCGCCTCGCTGCTGTTGACCCGCCGGATGCTGGAGCGCGGGGTCCGGTTCGTGCAGATCTACCACAACAACTGGGACCATCACGGCAACCTCCCCGGCCGGATGGCCTACCAGTGCAAGGACGTCGACCAGCCCTGTTACGGCTTCATCCAGGACCTGAAGCGGACGGGGATGCTCGACGACACCCTGGTCATCTGGGGCGGCGAGTTCGGCCGCACGATCTACAGCCAGGGGGGGCTTTCGCACGACAACTACGGTCGCGACCACCACCCGCGTTGCTTCACCATGTGGATGGCCGGCGGCGGCAGCAAGGCGGGCCTGATCCACGGCGAGACCGACGAGTTCAGCTATAACGTCGTGAAGGATCCGGTCCAGATTCGGGACTTCCACGCCACCCTCCTGCGGCTTCTGGGCTACGATCACGAGCGGTTCACCTACCGTTACCAGGGCCTCGACCAAAAACTGACCAGCGTCGACCCCGCCCACGTCGTCAAGGAACTGATGGCCTGACCCGCCGGGGCCTTCAGGCACGGGGATGCTCCCACGAAGACCCACCGCGAGCGATCATCCGGAATCCCTTCTCCCCTTGTGGGAGAAGGTGCCCCGAAGGGGCGGATGAGGGGTGGGCGCGACCGGAAGCTTCTGGAAACGCCCCCCTCATCCGGCCTTCGGCCACCTTCTCCCACCAGGGGAAAAGGGATGATCTTCGTCACTCTTCCCATGGGCTTTCGACAAAGCGAGATGGGGGAGGGGGGGTTACGATGGCGGTGATCGCGTCGATTCAAGTGGGACGGCCCCGAGAGCGCGGGACCGAGGGGGCGGCCGATCCGATGGATCGACCATGGTTCAGCGCCTTCGTCAAGGATCCGGTGACCGGCCCGATCGCGCTGGGGACGATCAACCTGGAGGGCGACGATCAGGCCGACCGCGTGAATCACGGCGGGGTCGACAAGGCGGTCCTGCTCTACTCGTCGTCCCACTACCCGCTTTGGCGCGCGGAGTTGGGTCTGCCGGAGATCCCCCACGGCGGCTGGGGCGAGAACTTCACCATCGACGGCCAGGCCGAGCCCGACGTTTGCATCGGCGACGTGTACCGCATGGGCGACGCCGTCGTCCAGGTCTCCCAGCCGCGACAGCCGTGCTGGAAGCTGGCCCGCCGCTGGCGGATCAAGACGTTGGTCGTGACCACCCAGAACAACGGCCGCACCGGCTGGTACTGCCGCGTCCTGAAGACCGGGACCGTCGCCCCCGGCGACGCCCTCGAACCGATCGAGCGACCCAACCCCGATTGGACCATCTCCAGGGCCAACCGAATCATGCACATCGACAAGCGCGACCTGGACGCCGCCGCCGCGCTCGCCGCGGTTCCGGAACTCTCCGCCAACTGGAAGGCCACCCTCGGCAAGCGCGCGGCCAAGCAGGAGGAAGTCGACCCGAGGCGGCGGCTGGAAGGCCCCGACGCGCGTTGATCCCGCGCCGGCGTTGATTCCGACGCCCCCGACCGCGCGGCCGTTGCGACCCGCCGCCCGATCGGTTAGGGTGGGAGCGTGACGGCTATGGGGGTCCTTCCTTCGACATTCCTTTCGATGTTTAGGGCCCTCGCTTTCCGTCACTCCCTCCCTCTCGCCTTGGAACGCGCATGAACGCGATCTACGTCCGACGGCGGTCGAAGGTCCTGGTCCCAGACGGATCCGGATCCACGCCGATCGAGGTGCTGGGCGCGCTTCAAAAGAACCTGGAGCCACTGGGGTTCCGCCTGGGCCCCGACGTGATCGAGCGGTTGAAGACCCTGCCGCCGCATCGGGTCGAGTTGTTTTACGACCGCCTGGTCCGCGACCTTCGCGCCATCGTCGGCGCCGATCGACCGTTCGAGCCGTTCTACCCGAATTTCCCCGCCCAGGTGATGTCGGCGAGCGACGCGGAACTCTATTTCAACGCGATCCTCCACTACCTGACCCACCAACGCCCCGACTATCCCAAGGACGAACGCCCCCCGCTGACCGAGCCGACCAACCTCCGCGTGCTTTCGCTGGGGAGCCGCGACGACTTCCGCTCCATCTTCGCCGCCCTGGCCGCGTCCAGGGTCCCTTACTCCAAGCAGGACGCCGACGACGTCCGCTGGTTCGTCGCCCATTACCGCGACGCGATCCGCCGGCAACTCCCCGAGTCGTTCCCCTGCAAGGAGAACCTCGCCGTCCTGGCCGCCGCGCTTTGGCGTGACGCCCCCGCCCTCCTGGACGCGGTCGACCCCCACGTCAAGACCGCCACCGACGTCTTGCGGATCGCCGTCGCGCTTTCCAACGGCGACGTCTCCCTCGCCGAGCCGACCAGGTTCGACCGCTTCACCCGCCCCCGGCGCGCCCGGATGCTCGGCTGGATCGAACGCGCGTCGAACCAGGTCGATGACATGCTGAAATGGAAACAGCGCTGGATTCGTTTGGGCGAACGGCTCCATCCGAGCGAGTACGCCAAACGGTTTCCCGAGACGGCCAGGGCGTTCGACGTCCTCCGCAACAAGCGACCGCACCGGACGTTCCTCGGCTGGGTCGAGGAGGGGCTGGAGCGTCGCGACGCCCTGGGCGTCCTGAAGATGCTCCACGACCGTCCCGGCGTGATGGCGCGCCGGCTCGACCACCTCTTGCGGCTGGGCGACGCGCCCGACGCGGTGGTCGACCGCTTCGCCGCGCGGGCCGGCGACGTCTCGACGACCGTACTCTTGCAGATGCTCGCCCACTTCAAGCGTCGCGACGAACCCCAGGCGCTGCGGGCGTTCTTCCCCAAGGGGAACGTCGGCAAGGTCTTCGCCCGGCCCGGCCCCCCGCCGGCGCTCCCCGAGGGAATCGCCGCGCGGGTCGTCACGGCCTGCGAGTCGGCGCTCGTCGATCGCTTCGCCAGGCTGCCGCCGCTGGGACGGTGTTACATCGACCCGCGATTGAAATCATATATGGTTCCGCTGGCGCATCGCTCAACGTCGCGGTCGTTGCGGACGCTGACCCGCGGCAGTCGGATCCCGTTGCCGGACGCTTCCACCCTGCGGTTCTTCCTCTGGTGGCGCAACGGCAAGTCGCGAACCGACGTGGACCTTTCGGCCGCGATGTTCGACTCGGAATATCGGCTTCTGGACCGCGTGACCTACTACAACCTCCGCGCGTTCGGGTCGTTCCATGGCGGCGACGTGGTCGACGCGCCCCAGGGGGCGTCGGAGTTCATCGACGTGGACGTGGGCCAGTGCCGGAAGGGGCGCGTCCGGTACGTCGCCATGAACCTGAACAGTTACAGCGGCCAGCCGTATCGCGAGCTTCCCGAGTGCTTCGCCGGCTGGATGGCCCGCTCCGAGCCGGGCTCGGGCGAGGTCTACGAACCGCGGACGGTCGTCGACCGCGTCGATCTGGCGTCGGACACGACGATCAGCATCCCGGCGATCTTCGATCTTGAGGCGCGCGAAGTCGTCTGGACCGACGTCGCCTTGCGCCGGCATCCCCTGTTCCCCAACAACGTCGACGCCAACCTTTATGGGATGTCGCTCCTGGTCGCGGCCCTGACGACGCTTCGCAAGCCCGACCTGCACGCCCTCTTCGACCTTCACGTCCGCGGCCGCGGCCAGCGAACCGACGACCCCGACGCCGCCGACACGGTCTTCGCCGTCGATCGCGGACTGACCCCGTTCGACCTGGACCGGATCGCCGCGGCGTATCTGTAAAGTCCCGACGGGCCAAGCGGCTCTGGGGCGAATCGTCCCGAACGAGTATGCTGAAATGGAGGGAGTGGACGGCGCCGACGTCGCGCCGGTTGAACGACGCATGGGGGCCCGTTGAGATGAGTACCGTCGAGGAGATCGAACGAGCGGTCGCGGACCTGCCGCCCGAAAGGCTGGCGGAGTTCCGCGCCTGGTTCGCCGAGTTCGACGCCCGGACGTGGGACCGGGAGTTCGAGGAGGACGTCAAGGCCGGTCGGCTCGACGCCCTGGCGGACGAGGCCCTGCGCGACCTGGACGAGGGGCGCTGCACGGACCTATGAACCATCGGGCGTCCCCCCGCTTCTGGTCGGCTCGCGTGGGACTTCATTACCGGGCGCTGGCCGTGCGGCGAGGCGACGAGTTCGTTTGGTTCTGGATCGGCTCGCACGCCGAATACGATCGACTCGTCGGCCGTCCGTAAGCGTCGCGCCGGTCGCAAGGCCGGGTTGCGTGGTCCTGGACGGGGGGCTAAGATGGAAGAGCGCGTTCGACCGCGATTCTCGTGAATCGGTCGCGTCGCACCCTCTCCTTTCCTTGCGCGAAGGAGCCGACGATGTCTTCCATCTCCCGCCCTATTGACTCGTCGGGCCCGATTCCTCCGCTGAGTTCCGCCGGCTCGGATCGTCGCTGAGCGACGCCGTCCGCCGCGCCTCGCCGTTCTTCATCGGCGTGGAGAATCCGTTTCGAGGTCGGGCCGAACCCGGATCGCCCCGTCGCGCTCTTTGTCTACAAGGAGACGACGGCCGGCGTCGCGCTCGCGCGACGCCGGAATGCGTTCGTTGATGCTCAAGCATGACCATTGAATCATGACGAGGAAGATCATGGGACGCCATTTCCCCCATCGTCGGCTCGCGGAGTTGGGCCCCGCCGACGCCGTGGGTCGCGAACAGCCGCGGGCGCGGGGCCCGCGCCGAGGCCGCGGCGGCAGCGCCGCGGAGCCGTCGGGACGCAAGGCCATGCAGCTTTGCCACCAGGTGGCCGTGACGTTGAGCGAGGTCCTCGCCGAGTGCGGCGACCCGGTCCTGCAGGGGCTTCGGGTGCTCAACGTCGAGCCCTCGCCGGACGCCTCCAGGCTCGCCGTGGCGCTGGCCTGCGACGACGACGAGGCGCTCTCGCGGGTCGAGGACCACCTGGCGCGCGCCTCCGGTCACCTCCGCGGCGAGGTCGCCCAGGCCGTCACCCGCAAGCGGGCGCCGGTGCTGGTCTATCGCGTCGCCCAGGCCGAGGTCTGAAGCGGTCGCGGCGAACGAAGCGGCCTCCCTCCGCGCGGGGGAGGCCGTTCGGAGCGCGAAGCGGATCGGCGCTACCAAGGGCGGCGTCGCGATCGGGATCTCACGCGGGTCGGTCGTCGGTTCGCAACCGTCGGGCTACCCTCGCGGCCTCCGCGCCGTTCGCCAGGTCCAGCGCGGCACGGCCATGGACGTCCCGCGTGAGGACGTTCGCGCCAGCTTCTAGCAACGCCTCGACGACGTCGACGTCGTCCATGAGCGCGGCGTTCATGAGGGCCGTCATCCCCTGGGAGTCCGCCGCATCGACGTCGGCGCCGGCCGCGAGCAGCCGGCGGATCGTCGCTGCCGATCCGTCGACGGCGGCCCTCGTCAGCGGCGTGTCTCCGAACTTGGTCCGCGCGTTGGGCTTCGCCCCGGCCGCGAGCAAGGCGTCGACGACGTCGACCCGGCCTTGCGCCGCCGCGTGGATCAAAGGGGTCCAGCCGGCGGAATCCTTCGCCTCCGCCTTGGCCCCGGCCGCGAGCAAGGTTTGGACCGTGTCGAGACTGCCGGCAGTGGCGGCTTCCATCAGCGGCGTCCTCCGGTCGCGAGAGCGGGCGTCGATTTTGGCGCCGGCCGCGATCAACGCCCGGGCGACGTCGGTGCGGCCCGCGCTCGCGGCGTAGAAGAGCGCGGCGCGTCCGCCGCCGTGTCCGGCGAGGGCCCCGTCCTTCGCTGCGACGTCGGCGCCGGCCGCGAGCAGGGCGCGGACGACGTCCAGGTGGCCGCCGTCGGACCCGACCATCAGCGGCGTCCGATCCCAAACGGGTTCCGCCGTGGCGGCGGCGCGGACATCGACGCGAGCGCCGGCGTCAAGCAAGAGCCGGACGACCTCGGCGTGACCGGCCTCGGCCGCGCGGAACAGAGGCGACCGGCCGACCCCGCCGAAGGCCCGATCGTCCGCGTCGACGTCGGCCCCCGCGGCGAGCAGATCCCGGACCCGCGAAGCGTCGCCTTCTTCGGCCGCGGCGAGCAGCGCCAGCGCGAGGCGCGTCGGGTCCGCAGCGTCGGCCTCGGTCCCGACCTTCGCCAGCAAGGCGAGGACTTCGGGGCGACCCGCGCGGGTCGCCAGCATGGCCGCGGTGCGTCCCTGGGCTTCCGCGGCGTCGGCGCGGGCGCCAGCGTCGAGCAGGAACCGAACGATCTCGGCATGGCCGGCTCGCGCGGCGAACATCAAGGGCGTCCAACCCGACAGATGAGACGACAGGGACGGCTCGCCGCGGCCGGGATCGACGGCGGTGTTGGGATCAGCCCCGGCCCGGAGCAGGTCCGCGACGATCCCAAGCTCGCCGTTGCCGGCGGCGTTCATTAAGGGCGTCGCGCCGCAGCGATCCGTCGCGTGGACGTCGGCGCCCGCCGCCAGCAGGACCGACGCGACTTCCCGAGCCCTGGCCTCGACCGCGTCGTGGAGCGGCGACGCGAGAGGGCTGGGGTCGTTGATCCGGCATCCTCCCTCGACGAGCGCCTTGACGATCTCGGCGCGCCCGTTTCGGATCGCGACCCCGAGCGGGGTTTGAAGGCGGACTCGGTGATGGACGTCGGCCCCGGCCGCGATCAGGAGTCGACAAACTTCGGCGTGACCCGCCCGGATCGCCGCGAGCAGGGGGGTTCGGCCGTCATCCTGGACGTCGATCCGCGCCCCGGATGCGATCAAGATTCGGACCACCTCGACGTGCCCCCCCTCGGCGGCGACGATCAGAGGGAAACGACGCCGGCCACCAGCCGCGTCCACGTCGGCGCCTCGCGCCAACTCCTTCCGAACGGCATCGACGTCGCCGTCCGCCGCGGCATCGGCCAAGCTCATCTCGTTTCCTCCCGCCGACGGTCTTCGGGCCCCGATCCGGGCGAGCCCATCACCCCACCACGACGCGGCCGGGGCGACCGTCGGCGGGGGCCTCCTCGATCTCGATGGGGCGGTCGAGGAACGCGGCGATCGTCGCGGCGTTGGTGCGCAGGTGCTCGGTGACGCTTGAGACGGTGTAGACCGATCGCCCCTCGGCCAGGGCCAGGGGGAGCAGGATCTGATCGGCCGAGTGGAGGTCGACGGCCGCGTCGGGGACGGCCAGGAAGTCGAGCAACTCGTCGACGGCCTCGTCGGCGACCCGCTCCGCGGGCTTGCCGCGCTCGCCGACGCCGACGAACGTCGCGGGGGCCGTGCCGGCGTGCTCCGCCGTCAGGCCGATCGCCGCCCCCTGGCCGATGCTCGACCACGAGGCGGTCTCGATCTCGACCTTGACGTCCAGGCCGGCTTCGGAAAGTCGCGCGTGGGCGCGGTCGCGCATCCGATTGGCGACGTGCTCCGGGAGGTTCGCCGCGCCGGCGACGCCGTGAATCCGCGCGAGGTCGCCGCGGGTGGTGCGGACCCAGGGCTTGGGCCGGGCGGGCTCGATCCAGGCTTCCAGCCGGCCGCCCCCCTTGGGATAGAAGCCGGCCAGCGGCGACGCCAGCGCGACGGGCATGCCGAGGGTCGCCAGATGCGCCCGCCAGGTCCGTTCCAGAAACAAATAAGGAGGCGCCTTGGGGTTGAACGTACCGCCGATCAGCGTCAGCCGGCGGGCGGTCTCGGCGCGCATCGCAAGGGGCAGATGCAAGGTCTGGAGGATCAGGCCCGTGGAGCCGGCGGTGCCGACGTCGATGGTCAGGTCGCGAGGCTCGACGGCGCCGGGGCGGAAGACGACGTCGCGCGAGCCGACCTCGCAGCCCAGGACCGAGGCGTTTCCGAGAAGCGCCGCGGCCTCGACGGCCGCCTTGTGCTGGGGGCGGAGGCCGGGTTTGTCGCGGTTGGCGCGGATCCTGGAGATCCGGAACGGCCGCCCGGTCAGGAGCGACAGCGTCAGCGCGGTGCGGAGGATCTGTCCGCCCCCCTCGCCGCGCGAGCCGTCGAGGGTGACGAGCGATTCCGACGAGGGACGGGTGGACGACACGGCGCGCGTTCCCCGGAAAGGTCGACGACGGGGGGGAGAGGCCCACGACGGCCGGAACGGGCCCGGGGCCTGGTCGTGCGCGGCGTGGCCGAACCACCGCCTTGGACGCGCCGCGGCGAGTTCGGGTTCGACGTTCGTCGCCGGCCGCGGCCGTCCGTCCCCGGATCCGATTTCGCCTTCCATGGTCGCGCTCCTTCAGGGTCGGGTCAACGGGCCGCCGGTTCGGCTTTCTTCTGACCGTCGCGGATTCCGCGGGGTGATCGTAACGGCCTTCCCCCCTCGCGGGGGAAGGTGGCCCGAAGGGCCGGATGAGGGGGAGGACGCGCGAGACGACCGTTGCGATCCCTCGCCGTTCGTGATGGCTTGCGGACGGTGACGGCTTTCCTGCGTGTCGTCCCCCTCATCTGACCGCTTGGAACGCTGCCGAAATAACTTCCGGGAATCCTCCGGGGTCGACTCGCGTGGCCTCGAACCGTAAATCCGGGGAATCAAGGGCCTCGTAGACGGCCGGCGCCTTCTTCGTCGTGGAATTCATCCACGGATTACCCAGATTGACGCGGATTCGGATCGGAAAATTCAATTTAATCTGTGTTAATCTGAGAAATCTGTGGATATTCTCTCTCGGGTCGTTCACGGGAAGTTGTTTCGGCAGCGTTCCTCGCGGTCCGGCTTCCCCCGCGAGGGGGGAAGGCCCTTCGTGCCCCCCGAAATCCATGACGGTCGGCGCGTTTCAACCGGCGAACTCGTCGTCGGCCGGGGTGGGGACGGCGATCGCGTCCGGGGCGTCGTCGGCCGCCCTGGCGGGCTTCTCGCCGTCCTCGACGCCGAGGCGGTTGCGCTGGGCCCAGATCAGGACCGCGCGTTGGGTGCGTTGGTCGACGTGGTCGCTGGAGGCGGTGAACAGGAACGCGCCCAGGCTTCGCTCCTGCTCCGGGAGGCAACCCAGGGCGACGATCTGCCCCGGCTCGACGATCAGGCGAACGGCCAGGTCGCGGAACGACTCCTGCTTCTGGGCGTCGGCGATCTTGAACTCCTGGGGGGCGTAGGGGGTGGGTTGCTGAAGCGCCTGGAAGGAGCGCTGGACCGTCCCGTGGTGGACTTCCGGGGTCAGACGGAGGACGACCGAATTGCCGCCGTAATGCTCGGGGGTGACGCGGTAGTGGCCGCTGGCGTGGTCGTAGTCCTTGCCGGTGACGCGGCCGTCGAGGTTGAGGATCAGGCTGGCCTGTTCCACCTGGTCGGAGAGGGTGAAGAGTTCCTGGGTCCCCTCGGGGACGAGGAAGGTGACCGGCTCGACCTTGTTGGGGGGAGGCGCGGAGAAGACGGCCTCCAGCTCGCGGGGGAGGTCGCCGACGATCCGGCCCATGCGGATGCCGTTGGCCTGCAAGACGCGGCGTTCCTCGGAGGAGACCGCCTGTTCGTCGGCGACGCGCCAGACGACCTCGTTGACCAGGGGGTCGCGGAACGGCCGGCTGACGACGGCCATTTGAAGGGCGACCTTCTTGGGCTCGATCACCTCGCCCCGGGGGCCGCCGACGCGGCCGAACATGCCGTCGGGGCGGAGTTGGTCCTTGCGGGGGTTGCAGCCCCAGGCGGCCGCGACGCCCGCCGCCAGGCCGCCCATGACGACCCGCCGCGTGACGGCCGAATTTCTCGGTCTCGCTCCCATGGGCGGAATCCTTTCCGCTATCGAACCGGCTTCCCGCCAGGCCCCGCGCCGACGACGGGCGGCGAGTATAGGTCGGACCCGAACCGCCGTCAACCGCGGTCGGCGGGGGCGGCCGGAAGCGCCCGACCGCTTTTCTATCCATATGTTCCGTTGCGGTTTTAGCTCGGCGGCGGGTATACCTGGACCGAGGCCGGCCTCGGCTGGGTCGGCCCGGGCTTCCCGACCACGACGACGTGCTTCAGGAAACGGAACTCCGGGGTCGAGCGAACGGACGCCCTTGAACCGGCGGGGAAGGCACCCATGTTGACCGCCCTGTGGACGGCGCGCCTGACGGCGTCGGCGATCGCCGCGGCCTGGCTGGCCCGGGCCGCGATCGCGTCGCGCGCGCGGCGGGGAGGGGGCGTGGTCGTCTCCCTGGGCGCGTTGGCGGTCCTGGCCGCCGCCGATTCGCTGGCGGCGGCGCTGGGCGCGGCGGCGGACGGGGCGCCGCGTTCGGCCCTGGCCGCGGGCGAGGCGTTGGCGGCGTGCGGGCTGGCGATCGGTCTGGCCGCGCGGCCCAAGGTCGCGCCGGCCCCGTTGGCCGATCCCGACCTGCTGGCCCGCTGGCTTCAAATCCTCGCCGGCAGGACCGAGGAGGCGATGATCGTCACCGACGCCCGGCGTCGGATCGAGTGGGTCAACGAGGGCTTCACGCGGATCACCGGCTACGAGCCCGACGAGGTTCTCGGCCGGACGCCGGAGGAGTTGCTCTCGGGGCCGGAGACCGACCCGGCCGTCCGCGGCTACGTCGCCCAGCGGCTGAAGGCGGGCAAGTCGGCCCGGGCGGAGGTCCTCAGCTACGGCAAGAACGGCCGGACCTACTGGGCCGCCAAGGAGATCCGGCCGCTGTTCGACGACGACGGCCGACTGGTCAATTTCCTGTCGGTGCAGACCGACGTCACCGAGCGGAAGCGGGCCGAGCGGCGGCTGGAGGCGCAGTACGCCGTGATGCGGATCCTGGGCGACGGCGCGCGGCTGG
>Ga0209916_1000875_pt1 | contig 36414 bp, 28 predicted proteins | sample ThiBio_1000_plan_FD_183956 | JGI IMG/M metagenome (GOLD analysis project Ga0209916, IMG submission 183956) | Wastewater bioreactor microbial communities from Cape Town, South Africa - Thiocy_solids_2 (SPAdes) | ecosystem: Engineered > Bioreactor > Thiocyanate-remediating > Anaerobic-Aerobic ... | reverse complement strand
CTATATTTAAGAATACATCATGTATAGCCAGACGTAATTTTGCTCGTTTTTCTAGTACTGCCAGTAGCATGTTTAACCTTTTGCTATCAAAGCCTGTGGTAGCCCGCTGAGGAGTTCCATAGGTAGCAGGGCTTACCAGTGCCTGTACTTCTACTAATAAAGAGCGATTGCCTTCTATGAATGCACTAGTAGCAATACCACTCAAATGTCCTTCTCTTTGCGAGAGGAGTAGGGCCGAGGGGTTAGAGACTTCTTGTAATCCGTTATAGCGCATCTCATAGATACCTAGTTCTGAAGTAGCGCCAAATCTATTTTTGATAGTACGTACTATACGGTATGTTAACTGTCTATCTCCTTCAAATTGCAATACAGTATCTACCATATGCTCCAGTACTTTAGGCCCTGCTAAAGTACCTTCTTTCGTAATATGTCCTATCAAGAATATAGGAGTATTGGTAGTTTTAGCATAATGCATGAGTACAGCCGTAGCTGCCCTTACTTGTGCTACACTACCAGCCGCTGACTCTATTTCTTGCGTATGTATGGTCTGTATAGAGTCTATGATTATGATGTCTGGCTTTAAATGTACGGCATGCTGCAAAATATTATTGAGCGATATTTCATTAAGAATATAACAATTGTTAGAAGTATATTCCATTCTGCTAGCACGCATTTTTATTTGTGCTTCGCTTTCTTCACCTGATACATACAATACTTTATAGCTGTTTAAAGTAAGTGCTATTTGGAGTAAAAGCGTAGATTTTCCTATGCCTGGTTCACCTCCAATAAGCACAAGAGAGCCTGCTACAATGCCTCCACCTAAAACTCTATTAAATTCTTTATCAGCACAGATGATGCGGTTTTGCGCTTCATAAGTGATTTCATGTAGCTTTTTGGGGCTACTAGGCAACGTGGCTTGTGTATGGCTCAATGTTTCCCAAGCACTAGCTAGGGTAGGCTTTTTAGGTGTTATTTCTTCTACAATGGTATTCCATGCTAAGCATGCATGACATTTACCTTGGTGCTTAGCATATTGTGCACCACAGTTTTGGCATATATAGGTTGTTTTATGAGTCTTCAAGAGTGTTTTTGCTCTAATATTGCTTGTAAATTGTCTCGGATAAGATCGTACTCATAGCCCTTTTGAAGGAGATAATTTACTACTTTTTTCTGAATGACAGCATTAAAAGGAGGTTTTAAAGTGGCTAACTTTTTGTAAATAAGATCTTGTATGGTTTGTTGGTATATTTCCTCTGGTATATCAGATAGGGCTTGTCGTACGGATTGTGGATTTGCTTGTTTGCTGGCAAGTGCATGAGATATCTTTAATTTGCCCCATTTTTTAAGAGAGAATTTGCCATGTACAAAAGATGATATATAGCGATCTTCGTTTAAGAAATTGTCTGCTATTAGTTCTTGTAAAATTTGCTCTACTTCTGCTGGGCTTAAATCCTTATAGGTGTGTAGTTTACTTAATACTTCTGCCTTACTTCTCTCTTGATAGCTGCAATAGTGGCTTAACTTTTGTTTGGCTATAAGGTAGGTTTCGCTTGATTTCATTAAAAAATATAGTTTCTGTAAGTAGTCCTATTGTTGTATTGTAGGAGTTGCTTTGCAAACTCTAATACCCACTGTATGTACACCTAATAAAGCTTCTGTACGCATAAATTGTGCTAGCTCCACAGTATAATCTCCAGACTTACTAAAATAGTAATTCTTTAACAAAATTAGCTCCTGTTTTTTATTTTTACCCCATCCTTTTCCTAATGGCTTACCTGTTTTAGGTTCAAATAGCAAGTAATTTTTAAGTTCAGTAGTTAATATTGTAGATGGGATATTCTTGAGGTAATATGTAAGGTATAAATTCTGGTAAGGATACTCTGGAGCGCATTTTATCAATAAATAAATATCATAGGGTTGAGTGTTATCTTGTATACAGAAATTGAATTGCAGGTTATTTTTTCTATACCAGGTATAATCACTCAGTATATGAGTAACAGTATATATGGTATTGGTTTCACAGCCACCGAAAACTAAGATTAGTAATCCTATAAGACACCTAAATCTTGGCATATACTGTTCCCTATTTTATACAGGCTATATAAAAAGACACAAGCTTTTATGCTGTATTGTAATTGTAAATTTTGTCCTTCTGCTGGGTAATTAATTTAATCCAGCTTTCTTTACTTAAGAAATTAGTTAGCTACTTCTGACAAAAATTTTATGCGCATAAGTCGGATATCTTCTTCATTATAATGGTCGCCTAGTGCTTTATACGCTTGTTTGATATTATCTTCTTTAGCTTGCATAAAATAATCATATATTTCTTGCTGTTCATCTTTACTTAAAATATTGTCTATATAATAGTTTAAGTTAAGTTTTACACCAGAATAGCAGATCGCTTCTATTTCATCTATTAGCTCATCCATGGTTTGAGATTTAGCCATAGCTATTTCTTCTAAATCTGTTTTCCTATCAATTTGTTGAATAATATATACTTTGTCTTTAGATCTACTAGCTTTTGACTTTACAACAATATCCGAAGAAGTAATAATATCATTATCTTCTACATATTTTTTAATGGCTTGTATAAAAGGCTGTCCAAATTTTACTGCTTTGCTCATGCTTAAGCCACCAATTTGTGCTAACTCTTCTAATGTAGTGGGGTATACAAGTGCTAACTCTTCTAAAGAGCTATCTTGTAGAACTGTATAAGCTGGTATCCCTTTTTCTTTAGCTACTTTTTCTCTCAGTTTTTTTAAGAGATGAAATAAATTTTCGTCATAACCTTTATTTGTGGTCATAGTCTTCTTATTGCTTTCAGTTGGTTCGTATATATTATCTTTTACGAAGTTAATTTCATATTTCTTTTTTAAAAAGTCTTGTCCCTTTTTTGTGAGCTCTAATGCTTCATTTTTTTGTATATCCTTGATAAGATAGTCGTGGATAAGTGCTTGTCTGATTACTGATCTCCAAAAACTTTCATTTTGTTTGTTCCCTTGTCCAAAGGTGGGTAATTTTTGGTGTTGGTGGCTTTCTATATTAGGATTATTTACGCCTTGTATAACTGATACAATATGATCTGTGTCAAAAAGTCCTTGGGTCTGTTGAACAGCGTCTAATACTATTTGTAAATATTCTTGTGCTGCATAACCTTCTGTAGGGTTTTTACAGTTGTCACAATTGTTGCAGTGGTCTGCAAACGATTCTCCAAAATAATATAGCAATTGTTTTCTACGGCAGACACCAGATGTTATATACCCTTTCATCTCTTCTAAAAGCACTTTCGATTTCTCTCGTTCTCCGTTGGGCTTGGTTTTATTAAGGCGTTCTAGACGAATAAAGTCTTCTGGGCTATATAACATTAAACAAGTGCTTGGCAAACTATCTCTGCCAGCTCTTCCTGTTTCCTGGTAATATGCCTCTAGTGACTTAGGCATATCGTAATGTATAACAAATCGTACGTCAGGTGTATCTATACCCATGCCAAAAGCAATGGTGGCTACAATTACGTTATATTGTTTCTGTAAAAAAGCTTCCTGATTTTTTATTCTTGCATTAGCGTCTAGTCCAGCATGATAGGGAGCAGCTTTGATATCGTTGAGGTTGAGTAGTGCTGCTAGCTCGTCTACTTGCTTTCTGCTTTGGCAATAAACAATACCCATAATTTGTGGCTGTTCTTTAATAAGCTTGATGAGCTGCTTGTCTGCCTGTTCTTCTTTGTACCTGATTTCGTAGTATAGGTTGGGCCTGTTAAAGGACGATTGAAAGACAGTGGCATCGTTAATATCCAAATTGCTAAGGATGTCTAATTGAACTCGAGGAGTAGCTGTGGCTGTAAGCGCAATAATAGGTACACGCCCTAATTGCTGATTGGCAACATACCTTATGTTTCTATATTCTGGCCTAAAATCATGCCCCCAATCTGAAATGCAATGAGCTTCATCTACGGCTATAAAAGATAATTTAGTTTGCTTTAAAAAGGCTAGATTATCTTCCTTGTTAAGTGTTTCAGGTGCTACATATAGCATTTTGATATTACCGGATAACACCTCTTGTTTAGTTTCATTGATAACTTTTTGTGACAGAGTAGAATTTAACAGTGCAGCCTTAATGCCTTTCGAACGTAGCTGGTCCACTTGATCTTTCATTAAAGCTATAAGTGGAGAAATGATAATGGCCAATCCTTCTTGCATAATGGCAGGAAGCTGATAGCATAAGGATTTTCCTCCGCCTGTAGGCATGATTACAAAGGTGTTTTTACCTTGTAATATATTCTTGATAATGGTTTCTTGGTCTTCCCTAAAATTATCATAGCCAAAAATTTCTTTTAGGTTTTTATATAATTCTTTAGTTAATTTTTCTGGCATTATCGGCTTGCTTAAATTACTTATATCTGAGGAGTGGGCCAGGGCGCATGACTACTGTCCCTATACTAATAATATAGTATTTTAGTTTGAAAATGCTTATGTATATGCAAGAAAAATGTACTCATATGCTATTTCTTTGTCTAAAACTTTCATATAAAATAATGGCAGCTGCTACAGACACATTTAAAGAACTAATGGGCCCAACCATGGGTATGGATGCTTGCCCATCTACTTTGTTAAGCAGTTGTGGTTGTATGCCTTTATCTTCAGATCCTAAGAGTATAGCTGTGGGTACAGTTAGGTTGGCCTGATAGATAGAAGTTTGTGTTTTTTCATGACACGCAATAACCTGCAAACCACTGTTTTGCAAATAGTTTATAGTAGCTTGTAGGTTAGCCTCCCTACAAATAGGCAAGTGAGCCAAGGCACCCGCAGAAGTTTTCATGGCACCACTACCTAGCGATGCACTCCCTTGTTTAGGAAGCACCAATGCATGGGCACCAACACAGACAGCTGTCCTTACAATAGCGCCTAGGTTGCCAACATCAGTAACGCCATCTAAAATAATGATAAGAGGTAGCTTGCCTTGCTCATAAGTATCTTGTATAATATGGCTAAGTGTAATCAAAGGCACTGGTGATAAAAGTGCTACTATACCTTGGTGATTATGAGGTGCTAATTTATTAAGCTTAGCGGCAGGAACTCGGCTACAAGGAATCTGCTTATAACGTATAGCATTAAAAATTGATTGATAATCAGCGTTTTTTGTTTCTTTATCAATAAAGATTTTATCTATGGTTTTGCCTGCTAAAACGGCTTCTAACACTGCCTTACTTCCAAAAATGAGATTTTCTTTAGACATCAATTAATAGGCTAAGATTCTCTTAGAACTCATTACTAACAGAAAGAGTCAATAAAACAATCGTGTGTTTTGTAGTTAAGAGATTTTTGAAGTACATTATTAAACATAGGCGCAAGTTACGTAATTAACAGATATGTCACTAATTTTTTACATAATTTGCTTGGATTTTTATCTTATATAGGCTTGCTTACCTAAATACCCTTGAAAATTATCAAAACCTTAAAATTAGGTCTTAGTTAGATAAGATGTGGCACAGCTTATAATAATAAAATAAAGCGTATATATTTGAAGGCATTGTTAAAATGATATAGATAAAAAGTAAAATAGTGGGGTATCTTAAGCCCAAGTCAATACTTCTTTGTACTAAATCTATACTGATTTAACAATGCCGATATTATATATGATAGGCTTAACCTCTGCCCAGTACGCTAGCTGTATATTCATATCTTTTTTCTTTAGCCACATCTATAGCCCTACGACCCTTCTTATCTTTAGCTTCTTTGTTGGCTCCTTTTTTAACTAAATACATAACTATTGATGAGTTCGCTTTATCAGCAGCTGCATGAAGCGGTGTCCAGCCATCCTCATCTGTAGCATCTATGTTGGCTCCTTTATCTATTAATAATTTAACTATTTCTAATTCATTGCCATAAGCAGCTGAATGAAGCGATGTCCGCCCCCCCTCATTTGTAGCATCTATGTTGGCTTCTTCCTGTATTAAGAATTTAACTACTTCTAAGCGACCTTTATCAACAGCTGCATAAAGGGGTGTCCCATCCTCCTTATCTCTAGCTTCTTTATTGGCTTCTTTTTTAACTAAATACATAACTATTGCTAAGTTCCCTTCAGCAGCAGCTTTATGAAGCGGTGTCCAGTCATCCTCATTTCTAGCATCTATGTTAGCTCCTTTTTCTATTAATAATTTAACTATTTCTAAGTGATCACCATAAGCAGCTGCATGAAGTGGTGTCCTACCATTATTATCTGCAGCATTTATGTTAGCTCTTTTATCTGTTAATAATCTAACTATTTCTAAGTGATCACCATAAGCAGCTGCATGAAGCGGTGTCCAGTCCTTATCATCTGCCGCATCTATTTTAGCTCCTTTATCTGTTAATAATTTAGCTACTTCTAAGTGACCTTCATAAGCAGCTACATGAAGCGGTGTCCAGCCATTCTCATCTGTAGCATGTATATTGGCTCCTTTTTCTATTAATAATTCACTTATTTTTAAGTGACCACCATCAGCAGCTGCATGAAGCGGTGTCCTACCCTCCTCCTCATCTGTAGTTTCTATGTTGGCTCCTTTTTCTTCAATTAAATACTTAACTACTTCTAATTTACCTTTACGAATAGCTGCACGAAGCGGTGTCCAACCGTCCTCATCTGTAGTTTCTATGTTGGCTCCTTTTTCTTCAATTAAATACTTAACTACTTCTAATTTACCACCATAAGCAGCTAGATGAAGCAGTGTCCAACCGTCCTTATCATTTGTAGCATCTATGTTGGCTCCTTTATCTACTAAATAATATTTAACTACTTCTAAGTAGCCTTCTTGGGCAGCTATAAACATAGATTTCTCACATTTCTCATTTTTTATTTTCTTCTGTTGCTTTATCCTTTTGATTTCTTGCTTCTGTTGTCTAAATTTTTCGTTTTCCAATAGTTTACATATCTTACTCATAGTAGGACGTTTTTTCTTACAATCCTCTTTTTCCGCTAACCAACATGCTTTTATCACATCCTGAATGTATTCTGGCGTGTCTTGGCTAATTACTTCTCTATTTCCTGCCTCAAGATGCCCTGATAACCTGCATAAGTGAACCTCTGCAAAAGGCTCGCAGCGAGCACCTAATTCCCATAATACCATACCATAACTATATACATCTGCAGCCTTAGTATTTTTATTAGTGAAAAATACTTCTGGCGCCGTCCATTGAGGCGTGTATCCTATGGTAGGTCCGTACGTAGAGACTCCGTTAGTGTGTTGATTTCTCAGCGCTGACATACCAAAATCTGTAATCTTAGCCCTTCCTTTATCTAGTAGTACATTATGGCTTTTTAAGTCTGCATGTACTATCCCACAGCTATGTAAATAACTCATTCCTTTAGCTATATCTAAGCCAATTTTGTGGCGCTCTTCCCATGTAATTGTCGTAGTGCTTTGCAGTAGATCCCATAAACTGCCACCTGGCATGTATTCCATTACAATAGAATTGTCGCTAGGACATATCCCTAAAAATGTAATGATGTTATCATGAGGATGTTTAGCCATAATAATTGCCTCCTTTTTAAAATTATCCAGGTTTTTTTCTGTTGCCTTTTTAAGCTTCTTTATTGCAACTAGTTTGCCTTGGTAATTAGCTTGGTAAACTTTTCCTACTCCACCTGAACCTATTTTTCTAAGATTCCTAAGTTCTTCTGAACTTATAGTTGGTAACTTGGTTCCATTACAGCTCTGTAAAAATAAGCTTATAAGTAAGATATAAGCCATCCATTGATGGCTTTGTTTAAACGTTCTTTGCATGTTCTAAAAAACTTAAAAATTAGTGAGGTATATACAATAATTTATAAAAATTGTAAAACCAAAAAATTTTCGTATTAAGGAATTTACAACTCATACGCTTTGCTCCTCGTTCATCTGCGGGCTTCTAATCTCCTCAAACCCCTCTTAGAGAATATAAAATTAGGCATTGTTAAATTAATATAGATAATTGATTATTTAGTTTAGTCATCAATAAGTTAAGCGACTTTTCAATCATATGCATCTGCTTGCTACAACATTTCTCTTTGCGCTTGAATCTTGCTAAATAATGCCTAATCGAACTATTATATATATGTCTCTGACTTGCTTTGTATATGCTTATGTTTTGGAATAAACTTACCATAACTCTTCACAATAGCCACTATAACAAAGCTGGCTTATCCCTTTTATATTCTCCCATAATCTTGATCCTATTTTGCTTGATCGGTCTTCACACACATACGAGAGGAGCCGTTTTACTAAGTCTATCAACAGCAATCCATATCCAGCAGTACTTTTTTTGAACCTATATATGTATGCAACTCATCTAGCTCTACTGGCTCTTGTGTAGTGGGTAGACTTGTTTGTTCTCCCCATACTTTTACCCATTGGTAAACTGTGCCATAGCTTATTTGAAGTAGGCGGCCAATAGCGCGAAAGTCTAGCCCTTCCAAATACAATTGTAAGGCCAAACGCTTGGTCTGCATTGGTTTGACATCAGATTTTTGGCTGACTGTGTAACGAAATTGGCAGCTCTTACATTGATAACGTTGTCTGTCTCTAACAATCCCATCCTTACAGTTTTGGATGTTAATACATTTAGGACAATTCACACTTTTTCTTCTAAACTAACATACCTATGCTAATTTAATAATACCAGAAATTAAAGTAGCCAGTTAATTTTTATAACTCAATTAAAGTAACCCCACTACCACCTGGAAGATTATGTTTTGCAGTTACTTTGGTCACTAACTCGTTTGTTTTAAGGTAGTCATGCACTTGTTCACGTAATACTCCTTTACCTTTTCCATGTATTATCCGTAAATACCTATGCCCTGCTAGCAATGCTTGGTCTATCCATTTATCTAGGATGTGAAGTGCTTCACTGATACACAAGCCATGCAAATCTAACTCAGGTTGAAAAGCTATAAATTTATGCATATCTAGGGTATTAATTTTAGTAGATTCAATAGAAGGTGTTAAAGAAATGGATTTTAAAGTAGAATAGTTTTTTGGAAGATGTTTGACCTCTTGTAAAGGTAACCTTAAAGTAACATAGTCAAATTTTATAATAGCTTGTCCTTTATCTACAGCTATTATTTCACCTATTTTATCTGTATGCAACAGTTGTACATGATCTCCTTTAGAAAACTCTGCACTTAGATACATATAAATTTACTTCTCTATAATTTCTTCTTTCAAAAGTTTCTCCAACCTAACGATCAGCTGATCATATAACCACTGTAAACGTATTGGGTTATTTAAATACTCTATATAGCTTTCTTGTAGAGTTGCTGCATTAGTAGCATGTGCTTCATAGATAAGTTGTGCCTGTTCTTGAAATAGGTTATCTATCTCTGTTTGTTTATTATCTTCCGACGTATATAACATGGCTTTTGCCAGTTCTAAATCTGCTAATACTTCAATCAACTGCTCCTGTGTTAATATGCTTGATTGGATATGAGCTAAATTCTGACTAATTAACCCACATGCCATTACAAGTGCTAAAATCTTTTTCATAACGCTTTTTTACAAAAATACAATTAATATATAATATACAAGTTGTATTTATATAATGAGCATTATTTTTACTAGATTACATATATTATAAACCTATGTTTAAAGAATAAAAGTTGTTTTGAAAAAGGCCAGTAAGCTAGAGATTTTTTTAAACTTTAAAATACTTATAGATTAAGAGTTTTAAATTATCTTCCTGATTTTACAAATGAGTATGGTAATAATCCTATCGTTTCTTGTTTAGTGAAAGCATCATATAACAAAATAGAATATTAAAAAGTCCATTCTGTAAACCATGTATCAACCTGTTATTTCTGTTAAGGACAAACGTTTTAGTGTTTATCGCCTTGGTCAATACTATTTACTCATTAGTATAGGTAGCAATAGGCTAAGAATCTCATGTGTTGACCAGGTCTCGAGCCGCTGTTTACTGATGGAGGCTTATCAAATAGATGCCGATAATTCTACACAATATCTCACTATACTTCAACAGCTTTTTCGAGAACATCCTTTTATTGCTACTTCAGCATGGAAAAAGGTTGTCTTATGTTTTGAAAATCAACAATATACATTAGTGCCCAGTGCTTTATTTCAAGAAAATAATAGTGCTGATTATCTAAAGCTTGCGGTTGATATAGCTGATCAAGCTGTTAAACATTGTATACATACCGACTTAGGCTTAGCAGTTGTTTTTGCTGTAGACGAAAGTATTGCCAATTGGTTGCAAAAGGGGTATACAGCCGAACATTGCTGTATTATACACCAGGCTAACAGTCTTATAGCAGGAACAGCAGCTTATATACAGGCTAAAAAGTTATATGCAGAAGCTAAGGTCTTTGTATTGGCTGAGTCAGGACATATGCATATTACAGTAGTAGAAAAATCTCAATTGTTATATTATAATAGATTTGCGTATAACTCTAGTGATGAATTTCTTCAATATATCTTAATTGTTATGTATACGCTTGCACTTAACCCAGGTGTTCATGAAGTAATTTTGGCAGGTAGTGTGGTTAAGAATTCGTTAGTTCACAAGAAGATGCGTAACTATATTCGGCATGTTTCTTTTAGTGAAAAGCCTCCTTATCTAAAATTTAGCTGGTCATTTAAAAAGGATTTAATTATCAATTATTTTGACTTAGTTAACTTGTATCCAGCTACTAATTACCTTAATAATCTAAAGTTTTCGTAAGTTTTATATGATTCTGATATGCTTGCAATAGCAGTCTAACGCTTGCGTATGTATTTTCTAAGACTGGTGCAAGTTGATTGATACCTATCCATGCTACTCGGTCAATCCCTTCTTCTTTTTGAGGAGTCATATGAGTATCATCAATACAATTCATAGTATACCAAGTCGTTTCTTTGAGCATATTTATTCGATTTACTTGAAAAGCGTGCCAAGTAGTATAAAATTTGGCTGTGGCCACAGCCTTTACGCTGCATTCTTCGTGTACTTCACGTATAGCAGCATTGATGGTTGCTTCTCCGTTTTCAATTCTACCTTTTGGAAGGTCCCAGGTATGTGCTCTATAAATCATTAAAATCTGATTACTTTTTGTTACTATACCTCCTGCAGCATTGATAATCTTAAAATATTGCTGAAGTAGTGAAAGTACATCATCTTTGCTATTTAATAGAATGGTTATACTTGTAGGTTTATTAGAAGAAATTTGGGAAATTTCAATTAGTAATTGTTCCAATCCTTCTGGTTCAACTTGTATGAGAATATGTGCTTTATGTATGGAAGTTGATAATATATGTGGCCGATAATTATATACGAGTTCATAGTATATTCCCATATTTACCAAATCTGGGTATTTATTAAGAATACGAATAAGTATATTGTGTATAAAAAATAGTTGCATGTTTATGAATTAGGTATAAGTTATTTTATAGAATGCACTATGGAATACGTATAAGTTGTATGAATACTTGGCTAGCAAGATTTGTAAGCAGGCAATACAATGTGTATTTTCGAATTCTAGCATACAATTTATAGAATTTATACTCTCAAATTTAAACAATTATGACAACTTATCACCATGACATAGATTCCTTGGTGATCATACCCACTTACAATGAAGTAGAAAATATAGCATTACTTATAGATGCTATTTTTGCAACTTCTCCTATGTTCCATATCCTTGTTGTTGATGATGCTTCTCCAGATGGTACAGGCAATGTTGTGGCTGGGCTACAACCGCAATATAATGGTAAATTACATTTACTTAGCAGACCTCAAAAGGCAGGTTTAGGCACAGCATATATAGCAGGATTTAAATTTGCACTAGCAAGTAATTATCAATATATACTGACCATGGATGCAGACTTCTCACATCCAATTGATAAGCTTCAAGTTTTATATGAAACCTGCGACCAAGAAGGATATGATGTGTCCGTTGGTTCTCGTTATGTAAATGGCGTTAATGTAGTAAACTGGCCCATGGGAAGGGTACTTTTATCCTATATTGCTAATTGGGTGGCACGTTATATAATAGGCATACCTATTCTAGACCTTACAGCCGGATATCAGTGTTATAAAAGAGGAGTATTAGAAACGATTGATTTAGGATCCATCAGGTCGATTGGCTATAGTTTTCAAGTGGAGATGAAGTTTTTAGCTTATCAGTATGGTTTTAAACTTAAAGAAATTCCGATTGTATTTACTAATCGAATAAGAGGTTCTTCTAAGATGTCTCACCATATTATTCTTGAAGCCTTCTTTAGAGTTATAAAACTAAAAGTAAGCAGCTTATTTAAAAGGTTCCATCGTACACTGTTATAGAATAGGCTCTAATGTAACTTAGTATCTACGCACACTTATGGTATATTTTTTTAAAGCTAAGATAAAGTTATATGCTGCAGAAACTGATCAAACATATTAATGTAATAACTCTTTTCTTAGTGTTAGCTGCCTATACGCGGTGTCATCATCAGGCAAATACTGCTACCACACGGATTGTTCCTACACCTATTCCTATTACTCAGCAAATGGTACAATTAGCCACAGATAAAAATCAAACTCTGTTAGCCAGTGTACTTCAAAGTTTACAGTATGATGAGATTGCTATTGTTATGGATTCTCACGACACTGATGATGCTGATGTAAAACAATTTTATGCTTCTGTATTACACCAGGCTTTGCTAATAAAAGACATGCCAATCTTACATGCACTTATATCAAACGGCATTGATGTTAATGCGGCTGATTGTAGAAAATATACAGCATTACATTGGTCGGTTATATGGAAAGATCTACTGCTTTGCCAATTTTTATTAAGCCAAGATCAACTAGATATAAATTTCACAAATGAGGAAGGGAATACTCCATTACATTTAGCGGTCTTGGGAGATTGTTTGGATATTGCCGAGTCCATCATATCACATCAAAGGGTTAATATAAATGCTATTAATAATGCTGGCGTAACTGCATTACAACTAGCTATTTCACACAGTAATTTACAAATGGCCAACCTAATATTAGAACAAACAGCTACTGATATCAATATAAAAGGGGTAAATGGTTGTACTGCTTTGCATCTAGCATTTGATAGGATAGGTATACCTATGGTAGATATATTACTAGATAGGCCAGATATTAATGTAAATCTTAAAGATGATAATGATTGTACTCCCCTTCATTTGGCAACGTTTAATGGTTACTATGACGTATTTATAAAACTTTTAGATAAAGAAGCTGAAGTTAATGTGCCAGATCATAAAGGTGATACACCAGCACACATAGCTGCTAGCAGAGGGTATGTTAAGATACTTAAAGAGTTGAAAAATAGAGGTGCTCGCTTAGACCTGCCTAACAAGCGTGGTTATACTCCCCTTCATTTGGCTGCATTAAATGGATATCATAAGATAGTAGAATACATTCTACAGGTAGGGCCAGAATTAGATATAAATATAGATGTGAACGTATGTGATAATGAAGGTAATACTCCTCTGCATTTGGCGTCAAGAGGAGGAGATATGAATATAGTTATGCAATTAAGTGCAAAAGGTGCTAAGTTAAACTTATGCAATAAACAGGGGCACATCCCTTTTCATTTAGCCATATTTAATGAACATTATGAAGTAGCTAAAATACTTTTGACAGGTTTAAACATAACAGTAAATGTACAAGATAAAGAAGGTAATACACCGTTGCATGTAGCTGTTAGTAAAGGATATTCCAGTATAGTTGCCGATCTAATCCTTATGGGAGCGAAAATAGACACGCCAAATAAAAATGGAACTACTCCACTACATTTATCAGTATTTATTGGTGATTATGAAGTCTTTAAAAAACTTATACAGGCAGGATCTTTAAGGTTTGCAAATTTACAAGATAATAAAGGTAATACTCCGCTGCATTTAGCTGCCAGTGGAGGGTATCGGAAAATAGCTTTGGAGTTGATTAAGAAGGGTGTTAATACAACCCTTGTAAATAAAAACGGCCATACATCTTTACACCTGGCATTACTCAATGGGCATCATCAACTAGCTGAGGCATTTTTCCAGGTAAGAGATAGAAAGATATATATAGATACACAAGATAATACTGGCAATACGTTATTACATTTAGCTGCTAGAAAGGGGTATATGGAAATAGTTTTGCAGTTAAGAGCCATGGGCGCTAGTCCATATCTTCTCAATAAAGTTGGCCATACACCACTACATTTAGCAGTCCTTAAGGGCCGTTATCATGTGGTAAAGATATTCTTGCAGTCAGCAATTGATTTAAGTATTGATTTACAAGACGCTAAAGACAATACACCATTACATTTAGCTGCCAGTAAAGGTTATCTAGGCATAGTTGCTGAGTTAATAAGTAAAGGTGCCAATCTAAATCTAGTCAATAATTATGGCTATACACCTCTTCATTTGTCGGTTTTAAGTGCACATTATCAAATAGTTGAGAGGCTTGTGCACGCAAACGCTGATACAAATGTTCAGGACGAGATAGGTAATACACCACTACATTGGGCAGCTAATGCAGGATGTTCGCATATAATCTCTGTATTAAGAGCTAAAGGTGCTAAACTCAACCTTGGTAACGATAATGGCCAAACACCTCTCCATTTAGCTGTGGTTAGTGGCCATGATTCAGCAGTTGAAGAAATTTTGCGAACAGGAGCCGATGTAGATGCACAGGATGATGAAGGTAATACACCATTGCATTTAGCAGCTATTAATGGATATTGGCACATAGCTTCAAAGTTAAGGGCTAATGGTGCTAAACTTACTCTTAAGAATAAAAGACGTAAAATGCCTCTACAAGTGGCAAAAGAGTATAGTAAATTGTTATAATTATATAGGTGCTAATGGAGTCCTAACTTAATAAGTGACAGCTTTGTTGGTCAAATCGACTGTTGGGAATAAAGGAATTAGATGCCTTAAACAATATAGAGAAAGATATCAATTGAAAAAACTAAGAAAATTAGCACTATTTCATGAGTCACTAAAATACTTCTTTAAAAAATTCAATTATTACTATAGCATAGATAAACTGAAAAACCATTTTGTTGTTCTTTTTGACGTAGCTAGGTATATGTCTTTACAAAGTACACTATGTAACCCTGAGCAATAACCGTAGCTTCTCTACAATTTAGTAATTCAATAAGCTGCTGCATCCTAGAATAATTATAGAAGGAAGCTTCAAGAAAAATATTCTTGAATAATTAACTGATTGTAAATGGAAAATCCTATAATAGGATCACCGATCTACATATTGTATTATGTTTTGATGATTTAAGAATATAAGAATGTTCATAATTAAATTGAGGTGCTTTATTGGTACTATCAAAGGTGATAGTAGATTTAAAAAATATATGCAAGTTATATGCTGCAAAGATTTATTAAGCGTATTGATATAATAGGTTTATTGATGGTGTTAGCTACATTTTCTCATTGTGATGGCAAGCATAAGAGAAATGCAGATGAAAAGGTGGTTCTATCTACCCCTATTACAGCAGAAATGGTACAATTGGCTAGCGACACAAGAAAATTTGTATTATTGAGAGCGCTTCAGTTACTTCAAGACGACTCAATGCATGCTGTTAAAAACTCAAATAGTACGGATATTGTACAACTTTATTCCGATGCTTTACAACAAGCCATATCTTTAGGCCACTTGCCTATAATACAAGCTTTACTATATCATCAAATTAATATTAATACACTTGCTCAAAATGGATTTTCGCCTTTACACTATGCAGTTTTTCAGAAAAATGAAGTGATTTTTCAATTATTAATCAATCAAGCTCATATTAATATAAATTTGCGTGACGATCAAGGTAATACTTCTTTACATTTAGCAGTTTTAAAGGGCTGTTTTAATATGGTTGAAATGCTATTGTTACGAGAAGAAGTTGATGTAAATTCTGTCAATAATAGTGGCTCTACTGTTTTGCACCTGGCTACTTCACGAGGTAATGTAAAGGCTATCAAGCAACTACTAAACTGTTTGACTCTTGATATCAACATACAAGATATAGAAGACCAAAGTCCTTTACATTTAGCGATTGGCTGGGGAGATATAGCAATTTTAGATGCATTATTAGTTAGAAAGGATTTCCAGCTAAATTTGGGAGATAATAAGGGACATACGCCTCTCCATTTAGCAGTACTCAAGGGTGATGGTGAAAAAGTTACCCGATTTTTACAGGAGAGTGAAATAGATGTGAATATACAAGACAATCATGGTAACACGCCATTGCATTTAGCAACTAAAAAAGGATACTGGTCAATAACTGCTGCATTGAGGGCCAGAGGTGCTAGATTAGACCTTAAAAATGATGAAAATAAAATACCTGCCCAAATGGCTCCTAACTTTGAAACCTATCTAATGGGTAATTAATTATCTTAAACTATTATGCAAACAGCTAGTTACTGTAATGTAGTTTACCAGTTTTATTATAGAAATAGGTTAACTAGTTAACCTATTTTGGCTAGCAGCTGTAGTTAAAGCAAGTTGATATAGCATTCTACTACCCACCTGTGCATCCAAGTCGAACTGCTCTCCAGGAGAAACTTCACATAAATCAAAACCAATAACTTTCTTTCCAGAGTTTACTAAACATTTGAACAAATAATATACTTCATCAAATCCCAAACCGCCTGGTACAGGAGTACCTGTGCTAGGGCATAAACTTGCCTTCAAGCCATCTATATCAAAGCTGATATAGACATGTTCTGGTAAGGCATCTATTATTTTTTTACAACTTGTATCCCAGGTAATTCCTTGAAACCTTTCTGCTTTTAGTGTGTCGTTCAAAAAGGTTACGATACGTCCTTTCGAACTATCAATTGCTTGTGCTTCTTCTTTTGTATAGTCACGCAAGCCTATTTGTACTACTGTTTCAATTTGAGGTAATTTTAGTACATTATGCATTAATGAAGCATGAGAATAAGTAAATCCTTGGTACGCCTTATGTAACGTAGCGTGTGCATTGATATGCAGTATGCCAAAATTAGTATATTTTTCTGTTAATGCTTCTATAAGTCCTAATGCTACACTATGTTCTCCGCCTACTACTGATACCAATTTGCCTTTGTTTAGATAATTTAAGGACTTATTTTTTAACTCATCTAGAAAAAGACGTGTATGTGAATTAATTTTCTGCAAGATACTTTTGGGCATCGTGGTATATTGAATTCCTAACTCTAATGCATGGATATACCCAGCCGTATCATGTCTAAGGGTATCACTTAATATCTTCCAATCATGAGGAATGGGTAGCATGGCTATAGGTATTTGATCTATATTGGGAAAGTCAGGAGAATAAAGGCCTAGTTGATAGGAAGCTTTTAGGATGATTTCAGGACCTAATGCTGTACCTGATCTTGTAGATACAGTCACCTCCCAGGGCGCAGGAATTACTATCAACGATGCTTCTTCAATAGAAACATTGGTGTGAAAAAGGCTAGCTCTAGTAGTTGGCATATGATTGGCGTGAGAAAAGAGTTTCATATATTGTCAATAAGTTATCTTCCTATAAAGTTTACAGCATAAGTAACATAATATATGTATAAATAAACATTATAAATTTGGCTTCCTAAAAAAGTAACGTTATATCTAAATAAATCTAAAAATTATGAACTTAACATTATAAAAAGCTATATTTACCTTTTTTTACAGTAATTGTATAGAAAATTTGGGCAAAATTCAAAAATTAATTAGTATACTGTATTTTTAAAATATTTTCTAGCATATAGCCTATGTCCAAGAATTTAGTCATTGTTGAGTCACCTGCTAAAGCCAAGACTATCCAAAATTATTTAGGGAAAGACTTTGAAGTTGCTTCTTCCAATGGGCATGTACGTGATTTGCCTAAACATAATAAGGCTATTGATATTGAGCAAGACTTTCAGCCTACTTATGAGATTACTAAAGGTAAGCAACAGCTTATAAAAGAATTAAAAAAGAAAGCAAACAGTGCACAAAAAGTTTATTTAGCTAGCGATGATGATCGAGAAGGAGAAGCTATTTCCTGGCATCTAAAAGAGGCACTCGACTTAGCGGATACTAAAACCCAAAGAATTGTTTTTAGAGAAATTACTAAAAACGCTATACTAAATGCTATAAAAAACCCTAGAAATATTGACCTGGCGTTAGTAAATTCCCAACAAGCACGGCGCATTCTGGATAGGTTAGTCGGCTACGATTTATCTCCATTGCTATGGAAAAAGATAAAGCCTGGTCTTTCTGCAGGGCGTGTACAATCAGTCGCCGTTAGAATGATTGTAGAAAGAGAGCGTGCTATACAGCACTTTGTTGCTACTAATTACTTTGTTGTAACGGCATTATTTGATCTAGGTAGTAAGCAACGTCTGTTAGCAGAACTTTCTGAGCGGTTGCAAGATGAAAAAGAAGCCTATCAATTTTTAGAAAAATGTATAGGGGCAACCTTTTCTATTCAAAATCTAGATAAAAAGCTAGCTAAACGATCACCTGCTCCTCCTTTTACTACTTCTACTTTACAGCAAGAAGCTAGCCAAAAGCTTGGCTATGGCGTTACACGTACCATGTTACTAGCACAAAACTTATATGAAGCTGGTAAGATTTCTTATATGCGTACAGACTCCGTAGCACTTTCGCAAGAGGCTATCCAAAGTGCACAGCAAGAAATAGTAGGTAACTATGGTAGTACCTATTTTCAAGAAAGACACTATAAAACAAAATCTGCTTCGGCGCAAGAAGCACACGAAGCCATTAGGCCTACTGACTTTTCTCAGCGCGTTGTAAGCCAAGACACTAGCGAGCAACGCTTGTATGAATTAATTTGGAAACGTGCTATTGCTTCTCAAATGGCTGATGCTCAATTGGAGAGGACTACCGCACATATTGCTATTTCTACTACTCCTCAACAACTTGTGGCACATGGAGAGGTTGTTAAGTTTGATGGTTTCCTAAAAGTATATGCAGTTAAACATGATGAAGACGATGAAACAGACGATCAAACACAAGGTAGTAAGCTATTGCCACCATTAAAAGTAGGACAAGTTCTTCCTCTAGAGGATATGCAAGCGCGCGAGCGCTTTACAAAACCATCTGCTAGGTACTCGGAGGCTAGCTTGGTTAAGCAACTCGAAGAGCAAGGGATTGGACGCCCCTCTACTTATGCACCTACTATTACTACTATACAACAACGTGGTTATGTAGTTAAAGAATCAAAAGAAGGAAAGGAGCGTAACTATCAGGTGTTGACACTAAAAGATGATGCTATCAAAAAAGAGGTATTTAAGGAAATAACAGGCACAGAAAAAAATAAGTTATTTCCTACTGATATTGCTATGGTCGTAAATGATTTTTTGGTAGACCGCTTTTCTGAAGTAACAGATTATGGTTTTACTGCTAAGGTAGAATCCGAATTAGATGAGGTAGCCACAGGCCATAAAGAGTGGAACCAGATGCTGGCTGAGTTTTATAAGAATTTTTATCCTAAAGTAGCAGAAACACAACAGGTAGAAAGAACAGCTATCAATACCAGCAAGATGCTAGGGTATGATCCTATAAGTGGTAAGCCGGTTACTGCCAGGATTGGAAGATTTGGTCCATTAGTTCAAATAGGCAACAATGAGGAAGATGAGGTGCCACGTTTTGCTAGCCTCAGAAAAGATCAGCGTATAGAAAATATTACATTAGAAGAAGCACTTGAACTGTTTAAATTTCCACGTACAGTAGGGCAATGGGAAAATATGCCTATAGAAGCTAGTATAGGTAGGTTTGGTCCTTATTTAAAATATCGAAATCAGTTTTACACACTTCCTAAAGAAGAAGATCCTCTTACTGTCACAGAAGAGCGAGCTATACAAATTATACAAGACAAGCAGAAAGCAGATGCAGAAAAGGTAATAAAGACCTTTCAAGAAGATTCAAATATACAAATACTCAATGGTCGCTGGGGGCCTTATTTAAAGGTAGGAAAGGTGAATGTTAAGTTACCCAAAGATATAGATCCTAAAAAGTTGAGCTTTGCAGAGTGCCAAAAATTAGCAGAAAGTGCCATGCCAATTGCTACTGCAAAAAAGAAATCTGCTCGTAGGTAGTAAGCAATACTTTTTAATACACTTGCTGACACAATTAAAAAAACTATGAATTGCTTTTCTCATTCGGGTATAGCGAGCGTTGCCACGTGCCAAGGTTGTGGTAAAGGATTATGTGTAACTTGTGCTTCTTATTATAAACTTCCTGCATGTAATATATGCCATCGTAACTTTAAACAGGAAGCTTCCAAAGAAATTCTCAAAGAAATCTTGAGTGTTTTACTTCTTGGGGCTATTGTGATATTTTTGTGTACTCAACTGATGCCAAGTAAGGATTTAAATGATATGATGTTTTTTGCTAATATCTATTCTAAGAAATCCTTTTCAATCGTATATGCTTATGCTGCAGTTGCTACAGTAGTAGGGTGGAGGGCTTTAACCAATCTAAAAACTAATTATTTCTTGTTTTTGCCTATTATAGGCTGGTTAATATACATTTTTATAAAGCTGCAAGTATCATTTTTCTTCGGTGTTTTCTACACACCTATTTGGTTTGCTAAGAAAATTACAAAGCTTATAAGGGTTTATTTAATACCTACTCAAAAATAGGCTGTATGTTATATTAGTCTGTAAGTATAATATGTTCTAACAATGCTAGCAATGTGTATGCGTGCTTGTGTTAGTTTAGAAGGTTAGAATAAATGCATTGTGTTGTTCTCTCACAAAATGGGTTTAACTTATCCAATCAAGAGCTCAAGTATGAGTTTTGTATGCGCTCAATAAATTCATTGCCCCACTCTGACCAAGTAAGGAAATAAAATTCATTATGTCTTTGATTATTTATTGCCTGAAGGAATGGGGCTATGAAAATGTCAGCGCATTATTGAAAATCTAGCAAAAACAGGAATGACTTCGCCAGAGCTAATACAAGCTATGGCTGGCATGTTTACCAAAGAGATGAGTTTGATTGAATGCGAAAACCTTATTGAAGCTTTTGCAGCAAAAAAAATAGACGACTCGCTCAGAAATAATGTAGATAGTGGCTAGAAAATATATAACAATTTTAATGTGTGTTAAAGGAACTTTTACTGAATTCTAATAATTTTTAGCTCGATATAGCTATGTTTTGTACGTTAGCTTTTTGACACCAAGCTAAAATATACTTAGGCTCTACATAATAATGAACTGTGTAACGATGTTTAGCTAGAACTTGTGCATCTATTGTACCCTGCTTTTCCTTGTTAAAAGGTGCTAGGTTTATTGATTGAAAAGATAATCCTTTATGTCCATATGCCTTGTAAATAGCCTCTTTAGCACACCAGCAAATGCATAGTTTTTCTAAATCTTGGTTACTATCTTCTATTTCTAGCCTATTGAGATACTTTTCTTTTATAACTTCTAACTTGTAATTAGGTATTTGTATATCAATACCGATCGGTGCCTGTTGATTGATAGCTGCTACAGCAAAAGGGAAGCAATGAGAAAGGCTTATATGAATTTTATCATCTGTAAGGTAAGGACGTCCGTTGTGGCCCTTGTAAATAGTCAGGCAAGGGAGCTGCATATGGGTACACAATTTCTGATATGCTAACCTGCTTGCTAACCATTCCAATCGTCTTTTAGGGTGTAAGAAATTACTGTATGTTGCTTGTTCTTCTACGTTTAGCCTAAGTTCGCTAAGTAATTCTTCTTCTGATTCTTCTATATGCCATACCAGATAGCCATATCGGTTAGCTGAATAGTTTAGTTGGTAAATTGGCATTGATAATATATAAAGCTTTATGTATAAGTAAAAATACAGGATAGACTGGTAAATACTTGAGAATATTGTTAAATTATATGTTGTACAGTTACTGATAGCACTACAAATCACATACAACTTATAATTGCAATTACCTATGCAAATAACGCCTGCTGAGATTAGACAAAAAAATTTTGAAAGAAAAATGAGGGGATACTATATAGAAGAGGTAGATGCTTTTTTACATGCTTTGGCACAGACTTGGGAACAGATAACTACGCAATATAAAGTTACAAAAGTAGAATTAGAACAATCTAAAAAAGAAGTAAAACGGCTAGCAGAATTAGAAAATGCTCTATTAAGAACAATTAAAGATGCTGAGTATACCGCCAATCATATAGTTACACAGGCTAAGCAAGAGGCTGAATTAATTGTACAAAAAGCCCATATTGATGCAGAAAAATTGTTGTACGAAGCTCAAAAGAAAGTGCAAGTTATCGAAGTCAGAAGTAAGGCTGAAATAGAATATACAAAGACTAGACTAGAAAAGGAGGTTGCAGAGATGCAGCGTGTGACTTGCGATACATTGCAATATAAAGCTAATCTATTTCAACAGCTTCAGCAGCTTGCAGAAGATATTTTATTGAAATGCGGGCAAGCAAAAAACGTTAAGCAAAGTATGGATGCTTGAATAAAGAAATGGAAAAGGTGGATAGAAATTTTTAAAGTAAAGGGTTGCTAATTCTAAGAATTACTAACATAACAAAGGTTAGTAGCGGGGACAGGATTCGAACCTGTGACCTTCGGGTTATGAGCCCGACGAGCTACCACTGCTCCACCCCGCGATATAATCCCTTTGAAATATCACTAGTCGATTAAGCAACTGCATATAAACAAGTGATATTTTGTTATGAAGTTCAACAAATATATATACATTTGTTGAAATATACACTATCTTCCTCTTATTTTTTATCATTATATGCATACATCACCTCACCAAGCAGGATTTGTAACCATTGTCGGCAAGCCGAATGTAGGTAAATCTACCCTAATGAATAAGTTAGTAGGGGAACGTCTTTCCATTATTACACCAAAAGCACAGACAACTCGCCACAGTATTTGTGGTATTGTAAGCGACACTGACTTTCAAATTATTTTTACAGATACGCCTGGTATACTTAAGCCTGCTTATGAGCTCCAAGAATCTATGATGCATATGTTGCAGTATGCTCTGGTAGATACGGATGTCTTGTTGTGGTTAGTAGATATTAAAGAAAAAGAGGTGCCTCCTATTGTTGAAAAGGTTTTGGCACAAGGACGTATACCTGTTTTACTTTTAATTAATAAAATAGATTTAATAGCAGGCCAAGAAGCTTTGGAAAATTTGGTGCAATATTGGAAAGAGAAAGTGCCGGTAGCACAAATTATTCCTGTAGCTGCTTTGCAAGGCTTCCATGTAGACCAAATTCTAAAGCATATTTTAGGCTACTTGCCAGAGCATCCTCCTTATTATCCTAAGGATATGCTCACTGATAAGCCTGAACGTTTTTTTGTAGCAGAGATTATACGAGAACAGATATTGTATAAGTACCAGCAAGAAATACCTTATGCTGTAGAAGTGGCAATAGAAGAATTTAAAGAGGAAAATGCACTAATCCGTATTAGTGCAACCATTTATGTGGAAAAAAAGAGTCAGAAGGGTATTTTAATTGGTAAACAAGGAGAATCGCTCAAGCAAGTAGGAGTAGCTGCTCGTCAGGCATTAGAACAATTTTTAGGCAAGCAAGTATTTTTACAACAACATGTTAAGGTTTTGCCTAGCTGGCGTAGTCAAGCTAAACTACTGCAGCGTTTTGGTTATGGTAGTTAATTGAGTAAATTTTACTATTATTTTATCTTTATGAAGTCTTACTTCTTTTGTTTTCCACTCAAATCTATTCCTTTTTATTAATCTGCATGCGGCAATAGAAAAGACTACTTGTTAATGGTTTTTAAATAAGAACTATGCTGCGCACTAAATTATTTAACTTTCTTCTGTTTCTTGTTTATCTACCTAAATTTGGTTAGCAAGGAGCCAATAAAATTAGATATGTTTGCAGGAAGTTATATTGAAATTATTTTAGCTACCATACATGTTATAAATTATTCTCTAAACTAACATTTCTCTTAAGTGACTATACGATAATTTAAAGGGAGCTCAATTTTATATATCTTGCCTTTCACTGTAATTAAGGGATGCAATTCCAAAATATGAAATGTTACTACCAATTTTTGCTTCAAAATATTACTTTAGTCAGCGAACAAACAGCCTTTTTACATATATTTCTGGCTGTTGTAGGTGTTATGTTATTCGTAGTAGTGGGGCTCCGAGTAAGTGCTTGGCTACGTCCAAACAAGCCCTATGCAGAAAAGCTAACGACCTATGAATCCGGTGTAGAACCTGTGGGTAATGCTTGGGCGCCTGTCAATAGCCGCTTGTATATTATAGGTCTAGTTTTTATTTTATTTGAGTTAGAAACTATTTTGCTATTCCCTTGGGCTACTGTCTGGGTATCAGAAGAATCTCGGCAAATGGTAGGTGATAGTACATGGAATTTATATATGGCTATATTAGGTACTTTTTTTATACTTATACTAGGTATTGGATTAATATATGCAGTTGTTAAAGGCCGTTTGGCCTATTCTCATACTGCCGCCGCTGGCGTTGTCCAGTCATCATTTAGGAGTAAAGTTCCTTTGTCTTATTATGAAAAGATAAATGAGCAGTATGCTAGCCATGTTCCAACTAATCACAATAAACTAGATTAACAATATATGGACGCAATATCTAATAAAACAGGAGAAGGAGGAGTAATAATGGTGGCTTTGGAAGATTTGCTTAATTGGGCAGAACGTTCCTCATTATGGCCTATTACTTTCGGTCTAGCTTGTTGTGCTATAGAAATGATGGGTGCCTATGCATCTCACTATGATTTAGATAGGTTAGGAGTTATACCTCGAAATTCTCCTAGGCAGGCAGATGTGATGATTGTCTCTGGTACGGTTACTTTTAAAATGGCCGATAGCATTCGGAGGCTGTACGATCAAATGCCTGAACCACGTTATGTAATTTCTATGGGCTCTTGTGCGAATTGTGGTGGTCCTTATTGGCAGCATGGGTACCATGTAGTAAAAGGAGTAGATAGAATTATACCAGTAGATGTATACGTACCAGGTTGTCCCCCTAGACCAGAAGCTTTAATAGGGGGTATTTTAAAGTTACAAGAAAAAATAAAAGCAAAGCTTACTCATAGTCAGCTTCAATAAGAAAAATCATAAAAGCAATCATGGAATTTGCAAGTATTGTTAAGCTTTTACAAGAAAAATTAGATTCTGCTGTTAGTATAGAAACAGACATGGATGCTACTCCACAAGCTATTATAGTGCCAGCAGCGTATATTGCTCAAGTATGCCAAATACTTCAAGAAGATTCAAGCATGTATTTTGATTATCTAGCTTGCATTACAGCTTTAGATAATGGTCCTGAAGCAGGTACACTAGAAGTAATCTATAATTTATATTCTATTCCATATAATTTTCAGTTGATGATCAAAGTAAGTGTTGCAAGAAATAAACCAGAAGAACCTTTGCCCAGTATTCCTTCTGTGAGCCACTTATGGCAGGCCGCTAACTGGCATGAGCGCGAAGCTTATGATTTGTTAGGAATTCATTTTACAGGACATCCTGATTTACGTCGGATACTTTTGCCAACTGATTGGAAAGGGCATCCTTTGCGTACTGATTATGTAGGGCCAGCATCTTACCATGGTATTTCAACCTGCGAATAAGTGTTTAATAGAAAAGATGAAAAATGAGATTTATGGCAATGATTATGTAAAAGAGGATCTATAATAATCTTTTAAAGGTTAGAACAAAGCTTGGATGGCTGATTATATTATTCGTAAAGTTAGTAATAGTGGAAAGTATTGTTATGGGAAGTCACCTATGCAAATATTTAGCGATGGTGAGCACTTAGCTTTGGAAAAGAACAATGAGTTGTTGTATCTTCAGAGCATGACCGACCCCTCTAAGAGAAGTCTTACGATTTTAACCTCTATTGTACTGTCAGTTTAAACCTAAACTAGTACGCTACAAAACTGTCTTAGTGTTTCCGCTTGATTTTAAATTCTATAAAGAGTTCAATCCAGCGCTGTAGTTTTGTGTTATATCTTTTAGATGCAAGTTTAACCTTTATACTTTCTTCTTTTTTAGTTTTCTCTTTTTTAGCTTTTTCTTTTGTAGATTTCTCGTTCTTGTCTTTTAATTCGGACAATTTCTCTTGCAATGCTTCTAATTCTAGTTGTCTTATCTCATCAAGTGTACTTTTTACCTTTTTACGCCATTCATTTTTATCTTCTTGTCCTATTTCAGGATCATTTTCTATTTCCTCAACTAGGCTGTCCATCTTATTTTTTAAATCTTGTATCTCTTGTTTTCTTTGCTCTCTTTGTTTATCAAAAGCTGGTTTTGTTTTTCCTTTACAGCTTCCTACACCTGTTATTAAGAGTAAGATTATTAAAATATCAGATAAATACTTGAATGGTTGTATTTGTTGAGACATTGTTTGTATTGAACTGTTGAAATTAATTAAAAATCTAAAAGCGGTATCATCAAGTACTTATCAGTATTATAAGGATAAGTATTAAAGCAACTGTTAGCTATATGTAAAGGAAATATTATAGATACTATTTCGCTTCATATTTCTTGGCTGAATAAATAAGTGAATTGATGTAACCTATCTATTAATTAATTTACAATATTTTTATAAGATTTCCGCTTTTTTAAACCTTAAAAAGTATGTTTAATGTTGGTTGAATAAGCTATATTTCTGAACCTTCTGTATATTATATTCAGTAAATTATATATCAATTTATCTAAGCGTAAAATCTGCTTAAGAGATTCTTGTGCTATTACAACTATAGGTTATAATAGAAACACTAAACTCTTTAATATTAAAAATAGCTGGGAAGCTGGCTAGGACAAAATAAGGTTTGTATATATTCCATATAAATACGTGTAGTTCTTCTTAAAAGAAGTAATAGCCATTAAGCGCAAGCACTTAAGGAATAGAGCCGATGCTTAATAGAGCCAAGCTTACACTATATCGACAATAATTAGTAGCGTACTTGTCATAAACTATATTCTAGGTATGCGTTTGGCGGCTTTATTAATAATGGGCAACAGGCGCTAAGTATTTTAATAAAAGCACATTAAATAATATCAAGCTTTTAGCATAGCTAGTTGATCACTTATTACTTAACAGGTATAAATTGCATAGAATTTTCTCTATTACCTTTTGAATAATTTTCTTGATTAATTCCTATAAGTGATAACATCTTTTGTATCTGAGGGCGTATATAATAAGGAATCTCTGGTAAACTAATATGTCCACTTATGTCGGCTGATAAATTAGTTATAAGGCCAATGATTTGTTTTTCTTTAATGATCGCAATTCCTTGAGGTATAGTAATGATATGATAAGAAGACCTGGTTGCTACATTAACATGTCGTCCTAGGACATCAAACAAGTTTTCTATATCGGCTCGTTTAATTTCCCAATTACCATTAAAAATATTAGAAATCGCCTTAAAGGGCCTGTTAGGAAGGGAAAAATATATAGAAGAGATATTTCTGTCTGTCTGTAAGGACTCTTGGTTTATATCTTGTATTTCTAGTATAGCTTTATTAACAGCAGAGACTGTATGTTCTTCTTGTGTAGATTGTTGATTAATTAACTGTTTTTGTATACGGTCATCTTATGCTTTTTGGTCCCATTCTAATCTAGCTTTTTCTGCTTTTTGGTACCGTTCTGATCTGGCTTTTACCTCTTGCTTTCGAAGTGCAACTTGCTGTTGGTAAGCTAGGTCACTTATCTGTACTAGCCCTAAACTTGTTGAACTATATGATTGTTGTTTTGTAGGTGCTTTGGAAACATTTAATAGACCCGCTGCGAAACAAATATTATAATAAAAGGTAAAAATGCACAAAATAATTTGAGAAATAAGATATGTATTTAAAGCGTAAAAAAGCCGTTTTTTATTTTATAAAATAGTAAATTTTACTTTAAGAATTTAACAATTCTATCTATTGAGTGTTTCGCAGCGGGTCTAATGAAGAAGATTTTAAGCTGGGGTGTGAATTTTGGCCCTCTTTAATTGCTTCTATTTTTTTCTGGCGTTGTTCGGCTTGTTTTTTTGAAGCATTCTCTTTTTTTCTAGCTGTTCCTTGATAATTAAATTATTGGATGCTGTTAAACGTTCATATTTACCACATAAAGCATAATTTGAAGCTTGAAAGGTTTCAAAATTGTCTGGATTTTCTTTTGAAGCATAAAAGATATCTAGTGCTTCTAAAGTGAAGTAGTGCCTGGTCAAGTTGCTTAGTTTTGGTCAATAGCTGAATACCAGCTTTCAACCATGGATATACGCCTATATTAAATTGTGGGAATATTTTATGAAATGCCTCATAAATCTTAACTAAATGGTCTAGTTAAAATCCACCTGGTAGGATAATAGAGTTATCAGTTTGAGAAAAACTGTTATCAAAAACTAACTTTTCTACTTCTAAGAATTTTTCAGCAGGTTGATTCAACACTTCAGGGGCTTCTCTACGCTGTAAAGGTAAAGAGTAAATATTTTTAATTTGCTCACACAGTTCTGTACTTGCCTTATGTACTTTTTTAATAAAGCAAGAATTATCTGTCAAAACATGTTCGTTAATTGCCTGTATGAGTTTAAGAACATGGTCTTTTTGATTACTTTTTTGAATTTCGCTTATTCGTTGACTTGTATGATTTGTACGTTTGTGTACACTTTTTTGTGCTGCTCGTGGGTTAAAAAGTATATTAATTTATGGCCTTTTTCTTATGGCAGGTTCATAATATTCATTCAATAGACTTCTTCTGAAACCTCATAAAATCTAGATATAGATGTATTTAAATGTGGCCAAGGATAGGTTTCGGAATAAGCTTAATGTTTCTGAGTAATTTCCTAATTGTTTTCTAGGCATACCAAATTTGATTTGTAATCTATTTTTAGCAACTCGATAATTATATGCATGTTGTTGTAAATCTGTATCATACTTACTACTATTATTAAGTAAATGAGATATTTCTCTTAAAATGTCCCTCTGCAATTTTAAGGTTTAGGTCATGAAATGAAGTAACTAGTTTTATTTGCTCTTCTTTTGTTAAACTCTTGAAATAACTATCACTTTCTATATGAGGACTTAAATTTTCCCATACGACGGTACACTCCCTGGAGTATATTCTTTATAATAAATAATTGCTATTAATAATATTGTGTACGTTTCGTTGTAATTCAAGGTAGGTGTCTAAAGAATTAATCCGTCCAACATATAAACGCAATTATCATACTTATTTAGTAATATTTATTGGCTAGCTCTTTTCCTTTCCAATCATTGATATATTATTTTTGACATCCTGTATATAAGGATGATTGTCTGGATACACCTAAATATCCATTTCAAAAGCTCGTTTTAAGTATTTCAAGGCTTCTTGATAATCCCCTACACTATAATAAGCTATTCCTATATTATTGAGTGAAGTAGCTATCTCAGGATGATTGCCTGAATATATATCCTGCCTCATTATAAGGGCTTACTGATGATACTTTAAGGCTTTGCCATGCTTGTCTAAAACTTGGTAATTGGTAAAATGAGCCTATATGGGGGCAGGAGAGAATTCTATGGTAAAAGCAAGAAAAACTAAGAATTTTTAGATTGTTTTTGTAAATCCCTGATCAAGCTCCTTGATGGCGCATATACATCATGGAAGGATTTTAAAAGGATTTAAAGAACGTATGCAAGAGAGTAAGATAGCGATTGCTCAAAGCATGCTCAAGAAAAACTTTAATGTAAATTTCATCAAGGAAATGACAGGGCTGAATACACCAAGTATGGAAAATATCAGGCAAGAATAGTGACTGCTGATTAGTATCTCTTATTTACCTATATTATATGACACATATGCTTGCATGCTTGCATATAAAGTATTTATAAACTATTTATGCTTCCATTGGCTTTTAAATTAAGATAGCCATGGGTAACAATTCTAATTTTGGACAACAATTAATAGGCTGTATTTTCCTGTTGAGTTTAGTTTTACAAAGCTGTACTAATCTCACTAATCCACCTATTCCTATAGAAAAAGGTCAAATAAATAATAGTCGAGAATTAACGAATCAAATGGCTATTAATCAGCTATTCGATCAAGAACTTACTGTAAAAGGAGGCCACCTAGTTACTTTTTATCAACAAGATGGCCAGCTACAAGCAGATGTAGCAGTAGCCGCACCAGCAGGCTTTAGCAAAAGCTATACTGGGTTACAGGTAAACATAGCTAAAGATATAGATTTAACGCAGCTACCTCGTCTAAATAAAGAGGCACAAAAAAGACTTATTCATTTCAATTTACCTAAACTCGGACAATTAGGGAGTATAGCTGTGTATAGACCCGGTTTAATGGGAGGAAGCGATACAGGAAAGTATAAAGGGAAAGAGAAAATAATAGAAGAGGAGGAAAGGGAGGGAGGAAGCGAAAATGAAGATCCTGACTATGATGAAGAGGAATATTTTGGTGACGATCATCATGATGAAGGAGAATATGAAAAACAAATAGCGTCTTTAAATGAAGAAGAGCAAAATCAACTTTTACCCAAGTACGAGCAGCTAGGGTATGTGGGTGGTATGCTATCTATACCTGGTTATAAATTGCTTACTTGTTTACATACAGGCATTTCCTCAAACATCTATCGGGCAATACGTTTGTCAGATGAGCGCCTAGTCGTAATTAAAGTCAGTACTCAAAAAGTGTTGACTGAGAAAAAGACGCAACGCTTTCGACAAGAGTTTGAATTAGGCCAGCAAGTCCATTCTCCCTATGTGACTTGCTATTTGGAACTCAATCAAGATTCGGGATATGGTATGGCGCTAGTAATGGAAGATGATCAGGCAGTGGAGTTAACTTCTATTATTCCATCGACAGGGTTTTCTAGTCGTGAATTTCTAGAAATTGCTATTCAAATTGTTGAGGGCTTGCAAGCTATCCATGCTGTAAATATCATTCACAATGATCTCAAACTGAGCAATATCCTTATCCAGCCCACAACGAAAGCCATTAAAATCATTGACTTTAATCGGGCTTCTACCTTGCGGCAGGAAAGACACCCTGCCATTCCGATGATGGTAGGTACCTTAGCCTATATTTCGCCTGAGCAAACAGGTCGGGTGAACCGTAGTGTTGATTATCGTACGGATTTTTATTCATTAGGCATTACTTTTTATCAGTTGCTCTGTGGCCAATTACCCTTTAGAGCCCAAGATGCATTAGGACTTATTCATCAGCACCTGGCTAAACAACCCTTACCCCCTCACCAACATAAACCTACAATTGCATTACCCTTGTCCCAGCTGGTGATGAAATTACTAGAAAAAGAAGCGGAGAACCGGTATCAAAGTTGTGAAGGAATTCTGTATGATTTAAGGGTATGTCTAGCAAACTTACAGGAGAATGGTACGATCTCAACATTTGAATTGTGCCAACAGGATTTTTCGAGTAAACTCACTTTATCCCAACACTTATACGGCCGTGAAAGAGAAATTAAAACCTTAGTGAGTGCTTTTGAGCGTGTTAGTGCGGGGAAATGTGAAGGGATGATGGTTGCTGGTCAACCTGGGGTGGGAAAGACCATATTGATCCAAGAGATTCAAAAGCCCATTGTCTTAAAACAGGGCTATTTTATAGCTGGTAAATTCGACCAGTTAAACAAAAATGTGGCATATAGTGCCTTGGCCCAAGCCTTTGACAGCCTTATTAAGCAAGTATTAACTGAAGACGAAGCTTGCATTAGTCAATGGAAAACCCGGTTGCTGGCCACGCTAGGTATGCATGCACAATTTATTGTCAAAGTCGTTCCTGCCTTAGCATTGCTTATCGGTGAACAACCGCCTATTAGTATTGTTGACATCAACCAAGCCAAAAATGTATTCAACTTGGCTTTTCAGGAGTTTGTTAATATTTGTGCTAATGCGGCACATCCCTTAGTAATCTTCTTAGATGATTTACAGTGGGCTGATAATGCAAGCCTAGAGCTGATGACCTATTTGATGCAACAGCCTAAAATCACCCATCTGCTATGGATAGGTGCTTATCGGGATACGGAAGTCAATCTTTCCCATCCAGCTTTACAAGCCATCGACATTTTACAAGAAGCGTCTATCCGTGTTCAGACGCTTACGCTTACACCGTTGCCATTGGCTAGTTTATGCCAATGGATCGCTAATAGTTTGCATAAACCCTTAACGGATATTCAGCCACTGGCTGAATTAATTTTTCAAAAAACAGCAGGAAATCCTTTTTTTGTCAAGTTATTTTTACAATCCCTGTATGATCAGCAGTTGTTGACCTTTTCTCCACAAACACACTGGCAATGGAATTTGGCTAAAATCCGTCAACATCCTGCAACTGAGAATGTCATTACCCTAATGACATATCAAATTCAACAGCTGCCTGCGGCTACTCAAGCAGTGCTAAGCACAGCCAGTTGCTTAGGTCATCGCCTATCATTAAGTACTTTACAAGTTGCAATGGCAGAGTCAAAAGATGTTATTTGTCAAGCATTACAACCCGCACTTAATAGCGGTATCATGCTTCAAGTTAATAATGAGCTGCACTTTGCCCATGATCGGGTGCAAGAGGCTGCTTATCATTTATTGGCAGAGGCTATGAAATCTCATACGCATTTAACCATTGGCCAACGTTTACTGGCCAGCCCTGGTGGTGAAAAGAGATTATTGTTCGAAGTAGTGGCACAATTCAATCGAAGCCGCTTGCTCGTTACTGAGCCTAAAGAACGCTTGCGGATAGCACGCCTAAACTTAAAAGCAGCACAAAAAGCCAAACAAGCCACCGCTTATGCAGCAGCACTAGATTACCTGTATATCAGTCAAGACTGGGTTGATATGAAGACACTCTGGCAAACCGATTATCTGTTGGCCTTTACCTGGCATAGAGAATTAGCCGAAGTTGAATATTTATGTGGCCATTTTGAGACATCAGAAGCACTGATTAAAGACATGCAGCCTTACTTGCAATCCGTCTTAGATAAAGTCGATATTTTCTATTTACTCATCCTTCAGAAAGTTGTGCAGGGCCTTTATCAAGAGGCCATCACCCTCAGCCATCAGACGCTGCAATTACTGGGTAGTGGGTTACCGTTAGATAATCTTGCTGAGTTTATCAAAAAAACAGCTGCTGATATTAAACAAAAGCTGCGTTATAGACCCCTTTCCTCTCTCCTGGATGTGCCCTTAGTGATAGATCCTGAGAAGCAGGCGCTCTTTAAAATTTTAGCGAGCATCTATGGTGCGACTTATCTAGTTGGCACAGACTTGTTGCCTGCTACTACCATGATGGCAATCAATTTATCATTAACTGAGGGAATCACGCTTGAGGCTTGCAATAATTATGCAGCATATGGATTTTTGCTTTGCGATAGATTTGGAGAGTATGCCTTAGGCTATCAATTTGGAAATTTAGCTCTAAAATTGGCAGAAAAGTTACATTCGCCTGTAGATCGCTGTAGAAGTTCGGTATTTCTATTCGCCCATACTTGTCCATGGTCAAAGCCCATCCGAGAGTTACCCTCCATATTAACTAGTAACTTTGAAGCGTGCTTGGCCTGTGGGGAAATTGAATATGCGGGTTATTCTGCGTTACACAAAATCAAGCTGTTATTTTATCAGGGTATTCCTTTAATCAAGGTACAACAAGAAGCGTTACCGCTGCTGCAATTTGCTCAAAGTACGAAAAATCCACTTCCTAATTATACAATTCAAGCTGTACAGAGGGTGATAGCCAATTTAAGAGGTGAGACACAAGATGAATGGAACTTTGTTATCGACGGTGTCAATGAAACTAAATTTGAGGCAGACTGCCAACAAACAAACAGTTTGTATGTATTATGCCTCTACCATATTCAAAAATCCTTAGTCTTTTATCTCTATGGCCACTTTGAAGAGGCGCTTTCCACTTTGACTTTAGCAAAGGAAAATTTAGCTTTTATACCCGGTCACTATGCCAAGGCGATTTTTAATTGGTATGATTCTTTAACCCATTTAGCACTTTATCCAACGGCTTCTATTGAAGATCAGCAAGCTTATCTCGAACAAGTAATAAAAAACCAACAGCAGATGCAACGCTGGCAGGCCAGTTGCCCAGAAAATTTTGCCCATAAGTACCTTTTAGTGGAAGCCGAATTAGCCCGGATTAAAGGAGATTACGCCCAAGCTGAGGCACATTACGACCAGGCGATAGAGTTAGCTGATCGGCATGGCTTTATTCATGAATGGGCGTTGGCAGCTGAATTGGCCACTAAATATTGGCTAACGAGAGGAAAAATTTTGTATGCACAAGGTCATCTGAATACTGCTTTTAATGGATATAAACAATGGGGCGCCAAGCGCAAATTAATACAGTTTAAAGCACAATATGCAGATCTGTTGAAAGCTTTAGCGCCCCCTAGCTTAAGTAAATTAGCAATTAACCAAGAAACAACACTCAGTAGTAATACCTTAAGATTATTAGACCTCTCTAGCATTCTAAAGGCTTCACAAACTATTTCTAGTGAAATCGAACTGCCTAAACTCTTGCATAGCATGTTGCAAATCATCATTGAAAACGTGGGTGCACAAAAAGGTGCAGTTTTATTTGTCGAAGCAGACGGCTCCCTTTCAGTACAAGCAGAATATGCAGCTGATGGTACGATTACTACCCTGCAACAAATACCATTGGAAGATTGGGCTAATGGTGCACATATGGTTATACAACATGTCAAGAGATTCCATCAATGGATTGTAATAGATGATGCTACCAAAGATGTGCTATTCAAAGCTGATCCCTATATTAACCAAGCACCAGCCAAATCTATTTTATGTATTCCGCTTATGAGCCATATGGAACCTAAAGCGATCTTATATGTAGAAAACAACCTTATATCCCATGCTTTTACCCCGGAACGTGCACAAACAGCCCTTATTTTAACGGCTCAAATGTCAATTTCTTTACAAAATGCCCGTTATTTTGCCGAGCAAATGGCCCTAACACAACAGTTAGCTGAGCAATCTACCCGTAGGCAACTCGCTGAAGAATCCTTGCATAAGGTAACGCATGATTTAAAGCTAGCCTTAGAAGCCTCCCGAGCAGGTACTTGGAATTGGTGGTTTGATACAAATAAAATTACTTGGGATGCCACGCATTGTGCGTTGTTTGGTATGACATCCGATGAGTTCAAAGGTACCTATGACGCGTTTTTGGAACGGGTGCATCCTAAAGATCGTGAGCGTCTCAAGCAAACCCTTGAGAAATGTAAGGAACAAGATACTTTCCATGAGCTGGAATATCGAATAATTTGGCCAGATAGCAGTGAGCATATGATGGCAGCCTATGGCCGTGTCTACCGGGATCTAAAAACTGGCAGGCCAATAAAAATGGCAGGCGTATGTTTAGACATCACCGAGCGCAAAAAGCTCGAGCAAGAGCGGATGGAGGCCCTCGAGCAAGCAGAAAAAAAAGAGCGACAACGGGCAGATGAAGCGGAACGTTACTTCAAACAGCAAGGAGAGTTTGTAAATACTGTTTGCCACGAAGTACGTAATCCTATGAATGGCATTTCTAATACAGTAAGTTTTATGGAAGAAAAGCTAGCTTCACTTAAAGCATACAAAAAAAGCTTACCCACTTCTCTTCATCCGGCGTTAGAGGAGCTTGTGCAAACGCTTGAAGAGGATATAAAAACCATTCAGCAGTGTGTTAATCATCAGATAGCAGTTATTAATGGGGTCCTTAATTGGTCAAGATTAGAAGCAGGCAAAGAGGCATTAATTTTTAAACCGTTTAAACCCAAGACCATCATTGAAGAAATGATTCCGCTATTTACAGCACAATTAAAGACCAAGCATCTTGACTTACTTGTAGTCCTGCCTGAACAGGCTATTGCCATCAAGGGAGATCCTGAGCGTTTCAAAATAGTTTTAATTAACTTAATTTCCAATGCCATTAAGTTTACTGAAAAAGGGCATATCAAAATCAGCTTAGCAACCCAAGCCGTTGATTCAAGCCACGTGCAATTAGCTATCTGCGTAGAAGATACGGGTATTGGCATGACACCCGAAGAACAATCGCATTTATTTCAGCAGTTTTCACGCCCGCTTTCTTCCCAATATGAAGGTTCTGGTTTAGGACTTGCCATTAGCAAAAAATTACTCGGCTTGATGGGGGGTAACATCCAAGTGGATAGTGTAAAAGGACAAGGTTCTGTATTTACCATCCATTTAACTTGCGAAACCATTGATATAGAAGAAAAATTGATCTGCCAAAAACCGCTTTCTCCTTTGCCCAACTTATCCCCTATGACAAAGCATATTCTCGTGGTCGAAGACAATATGGTGAACCAAAAAATTCTACGTAGGCAATTAGAAGCGGCAGGCTACACATGTACCGTAGCTGACGACGGTCAAAAAGCAATAGAAGCAATTGGAGCACTAGCAGCGGTTGAAACGTCCGAAAAATGGAATCTGGCAGAGTTTGATCTCATTTTGATGGATCTGGAAATGCCCGTGATGGGTGGCATAGAAGCGACGGAAT
>Ga0209916_1000874_pt1 | contig 36503 bp, 38 predicted proteins | sample ThiBio_1000_plan_FD_183956 | JGI IMG/M metagenome (GOLD analysis project Ga0209916, IMG submission 183956) | Wastewater bioreactor microbial communities from Cape Town, South Africa - Thiocy_solids_2 (SPAdes) | ecosystem: Engineered > Bioreactor > Thiocyanate-remediating > Anaerobic-Aerobic ... | reverse complement strand
TACTACGACCGCAAGGTTAAAACTCAAAGAAACTGACGGAAGATTGTATAAGCGGTGGAGTATGTGGTTTAATTTGATATAACGCAAAGAATCTTACCAACCCTTGAATACAAGTTATCTTAGTTGTAATTCGGGTTTTCCCGCTATTACTAGCTTTTTTATATAATATATAGCTGTATTATATTGACTTGTACAGGTGCTGCATGGTTGTCGGCAGTTCGTGTTGTGAAATGTTTTGTTAATTCATTTAACGGACGTAACCTTCGGTTTTATTTGTTTTCAAAAAAAATAAAGCAACATTAATTTGAAAATTAATTGAGAGGAGAGGAAGTCAAATCATTATGGCCTATATAGGTTGGGCTACACACGTACTACAATGGTAATTACAATGTGAAGCAAAAATGCGAGTTTTAGCTAATCATTAAAAATTAACCTTAGTTCTGATTATTCTCTGTAAGTCGAGAGTATGAAGTAGGAATCGCTAGTAATCGCAGAATAGAATGCTGCGGTGAATATATTCTCAATCTTTGTACACACCGCCCGTCACGCCATGGGAATTGGTTTGATTAGAAGTGGTATAGGCCAGGATTCAGATTTTTTTTAATTTTTTTTAAACTTATCGTCTCTTGGCACTAATCGCGACAATTAGATTAAGGACTGGGGTGAAGTCGTAACAAGGTAGCGGTAGGGGAACCTGCTGCTGGACAAAATTTTTTTAAAGGGTACGTTTTTTTAAATTAAGTAAATTCAATAAATTACAAGTTTTAATGATGATAAATAGATTATTAAATAATTTGACAAGTTTTTTTACTGATAATCGTTGGTTATTTTCGACTAATCACAAAGATATTGGTACGTTATACTTAATATTTGGTGGGTTCTCTGGTATTATAGGTACAATATTTTCTATGATTATAAGGTTAGAATTAGCTGCTCCAGGCTCTCAAATATTGGGTGGTAATAGCCAGCTTTATAACGTTATTATTACAGCCCATGCTTTTGTTATGATTTTCTTTTTTGTTATGCCTGTTATGATAGGTGGATTTGGGAATTGGTTTGTACCTTTAATGATTGGTGCTCCTGATATGGCTTTTCCTAGACTAAATAATATAAGTTTTTGGTTATTGCCTCCTTCTTTATTCTTGTTATTATGCTCTTCATTAGTAGAGTTTGGTGCTGGTACTGGATGGACTGTTTACCCACCACTAAGTTCAATTGTAGCTCATTCGGGTGGTTCAGTAGATTTAGCCATATTTAGTTTACATCTTGCAGGTATATCTTCTCTTCTGGGTGCTATAAATTTTATTACTACAATATTTAATATGAGAGTGCCTGGTTTATCGATGCATAAGTTACCGTTATTTGTTTGATCAGTACTAATTACAGCTTTTTTATTATTATTCTCTTTACCTGTGTTAGCCGGTGCTATTACTATGCTTTTAACAGATAGAAATTTTAATACTAGTTTTTTTGATCCATCCGGAGGTGGTGATCCTATCCTTTATCAACATTTATTTTGGTTTTTTGGTCACCCGGAAGTTTATATTCTAATTTTACCAGCCTTTGGTATAGTTAGCCAAATTATTGGAACCTTTTCTAATAAGTCTATTTTTGGTTATATAGGTATGGTCTACGCTATGTTGTCTATTGCAGTTTTGGGTTTTATTGTTTGGGCTCATCATATGTATACTGTTGGGTTAGATGTTGATACTAGAGCTTATTTTACTGCTGCTACTATGATGATTGCTGTTCCAACCGGTATAAAGATCTTTAGTTGAATTGCTACATTATGGGGAGGCCAGATAGTAAGAAAAACGCCTTTACTTTTTGTTATAGGTTTTTTAATATTATTTACATTAGGTGGTTTAACCGGAATTGTTTTATCCAATGCCGGACTTGATATAATGTTACACGATACTTATTACGTTGTTGCACATTTTCACTATGTTTTATCGATGGGTGCTGTTTTTGCCTTCTTTGCTGGATTTTATTATTGATTTTGGAAAATTTCTGGCTATACTTACAATGAGATGTACGGTAATGTTCATTTTTGATTAATGTTTATTGGCGTTAATTTAACGTTTTTTCCAATGCATTTTGTCGGTTTAGCGGGTATGCCTAGAAGGATTCCGGATTATCCTGATAATTACTATTATTGAAATATATTATCTTCTTTTGGTTCCATTATATCCTCGGTAAGTGTTATAGTATTTTTCTATTTAATATATTTAGCTTTTAATAATAATAATACCCCTAAGTTAATAAAATCCCTTCATTCTATTTTTTCACCGTATATTACTTCTTTAACTCAACGTTTTTTAGCTATTCCTTCGATTAAATCGATATCTGATTCCTCATTCTTTAAATTTAAGGTATCTTTTGTATTTTTTATAGCTGCTTTGTTTGTTTTTTTTGCTTTTCATGATTCCCTATTATGTTTAAATGATCATACTAATTCTTGAAAAATTGGTTTTCAAGATCCTACTACCCCTATTGCTTATGGAATTATAAAACTTCACGATCATATACTTTTTTTTTTAGTTGTTATTGTATTTGTAGTGGGTTATCTTCTACTTTCTACTTATAAGAAATTTTACTACGGTTCATTAAATAACGATCTTCCAGAATCGAAAAATATTTCTTTGTTTTCTACATTAATAAATACTTATAAGGAAAATTTATCTTTTAATGTTGTTAATAGGACATATAACATAAATCACGGTACAACAATAGAGATAATTTGAACTATTTTGCCAGCTTTTATACTTTTATTTATTGCTGTTCCTTCATTTGCTCTACTATATGCTATGGACGAGATTATTGATCCTGTATTAACCGTTAAGGTAATAGGCCATCAGTGGTATTGAAGCTATGAATACTCGGATTACTCAGTAGTTTATTCTAATAAATTATTTGACTATGATTCTATTGACCGTTTTGCTGCTATGGAGATGATGTATAAGGATATGGGTTATTTAAAAGACCGCTCTTTGTTGAGTTATTTATATATACCTATGGTAATTCCAGAAACAACTATTAAATTTGATAGCTATATGATACATGAAGCTGAACTAAATTTAGGTGATTTAAGATTATTAAAAACAGATATGCCTCTTTTTTTACCAAAAAATACACATATTAGACTTTTAATTACTTCTTCCGATGTTTTACATAGCTGAGCTGTTCCTTCTTTTGGTGTTAAGGTCGACGCTGTTCCGGGAAGATTAAACCAAACATCTTTATATTTAAAAAATACAGGGACTTTTTACGGTCAATGTAGTGAACTTTGCGGTGTTAATCACGCTTTTATGCCTATAGAAGTCTACGTAGTTAATCCGGTTTACTTCTATAACTATGTATATATTTATTTTAAAAATTTTAGTTTAATATAATAAAATCAATAGGTGCTTGGTTAATACCCATCTGCTAAGATAAAAAAATTTATCTTGTTTTTTATTTTTAAAAAAAAACAGTTAATAAATTTTTTTTTGATACGCTTACCCTACTCGTACATAAATATTTTTTAAGTAGTATTTAATAAAATTACCTGAAATCATTTCGAACTCAAACGGTAAAAATTTTTAATTGATGTTTTATTTGATATATAAGTCGAAAAAAACGTTTTTTCAAGGCTAAATTCACTAAATATAAGATTTTTTTAAATGTTTAAATTTTACAAACATAGATTGTATAAAAAATATCAAGATGAATTATGAGGTCATATAATAAGTAAGAAGCAATTTTCCTATAATAAACGGTCAATACTATTGAATTACAGAGATGTAATTTTAAGGAATCGTTTACGCATAAAAACTAAGTTTAAGTATTTTCGTAGGGGTTTTCTAAAAAATTTAAACTATACTCTGTTACTGTTTAAATTTTTTAGAAAAAGTATTCGTGTCTTGTCTTTTAAAAGAAGAGAGTCTCTTAGTGCTCCGTTATCTTTAGGATATATAAGTTTTAGACGTAAGCGTAGAGTTTTTTTTAGAAGCTCAAAAATTCTCGGTTTACTAAAAATTAATGTACTTTGTACTAATTTTTCTAGTTTAAGTATGATTTGTACAAATGTTTATCGAATTCGTCCTTATTTAAATATTTATAAACAATCCAAATTGTTTCAACTTCCCACTATTGCTACTAATAAAAGATCAGCATTTTATAATTCAAGGATTTTTTTAAGGACAAATAATTTACAGTTTGTAATAAAAAAAAAGTTGAATCTTCGTAAACAAAAGGTTTTTTTTTATTCTGTTCATATAGCTGCCCCTAAAAAAAAAACCAAAAAATGGTCTTTGTTTGCTTTGAAGAATATTTATTATAAAAAAGTTTCTTTATTTTTTGGTTTTCGAAAGGTGGCGGATTTTTTTAAAATTTATAATTTAGCGCGCAAACTATCAAAAGCTAACGCTTTTGCTGTATTTTTAATGCTTGAGGGCAGGTTGGATAATTTTCTTATGAGGCTTAATCTCTTCCCCTCTGTATATTTTATAAAGAAATTTATTGAGCATGGTAATGTGTTCGTTAATAATAAAACTATTAACTATGCGGCTTATAACTTAAGTTTTAATGAAGTTGTGTCCTTTAATAGAAAGTATTATAAGAGGTTATATTTTTTTATTAAATTTCAACTCAAACAGCGTAAAATTATCATAAACTTACCGCCTTTTATAGAAGCAGACTATAAGCTTTTAGTTGCTATGTTAATTAGAAACCCTGATGAGTTTTCTTTAACTAAACCTTTGTCTTTTAATTTATACACAAAATTTTTATCTTTAAGTAAGTAAAGTTTATTCCATAGGTAGCTCAGTGGTAGAGCGATGGTCTGAAAAACCATAGGTCGGTGGTTCGATTCCATTCCTACCCAATTTAAATGATTTTAGTGTTAAATAACTTAGTGGTAGAGTATTAAATCTCTGGATTTAAGGCGGCGGTTCGATTCCGCCTTTATTTATATATCTATACTTAAATGTTTAAGCATGCTAACAAATTATTTGTTAATAATTTTTTGCCTTTTAGCCTTGTTTTGTAGTTTTATGGTTATTGCATCGAAAAACCCTATTCATTCAATCTTGTATCTGATTTTAGTTTTTTGTAACGTTACATTTGTTTTAATATTGTTGGGTGTTGAATTTATAGCGATCATATTTCTTATTGTTTACGTGGGTGCCATAGCCGTTTTGTTTCTTTTTGTTGTTATGATGTTGAATATAAAAATTTTAGAATTAGATGAAGTTTTTTGGAGGTATATCCCGGCTGGTTTATTAATAAGCAGCTGTTTCTTATTTCAACTTTTCGCTTTTGTGTTTAACTTTAACGTGTTCGAAGCTTTTAACTTGTTTTTAAATAACGGTTTTTATTCAGTGCATAAGCTGTCGTTGAGTTTTCCGGAAATTCCCCCACTACCTGGTTTGCTAGTTAATGGCATTTATACTGTTCCAATTTTGCCGGATTTTCAAATTACTGATCACAGTGCTCTTATTGTTATATATAAAAATGAATCATTTTTTTGTTTTGTTAAGTTGAATGAGTTTTCAATTAATCTTCTAAATTTAAGTTTTGAGATAACCAATACAGAGATTTTAGGTTGGTTGGTTTATACGTACACATTTTTTATATTTTTAGTTATTAGTTTAATTCTATTAATATCTATGATTGGTTCAATTATACTTGTATTGAATCAAAATATCAACATAAAAAGGCAAGTTATTTTTAGACAATCGTTGCGGGACTTGAAAACCTCCGTTTCTTTAAAAAATTAAGAATGTATTTATTACCTTTATTGTTCCCTTTATTGAATCTTTTTATTTCTTGTCTTTTAGGTAAATTTTTAGGAAAAAGAGTTTTATTTATTCTAATAGTTAATATGTTTTTAGCGGCAATTTTTTCTTTTTGAATTTTCTATGAAGTAGGAATAAATAAATCAGTTTGTTATATAGATTTGGGAACATGATTCCATCTGGGTTTATTAAAGTTGAATTGGTTTTTTTTATTTGACAGCATTACTTCTGTTATGCTTCTTCTAGTCGTATTTGTTTCTTTATTAGTTCACTTGTATTCTATTGATTATATGAATGGGGATCCTCATATAATACGTTTTTTGGGTTATTTGTCTTTATTTACATTTTTTATGCTTATGTTGGTAACCTCGGGTAATTTTGTACAACTATTTCTTGGTTGAGAGGGGGTCGGCTTGTCTTCTTACCTTTTGATAAATTTTTGGTACACAAGAATACAGGCAAATAAATCAGCTATGAAGGCTATTATAGTGAATAGATTTGGAGATTTTGGAATTTATTTTTCTCTTTTAGTAATGTTTTTCTTCTTTAAAAGTTTTGATTTTGGTGTTGTTTTTAATCTAGTTCAGTTTCTTGATGTTCAACCAGAAATATCCTTTCTGGGTTTTAAATTACAGAGAGTCGACCTTATTGTCATTTTTTTATTTTTAGGTGCAATTGGTAAATCAGCTCAGCTGGGTCTTCATACCTGATTACCCGACGCTATGGAAGGCCCTACACCTGTTTCAGCCCTTATTCATGCAGCAACTATGGTTACTGCGGGAGTTTTTGTCCTTATAAGGTCTTCTCCTATACTAGAATATAGCAGTTCTGGTTTGTTTTTGGTATCCTTAATAGGAGGTTTGACGGCTTTATTTGCAGGTACTGTTGGTTTAGTCCAGTATGATATAAAAAAAGTTATAGCTTATTCAACCTGTAGTCAATTGGGCTATATGTTTTTTGCTTGTGGTATGTCCAACTATTCTGTAGGTTTGTTTCATCTTTTTAATCATGGATTTTTTAAGGCGCTGTTATTTCTTGGTGCAGGATCAGTTATTCATGCACTTCTAGACGAACAGGATATGCGTAAAATGGGCGGTTTGGTAAAGCTGATGCCTTTAACATATATAGCTATCTTAGTCGGTTCTTTATCTCTGACTGGATTTCCTTTTTTAACTGGTTTTTATTCTAAGGAGGTTGTTTTAGAGATAGCCTTTTCTAAATTTTCAATTAATAGTTTCTTTGTTTATTGATTAGGTGTATTTGCTGCTTTCATAACTTCTTTTTATTCTATTAGATTAATATATCTTGTATTTTTTAGCAAACCAAATTCATATGTGAGGGCTGTTAGCTCTTCCCACGAGTCCTCTTCATTTATTTTTTATGTATTAGGTTTCTTAGGCTTTTTAAGTATTTTTATAGGTTTTATTTTTAAGGATCTTTTTATCGGGTTAGGTACTGATTTTTGGGCAAATTCGATTTTTAATCTTTATATTAATTCTGATATTTTATATGCTGAATTTTTGGATTATTACTATAAGTTAATTCCGTTAGTTTTTAGTATAGGTGGCCTTTTTTTCTCCTTATTTATTTATTTCATAATATATGATTACACTTTTTTTGTTGTTAAGAGTAGATTTTTTCGTTACGTTTATTTCTTTTTAGCTAAAAAATGATATTTTGATCTTTTGTATAACAATATTTTTGTATTTAATTTACTAAGTGCATTTTATCTTCTTACATTTAAAGTTATCGATAGAGGTTTAATTGAGTTTTTTGGTCCTCTAAGTCTTATCAGATTAATTAATAAATTTTCTGTTTTGCTTAGTTCGTTCCAAACAGGATTTTTATATAACTATATCTTTATTGTTTTGTTAGGTTTAATGTTTTTTATTAAGCTAATATTTTCTTTATTTTTCCCAGATTTTAATGCATTTTTTAATTTTGGTCTATTTGCATGTTTATTGAGCCTAGTAATATTTTTATCTTTTGATAGTAAAAAACAGAATACTTAATGAAAAATATATCTTTTAAAGTAAATGACTTTCAATATACAATAAATAACAAGTTAACACTTATACAGGCTTGCTTGAAAAATAAAGTTGATATCCCTAGATTTTGTTTTCATGAAAAACTATCTATTGCTGGTAATTGCCGCATGTGTTTAGTAGAGGATTTAAAACAAGTTAAGCCTTTAGCTTCATGTGCAATTAATGTTTCTAATTCAATGAGTATTTATACAAATACTCTGAAAGTAAAAAAGGCTAGAGAATCTGTACTTGAATTTTTGTTAGCTAATCATCCCTTAGACTGCCCAATTTGTGATCAGGGCGGTGAGTGCGATTTACAGGATCAATCTATAGTTTTTGGTAGTGATCGTGGTAGATTTTACGAATTTAAGAGAGCGGTAGAGGATAAGGACTGTGGTCCTCTTATAAAGACTATTATGAACCGATGCATACATTGTACACGTTGTGTCCGTTTTAGCAACGAGGTGGCTGGTGTTAATATTTTAGGTATTACTGGAAGGGGTTCTAGAATGGAGATAGGCTTTTATATTGAAAATTTAATGCGAAGCGAATTATCGGGTAATGTTATTGATTTATGCCCTGTTGGTGCATTAACATCTAAACCCTTTGCATTTACCTCAAGGCCGTGAGAGCTAAAAAGCTATAATTCAATAGATATTCTAGATTCGCTTCATAGCAATATAAGGGTTGACGTTAGGGGTACTAAAATTATGCGTATACTTCCTAGAGTAAATTATGATTTGAATGAAGATTGGATTACAGATAAGGTACGTTTCTCATATGATTCATTTAGGCGCCAGCGTTTGTATGATCCTATGGTGAAAGTGGGTGATATTTTTTTTAAAATTGGTTGGAAGAAGGCTCTGTTATTTTTAAAGAGACTTTTCTCTAACCTTACAGCCTCTAACAATACATCTTCTTTTATTCCTTTACGGGGTTACGTGGGAGACTATTTAGATTTGGAGACGGTTTATATATTTAAAAAATTTTTACTACTAAATGGCTCTAATTTTTTTCTACCAAATACCAAAAACTCGTTTTCTAATGATCTAACTTCATTTTACTCATTTAATACACCTTTAATTAAACTAAATGAATCCGATTTTTGTATGTTGCTTGATCTTAATTTAAGGGTTGAATTACCTCTCGTTAATTCTAAGATTAAACAATTAGTTAGTAAAAAAATGTTACCTGTTTTTGTTATAGGTTTTTACTCTAATTTTAATTATTTTGTTAAACATATTTCTAGTTCTTCTAAGACTTTGTTGCAGGTTTTAGAAGGGTCGCATTGGTTGAGTACTAAAGTTTCAAAAAAATTTTCCTCTAAGCCGATGTTTTTAATAGGAGATTCTTCTTCTTTGTTGAAAAATCATTTTTTCTTACCGCTATTTCATTTCACTAATATATTCTGTGATAGTTGAAACGGTTTAAATATTGTTTCTAATGATTCTTCATACTTTACACTTCGAGAGTTTAGTTTATCCTCTATTCACGCGCAAAATAGTGATCTTTTAAACTTCCCTATAAATTTTATTTTAAATTTTGATAAGACAACTCTAGTAAAATCTTCTGCTTTTCACGTTTATCAGGGGCATCATGGAGATGTAAACGCTATAAATTCAAATTTAATACTTCCTAGTACGTCTTTTATCGAAAAGAATACCTTTTATTCTAACACGTTAGCAGTTGTCCAAAAAACTAAAAAAGTCCTTTTTAACCCCGGTAACTCTAGGGACGATTGAAAAATTCTAAATGCTTTAATCGATAATTTTGGGTTTTCTTATTTTAAAATTAGGACCTCATTTGATTTGATTTCCTTTCTTTCAGAATCTACCCCATTTATATTATACAAAAGAACTTCGGTATTTAAATTTTTTAGTTTTTATGAGCAATCATTTTACCACTTTTTTACTTATTTTTCGGTTAATAATAATTATTACATTTCTGATTCTATAACTCGTAATTCTAAAATTATGTCTTTATGTTTTTCCAAATTTAAAACTAAAGACTATAATTTTTTAAGCTAGGTGTAAATTCTCAATTTTAAAATTTAAAATTCCGCTATGCGCAAATTTTTAATATTTTTGTATTTAACTTTTTTGTATTCTAGAACCCCCTTATCCAGGTCGTATGTGGGTGTAACAATGTAGAAAAAATAAATTTCCAATGAAACTAAATTACGATTTCTTTTTAAATAAATTTAACAATATGTATAATAATGATATAAGATTAGTTGATTTAAGTAATAAGTGGTGGTATCACAACTGTAGAGTTCATTTTGCAGGTAATCAAAAGCATAGCTTTCATATCGTGACAAGAAGTCCTTGACCTCTTTACTCTTCTATAGCGGCTCTAATGTTCACTTTTGGTATGGTCATGCATATGCACAATTATTTTTACGGTAACTTATTGTCATTAGCTGGTTTTTTTTTAATTTTACTTATGATGTTTGTGTGGTGAAGAGATGTGATTCGTGAAAGTACCTTTAGCGGTTATCATACAAAAAAAGTTCAACAAGGTTTAAGGCTTGGTGTAATATTATTCATCATATCTGAAGTTATGTTTTTTTTTTCTTTTTTCTGGGCCTTTTTTCATGCTAGCTTATCACCGAGTGTTGTTTTAGGCTCTGTTTGACCACCTCTTGGTATTAATGTTTTAAATCCTTTAAAAATCCCATTGCTAAATACGTTAATTTTACTTCTTTCTGGTTTAACTGTTACTTGAAGTCATCATGTTATTAGGGATAAATCATGGCAAAAATTTTTCTTTTCTGGTGTTGATAATGAAGAATTTAAGACTTCTCTTTTAGATAATTATGTAATATGTGCTTTTGCTTTATTTTTAACTATATTTTTAGGTTTAGAATTTACTGTATGGCAAGGTTATGAATATTATAAAGCTAGTTTTTATATATATGATGGTGTTTACGGTTCAACTTTTTACATGACAACGGGTCTACACGGCTTACATGTTATAATAGGTACTTTATTTTTAATAGTTTGCTTTTTTCGTCTAGTTGATTTGCATTTTATTTATAATCATCATTTTGGATATGAGGCAGCTATATGGTATTGACATTTTGTTGATGTAGTTTGAATTTTTCTTTTCTTATCTATTTATTGCTGAGGTTCTGGCGTAGATAGCTTTTTTAAGTAGTATTTAGCAATGGGATTTTTATTATATTACGTATTATTTATTTCTTTTGGGTTATGGTTAGCTGCTTTGCTAATTATTTCTTTTAGTATTTACAGTTCTTCGGAAAAAGTAAGATTAGTAAAAAAAACCTCATTATTTTTTTCTTTTTTTCAGTTTATATTAATACTCTTTTTTTGAGTTTTATCTGATAATATTAGCGTTTTGGTTGAGTTTGATATTTATAATTTCCAGTTCCACAAGCAGTGATTATTTCTTTATAATTTTCATTATGTTATAGGAATTGATAATATTTCCTTACTTTTCTTATTGCTAACATTTTTCTTGACTCCAGTGTGTATATTGATAAGTTGAAATAGCATAAAATATAAGTATAGCAGCTTTATTATCTGTCTTATTTTTATAACTTTTATTTTATTTAATATTTTTTGTGTTCTAGATTTAGTTTTTTTTTATATTTTTTTTGAAAGTATACTTATCCCTATATTTATTTTGATAGGGGTTTGGGGATCACGTCAAAGAAAAATACACGCAGTTTATCAATTATTTTTTTATACTTTATTAGGTTCGTTACTAATGCTTCTAGGAATTTTGGTAGTATATTCACATATTCAAACCACCGATATTAGAGTTTTATATAACACTAATTTTAGCTTTTACAGGCAATTGATTCTCTGGGCATCATTTTTTTTTGCTTTCTGTGTTAAGGTACCGATGTTTCCCTTTCATATTTGGCTACCGGAGGCTCATGTTGAGGCACCCACGGTAGGATCTGTTATTTTAGCTGGTGTTTTATTAAAATTAGGTACATATGGTCTTCTAAGGTTTGTAATTCCGATATTTTGTGATGCTACTTATTTTTTTCTGCCGTTTGTTTATACTTTATGCTTATTGGGCATAATATATACATGTTGTAGTACAATTAGGCAGGTTGATTTAAAAAAGGTAATAGCGTATGCTTCAGTTAGTCATATGAGTTTTGTTATTTTAGGTTTATTTACTTCGAATATTCAGGGTATAGGCGGTAGCGTTTTTTTAATGCTTAGTCATGGGATTGTTTCGAGTGGCTTGTTTTTTTGTATAGGTTGCGTTTACGATAGATATAAAACTCGAATTTTAAGGTATTATAGTGGTTTAGTTTCTACTATGCCTATTTTTAGTTTTTGCCTGTTTATATTAATACTTTCAAATATCAGTTTTCCCGGGACAAGTAGCTTTGTGGGGGAATTCCTAATATTGGTAGGTTTATTTGAAAATAATCATTTTGCAGCTTTAGTTGCCACTTTTAGTATTATTTTGACAGCTGTATATTCAATCTGATTGTACAATCGAATAATTTTTAACAGGTTAACTACTCATTATTATTTAAAGTTTTCTGACTTCTCAAAAAAGGAATTTGTTATAGGTTTTATTTTTTGTTTTATTACTATATTGTTTGGTTTAAAGGGATCTTACATTATCTCGTTAATCGAGGCTCCTCTTTATGTATATTTAAGCTTTAAGTAAATTATGAATATTCTTAATTCTTTTTATTCTATTTTTGACAAAAAATTACTTGAATATGGTTTATCTTCGGGTTACGGCCTTTTTTATAACGACTTAAACTTTTTTCATTTTGAGATATATTTTATTCTTTCTATAATTACGTTTTTAATTTTTTTTGTTATATTGTCCAATAAAAAAAATTACCGTACTTATTATTACTTAAATGTAGGGCAGATATTTGCGAACCTGCTTCCCTTTACTGTTATATTACTTATTGTTATCTTAAATAGCAACACTACAGATTCCTACTATTTGTTTGCCGGTTTTTATTATAATGATATTGCTATTGTTTTTTTTAAAAATATAATTTTACTTGGATTTCTTGTTTTTATTTTTGCTATAAAACAGTACATATCGCATTTTAAACAATATGATTTTGAGTTTATTTTAATCTTATTTATTTCTCTTTTTAGTAGTATATTAATATTAAATTCAAATGATTTGATTAGTTTATTTTTTATAGTTGAATTACAGAGTTTAACCTTTTATATATTAGTTGCGTCTAAACAGACTTCTTCCTTTTCTACAGAAAGTGGTTTAAAGTATTTTATTTTAGGTTGTTTTTCGTCCGGTATAATACTTTTTGGAATTTCTCTTATATATGGTTTTACCGGTTTACTATCTTACACTGATTTGACGTTATTTCTATCCGAGGCTCAAATATCAGATTTTCTTGTTGATTCTAATTTTATATCTTTCAGTGGATTCCTTATTGGTTTTTTACTTTTGACGGTCGGTTTTCTTTTTAAGCTTGGTTCAGTTCCATTTCACATGTGAATGCCTGATGTTTACGAAGGTTCGCCTCTGTTATTCACAGCATACCTGTCGACTCTACCAAAAATATCCCTTATGTTTGTTATTTTTAAATTATATTATTGTGTTTTTTTCGAAGTTTTTTTATTTTCCCAGGGCTTGTTTACGCTAACGGCGTTGTTTTCGATTATACTAGGTTCAGTAGCAGCCATCTATCAAATTAAATTAAAAAGAATGCTTACCTATAGTATGATTACTAATACAGGCTATTTATTGTTTGGCTTATCTTTGGGTGATGTTTCTGGAATATATGTAACTTTGTTTTATCTTATTTCCTATATTTTTATTATGATAGGTTTGTTTTTTTGTTTTTTATCTTTAAGGGACAGATCAAGCGGTCTTCTTGTTAAAAGGATAAACATGTTTTCTAATTTGCTTGAAATTAACCCTTTTCTGTCGTTTAGTATTTTTATATTACTTTTTTCGATTGCCGGTATACCGCCTTTATTAGGTTTTTATAGTAAGTTTTTTTTATTTTTATTTTCTTTAAAGTATAAAATGTATTGACTAACGATTCTTTTTGTTATTTTTAGCGTTATAAGCGTATTTTATTACATAAGATTGGTTAAATTGATGTATTTTAACAGAGGCGCTGGTTGGGTCTTTTTGTCGGATATACCGTTTTTAAATTCCCTAGTAATTTCATTTATTACAATTATAAACGGCTTATTTTTTTTTAATCCAAATCTTCTCTTTAAACTTATTTATAATTTCAGTTTTTATTTTTACATATAGTAATTTCTTTTAAGTTTATATGTTTAATCGTGTATATCTAACCGTAAATCAGTTAATAGCATCCGACCTTTTCTTAGGTTATCATATTGCAAATTGAAATCCACGTACAAATTTTTTTTTAATAGGTAAATATAAAAATACAAATATATTTAACATAAATTACGCCTACTTCTTGTCGAAAAAGTTTATTGGATTTTTGTCGGGCTTGTTTGTAAATAAAGGGCATTTATGAATGGTAAACGAAAACTTTTCTTTGTTTAATAGAAGTGTTGAGTTGTGCCAATTGTACAATTTGTTTCCTGAAGTATCTTTTTTAAATTCTAAATGGTGTAAAGGTATGTTATCTAATTATAAATATGTTTCTATTGTAAAACCCTCGAAGTTTCCCCACGGCATTTTTGTACCTAATGTTCAAAATAATCATTATGTGATAAATGAGTCTTTTATTATAAATATACCCTCTATCGCGATAGTTGATACAATTGATAACCCGTCAAATGTTTTTTATCCGATTCCAGGCAATTCAAAGAGCTTAAAATCTTTGTTTTTTTTTTATCTGATCATAGCCAAGACGCTTTTCTATTCCCGTTATCTCATCTCTTCAAAATTTATTTTTAATTCAGTTAACTTTTGTTCGAAAAAGTTTAACCAAAATATATATACTAATTTATTTTTTAAAGACTACTTTTCTTTTTTTAAGAAAAAATTTTTATTAGATAGTATAGTGTTTACGCTAAAGTCAGGTTCTGTCTCAAAAAAAAAGTTTAATTTCCTTTTTCGACCAAAATTACGTTTTTCATCCAAAGCTCTTTTATTTAGATGAAAAATGCCTTTATTAATTCTTGTTAGTATTTTCAAAAATGTTTTATATTGGGGTATTTTTAATAAAATTGCAATAAAAAAACGACTTATAGTTAAGAGTTTAGGTTTTTTTAAAACATTAGCTCTCATTTTAGTTTAAATTTTTTGCTATATATGCTGGTGGATATAACTTAATAGGTAAAGTGACAATTTGTGAAGTTGTAAATATGGGTTCGATTCCCATTATTCACCCTCTGTATCGTTTGGCGGAATTGGTAGACGCGATGGGCTTAAAACCTATTTCCATAAGGAGTATTGGTTCGATTCCAATAACGGTCATTTTTTTACTTATAGTAAAGTTTAGATAGTCTAAACTTTTTTTTGTATCTTTTTATAATTTTAATGCTTATAACTAAGGGCGAATGCGCGTTTATAATTAATTTAATACTTTCTTTTTTAATATTATTTTTTAATACTAAAGTATTCGATTTTCGTTTTTTTATAACGCATAATCCTATAAAAGATGAGATTTTTATTTCGTCTTCTTTTAATAATAAATATTTTATATATAAAACAGCGCCTGTTTTTATAGTATTATTATATAGGCTATTTTTTTTTTTAGCAATTTTATTGATTTCAGTCATCTTTAAAAAATAATTTTTATGTTTTTTTTATTGCTAATATTCATGGTTGTTTTGGTAAAAATCTTTTTAAAGTTTTCAGATATTAAACAACCTTTTGTTATGGCAAATATGTACGATTCTAGATCTAAAGTGATAATCATTTTAGCTTGATTGTACGACCCAATAGGTAATCTATTCTTATCTTTTTTTAATAATATATCGTAACTATTATTGTTAGTTTTCGTATTAGATTTTTTTTTTAATTGAATAGTGTACATTTTGCGATTAAGTGCATTTATCAGCATATAACCATGTTTTTTTTATTTAAAAAAAACAAAAAATGAAAAATTTAGAAATTATTTTACAAAGCTCTAAAATGATAGGTTCTGGTTTAGCTACTTCAGGTTTAATTGGAGCAGGTGCTGGTGTTGGTATAGTTTTTGGTTGCTTAATTTTAGCTTTTTCTAGGAATCCAAATCTACAAAAAGAATTATTTAGTTACGCTTTAATTGGTTTTGCTTTAACTGAAGCTATAGGATTATTAGCTCTAGTTATGGCTTTTTTAATTTTATTTATATAGTTTTTTAATTCAACGTGTTAGGGTATCCAAGTTCGGTTAAAGGGAAAAGGCTGTAAACCTTTTGCTACAATGCTTCACAGGTTCGAATCCTGTCCCTACCATCACATTAATTTTTTTAATTTATTTTAATTATGCGTTTTATAAAAAAGTACCCTTTATTAAATATAGTAAATAGTTTTTTAATAGATTATCCAGCTCCTCCAAATATAAGTTATTTATGAAATTTTGGAGCTTTAGCTGCCTTTTGTCTTGGTATTCAAATTGTTACAGGTATATTTTTAGCAATGTTTTATGTGCCTAGTATAGAAAGTGCTTTTTCTAGCGTTCAATACATAATGAGGGATGTTAATTATGGCTGGTTGATAAGATATATTCACGCAAATGGTGCCTCATTTTTTTTTATATGTGTTTATATACATGTTTTTAGGGGCTTATACTATAATTCTTATATTACACCACGCGAACTACTTTGAAATTTGGGCGTAACCATCTTAATAGTTATGATACTTACAGCCTTTTTAGGTTACGTTTTACCTTGAGGACAGATGAGTTTCTGAGCGGCTACTGTTATAACAAGCCTCTTTTCAGCTATCCCTGTCGTTGGAGAGTATATAGTTATATGATTATGGGGTGGTTTTTCTGTCGATAATGCTACATTAAACCGTTTTTTTAGTCTACATTATTTATTACCTTTTGTTATCGCTTTATTATCTTTAATCCATGTCGCTGTTTTACATGAAAGCGGTTCTAGTAATCCTTTAAATATAGCATTATCAGTTGCTAATAAAGTACCGTTTCATCCTTATTTTATATTTAAGGATTTATTAGGAATTATTTTCTTTTTAATTGTTTTTTGTTACGCTGTTTTCTTCAAGCCGGATAGTATTATTGACCCAATCAATAATGTTCCGGCTAATCCTCTAGTTACACCTACTCATATTGTGCCTGAATGATATTTTTTACCGTTTTATGCTATATTGAGATCAATCCCTAATAAACTTGGCGGTGTTATCACTTTAGGGTTAGCCTTAATAGTTTTGTTTTTACTACCTTTTATAACTAATAATGTCTTTAAGGGTTCATTTTTTGAGATTTCTAAAACAATATTATTTTGGTCATTTTTCTCTGTTTGTGTTCTACTAGGGTGAATTGGTTTTAAACCTATTGAAGACCCTTATTTGATGTTAGGTCAAATACTTACTATTCTTTACTTTTTTTATTTTTTTAGTATGGCTGTTATAGTTCCTGCTTTACAAGCTTATACTTTTAAAAATGTATTTACAAAATAATGGCAAGTTTTAGTATTTTTTTCTTATTATTTTTTTCCTTCGTTATGTTTTTTCTTGGAATTTTGGGAATATTTATTACTAGGAAAAATATTATTATAATATTAGTTTCTATAGAACTGATGTTATTAGCCGTTAACTTTAACTTTGCTATATTTTCTGTTTTATTAGAGGATATGTTTGGTCAGGTTTTTATCCTTTACACTTTGACTTTAGCTGGTGCAGAAGCGGCAATTGGTCTTGCTATTTTGATTATTTTTTATAGAATAAGAGGTATAATTAGTGTTAATTTTGTGACTTCTTTAAAGGGATAGCTCTAAAAATGTTCCAGTTTATCGATAAACTTAATAAAGGTAAATACACAATAAAAAATTTTGCTAATTGATTAAACTTTTCAATTTGAAATAGGGCGATCTTCGTGTATACGTCAGCAACTATTAGTATATTTGTGAGATACTGTTTCTATTCTTCATACCACGGTTCTTGATTACCCAATTCTGTTACATTTTATTCTGTTATTTTTTCATACACTCTTGCTACCTTTTGCTTGTTTGTTTTCGGTGTTTTAAAAAGCGTAACGTTTGGTGAGTACATAAGAAAGTTTGTTGATTTAGATAGAATCCGCGAGAATAAACTAAGAGCTGAGAAGTTTAGGGAGTTGGTTGTCGAAACCCATAACGCTCATCACTCTTTTAAGGTTTATTCTCGTAGCCCTTGATTAACCTTTTCTATTTCTTTTCTACTTTTAAATATGTCATCAGGTAAAAGCATCGGCATTTACGTATCTGTTTCGGTAGTTTTGTATAGCCTATGGGTACTATTTAACACGCTTTATTTTGCAAGATGTATGCACGTAACGCCTGTACCTGAGGGATTAAAAACTATAAAGCCGGGTTGATTAGTAAGATGGGAAGACTATAATAACAGGGTACATCTGATGAATGGTGCTGGTAGTGTGGTTACCGAATCTGCAACAGGATCTGGTTTAGGCAAGAGAATCATAAATAAGGCTTCAGCAGTAACCACTAAGTCTTTTAATTATCTAGCCGACGCTAAGAATGCTCCAGTAATTATACGTAATTTGATCGGAGCGGGTACTTTTATCGCTGGTATAGATTATGTTTTTGCTGAAGCTAATCAAAGAACCTCTTACGTACATAAAGCGTTTGAATCAAGCTCAAACGGTACTTATTCACCTGATCCAGATACACGTTCGAAGGCTGCAGCTTTGAGAAGACGGGGTATCGATTTATCTGATTGCTGTGAGCCGAAAACTAGATGCTTAAATCCCGAACTCGTAGAAAATAAGTATGAAGCATTTAGACCTTATGAAACCAAACGCTACTTAACTCTTGAGGGTGAAAAAATTGCTCTTGAAGAAAAGGCTACGGCTCTTGAAGAAAAGGCTACGGCTCTTGAAGAAAAGGCTACGGCTCTTGAAGAAGAGAATAGAAAACTTCGGTTAAATTTAGAGGGTCCTTATTTAGAATAAATTAACAAGTTATAATTTAAGGTTATTTTGTTTTTAGAAAGTTTGTAAAAGCAACCGTGTGGCAGAATTAAATATTACTGCTTTTTGTATTCTTTGCCAAAAGATTTATTACAACCCTTTGACATAATGAAAAAATACCAATTTTTAAAGTCTAATTTACTACAAAACCAAAATATAAATGAATTATTTTTACAGTATTTAAAAAACGATAGCAATATAGGCGTTATTAAAAGCATTATTGATGGTGTTGTTATAATAGAAGGTCTTTCTAACGTCAAGGCTGGTGAAATGCTTCAATTTTCTAATGAAATTCAAGGTATGGCTCTTAATTTAAATTCTGAAACAGTCTCTGCTGTTTTATTTGGTGATGAAACAAAAATAAAACCAGGTGAATACGTTGAAGGAACTGGAAACATTATCAGTGTACCAGTTGGTATGAGTTTACTTGGTAGAGTTGTCAATGCCTTAGGTCAACCAATAGATAACAAAGGTGATTTTCCTGGTTCAGAGTTAAAACAAGTTGAAGTTAAAGCTCCTGGTATTATTACAAGACAATCCGTTAATGAGCCTATGATTACTGGTGTTAAAGCTATTGATTGTTTAGTTCCTGTAGGAAGAGGTCAAAGAGAACTGGTTATTGGTGATAGGCAAACTGGGAAAACTTCAATATGTTTAGATGCTGTTTTAAATCAAAAATACGAAAACTCTAAAAATAAAAAAAACGCTCTTTATTGTATCTATACGGCAATAGGTCAAAAAAGATCCTCAATTAGTAAACTAGTTACTTTACTTGAAAAAACTAACTCTTTAGAGTATAGTATTATCGTTGCCGCAACAGCTTCTGAAGCAGCACCACTTCAATATCTTGCTCCTTATACTGGTTGTGTTATAGGTGAGTACTTTAGAGATAACGGCAAGCATGCTTTAATTATTTATGATGATTTAAGTAAACAAGCTGTTGCTTATCGTCAAATGTCCTTACTACTAAGAAGACCTCCTGGTAGAGAAGCTTACCCTGGTGATATTTTCTATCTTCACTCCAGACTACTAGAAAGAGCTGCAAAGTTAAATATGAATTTTGGTGGTGGATCTTTAACTGCTTTACCGGTTGTCGAAACACAAGCCGGTGATGTTTCTGCCTATATTCCTACAAATGTTATTTCTATTACTGACGGTCAAATATTCCTTGAAACTAATCTTTTCTATAATGGTATTAGACCGGCTGTAAATGTTGGATTATCGGTTAGCCGTGTCGGTTCTGCTGCACAGATATTAGCTATTAAAAAACTCGCAGGTTCATTAAAGTTAGAATTAGCTCAATACAGAGAAGCTTTAAGTTTTGCTCAATTCGGTAGTGATTTAGATGAAACAACTAAAAACTTATTGTCAAGAGGTAATATGCTAACAGAATTATTGAATCAAAATAGATTTACTCCTATACCTATAGAAAATCAATTTGTTTTAATGTATTCTGGTATTAAAGGGTTTCTTACTAATGTAAACAATAAAATTATTAGGTCATATGAAAATGAGTTATTTAATAGAATTTCAAATTACTCTGTTTTTAGTACTAACGTAATTTTATTATCTAATAATGATTATTACAAAAAAAAGAATAATAATAACGTTGTGGCTTTTTTTATCAGTTATTTTAAGTTTATTACTACAAATATTTTTGGCTTTTCTTCTAAATAGTTCGGTATTCTTTTTTATACTAAAAAAATGGTAAGTCTAACTGTTTATTTTATTCTTTTATCATTATATTTAATATTGAATGTAATTCTAACGGTTGCATTTTTAACATTATTTGAGAGAAAGGTATTGGCTAGTATCCAAAAAAGAAAAGGCCCGAACTGAACAGGCTTTTTGGGAATTTTGCAACCGCTAGCCGATGCATTAAAACTCATATTAAAGGAGAATCCTGTTCCCCAAAATGCCTCATCTGTTTTATTTTTTGGAGGCCCTTTAGTATTATTAATTTTAAGTCTAAGTGCTTGATTTGTTATTCCGTTTAATAACGTGACTGTTGTTTCCGACATAAACATCGGCATTCTTTATGTATTTATGGTCTCATCTTTAAATACATTAAATATAATAGTTGCTGGATGATCTAGCAATTCAAGATATGCTTTTTTAGGTGCATTGCGTTCCATTGCACAAGTTATAGCTTATGAAGTGGTGATCGGTATAATAATTATAAATATCATAGTTCTGAGCGGTTCTTTGAATTTTTTAAAGATAGTTTGGGCTCAAAAAGATCTCTGGTATGCGTTTGTTTTATGAGCTCAGTTTTTCCTCTTTTTTATTGCTATGTTAGCAGAAACAAATAGGCACCCGTTTGATCTAGCTGAAGCTGAATCAGAGCTTGTTTCTGGTTATAATGTTGAACATAGTAGTGTGCTCTTTGCTCTATTTTTTTTATCGGAATATGCAAATATTATATTGCTTTGCCATGTAGCAACTATACTTTTTCTTGGGGGTTGGACTATGCCTGATATATATTTTTTTGTTAAGTTTTTTTCCGTGGAATATTATATGTATATAGATGAATTTTTCTATACATTACGTTCAGAATTTTATTATTTAACATGGATTTATCATTCTTTTGTCTATATAATAAAGGTCTATATTTATTTATTTGCATTTATATGAGTTAGGGCAACTTTACCTAGATATAGATATGATCAGCTAATGAGACTAGGTTGAAAGGTTTTTGTTCCAATTACAATCGGTTTAGTTTTTATTAGTATCTCATTAACTTTATTTTTTGACGGTTTTCCTTCTGAAGGCGGTTATATAAATCATTTTTTTTCTGGTGATGTTTTTATGTAGGATTTTTATAAAAATCCTACATTAGGTGTTCCGTTAGCGGGGTAGTTTAAGGGTAAAATGTTATCCTCCAAAGTTAAAGATAAAGGTTCGAATCCTTTCCCCCCTGAGTTTTTTTAGATATTTAAATATTATATACTATGCGTATTAACTTAAATTTTCGTTACGATAAATTGCATTTAAAGGAGATTATTATTTTAATACCTAAATACCATACTAATATGGTTTCGTTTCTTACGCCTATTTTAGGTTTATATGGTATAAATGTTAAAGAATTTATTAATGATTTTGATATAAAAACTAAATTTATTAATTTTGATGTTATTGTGCCAGTCTTGGTAAAGATTTCTAAAATAAAAACATTTGAAATAATTTTAAAAACGCCTTACGTAATTTCTATTCTCTCGAATCTACCTAATTTTTCTGTTACGAAGCCTAATATTGACCTTCTTTCAATCTATAAGGTTTCGTTATTAAAGTCAGTTTTTTATTCAAATTTTCTTTATGTTTTTCATAAGCGTATTTATTTATCGCTAAGAAAATATTTATCATTAGTGATAAAGGTTAACTTTCACCTAAACGTAAGTCAAGCTTTTGTTAAAGGGACCTTTTTAAATTTAAAATGCTTACTTTTATTAAAATCTAGTCTACAGAATAGTGCTTTTCTTTGTAAATTATTACAAAATACTTACGGTGTATTTATTAATTTTAATAGTAGCTCCGCTTCAAACATAGGTTATTTAAAAGTAGCTTTGGCTATTCAAAATCTTTCTATTTTTAAGGTTAAATCAAGTTTATTATCCTCTTTAATAGGTAATAAGTACTTTTATGGAAATATTTATTTTATAGGTTCGCCCCATTTAAATTATTTTTTAAATTTTTTAAAGGAAGTTAGTCTAAAGCCACACGATAGTAGCTTTTTTCCACTTTTTTTTAAGGTAAGGGAAAATTTATCAAACCAGTCTTTTATAAAGTTTTTTGTTTCTGCATTTAATTCGCAATCTAGATTGGCAAATTTTTATATTCTAAAGATTATTTATATAACTTTTATAAGAATATTTAAAAATTTAAATTTTTTAAATAAAAAATTAATGTTTTTGTTAAATAAAAATTACAATGCCCACATATCATCAAATTCTAAAGAATCCTAGAAGAAAAAAAATTCACACTAATAATGTAAAGGCGTTGAGCGGCTGCCCACAAAAAAAGGGTGTTTGCGTTAAACTTAGAATTGTTAAACCAAAAAAGCCTAACTCGGCTCAAAGAAAAGTAGCTAAATTAAGATTATCCACACGTAGGATGATTATTGCTTATATACCCGGTCAGGGCCACAATCTGCAAGAATATTCTTCAGTCCTTGTTTCTGGAGGTCGAGCACCCGATCTTCCTGGTGTTCGTTATACTTTAGTAAAAGGTAAATATGATTTTAGTTGGAAAGAAAGCTTTGAAAGAAAGAAAAAATTATCTAAATATGGCTATTCGACTAAAAAAAAATTTTAAACGTTTTTATTACAAAAACTTTTATTTTACAAGAGTTTTAAAATCGAAAATTAAACATTATAAAAAATTTTTAAAGTTTTATAAGAGTGGTAAAAATACACATATTCTGAGAAGAAGAAATAAAAAGGGTAAATTTAGAGTTAAGAAACTTCGTTTAAATAAAAACCAAAGAATTTTATTTATAAAAAAGCTCTACAAGTTGGGTTATAAAAAAAGATATTTTTTTTATTATTTGCGACAAAGGATAGAGTCTATTAGGCTTAAAAAATTTCTGGTTAAGTACAGATGAAAAAATAAACAGCGTTTATGAAAAAGGGTATATCGTAGAGGCTTTAAACGCTTATACTTCCGATTTTTTAAAAAAAAATCTAATTTCGCTGCCCGCCATTTTAAAACAGCGGATGGTTTTTATAAAACTCACGGCCTTTATTTTTTTTTAAAAAGTTTTGTGAAATATAGTAGATTAAAGTTAGTGTTAGCAAGATACGGTAAGATATTTAAGAACAAGAAAAGGAAAGTTATTTGCAAATTATCAAAGGATAGGATTGAGAAGCTAGTCTTATTAAATACTTTTTTTCAAGGACTTATTTCAAGGGGTAAAAGAAAGCTTTCCTTGGATATCTTTAAAAAACTTTTTTTATTGTTAAAGTTCAAGTATAAAAACCAGTTTATTGATAGTTATTTGCAATTTCTGGAGAAAATAAGGCCTCTAATATATTATAAAGTTATGTTCATTGGTGGTAAAAAATACAAGATACCTACTTTAATGCCTATATCAAAAAGTTATTCAACTAGTATTAGATGATTAACTAGTAATGTTGATAAAAAGGACGTTGTCAATTCTTTATTTAATCAAATAAACAGTTCACTAAAAAATGAAGGTTCTCTAATTAAATATAGAAAAGAGTACCATTCCGCTTCTTTTGAAAATAAGAGCTATATAAGATTCTTAAGGTTTTTAAAAACAGGGTTTTAAGCATGCCAATATTATTATGAAAAAATAGACCAATAAAAAATTTAATCTTTGGCTTAAAAAGAATATCGGGGAGAAATAATCAAGGAAGGATAACTAGATATCATCGGGGAGGTGGTACGAAAAAAATGGGGCGTTTAATAGATTATAAAAGGTATATATGGAATATTTTTGGTTTTGTACACAGAATAGAATATGATCCAAGAAGAAATTCTTTAATTGCGCTTGTGGTTTATTCTAACGGTATTATGTCTTATATATTGGCCCCAGAGGGTTTACTAATCGGTGATTGTATATTTGCAAAAGAAAATATTGTTTTAAAACCAGGAAATTCAACTTATCTACACAGAATACCAATTGGTGTGAGGATTAATTCGGTTGAACTGAACGAAAATAAAGGGGCCCAGTTGATTCGTGCTGCTGGTTCGTATGCTACTATAGTTAGTAAATTCGAAGGTATTACTATTTTAAAGTTAAAGTCTGGAGAATTGAGAAGAGTGAATTCGAACTGTACTGCTACTATTGGTTCAATTTCTAATTTTCAATATATATATAGGAATTTTAGAAAGGCTGGTTTTTACAGGCTTAAGGGTTGGTTGCCTGTTGTTAGGGGTGTTGCAATGAACCCTGTTGATCATCCACATGGTGGCGGACAGGGAAAAACCTCAGGTGGCAGACCTTCTGTAACTCCTTATGGGGTTATAACAAAAGGTAAACCAACGGGAAAAAATAGATCAATTTTTATTATCAGAAAAAGAAAATCTTAAAAAATGAGATCAGTTTGAAAAGGTTGTTTTTATAAAAATAACAGCAGTTTAGGTAAATCTTCTACTGTTCTTAATACAATGTTAAAAAAGAGGTTTACTTTACACGACGGTAAATCGTATAAATCAATTCTTGTTGATCGTTCTATGGTTGGGTTAAAAATAGGTGAATTTGTTTTTACTCGAAAAATGGGTGTTTTGCATAAAAAAAAAGTATTAAAAAAAAAAGGTAAAAAGTAATGGGCCATGTTATAAATCCTATTTCTTATAGATTATACAATATTAGGTATTGAAATAATAATTGATTTTCAAACAATCTAAATTATTCTTATTTGGTAAATCAAGATATATTACTAGATCGTTTTTTTAGAAAGTTTTTAACAAGCCATCTTGGCTCAACTGCTGTAGGTATAATATTTGTTAATCTAAAAATTATACGTTTTTTTGATAATATATCTTTATATCTTTACGTGCATGATAGTTTTTTAGATCTATTGTTTTTTAATTTAAAGAAAAACGCTCGATTTGTTTTAATAAGACGCCTATTCAATAAAAGATTTTATAAAAAATATAGGAGAGTCCTTAGACGAGGTAAACAGTTTAAAAAGTTTAAAACCAGACTTTTTATATTTTTAAAAAAAAAAATAATTTTAAAATATTCTAGAAAGCTTTTCTTTTTATTTATAAAAAATAAAATTTTAAAAGTCTATTGGGACAGTTTTAAATCTCTCTCACTTTTTTATTTGAAAAAATTTAGCCGTTTAAATTTTGTATCAAAAATCTTTGTTATTGGGTTATCGAAAATGAATGTTAATGCTAATATAATTAGTGAGTTTTTTTTTATCCGTTTAACCCAATATTACACTATATGGGAAGTTTTAAGAAATATAAATTTCCTTTTCAAATCGCTTATGAAGGGAAAAAGGTTAGTAAAGGGTTATAAGATAACTTGCTCGGGGCGATTCTCCCGTAAACAACGAACTACTTACAGTTGAAAAGCGTTTGGTAGTTTAGCGTTTAGTACTGTAAAATCTAAATTAGATTATAGTTATAAAACAATAGCCTTAAAATACAGTGCCTGCACTATTAAAGTTTGGGTTAGATTAGGTAAAAAAAAAGCTAATTTAGCTGATTTTGTTGTTTAAGTAAAAAGATGAAGTTTAAAAAATATTTTAAAATAAAATATAAAAATAATAATATATACGAACGTGATTTAATACATTTTGGTAATTTTGGGTTAAAATCGTTAGGTAATTGCAATTTAACTTCAGAACAATTAACGGCTTCACTCAAAGCTATAAAACGAGTTATAAAAAAAAAGAATTTTTTAATAATTAAGGCTTTACCTTTTTGAATGTTAACAAGAAAACCTCGTGATGTTCGAATGGGAAGGGGTAAAGGTAGCCCTGCGATAAAGGTTTATCCTCTAAAGGCAGGTAAAATTATTTTCGAATTCAAAAACGTTAACGAAACGTTACTACTAAGGGCTTTAAAGTCATCATCATTGAGATTACCTGTGCCAACTAAAATTATAAAAAAATATGATAAACGTACAGACTGTATTAAAGGTAGCTGATAATTCTGGTGCAGTATTTGTTAGTTGTATAAGGTTATTAAATTCCTCGTCCCGTGTTGGTGCGGGTGTAGGCGATACAATAACGGTAGTTGTAAAAAAAAATATTATAAAAAAAAATATAAAAAAAAGCAAAGAGGTAAAGAAAGGGCAGGTTTGTTCTGCAATAATTTTAAGGACTATTAAGGGTGTAAAAAGGTGGGGTAATTTTTTTTTGCGATCTTCTTCAAACTCGGTAGCTTTAATAAATAAGTATTATTTACCTATAGGTTCTAGACTATTGGGGCCTGTTTTTCGTGAAATTAGAGCTAATTTAAAATTTAGTAAGATAATATCGATAGCACAAGTTACACTTTAATGAAACTTTATAATTCATATAATAATTTATTAAAAAATTGCCTGCTTTGTGGTACTAATTTGTTTAATACTAATACACTGAAAATTCCCTTAAAACCTAATTTGTCAACAGTTTTTAATACCTTTAAGGGTGAGAAAAGCTTAAAATTTATAAGGTTGTATTTGATAATGCTGTATATTTCCAACCAAAAACCCTTTATAAAAAAAGTGAAGTTCAATTATATAAAAAAAAAAATACTTAAAAGATTTTTTATTTCAGTGTCATTGAATAAAAAAAATTCATTTAATTTTTTTATGTACATACTAAACTTTTATAATTATTTTTTTCACATTTACTACCAGAAACACCTTAAATATAATACCTTAGGTAATAACTTAGTGCTTTATATAGATAACATTCAATTTTTTTTTAGAAATTATAATAAACATAATCAAAAAACTCAAATTAAGTTGACGCTAAATTTATGTAATAGCCAGGCAAATTTATTGTTTAGATACCTAAACAACATGTTTTTAATAAGAATAAAAAACTAGCTATGAAGTATTTGCTAATAAAGAATAAGAAGCTGTATAAATTATTTTTTAAATTTGAATTGAAAAGATTACAATATAAATCTATAATGTTAAACACAAAATTACCGAATTACATAAGGCAGAGGGCCTTAATGTATATTAATAAACTTAATAAAAATTCCTCCTATGTTAGTATTAAGCAGAGGTGTTTTACAACTAATAATGGAAGATCAGTTTTAAACCATTTTAAATTGTCAAGAATCAAATTAAGATTATTAATTTCTAACAATTATATAAATGGGGTAAAAAAATTTAACAAATAAAATGAGCCTATTAAGTAATATGTTAAGTATCGTAAAGGTAGGTTGTAATGCGCGGCACTTGCAGGTAACTGTACAGAATTCAAAACTTTGTATAAATGTTTTAAGTGTACTTTATAAATTAGGGTACATACGAGGTTTTATAGTAAAAGACAAAAAAGACATTATAGTATTATTAAAATATATAAATAATAAGCCTGTAATAAGAAATATTGCAGTAATATCGACACCCGGTAGACGCACGTATATTAAACATAAAAAACTTGAAAAATTTTTGAAAAAAAAAGATTCCGGTTTCTTACTTCTATCAACCTCAAAAGGGATTCTAACTGATGAAGAATCAAACCTATTTAAAATTGGCGGTGAAGCTTTATTAAAGATAAGTTAAAAAAATGGAATTAGTAAAAGTAATAAATTTAGATAATAAAATAACTTTAAAAATGGAAAGTTTTAATAAAAACGTCTTCTTTTACTTTAACAATAAAAAGAAGGTTGTATTGAAATTTACCTTTAATGGTGGATTTTTTTTAAGAACAGGAGCCTTAACTATTTTAAACAATTTAAACTACGCCCATTGTATTGATTATATAAAATTTATCACAAAAAACCTGGAATCCTTTTTATATAATCAATACAACTATTTTTCCAAGTTACATATGATAGGGTTAGGTTTTAAAAATTTTATATTAGGCAAACAATTGTATATACTTGTAGGTGACTGTAATTATATAATTTTTTCTATTCCCGATAATTTAAAAGTTTTTTGTAAAAAAAACCAGGTTTTCCTATTAGGTGAGAATAGTGCTGAGATTTTTAATTTTATGTCAAACATAAAGCGTGTTAAAAAATCCAATTTTTATAAAGGAAAGGGAATATTACAGTTCAAAAATTTTAAGTTTACTAAACTTAAAATAGGTAAAAAACAAAGGTTTATGTAATTAAAATTCTAAATATGAAAAGTTTACAAAATTTTAATACGTTTGCATCGAATAATAAAAATAAAAATGTCTTTAGTGCATTGAAAAGTATTCACGGTTTAAATTTAAGAAAAATTAATAAAATAGTTTTAATGGTGGGGGCTGATATGTTTGAAAAAGTTAACAATGTGAATGTTGAAACCTTTTCATTAATAAAAAAACAAGCTATCTTTTTTTATAACTTGGAAGAAAATAAAATATTTAATAACATTAATAAAAAAAAAAAACTAAAAAATTATGTAGGAATGCGTCATATATTAAGATTGCCGGTTAGGGGACAAAGAACACACACTAACGCAAAAACTCCTAAAAAAAATATAAAAAGAGAATTATAAATGAAAATTTTAAAATCAATAATAAGAAAAAAAACAAGATCGCAAAAAAAAATACTAAGCCTTAAACCTTCCAAGTTTAGAACAAAATGATATAAAAAACCAAAAAAAAATTATGTAAGTTTTCGACAACGCTTAGTGTTAGCTAAAAAGAATCCAAACAAAAAACGTTATTATTTGTTTTGTTGCAAAAAAAGAAATAACGTTTTTTTAACTATAACTGACATTATGGGTAGAGTCATAATTTCTCAGTCAGCCGGATCATGTAAAATTACCACAAAAAAAAAAAAAAGATCCCCTGATACATTAAAAACAGTTTCCACTTCTGTAGCAAAAATGGCGCGTGCAAAAAATATAAAATATTTATTTAAGTTTTTTATGAATACAAATCAAACAAAAACAGGAAAGACAATTTTTGATAATTTTAAAAAGCTAGGTTTATTTATATTACAGGGTGTTGTGGTAAAAAATAAGAGTCACGGGCTTCTGATGAGAAAAAAAAAAGCAAAAAGATTGTAAATTATTTTTTTTGCTTTTTCACTTACATTAAGGTCGCCTTAACTTTTGCTCATCTATTGTCTACAGCATAAAGCTTTAATAAAAATCTTAAGAAGGGTTAGAGAAAGTGTCAAAAAATTTCCAGATGTCTAAAAGTTTATTTAATATGTTAATGGAACAAAAAGGGGTTATATAATATATATATACTTAATAATAGTATATCCTTATACTTAAAGGCTTTTCATGCCTTCGAAAAACTGTTAATATTAACAGAAACAGTTCTTGGTTTTTATTGTTAGCAAAATTTTACTCTATTTATATATTACTCCGGTATGCCTCAGCTAGACAAAATATCTTTTGCTACACAGTACTTTTGGTTAACACTATTTTTTTTTGGTTTATACTTTTTAAGCGTTAACTTCTTTGTTATTTTAGTATTCAAAAATCTTAAGTTAAGAAGTATTATATATAAGATTTGATACTTTTTTTTATACAAATTTGATTATGCTGATTATAACAATAAACACAAGAATTTAATTAACAGTTCTTTTAACTTTACTTATTACACGTTATATATTAACTTTTTTATATCAACAAGAATTGGTTTTATGTTAGAAAGAATAGCAGGGTTAGCAAATAAAACTCAAATATTGGATCAATCCAAAAACTCTTTAATTGTTAATTCACTAAACGGTTTTTTAAACTCAAACGTGATTAATTTAAGCAGAAAATTTCAAGAGTTAAATATTGATGAAATATAGTTTATTATTATTTTTTGTATTATTTGCAATAAACAATTTATTACATTACATCAGCGAAAAAGTTATAATTGTTATATTTATAGTATTTTTGTTTTTTTTGATGAATTTTTTATCAAACATTATAAACAACGAGTTTAAGTTGAAAATTGATTACATACTAAATGACATAAATGCATATGTGAATGTTGTATTTAACTTTCTTTATATCAATAAGCTTTTTTACTTAAATTTAAAATCCTTTAAAAAAAATTTTCTATCGCTAAATTCTATATTAAATAAGAAAATCGAAACTTTAAAATTTTGCAAAATTTTAAACAATAAGTTAAATACAATAAATAACACGACACGTTTATTGCTAAATTAAACTATAACGTTTTTTTATATTGTTTGGGTAATTATTTTTATGACTTTAGAGTATATCTATATTTTTATTTTCTTCTGAGGTGCTTTTTTTATCTCTTGTTTACTAATCTTCCTTTCATATTTCTTGGTTTATCAAGAATCAGATATAGAAAAAAATTCTGCATATGAGTGCGGTTTCCAACCCTTCGAAGATACTAGAAGCAAATTTAATGTAAGGTACTATTTGATAGCCATATTGTTTATGATATTCGATTTGGAAATAATGTACCTATTTCCATGATCTATTTCAATTTCAACTGGAAGTTTTTTTGGGGTTTGGGCCATATTCCTATTTTTAATAATATTAACTGTAGGTTTTATTTATGAATGACAAAAGGGGGCGTTGGAGTGAGATTAGTTTTATGCTTAGAAAAACTTACTATGTAAAATTATTAACTAATTTATATAAAAAATTTATTAAAGCATTAGTACTAAAGAAAAATGAAAACAATACCTTATATTTGTTAGTAGATATGGCGAATTTTTATGGTTTTACACTTAGCCTGCGTAATAGTAGTTTAATACAGCTTAAAATTTTAAATGATGTATGTATTGTAGACTATCCGGAAAAGGTGGATAGGTTTGAATTAAACTATAATTTATCGTCTATTAAGTATAATTTCAGGTTTTTTATAAAAAGCTACACTTCCGCATATGCGCCATCCCTTTCAAACATCTTCAATAGTGCAAACTGAATTGAAAGAGAGTGCTGGGATATGTTTGGTATATTCTTTACTAATCACCCAGATTTAAGAAGAATACTAACCGATTACGGCTTTGATGGATTCCCGTTGAGGAAAGATTTTCCATTAACTGGATATATCGAAATACGTTATGATGACGAAAAAGCTAACATTGTATATGAACCTCTTGAGTTATCTCAAGAATATAGACTTTTTAATTTCACTAGCCCATGAGAAAAAATCAAATAAGTTCTTACACAAAAACATCAAAAATAAAAAACTTTACAATGAATTTTGGTCCACAACATCCTGCAGCCCATGGTGTTTTAAGGCTTATATTGGAACTAGATGGAGAACTGATTAGAAAAGCTGATCCGCATATTGGTTTATTACATAGAGGTACTGAAAAATTAATTGAGTATAAAACTTACATTCAGGCCCTCCCTTATTTTGATCGATTGGATTACGTTTCAATGATGTCACAAGAGCACGCTTATTCCGTTGCTGTCGAAAAAATGCTTAATTGCAAAATCCCAATTAGAGCCCAATATATACGAGTAATTTATAGCGAACTAACAAGAATACTAAATCATATTCTTGCGGTCACAACCCACGCCATGGATGTGGGAGCTTTGACACCATTTTTGTGATTATTTGAAGAACGTGAAAAATTAATGGAATTTTACGAAAGAGTGTCAGGAGCTAGAATGCATGCAGCATATATAAGACCTGGTGGCGTTGCCCAAGATTTTCCTTTAGGTTTATGAAATGACATAATGCAGTTTGTTGAACAATTCTTTTGGCGTTTAGTGGAGGTCGAAGAACTTTTAAATAGCAACAGAATTTGAAAACAAAGATTAGTTGACGTAGGTATAGTAACAGCCGAGGAAGCGTTAAGCCACGGTTTTAGTGGCGTGATGCTAAGGGGCTCAGGAGTCGCTTGGGATTTAAGAAAAAACAATCCATACGAAATATATCAGAAAATTAATTTTAATATTCCTATAGGCAAAAACGGTGATTGTTATGACAGATATCTTATAAGGGTTTATGAAATGTATGAGAGCCTAAATATTATTAAGCAGTGCTTAACTGCAATGCCATCTGGTTTGGTAAAATTAAATGATAAAAAGATTACCCCTCCGGAAAGAGCTGATATGAAGTACTCTATGGAGTCACTTATTCATCATTTTAAACTTTATAGTGAAGGTTTTAATGTTCCGGAAAACGAAACATACGCCTGCGTAGAAGCACCTAAAGGGGAATTCGGTGTTTACTTAGTATCAGATGGTTCAAATAAGCCATATAGGTGCAAAATAAAAGCTCCAGGCTTTTTGCACCTTCAATCTTTAAATTCTATGTCGAAAGGGCATATGATAGCTGACGTTGTTACCATAATAGGTACACAAGATATAGTTTTCGGAGAAATAGATAGATAATCAATGATTTTTAATCCACTAGAACAATTTAGAATTTCAATTTTACAAAAATTATTTTTCGGTAATGTCGATATTTCCATTACTAATAATACAATAATATTATTTGTAATACTAGTAGGTTTTACATTTTTATTTTATGTAAACTACTCAACCAATACATTTATACCGAGCAAATGACAGTATGCGGTAGAAAATATTTATCTTTTTGTGTTACAATTGTTTAAACAACAAATAAATAATATAGTTGCCTTAAAGTACTTCCCGCTTGTTCTTTTTGTTTTTTCATTTATTCTACTTGCAAATCTTATCGGGCTATTGCCTTACGGTTTTACTATTACAGGTCACATAATATTCACCTTTCAAATAGCCTTCTCCTTATTTTTCGGAATAACCCTGATAAATTTCTTCAATAACAAAGCGGAATTTTTTAATCTTTTTGTACCGAGCGGTGTTCCAAAACCATTAATACCGTTCCTTGTTGTTATAGAAGTCGTCTCTTATCTAATTAGACCTTTTAGTCTATCAGTTCGACTTTTTGCAAATATGTTAGCAGGCCATACACTTTTAAACATTTTAAGCGCTTTCATTTTTAACGTTTTCAAAAAGTATGCTTTAATCTCGTTTTTGCCGTTATTATTTATAGTTTTTATTATAGTGCTAGAATTTTGTATTGCAATAGTTCAGGCTTACATTTTTTCTATTCTTACTTGCATCTATCTTAACGACATATATAATACAAGCCATTAAAGATTACCTGATAACGTTAAATTATCTCTGTAAAAATTCAAAAACATAAAATGAAAAGTATCGCATATGATTATTTTAAACAATTATGTTCACTCCTTACATCGAGAAAGGCTAAAATATACGGCACCTTAGTTAAGCTGAGGAGCTATTTTGAGCTAAAACAGGAGATGATATTGGGAGGGTTGCACTCAAATGCCCTTATTCATGCTCCTCAAAAAAAGACGCGAGTGGATACTCTTGTCATTTAGAAATTACTCACTCTTTCTTATATGGGAAGCATTTCACTCTCTTTAATTCGCTTATTTCAAATTTGAGTGACCGGCTCATGGCATCTTATAAATTTCTATTATGTCAGTGTGACCTTTTCTTTCTTTATTACCCTTACACTCATCCTTTTAAGATATCTAAAAGATAAGGGTTACTTTAAAAGGGGTGAACAAAATAGGGAAAAATGAAAAGCACATCAACAGTTTGTGGCCGAAAAACACAAACTAAAGTGAAACTTCATCTTTAGTCGAAGCCTAATTGTGCTCTTTACGCTCGACTTTCTCTTTGTAAGGTTTTACAGAGATAATCACGTTGGTGAAACGTTGTGCCACGTCGGGATGGTGAGGCTTTGGTGTTGCAGATCTTTGTTTTCAAGATACTAAGAGGTTAGATGAAGAAAAGGTTAATTCTGCGTATGAGGGGTTGAAGGATGAAAAATACCCCAAACCCTATAAATTGGAACTGCAAAACTTAAAGTCTAATCTTGAAATGACTAAATCGGAGTTAATGCTTCAAAGAGAAAAGAATTTGGATTTAGAGCGTAGACTTTTGGATTTAGAAAGAGCAAAGGAGACTGAAAACAGGTAGTATTTCTAGTATATTGTTCTAATTTAATTAGCTGTTGCTATATCAAGCTAAGTTTGATATAGCAACAAATAGGTTTTTTGATCGAGGATTCTTCCTTTTGTAAAAAACTGAGATTTTTGGTTGAATCGATGACCGACAGCATAAACTATTTTATGTTTGTTAACTTATCCTTAACTTATTATTAAGCCTTATAAAATTAGCTAACTCGGGGGGGTATTATTTGTCTAAAAGTACTTTAAAAAAATGTAAAAGCAACCGTGTGGCAGAATTAAATATTACTGCTTTTCGTATTCGGCTTAGATGATCGTTATTCTTGAGGTTGAATTGCAGTTGATTCAAAAACTCGTAGCAAAATGACTATGTTACAGAGTAGTGGAGAAGACTCTTCGAAGTATTGTAATGGTGAGTTCGTTTTGGATCAACGACGAGTAAGTATTGGGTACGATCAGTATAAAAAGGCGGGATTTCCTAAGAATTTTAAAGCTGATCTTGGAGAAGATTAAATTTTTTTGTTATTTCAAGAGAGTTAATAGGTTATACTCAATGATTTTATTGATTAAAATATCCAAGTTCGGTTAAAGGGAAAAGGCTGTAAACCTTTTGCTACAATGCTTCACGAGTTCGAATCTCGTTTTTAATCAAAAGTGCGCTGCACTATAAACAATTTATCCGGAAATAAAGAAATGTTAGGTACTTTTACTACTTTAGTAGTGCTTATTGCTGTAAGCAGCATATCAATAATTGTTACAGGCACCCTTGAATTAAATCCTGAATTAGGTCCGACCTTTGCTGATACGAATCAGCAAAATGGTCCTGTGTATATAAAATATGATCCTTCTGTATTTTATAAGGAATTTTTATATAAAACTTTCCTTAATGCAAATTTTTGATACGTGGATGGTACATGAAGCCATTACCCTCCATATAGTTTGCGATTAGATAATGATATAGGGGGAACCGTTTATGATAACTTAGTTGATATTTACACAGGAAATTATATGTACCCTTTTTTAAAAGATTGCGCATTGCCGCTTAACAAGACCTTTCTCGGTCATTTCAACTCTACAATTGGCCAACCCTTAGTTCTGGATTTGCCGCTTTACAAGAAGTGTTTTGCGGCCGGCACACTAGATATTTATGAGGTTCCATGTAATAAAAACATTTTTTTACCGAGCTCGGATTTGGCGGATAATTTAAGCGCCCCCCCCTTCTTTGAATGATACAGTAGTTGATCCAATTTAGATCAGTTTAAAATTTTTCGTCACTTTTACTTTCCGCTTGACAGAGATACCCCGTCTTGGGTAAACCTATTCCAAATCACTAAAAGCTCATTTCCCCATTCTTCTATGTTACTAGATCGTGAAGATTGAACCAGTTTGTGCGACTCATTAACTTTTAGTACTATAGATTTTATGGAAAAAGAGAATAGGTTATCTTTGTGCTCGGTTGATTACGATATCTGGTCTAATATATACACGCCGGAACAAGCTATGTTTCGGTACTATGAAACTACTACTGGCCTAATAGGCTTTTGGACGCCAGCTGATTTAGTGTTGAATTATGAAATACAACGGATTTCGACTCTTCTCGAAAAAAAGCCTGAAGAGGTGCTGGCTATTTTTTCTACTTGGTTATCTCCTACCAGCTCACCTAATACATTGTATTTTAATTTTATAGAGACGGAAAGCTTCGATTGGGTTAACGATCCGTGGTATAACATAAGTTATGTCTTTTAACCTGTTGATTGGCCCCTTATTATTAATATTTTCTTATTAGATTTTTTTAAGTTGACCATCCCTTGAATGTTATTTTAATTCCGGCCAAATCGTCAGGATTTGTACAGCTCTTTCAAACTAGGCCTTTAGTCTTTAACTTTTGTACAACCACACCAACCCTCTGCACCTATTTACTTTATAGATTTACTAGATCGTTTTTCAATTTAACTTCCATTTTGCTATTTTTGATTTTTTCTTTGTACGACCAATTGAGTATAGTTTCTTTTCAATCTTTCTGAAAAGATTATCGAACTGGGATATAGCCAAAGGGCAAGGCGGTGGGTTTTGAACCCATGATTATAGGTTCGAGTCCTATTATCCCAATTTGTATAGCTCAATTGGTAGAGCAATGGTCTCTTAAACCAGAGGTTTTGGG